>JABAHQ010000267.1_pt1 | contig 35425 bp, 34 predicted proteins | sample 7062091 | NCBI WGS metagenome assembly JABAHQ01 (sample SAMN14534359, study PRJNA622989) | marine sediment metagenome | biome: marine biome [ENVO:00000428]; feature: marine pelagic biome [ENVO:01000023]; material: deep marine sediment [ENVO:00002113] | place: India: Gulf of Kutch | collected... | reverse complement strand
GCCCTCAAATGGTTGGGTTTCGAGCTGCGCCGCCAGCCGGAACCGGATCCGCCTTGAGGCGGAGAACAGAAATGACATGAAGAACTTGGAAGTTGGGCGTTGGATGTTGGGCGTTGGACGTTGACCTGGCCCCACGACGTCCAGGCCTTAATCGAGTGCCCGCACTCCCAACTCCCAACTCCCAACTCCCCACTCCCGACCCCCAACCCCCGCCCGCCTGGCGCATGTCTTGCCACTCATTAATGGCGTCATTGATCTGAACGCCTGGCATTCCGAGGCGATCGCCCGGGAATGAGAAGCATTCTATGCCACGCTTGTGGCAGATTGTCCCGACAGGGGAACATCTCGTCCTCCCGGCTCGAGAAGGGGGCACCGTCTCATGAGCGCAGCCAACCCAGAGGTCCAAACCATCCAGAGCAGTCTCAGGGCCCTTCCCGGAGACGACGTGCGCCAGGTCATGTGGCGCTTCGCCGACCGCTACGACCTGCAGATGCTGGTGCAGTCGGCACGCTCGGTGGGGCGCGGCCCGGTGGCGCGGCTGGTGGCGGAGGGCGCGAGGCACACGCACGAGTGGACGGAAGAGAAGAACGCGCTGCTGAAAGCGTACGACGATGCGGGGATCACCTCGGTCTTCCTGGAGCCCGAGTACGGCGGTTTCATCGAGGGGCCGAAGAACCTGGCACTGGCGCTGGCGGCGTTCGAGCTGGCCTGGGTGGACGGCGGAGCGGCGACGGGAGCGATGGCCGGCCACCTGGGTCTCTCGCCGATCCACGAGAAGGGGACGGAGGAGCAGAAGGCGGAGTACATGAGGCGTTTCGCGCCGCCGGGTCCGGGTGAGGATCGGGAGATCGAGCGGAGCGCCTTCGCGTTGACCGAACCGATCCCCTATGTGGGTGTGGACACGGGCGTCCTGGGGGGCAAGGTCTCGGTCAAGGAGTGGAAGGACGGTGAGGTGCCGATCCTTCATGTCGAGAAGCGGGGCCGCTTCATCACGAACATGGCGTTCGCCAACTTCGTGTCCGCCGCCGTCGATTCCGGCGACGATCGGATCCGTGGCAGCTGCATGATCATCCTGGAGGAGACCGATCCCGGGGTCTACGATCGCGGCACGCCGACGAAGAAGCTGGTGCATCAGCTGTCGGCGACCAGCGATCCGGTGTTCAGTCTCGACGTGCCCGCCGATCGGATCATCGGCGGCTACACGGTCGAGGACGGAACCATCGTTCCCAACTACAGCCACGGTGAGATCATCGATGCGGTGTTCCGCCGTACCCGGGTCACGGTGGGGCTGATGTCGGCGGCCAAGCTGCTCTCGGCGGTGGAGCCGGTCATCCGCTATCAGCGAGGTCGATACCGCGGCGGCGTGGGCGACCAGGAGGGCACGCCGCGGCACGAGCTGGGCCTGCAGCAAAAGGAGGACGCGCTGCATCGGCTGGTCGACATCTGGGCGACGGGTGAGGCCAGCGCCTCGCTGGGGTTCGCGGCGGCGCGCCTTTTCGACGATCTCGATCCACTCGATCACCGGCGCGACGAGATCTTCGCCAAATACGACATCCCGAAAGGCCGCCAGGCGATCCGCGCGCTGGCGGAGTGGCAGGATGCCGCTGTCGAGTACCTGCGGCTCGAAGCCAGGCCCGAGGGCGAGCGCGATGCGGACCGTTTCGCCGAGCTGGCCGACAACGAGCTGATCCAGTACCTGGTCAGAGACTCGCTGGCCAACGTGCTCTGTCCCGCCGTCAAGCTGTGGAACACGGGCCACGGCGCCAACATGATGCGCGAGGCGGTCAGCCTGATGGGCGGTTACGGCATCACCGAGGACTGTCCCGGCTTCCTGCCGCAGAAGTGGATGGACATGCAGCTGGACGCGACCTACGAGGGGCCCGAGGCGGTCCAGCGGCGCCAGCTCAGCGTGACCATGAGGGACCCGATCTTTCTGGCTCGATTCGAAGGGTGGATTCGCGAGATGCGCCGCATCGCCGGCCTCCGGCCTGGCTCCGGCGCCTGCACCCTCGCCTCGGCGATGGACCTCTGGCTCTGGACGCTGCGCCACCTCCTCGAGGCGAAGGACGCCGCCGGCTCACCGCTCTACAAGGGCCACCGACAGGGCGTGACCTTCCCGATGGCCGACGCCCTCTGCTGGCTGCTCGCGTCCCGCTGTCAGATCATGGACCTGATCGAGCTCGACGAGAAAGGTCGCGATCATCCCACCGTGGCGGAGGGGCTGTCGGAGTACGTGGAGTTCTTCACCGACCTGGCCCACGTCCAGGCCGCCAACGCCGCAGGCGAAGCGGCCCGGATCTGCTCGTCGCTGGTGTTCGGCTACAACCGGCACCCGTCGTGGGTCGAGGATCGCGAGCGCGCGTACCTGGGCCGCGAGCTCGAGGTGCTCGAGTCGGTGGCCCCCGGGCTCTGCTCCTGCGCCGTGGACGCGTTCGACGATGAAGGCGACGCGCCCCTCAAGCGCGGCCCCTGCGTGCGCTTCGATGGCTACGAGCCGTTCACGCTGAGGCGCGGCAAGCTCGACGGGTGTCTCACCGGCTCGCGGCTGGCCAAGGACCGGGCCGCCCTGGCCGTCACGCGCGTGACCATCCCGGAAGCCCTCGACTATCCGCTCTAGCCGCCGGGCACACGCCATGGACGAGATGATCGGCGTCGAGCGTCAGAGCATGGAAGTCGATATCGCCTGCGTGGGCTTCGGCCCCGCGGCGGGCGGTTTCCTCACCACCCTCTCCCGGGCGCTGCAGGATCCCGAGCTCCAGCCCTTCATGATGAGCAAGGCGATGCCGGGCCTGCCGCTCCAGGTCGTCTGCTACGAGCGCGCCGACGACATCGGCTTTGGCGTCTCCGGCGTGGTGACACGGGCCCGTGGCATCCGCGAATCGTTCCCGGACCTGGATCCGTCGCAGATCCCTATGGCCCATCCGGTCACCCGGGAGCGGCTCGTCTACCTGAAGGATCCCATCGGCGCCAGCCGACGCCCGCCGGGCGTGAAGGGGCTCGATCTTCTGACCTCGAGTCTGAAGCTGCTGGGGAAGGGAAGGGACCACGCCGTCGAGCTCCCCTACATCCCCGACTTCATAGAGAAGAAGGACGGGCTGGTTCTCTCCATCGGGAGCTTCAACGCCTGGGTCGGCCAGCAGCTCATGGCGAGCGGCACCGTCCAGCTCTGGCCCAGCACCCCCGTCGCCGCGCCGATCATCGAGAACGACGCGGTGGTTGGCGTCCGCCACGCCGACCAGGGCGTCGACGCCCGGGGGGCCCCGGGTCCGGGCTACATGCCGGGGATGGACGTGCGGGCCGCCCTCACCGTGGCGGCTGACGGCCCCGTGGGGCCGGTGGGCTGGAAGATCGACGAGCACTTCGGGCTGCCGGAGGGACACCACCAGCGAGACTGGGCCGTGGGGATGAAGATGGTCGTCGACCTGCCCGACGGCTGTCCCCTCGAGCCGGGCACCGTATTCCACACGATCGGTTATCCTGAGCCCGAGATCTTCGGCTTCTTCTACGTCTATCCCGATGGCGTCGCCTCGCTGGGGGTCTTCATCCCGTCCTGGTTCGAGAGCCCCGTCCGCGCCAGCTACCGCTACCTGCAGCACTGGATGCGGCACCCCTTCGTCTGGCATTACGTCGACGGCGGCCGCATGCGCTCGTGGGGGGCCAAGACCCTCGCCGAATCGGGCCGCCGCGGCGAGCCCTGGCTGGTCGGCGATGGTTACGCCCGCATCGGCGAGGGCTCGGGCAGCACCAACGTGCTCACCGGTTCCGGCGTCGACGAGGCGTGGACCAGTGGCGTCCAGCTCGCCGAAGGCGTCATCGACCTGCTCAAACAGGATCGCCCGTTCACCCGCGAGAACCTCGAGAAGGCTTACGTGGAGCGGCGGCGCGGCAGCTGGCTCGAACAGGAGCTGCGGGTGGCGGAGAAGGCACGGGACGGCTTTCAGAAGGGCTTCCTGCCGGGCATGCTCGGGATGGGGCTGGCCGGGATCAGCAGGGGGAAGATCACGATCTCCGGCGGCGTGAAGCAACCGCAGGAGCACGTGCCGTCGCTGGAGGAGTACTACGAGGGTACGCTCGCCCCGGCCGAGATCGTCAGGATACGGCAAGCGAGCGCCGCCTCGGGCACGGCGCTTCACGACGCGCTGATGGAGGCCGCCGGCTGGCCCAAGATCCCTTACGACGGCGAGCTGCTGGTCTCGCACCAGGACGCGCTGCTCATGGGCGGCAAGGTGCAGGCGCCGCCGGGATATCCGGATCATGTGGTCTTCATCTATCCCAGCGTCTGCGAGGCCTGCGACAACAAGCTCTGCATAGAGGTCTGCTCCGGCGAAGCGATCACGCCCGGCGCGAACGGCGTGCCGGAGTTCGATCGCGAGAAGTGCGTCCACTGCGGCGCCTGCATATGGAACTGCACCCAGCCGGTGGACGGCGGCCTGGAGCGAGGCAACATAGAGTTCCGTGCCGGCGCCGGCGGTCTGCACTCGGCCGAGAACTGAGCGGGATCCGCGGTATGAGAATCGCACGGCTCGCATCGATCACGGTCCTCGCAACGGCCCTGGTCGCCCTCACCGTCATCCCCGCTCGCGCGCAGGTGGGCGTGATGGCAGGCTGGAACTATTCCGACCCGCAGGTCACCGCCGGTGACGTTGACGTCGACGTCGGTCACCGCAGCGGATTCAACATCGGTCTCTTCACCTCCCGCGGTGATCTCGTGGGATACATGGTCGGCCTCTACTACAGCCAGAGGGGATTCGATATCGACACCGCGTCGGTCAAGCTCGACTACGTCGAGGTCCCGGCGCTGGCCCGGCTCACCCTGCCCTTCGTTCGCGTCTACGGCGGCGTGAATCTCGGGTTCGAGATCAACTGCGAGGCCGAGAATTTCCCGTTTATCGGGGGCGCGCCCTTCCTGTGCGAGACCGATACCGAGTCGCTGGAGCTCGGCTGGAAGGTCGGCGCCGGCGGCAAGCTGCTCATCTTCTCTCTGGACATCGCCTACGTCTGGGGGAGCACCGACGTGCTCGGCTCCGACGTCGGGTCGATCAAACACCGGGTCTTCCAGATCGACCTCGGTCTGACCTTCTGACGGTTGGCTCGCGGCAGCCTGACGACTTTTCAAGCTCGAACACGGAGTACCGCTCGATGAGCTCTGGCTATCATATCGTGGTCTGCGGCAGCTTGGTGCCGGATCCGCTACAGGTCCTCGAACCCGTCGAAGGCCCGGACGGCCCGGCCCTCGAGAACGAGATGATGATCCCGGCGGTCCTCGACCCCTGGGCGGCTCACGCCCTCTACGAGGCCGCCCACCTGGCGGCGCGGACCGAGGGGAGTCGGGTCTGGCTGGTGAGCATCGGGCCCCGGGCACGTCTGCAGCAGCTGATGATGAGCATCGCGCAGAAGGTGCCGTTCGAGCTGGTCGCCGCCGACGGGCCCGCGAGCGGCTTCACCGATGCCCGCGAAACGGCGGCGGCGCTGGCCGATCTGATCGAATCGATCGACGGCCTCGACCGTTCTCGAGCCCTGATCTTCGGCGGCCGCTCTTCCGCGTCCCGCGACGCGGGCGTCACGATGGGGATGGTGGGCGAGCGACTCGGCGTGACCGACCAGTTCCTCGCCGTCGACAAGCTGACGGTCGAGGACGATGGAAGGCTGCAGATCATGGAACGGATCGAGGGCGGCCGCTATCTGGTCTCCTTCTGTCAGGGTCCGCCCCTCGTCTGCGCCTGGTCGACCGGCGAGCTGCCCGAGCCACCCAACAACCCACAGGTCGGGATGCAGAACATGCGGACGATCATGCCGGCGTTGCAGAAGGCGAAGCCGGTCCAGCTGGACGCCGAGGGGTTGTCGTACGTGACGGTCGAGATTCCGAAGGGTAAGCGCGACACGCGGATCGAGCGGAACATGGGGGCCGAGGATATCGCGCGTGAGATCGTCGAATGGGTGAGGGGGTGACCGATGGAGAAGATCCTTTATCTGACGCAGGTCGAGCCCGGCGGAGAGCTTTCGTCTTTCGCGTTGGAGGTTTTGAGCGGCGCCGGGCGACTGGCCCGCGATCTGGGCTGCGAGCTCGCCGTCGGCCTGGTCGGTGCCAAGGCCGATGTTCAGGCGGCCGCTGACTCCGTAGCAGGCTGCGGCGCCGCCGCTTTCCTTGCCGTCACCGGTGACGAGTTCGCGGTCTCCCGCCACGCCACCGATGCGGCCGCTTTCGAGGCGCTGGCCCGGAACGCCGAAGCGACGATCGTTCTGGCGCCCGGCACATCGCGAGCGGCCCGAGCCATGCCCGGCGTCGCCGAGCGGCTAAACGGCCGGATCGACAGCCACATCACGGGGACGGCGATTACCGATGGCCGGCCCGAGGTCGAACGCTGGTTCTACCGACAGCGCATGATGGCCCGCCTGACCCGTTCGCAGCGACCGTGGCTCTGGCTGGTCGATTCCGGCGTGTTCGACGCATGGGAAGGGGAGGCCGGCGGCGCCACGTTGGAGGCCCTCGATGTCCCGCTGCCCGAGCTGCGAACCCGGGTCGTCGGGGTCGAGTCGCCCGCCGCCGAAGAGCAGACGATCCGGCCGGACGCGGAGCTGCTGTTCGTGGCCGGCGCCGGCTGGACCAAGAAGCAGGCGGACGGCTCGACGCACGTGAAGGAGGCGGAGACGATCATCCACGACTTCCTCGAGACAACCGGCGCCTCGCTGGGGAGCAGCAAGTCGCTGGTGGACCAGGCGGGCGAGGGGCAGGAGGTCATCTCGTTCATGAGCCACATGAACCAGGTGGGTCAGACCGGGTCGACGCCGCGCCATCCCAAGGGCCTCGCCACTTGCTGCCACGGCGAAGAGCCGCACGTCGTCGGCTGGCGTTTCATCAAGGATCGACGTGCGGTCAATCTCGATCCGGGTTGCGGCTGGGCGCAGGGGAAGGCAGACGTTCTCTACGTCGCCGACGCCTTCGAGGTGATGCGGCGCGTCAACGAGCTGCTGAAGCAAGGTTAGGCGTTGCCGCTCCAACGGATGCGAAGAGGGCGACCGTGCGGCCGCCCCTCGTGTCTCGGGAAACCTTGCTGCTATGGGAAAACGGCTGACCTCAGCTTCGAATCTTCAACGTCGTTTGAGTCCGCACGCTGAACTGTGCTGACAACGCCGCGGTCGGCTCGATCGTGCCCTGCGAGTTCCGCGTCATCCGCTCATCGAGTCCCGTGATCGCGCCGACGGCCAACCAACCAGGATCCTCGATCAACAGCCGTGCCGTCTGCTGGCCCACCTCCGCGTCGTTCACGGCATCGCCGTACACGAACATCACCGCGCCGACGTTGCGGTGACCCCGACACAGGTGCAGAAAGTCCGCCGAGAACGCATGCGTGATGTACAGGACCGAACCGCCCGCAGGTTCGTGGCGCACCTCCCCGCTCAGGCACGCTCCCGGGTGACGTCGCGCCCGCCATAGCTCGATCAGCGTCTCGAACGCCCCGGGCGACAGAACCGGCTGCGGATCATCGACCAGCGACGTATCGGCGGGACCAGGTGTTTGAATCGAAGGCCAACTCTCCAGGCGCCGACTGCGATCGTGTCGGCGTCTGCCCCAGTAGCGTGACCAGTACAATCGTCAGGAGTTTCATCGCGTCCACCTTTCCCCTCGCCGCCGCATCGGGGAGAATCGAGGCGCGGCAACCAGGTTACAAGTTACAGGCTAGTCGCAGCGTTGTGCCATTGATGTCACACAACTCTTACAATTGGCCGCTCGCTTTCAGGCGTTCGGTTGAGGCGTCCGATCGCGGAGCGGCGCTGCTCCGTTAGACGCGGCCGGGGACCATCCGACCGGGTGACGCAACGTTTTCGCGCTGATGTACGTCTAATCCGGTGAGAAGGCGAAAAGTTGAAGGGAAGGAGATAGATATGGGTTGCGCACGGGCTGGAGCACTGGAGGAGGGCAACAAGTTGAACGGCCAGCGAGCCGGGTTCTCGCTCGTATGTTGGCTCAGAGGGATCGGATCCCGGCCTCTCAAGGCGTTGGTCAACCTGGCCTACCGGTCCAGCCGATTCTGGACGGCCTACCTGTCCTAGCGTCTCCCGGCTACGGACAGCCGGCCTCCAGTCGAGGCGATCGCGGTCCGGGTCTATCAGGCCTGCCTGATCCGGCCGCACACTCTCGAGACATTGAAGTGGAGAAGAAGTCCGCTTCGTGATCGTTGCGGGCGGGCGGCGTCGCCGTCATCTTCCCGGCCGAAAGGAGGAAGGTGCGGCGGTGAACAGCTCAGCGAGCCAGGCGTCGGGTCGGGTCGATCTGGCGATCGTGGGCGCCGGCCCCTGCGGACTGGCGGTCGGCGCGGCGGCGCGACGCGCGGGCCTATCGTCGATCATTTTCGACCGGGGGTGTGTGGTCAACGCGCTGGTCGGGTACCCGTTGAACATGACGTTCTTCAGCACGCCCGAGAATCTCGAGATCGGCGACGTGCCGTTCGTGACGCGCGACGTGAAGCCGACCCGGCACGAGGCATTGACGTATTACCGGCGGGTGGCCGGGTATTTCGAGCTCGACGTCCGGCAATACGAGGAGGTGCTGGATGTCGAGGGTGCCGCCGCCGATTTCTGGGTGAAGACCCGAATGCGGGACGGGACCGAGGCGGGCTATCCGGCGCGGAACATCGTGATCGCCACCGGCCGCTTCGACACGCCCAACCTGTTGGGCGTGCCCGGAGAGGATCTGCCGAAAGTCACCCACTACTATCGCGAGGCTCACCCGTATTACGATCAGGCCTGCCTGGTGGTCGGCGGCGGTAACTCCGCCGCCGAAGCCGCCCTCGACCTGTGGCGGAGCGGCGCGCGGGTCACCCTCGTGCACTTCCTGGACGAGTTCGATCCCGGGGTGAAGCCCTGGGTGCGGCCGGACATCGAGAACCGGATTCGGGAGGGTTCCATCGCCGCTCGCTTTCGGACCCGGGTGCACGAGATCGGGCCCGATTTCGTGACGCTGCAGCGGGAAGACGGTCCCGACTCCGAGCGGCTGGCCAACGACTGGGTCTTCGCCATGACCGGCTACCGTCCCGACATCCCGTTCCTCCGCCGGCTGGGCATTGACGTCGACGGCGATACCGGGATCCCGGTCCACGATCCCGACACGATGGAAACCAACCTTCCCGGCATCTTCATCGCCGGCGTGCTCGCCGCCGGCTACGATGCCAACAAGATCTTCATCGAGAACGGCAAGCTGCACGGCGATCGGATCGTCAACGCACTGACGGGGTCGCGTTCGGACTGACGCTCACCCACCGTTCCGCACGTTCCTTTCCAGCGGCGGGTCGCCGGGAACCAGCGGGGTTCCCGGCGAGTTTTTGTTATGTGGGGCGATATCGCAGTCGCCCCGCGAGGTCCGAAGCCCCAGAACCGGAGGTCATGCGAGTGAATTCATCGGTCGATGTCGAGCGGGCCGTCAGCGAGCGATACAGCAGAGGCGCCACCGCACGCGAGGCCCAGCTCTGTTGCCCCGTCGAGTACGATCCGCGTTATCTCCACGTCATCCCGGAAGAGATCATCGAGCGAGACTACGGTTGCGGTGATCCCAGCCGCCATCTGGCGCCCGGTGACACCGTCCTCGATCTCGGGTCGGGAGCGGGCAAGATCTGTTACATCGCCAGCCAGATCGTCGGTCCCCGAGGCCGGGTGCTGGGGGTGGACATGAACGACGATATGCTGGCCCTGGCGCGTCGTTACCAGGAGCCCGTTGGCGATCGGATCGGCTGGCATAACGTGGAATTTCGTCGCGGCCGCATTCAGGACCTGAGGCTCGATCTCGAGCGATTGGACGAGTGGCTGTCGCGCCATCCGGTCCGGACCAGCGACGATCTGCAGGCGCTCGAGAGCGAGGAGGCGCGCTTGCGTAATGAGGCGCCGCTGATCTCCGATTCCAGCGTCGACGTCGTGATCTCCAACTGTGTCCTCAATCTGGTCAGCGAAGAGGACCGACAGCAGCTCTTTCCCGAGATCTATCGGGTGCTTCGACGCGGCGGCCGGGCGGTGATCTCGGACATCGTCGCCGACGAGCCCGTGCCGGAGCACCTCAAGGCCGATCCCCAGCTATGGTCGGGTTGCGTTTCCGGAGCCATGACCGAGACCGCCTTCGTGGAAGCCTTCGAAAGGGCGGGCTTCTACGGGATAGAGATCCTCAGTCGTGGTGCCGAGCCGTGGCGCACGGTCGAAGGGATCGAGTTTCGGTCGATCACATTGCGGGCCTACCGTGGACTGGAAGGCCCCTGTCTCGAGACGAACAAGGCGGTGATCTATCGCGGCCCCTGGAAGAAGGTGATCGATGACGACGGACACGTCTTTCGGCGCGGCCTGCGCACCGCCGTGTGCGAGAAGACCTTCGGTATCCTGACCCGGGTCCCGTATCGCGACCACTTCGACCCCGTCCTCCCGCTCGAGGGTGCGGATGTCGAGCCCTCATCTCCCTTCGACTGTAATCGAAGCGCGCTGCGCCATCCGCGCGAGACGAAGGGGCTCGACTACGACCGGACGAGCGATGCCGCTCCCGACGCCTGCGGTACAGATGGGAACTGCTGTTGACCCGTGGGTGGCTTACCGCGGAGCGGCATCCACCACAAAACAAAAAAGCCGTCGAACCTGGATTCGACGGTGATGTTTCCTCGCCCGGGTGGTGCCGTCGTTGCGTCAGTCGCCGCGCCGTACCGTCCGCGTCACCGCCGCTGCGCGTTGGTCCTCCGCGCTGAGTCCACACGCCCTCAGTAGATCGAGCCTGAGCCCGGAATCCGCACTCCGCCGGTCGTCCGCCGCCGCGACGATCCGACTCGCCAGCTTCCCCTCCAGCCCGAGGCAGTCCGCCGCCCGCACCACTCCGCCGGCCGCCGGTGCGGCTTCGCCCACCAGCGCCCGGGCCACCGCCGTGATCGGACAATCCGGATCCACCAGCGGTCCGCTACGTAGCTTGCCTCCCGTCAAACGCCAGGCCCGCGGCGTCCGGCTCAGGCGTCGGAAGAACTCGTCTGCCGTCATGACTCAGTGGTAGGCGCCCGTCTTTTGCGACGCCGGTGTCCAGTGCTCTGACTCTCCGACCAGGTGCTCCGCCATGACCTCAGCCCAGCGGATTCGGCGCTGACAGAACTGGCAAAGCACCCAGTCCTTGCCGAACCCGACCCAAACCCAGGGTCCCACGTTATGGCAGTGAGGGCAACGCATGATCTTCTCCTCGCACATTTTCCTCCCCTCCGCATCGGGGCCTCGCGACTCGTCCCGTCCGTGGCCTTACCAGGGCAGAGGGCGTACCAGAGGTGCCCCACCCGGATTAACCCGATGTCAGGTCGTGTCTTAGCTTGTTTGGCCTGACGGCGCGCGCAGGTCTCGAAACGATGGGGTCGTTACCGTGCGGTAACGCAGATGGGAACGGCGCCCCGGCTCCGACCGGGAGGACGATCAGCGGCCAGCCGATTCCCGCGTGATCGAGGCTTCCTCACCGAACCGAGCGGCGAGCCCTTGGAGGTAGGACTCGATCGTGGTGTAGTGGCCGAAGATGAAGCGCGAGAAGAAGCGGAAGATCGGATTGTAGACCTCGCCTTGCTCGGTGACGGTGACGGTGACCGTGCCGTCGGCGGGCTCGATCTCGTAGGTCCAGGTTCCGCCGAACGGGAGCGCTTCGTCGGCGGCGATGCGGGTGATGAGGCGGCGCGGTGGATCGGACTCGACGACCTCGATGGGGAGTCGGCCGCCGCGGGGATCTTCCAGAACCCAGACCTCGGCCTCTCGATCGGTGTCGCGGTTCACGGCGCTGGCGTTGCCCCACCACTCCGGGTAAGACGCGAAGTCTCGGATGACGGTCCAGACCGAGTCGGCCGGCTGGCGGAGGGTGATCGAAGCCGTGGCGACGTGACCCGGCGGCAACAGCATTCCCACGACCCAGATGATGACCGCGATCCCGATCACGACACCCGCGATGATCCCCAACCACTTGAGCATCCGGTACCTCGATTCTTAACGTCGGCTGATGATGTTCCGAGCCAGGAAAAGGACGTTTGCGGGCCGCTCCGCCAGGCGGCGCATGTACCAGGGGAACCAGGAATCGCCGTAGCTGATCAGCACCCGCACCTTGTACCCGTCGCCGGTCAGGCGCGCTTGCGCCTCGCGCCGGATTCCGTAGAGCATCTGGATCTCGAAACCGTCCCGGGGAACCCCCATGCCCCGCGCTCGCTCTATGACACCGTCGATCATCGACTGGTCGTGCGTGCCGAAGAAGATACGCGCGTTCCCTCGCTTCACCTCCTGCAGCAGCGTGTCGGAGAGCCTGAGGAAGTTATTGTCAACGTCCCCTTTGTTCCGATAGGCGATCTCCGGGGGTTCCATGTACGCGCCCTTCACCAGCCGGATCGTCGGGGCCAGCGACAGCAGCGCGGCCACGTCGGCCGCCGTGCGATGAAGGTACGCCTGCAGACAGATCGCGACGTTGGAGTGGTCCGCCCGCAGCTGCCGGTAAAGGTCGATGGTCCGGTCGACATACTCCGAGCTCTCCATGTCGATCGCCACCAGCCTCCTCATCGTCCCCGCGCGCTGCACCACGCGCCGGATCCGTTCCAGCGCGTCATCGAACCCGAGGTCGAGCCCGAACTGTGTCGGCTTGATCGATATGTCGGTATCGAGATCGCCCCCCTCGATCTGGCCGAGAACCCCGAGATAATGCTCCATCACGTCGTCCGCCGCCCCCGGTTCCTCGACGTTCTCTCCCAGCTGGGTCAGGATCGTCGACATGCCGCCCCGCCCCAGCGTCTCCGCCGCCTCCAGCGCGTCCTCGGCCGTCTCCCCGGGCATGAATCGCTCCACGGCGCGCCGGGCGAAGGCGCGGCGCGTCAACTGCGATTCCAGCCACTCGTTCTCCGAAGCCCACAAGAACAGCTGCCGGCCTATGGCCATGGTCGTCTTTTTTCGTCTTGCTGATGGTTGTGGATATGTGTGGGCGATGGGCCTAGACGCCGATCGTCCCCTCGCGATTCCCCGGGCGCCGCGAGTACCACAGTATTTGGAAGAAGCCCCTGGTTCGCAACTGCGAAACGGAGACCGTCGCCCCGGCCTTCTCCCGGCGAAGGATCACCTGCCGATTCTGATACAATATCGCCAGCCCCATGATCAACACGAAGAGCGCGAACGCCCGCCGCAGGGATCGCTGCGCGACGTAACGCACCAGATGCGTGCCCAACGAAATCCCCGCCATCGAGATGCCGGTAAACCCCGCCATGAAGCCCCAGGCGATCTCCACCTGGCCCAGATAGCCGACGAAACCCGCCGCCGACTTCAACGCGATCACCGCCAGCGACGTCCCCACCGCCAGCTTCATCGGCAGCCGCGCCAGCAGCACCAGCGCCGGCACGATCAGGAAGCCGCCGCCCACTCCGACCAGACCGGTCAGCACCCCCACCCCCAGCCCCTCGAGCACGATCAACAGCACCGGGACACGTGCCGGACCCCCTTCGTGCTCCCCCTCGGGGCCCGCCTTCAGCCCGGGGATGCTTCCCCGCAACATGAAGTACGCCGCCGCGATCATCACCAGAGCGAACAGCGCCAGCTGCCCGGCTCCGCTGAACAGCACCGCCAGCCGCGCACCCCCGTACGTGCCCGTCATCGCCACGGTCCCGAACACCAGCGCCACCCGCACGTGCACGTTCCCCGCTCGCCAGTGGCCGGCCGCACCGACCAACGCCGTCGCCCCCACCACCGCCAGGCTCATCGCGATCGATTGCTTCGCTCCGAAGCCCAGCACGTAGACGAAGATCGGCACCGTCAGGATCGACCCGCCGCCCCCCAGCATGCCCAGCGCCAGGCCCATCACCAGACCCAGCGTCAGCCCCAGGATCAGCATCGGACCTCGCTCGTCATCTCGGAAGCCGACAACATAACACCATCGAGCGCCACGCGGTGGATCGCTGCCGTCAACTGGATGTCGACCCGTTAGCTTGACAACCAAAGGACATGCCCCCACCATCATCCAGCAGCGTGTTCGGGTCAGGGCAAGGGGATCCCATGAGCGACGTCGACAGCAAGGAAAAGCGGCATCCGATCCAGGTGGTGGCGCGGCGGACCGGGCTGAGCCTGGATCTGTTGCGGGCGTGGGAGCGACGCTACGAGGTGGTGGAGCCGGGGCGGACCGAAGGGGGCCGGCGGCTGTATTCGGATGAGGACGTCGAGCACCTGCGCATGCTGAAGCGGGCCAGCGACGCGGGCCGACGGATCAGCCAGATCGCGTCTCTGGGCACGGACGAGCTGGCGGCGCTGGTCGAGGAGGACCAGCGTGAGGCGTTGGAGGGGGAAGCCGAACCGGCGGCGCCCGACCTGGGCGCGTCGATCTACCTGAAGGCCTGCCTGGCGGCGGTGGAGCGGCTGGACGCGCTGGAACTCGAGGCGACGCTGAACCGGGCGCTGGTCAACCTGAGCGCGCCGGCGTTGATCGACGGGGTGGTGGGGCCGCTGCTGGGGCAGATCGGGGAGCTGTGGAGCCATGGGACGCTGCGTCCGGCGCACGAGCACCTGGCGTCGTCGATCGTGGTCCGGATCCTGGTCGAGTTGATCCAGGCGGCGGAGCCCTCGGGCCCGGCGCCCAATCTGGTGGTGGCGACGCCGCCGGGACAGCTTCACGAGTTCGGGGCGCTGTTCGTGGCGGTGACCGCGGCGTCGGAGGGGTGGGGGGTGACCTACTTGGGACGCGACCTGCCGGGCTCGGACATCGCTGCGGCCGCGAACGAGAAAGGCGCGGAGGCGGTGGCGCTGAGCATCGTCTTCACCTCGACGTCGGGATCCGAGTTGCAGGACGAGCTCGAGACGCTGCGTGAAGCGTTACCGGCGGACGTCCCGATCTTCGCCGGCGGTGCGTCGGCGGAGAATTACCGCGACGCCTTGGAAGCCATCGGCGCCGAGCGTCTGGAGGATCTGAACGAGTTCCGCCTCGCGCTTCGCGCCCTGGTCTGAGGTCGGGTCGCCCTACCCGATTCGCCCCTTGCCCGAATCGCTGAGGCTCATCAGCGGCTCGGGGTAGGGCATGAAGAACGTTTGCGGCAGCAGATACTCCTCGTCGAAGCGGACGATCCAGGCACGCAGGATCGAGCTCACCGCGCTGATCGGCACCTGCCGGTTCCGGTATCGCGCCAGCGACTCCCGGTAGAAGGCCTTCTCCCTGCCCTTCAGCTCGTTCTTGAAATAGCCGGCGGCGTGTTCCAGCACGTTGATCACCGACGTGTAGCGCGGCAGCCGCGACAGCGCGGCGTGGAGGTGCTCCTCGTAGCGCGCGATGACCCGCTCGAACGGCTCCTTTTCCGGGTTCGCCACGATCCGCCCCATCGCCCGCAGCTCCTTCTGGCTGTAGGCCATCAGCAGCAGCTTGTTCTCCGCCTGGAAGCGCACCAGGTCCCGCATCGCTCCCGATTCTTTCAGCTTCCGGAACCGGGTCAGGGTGAACAGCTTGGTCAGGAAGTGCTCGCGTATCGTGTAGTTCCGCAGTCGACCTTCGTCTTCGATCGCCAGCCCCGGGTACAGATCGAGCACCCGTCCTCCGAAGAACCCCGCCCCCCGCGTCGACGACGACGACGGCTCGATCCCCCGGTAGATCTTCACATCCGTGATCCCGCACGATGGCGAGCGGTTCTTCAGGATGAACCCGTCCACCACATCCAGCGAGCCCAGGAACGCGTCCGAGAACTCCCGCATCTCCACCGTCACGTCCCGGTCCGTGTCCGGCTGTACCAGGCGCGCCTCCCCGTCGATCGTCACGATGCGGATCGGGTCCCGCGGCACACCCAGTCCGATCTCCAGCTCCGGACACACCGGCCGGTATTCCACGAACGGCTCCAGCTCCCGGATGAAGTCGTACGGTATCACCTGCGCGTTGTACCGCACCGGCTCGAACTCGAGGCAGCGGCTCACCACCACTACCGGCTTCGGATGCTCCACGAGCTTCTCCCGTCTCGCGTGTCGTCGTCCCGGGGCTGGCTCAGCGCCCCAACGATGCGTCGAATCTCGGTGCCTGTACATGGTTTGTCAAGACCGTGGACATCAATAGCTTGACAAATATGGGACAACAGGCCATATTCCCGCCGTTCCTTCAGCGGGCCGGGTCGCCAGGTCGAACGACCGAAGCCGGCGCCCGGCTCACCATAGTGGATGCGCTAGTTTACATGAGAATCGCGGTCATAGGAACGGGGATCTCGGGGCTCGGGGCGGCCTGGCTGCTGCGCCGGCGGCACGAGGTGCACGTATTCGAGGCCCGGGACCGGCTCGGCGGCCACGCGTACACGGTGGAGGTGAGCGAGGGGGGTCGCCGTCTGGGTCTCGACACTGGCTTTCTGGTGTTCAACGAGGACAACTATCCGAACCTGACGCGGCTGTTCGAGCACCTGGGCGTCGAGTCGCGGGAGACCGACATGTCGTTCGCGGTTCGTTGCGAGCGCTGCGACCTGGAGTACAGCGGTCTGAGCGCCTACAGCCTGTTCGCCCAGCTCCGCAACCTGTGGCGCCCCTCGCATTACCGCATGCTGGCCGACGTGGCCCGCTTCGGTACGGTGGGGCAGCACGCCCTCGCCACGCGGGCGGTGCAGGGGAGGACGCTGGGCCAGTTCCTGTCCGCCACGGCGTTCGGTCAGGCGTTCGCGCGGCACTACCTGATCCCCATGGCGGCGGCGCTGTGGTCGACGGGGACCGGTCGGGTCGAGGAGTTTCCTGTGGAGAGCCTGCTGCGCTTCTTCGATACCCACGGCTTGTTGCGGGTGAGGGACCGGTTGAAGTGGAGGACGGTGGTGGGCGGCAGCCGGCGTTACGTCGACGCCATCACCCGTGACTTCGCCGGCCGCATCCACCGCGGGACGGCGGTGCGCGGGGTCGCCCGGACGGGCGGCGGCGTTCGCCTCTATTTCGACGGTGACAACTTGGAGTCGTTCGACCGCGTGGTCATCGCGACGCATGCCGATCAGGCCCTGGCACTGCTTCGCGATCCGTCCCGGGAGGAGGTCGACTTGCTGTCGCCGTGGCGGTACTCGCGGAACGATACCTGGCTGCACAGCGACCGGACTCACCTGCCGCGGCGGCGGGCCGCCTGGGGCTCGTGGAACTACATGCTACCGGACTGTCGGCGGCCCGGAAGTTCGGTTTCGGTCAGTTACTATCTCAACGGGCTGCAGGGGTTGAATTCCGATCGGGACTACGTGGTCACCCTCAATCCGTCCCGTTCGCCGGCTGCCGAGACGGTGATCCGGCGCATGACGTACCGGCATCCGATTTTCACGGCCGAGAGCGTCGCCACGCAGGACGAGCTGCCGACGCTCAACGGTTCGCGGGATACGTTCTTCTGCGGCGCCTACTTCCGCTACGGTTTTCACGAGGACGGGCTGCGCTCCGCCGTCCAGGTGGCCGAAGCGTTCGGGATATCGATGCCATGAGTGGCAAACCCTTCTCCTCCGCCATCTACACGGGCACCCTGCGGCATCGGCGTCGGCGGCCGCTGGCCAACCGCTTCCGCTACGGCGTCTACCAGCTGCTCATCGACCTCGATGAGGTCGAGGCGCTGGCCGGGCGCCTCTGGTTCTTCGGCCACAACCGCTTCAACCTCTTCAGCTTTTACGATCGCGATCACATGGGGGCCTCCGGCGTGCCCCTGCGCTCGAAGCTGGCGCGCTGGCTGGCGGCGCGTGGCGTGGAGTTGGGCGCGAGCCGTGTCATGCTTCTGACCAACCCGCGGGTCCTCGGTTACGTGTTCAATCCGGTCAGCTATTATTACGTCTTCGGCGCGAACGATGAGCTGAGGTTCGTGGTGGCGGAGATCAACAACACCTTCGGCGAAACGTACTGCTACCTGCTGGATGACCTGAAGCCGCGGGGCGGCCGCGCGCTGGTCGCCCGCCGGCGCAAGGTCTTCCACGTGTCGCCGTTCATCGAGATCGACGGCATCGATTACGACTGGATCATGACTCCGCCCGGCGACCGGCTGACGGTCCATATCGACGAGTTCAGGGGGGAGGACAAGTTCTTCGACGCGACCCTCAGCCTGAAGCGAAACGCGCTGACGGCGGGCCGGCTGGCCTGGACCTTTGTCCGCTACCCCCACATGACGGCTCGGACGATCTTCCTCATCCACTGGCAGGCGCTGAAGCTCTGGTGGCGTGGCGCGCCGTTGCATCGCAAGCCCGAGCCGCCGCCCCAGGCCTGGAGGACTCATGGCTGAGCTGGCCGAGAGGTCGATAGTGAAAGGGCTCGAGCGGCTGCGGCACGGCCGCCTCGAGTTGGTTACCCCGGACGGGCGCCGTCTCGTCTTTGGCGGGTCCAGCGGGTCGCGGCCCCGGGCGATCGTTCGAGTCCACGATCCGGCCTTCTATCGCCGCCTGCTGCTGGACGGTGATGTCGGCGCCGGCGAGTCGTACATCCGCGGTGAGTGGTCGAGCGACGACCTGGTCGCCCTGGTCCGGCTGGTCATCGCGAACGCCGGCGCTCTGGAGGCGGTGACCCTGCTGGCCTGGGTGGGCGGTCTGCTGGGTCGGGCCCGACACTGGATGCGGCGCAACACGCTGCGGGGCGCGAAACGGAACATACAGGCGCATTACGACCTGAGCAACGAGTTCTTCGCCTTCTTCCTCGACCGCAGCATGACCTACTCGTGCGCCTACTTCGAGCGACCCGACGCGTCGCTCCTCGAGGCCCAGCTGGCGAAGTACCGCCGGTTGGCCGAGAAGGCGCGGTTGCGGCCGGGGGAACACGTGCTCGAGATCGGCTGTGGCTGGGGCGGCTTCGCGGAGTTCGCGGCCCGGGAGTACGGCTGCCGGGTGACCGGCATCACGATCTCCCGGGAGCAGGCGTCGTATGCCCGTGAGCGGCTTCGCCGCGCCGGGCTCGATGACCGTGTGCGAATCGAGCTCACCGACTATCGCAGGTTGCGGGGCCGCTTCGACAAGATCATGTCGATCGAGATGCTCGAGGCGGTGGGCCACGCGTACTTGCCGGCCTTCTTCAGCAAGGTCGACGAGCTGCTGGCGCCCGACGGCATCGCGGTCATCCAGGTGATCACGATTCCCGACGCGCGTTACGAAAGGTACCGCCGTCGCCCGGACTACATCCAGAAGTTCGTCTTTCCCGGCTCCCACCTGCCGTCGCTGGGGGCGATGGCGTCGGCGATGGCCGACCATACCGAATTGTTGGTGGAAGATCTCGAGAACATCGGGCCTCACTACGCCGAGACATTGAGGCGCTGGCGGCTCCGCTTTCTGGAGCGCGCCGACGCGGTCCGGCGGCTGGGCTTCGATGACGCCTTCCTGCGGCTCTGGGAGTTCTACCTCGCTTACTGCGAGGGCGGATTCGCCTCACGCTACATCAACGATCTGCAGCTGGTCCTGACCCGCGCGGCGAACCCGGCGCTGGGCGCCGGCCCGTACGGCCGACGCGAGGCGAAAACTCGGCCGCTCGCAGACGCCCGGGCGGTATCGGTATCGTGAGTCGCTACGCTCCCCTCGCCCCGTTGACGATCGCGGCGTACGGCGCACCGGGTCTGGTGCTGGCGGCGCTGGCTCTGACGTTCTACGTCTTCCTGCCCAAGTACTACGCGGATATCGTCGGCATCGACCTCACCGTTCTCGGGCTGCTGGTCCTGCTGTCTCGCGTCTGGGACGCGGTCATCGATCCCGCCATCGGCGCCTGGTCCGACCGCACCGTCAGCCGTTGGGGCCGACGCCGCGTCTGGATGGCCCTGGGCGCGGTCCCCCTCGCCCTGTCGTTCTTGGCGCTCGTCCGTCTGCCGACCCTCGAGAGCCCGTGGCTCCAGGCGGTCTACCTCGGCGCTTTGACCTTCCTGTTCTTCTTCTTCTGGACGATGGTCACGGTTCCCTACGAGGCGATGGGCGCCGAGCTCTCCTTCGACTACGACGAGCGCACCCGGCTGCTCGGCGTGCGCGAGGGCGCCGTCCTGGCCGGGACCCTGCTGGCCGCTCTGATACCGTTGGCGGTGGGCTACGATCTCGCACCCGCCGACGTGGTGGCGGCGGAGCGCCAGCGCTACTGGCGGATCGGGTTGGTCTACGCGCTGCTCGTCGTCGCGCTGATCGGCGTCTGTGTCGTCATCGTGCGAGAACGTGCGGTTCGTCCAGGACAGCGGCCCGAAGCGTTCTTCCGCGGTCTCGCGACGCTCTGGGGCAACCGGCCATTCCGGATCCTGCTCTCGGCCTACGCGGTGACCGCCCTCGGCTTCGCCGTGGCCGCTACCCTGGTCCTGTTCTACGTCGACCACGTGCTGGCCAGCGACCGTGGACCGCTGATCCTGGCCCTCTATCTCGGCGTCGGCACGGCGCTGGTCCCGGTCTGGATCAAGATGGCGGCGCTTTGGGAGAAGCGGCGCGCTTGGCTCATCGCCCTGGCCCTCAACACCGGCGCGTTCGTCTGGGCCATATTCCTCGGGCCCGGCGACGGCACGACCTTCGGGATCATCGTCGTTGTGTCGGCGCTGGGCGTGGGCGGCGTGATGGCGCTGCCGCCATCGATGCAGGCGGACGTCATCGACTACGATGAATGGCGCACCGGCCTCCGCCGCGAGGGCGAGTACATCGGCTTCTGGTCGATCGTCAAGAAGCTGGCCGCGGCGCTGAGCGCCGGCCTCGCCTTTCCGATCCTCGACCTGTCGGGCTACGCGCCGGGTGCCGAGCAGCAGGGCTCGGCAGCCGTGTGGGCGCTCAAGCTCCTTTACGTGGGCGTGCCCAGTCTCTGCAACGTGATCGCTTTCGCGATCGTCTGGCGTTATCCCATCGACCGGACGGCCCATCAGGCCCTGCGGGCGGAGATCGATGCGCGTCCTTTACCCATAAACGCATCAACCGAACCGAAACCGGTGACATCATGGGCATGGATAGATTTCAGAGTTTCCTGATAGATCAGGTGGAGTGCGGCCGCGTGCCCGACGCGGCCGTCCGTTGGGGCATCCGGCGGCTGCTCAGGCAGCGGCTGCGGAAGGAGACGAGGGCCAGCTCGGAGACTCAGCGTGAGGCGACCCGGGGTCTGATCGCCGCGCTCCGCGACAGCCCCATCGCCCTCGATAGCGACGCCGCCAACGAACAGCACTACGAGGTGCCCGCCCGCTTCTTCGAGCTGGTCCTGGGGCGCCATCTCAAATACTCCAGCGGCTACTGGCCGGCCGGCGTCCGCTCCCTCGATGGGGCCGAGGCCGCGATGCTCGAGCTGACCGGCCGCCGCGCCGGTCTGGCGGACGGGCAGGAGGTGCTGGAGCTGGGTTGCGGATGGGGGTCGCTGACGCTGTGGGCGGCCGAGCGCTACCCGAACAGCCGGTTCCTGGCCGTCTCCAATTCTGCCTCGCAGCGCCGTTACATCGAGCAGCTGTGCCTGCGGCGCGGCCTCACCAACGTGGACGTCCTCACCGCGGACATGAACCTGTTCGCTCCGGGCCGACGTTTCGACCGGGTCGTCTCGGTGGAGATGTTCGAGCACATGCGCAACTACGAAGCCCTGTTGCGCCGAATCGCCGGCTGGCTCGAGCCCGACGGCCAGCTGTTCGTTCATATCTTTTGCCACAAGCAGCTGGCCTATCCATTCGAAACCGAGGGGTCCGGCAACTGGATGGGTCGGCACTTCTTCACCGGCGGACTCATGCCCTCCGACGATCTGCTGCTGCACTTCCAGGACGACGTCGCGATCCGTGACCATTGGGTGGTGAACGGCATGCACTACGCCCGCACGGCGGAGGCGTGGCTGCGCAACATGGACGCCCGACGCGACGATGTGATCGCCCTGTTCCGGGATGCCTACGGCGACGATGCGGCGGCACGCTGGTTCGTGCGCTGGCGGCTATTCTTCATGGCCTGTGCCGAACTGTTCGCTTTCAATGACGGAAACGAATGGTGGGTCTCCCACTATCGGTTCGTCCCCAGGCAGCGGATCGATGGGGAGCGGCTGATCACCAACAGACTGACTAGAGAGGTAGCGCGTCGTTAACATGATCGAGACAGCGGCAACACATCAGGTCGAGGCCGGCGCCCTCGCCGACGACGAGAAGGTCGATCTGCTCGGTAGCGTTCCGTTCCTCTCCATGCACGTCGGTGCGGCGCTGGCCCTGTTCACCGGCGTCAGCTGGGCGGCCGTCATCGCCTGCCTGACGACGTTCTGGCTGCGCATGTTCGCGATAACTGCGGGCTATCACCGCTACTTCTCTCACCGGTCGTTCAAGACCGGGCGCGTTTTTCAATTCGTGCTCGCCTACCTCGGAGCGACCGCGGCCCAGAACGGGCCGCTCTGGTGGGCTTCGCACCATCGGCTCCACCATCGCCACGCCGATACCGACCGCGACATCCACTCGCCGGGGCTACGCGGGATGTGGTGGTCGCACGTGGGCTGGATCCTCTGCCGCAAGTACGTCGGCTACGACGAGCGCCTGGTCCGCGATCTGCTCCGCTTCCCCGAGCTCCGCTTCATCGGCCGCTACCACATGATCGCGCCCGCCTCGCTGGCCGTGGCCATGTTCGCCCTCGGCGCCTGGCTCGAGGGCCGCTGGCCCGCTCTCGGGACGGACGGCCTCCAGATGCTCGGCTGGGGCTTCTTCATCAGCACGGTCCTGACCTACCATATCACGTTCCTGGTCAACTCGGTGGCGCACATGGCCGGTCGACGGCGCTTCCGGACCGACGACCACAGCCGCAATAACTGGTGGGTCGCCTTGCTGACCTTGGGCGAGGGGTGGCACAACAATCACCATCGCTGGCCGACCTCCGAGCGCCAGGGGTTCTACTGGTGGGAGATCGACGTGACCCACTATCTGTTGAAGGCGCTGTCGTGGATGGGGTTGGTCTGGGACCTGAGGGCGCCGCCGGAACGCATCTACCAGGAAGCGCGGCGCGGGCGCACCGAAATGAAGGAGGCGGCGTAGACCGATGTCACCCTTCTGGACGACCGCCCTGGCCGGCCTCGCCGTGGCTCTCGGCCTCATGACGCTGGTCTGGATAGGCAGCCTCGTGAAGCGCGATGCCAGCATCATCGACATCTTTTGGGGTCTCGGTTTCGTGCTGGTCGCCTGGACCTACCTGTGGCTTTCGGGCGCGGGCACGGTCCGGGCCTATCTGGTGGCCGGTCTGGTCACGCTCTGGGGCCTGCGGCTGTCGCTCTACATCCTCTGGCGCAACTGGGGTGAGGAAGAGGACTACCGTTACCGTGAGATGCGGGAGCGGAACCCGAAGACCTTCCCGTGGCGTAGCCTGGTCACGGTGTTCTGGCTGCAGGGCGCGCTGCTGTGGGCCATCTCGCTGCCGCTGCTGCAGGCGGAACGCATTCCCGAGCCCGCCGGGCTGACCTGGATCGATGGGCTGGGCATTCTGTTCTTCGTTGTCGGCTTCGTGTTCGAGGCGGGTGGTGACTGGCAGATGGCCCGCTTCAAGAGGGATCCGGCGAACGAGGGGAAGGTGCTGGATCATGGTTTGTGGCGCTACACGCGACATCCCAACTACTTCGGCGACGCGATGGTGTGGTGGGGGCTGTTCACGTTCGCCGCGGCGACCGGCGCTCTGTGGACCATCTACAGCCCCGTGATCATGACGATCCTCCTCATGCGGGTTTCCGGTGTGACGCTGCTGGAGAAGCGGTTGCAGGAGACGAAGCCCAGGTACCGGGACTACGTGGAGCGGACGAACGCGTTTTTCCCGTGGTTTCCCAGCGACCCCGGTCGATAGCGTTGGTTACCCGTCGAGGCATTCAAAGATGGAAACTTCGAGCGAGAGCGAGCGGACGGTGGATCTGGGTCTGACGCTGGTGACCGGCGCCACGGGCTACGTGGGTGGACGCCTGGTGAAGGAGCTCGAAAGCCATGGCGCGAGACTGCGCTGCATGGCCAGACGGCCCGAGTTCCTGAAGCCGAAACTGTCGGACCGGACGCAGGTCGTTTATGGCGATGTCCTCGAGCCCGAATCCCTCCCGGCGGTCCTCGACGGGGTCGATATCGCCTACTACCTGATCCATTCGATGGGGTCCGGGGACGACTTCGCCCGGCAGGACCGCGAGGCGGCGGAGAATTTCGCCAGCGCGGCGCGGGCCGCCGGCGTGAAGCGAATCATCTATCTGGGCGGCCTGGGCCGCGAGCCGGGACTCTCGGACCACCTGCGCAGCCGCCAGGAGGTCGGCCGCATCCTTCGGGAGTCGGGCGTGCCGACGGTCGAGTTCCGGGCCTCGATCATCATCGGTTCCGGCAGCCTGTCGTTCGAGATGATCCGGGCGCTGGTCGAGAAGCTTCCCGTAATGGTGACACCCCGTTGGGTCCGGCAGCCGGCGCAGCCGCTGTCGATCGAGGACCTGATCGACTATCTGATCGCGGCGGCGACGGTCGAGCTGGTGAAGTCCGCCGTCTACGAGATCGGCGGCGCCGACCAGGTCTCCTACATGGAGATCATGAAGGAATACGCGCGCCAGCGTGGCCTGCGACGTTTCATGATCCCGGTGCCCGTCTTGAGCCCCAGGCTCTCCAGCCTCTGGCTGGGGCTCGTAACGCCGGTCTATGCCCGGGTCGGCCGGGAGCTCGTCGACAGCGTACGCAACCCCACCGTGGTGGAGGACACGACGGCGCTCGAGGTGTTCGACATCCGTCCCCGCGGCATTCGCGCCGCGATCGTTCGGGCGCTGGACAACGAGGACCGGGAGTTCGCGCTCACCCGATGGTCCGACGCGCTCTCATCCGGACAGACGCTCAATTGGGGCGGTGCCAAGTTCGGCTCGCATATCGTCGATTCGCGCGTCGCCCGCGTGCCGCATCCGCCGCGCTACGCGTTTCGGCCCATCCGTCGCATCGGCGGCGCGGTCGGCTGGTATTTCGGTGACTGGCTCTGGCGCCTGCGGGGGTTTCTCGACCTGCTGGTCGGCGGCGTCGGCTCGCGACGCGGTCGCCGCGACCCCCAAAGCCTCGTGCCCGGCGACACCGTCGATTTCTGGCGGGTCGAAGCGTTCGAGCCGCCGGCCTTGCTCCGCCTTTACGCCGAGATGAAGTTGCCGGGCCGCGCCTGGCTCCAGTTCGAGGTCGAAGGGGAAGGGAAAGGCTCGACCATCCGGCAGACCGCGATCTTCGATCCGGTCGGNNGTGGCGGCGGTCGAACGAGGCGCGCGGACGCGGTCGACGGAAGCCAACGGTCGCGACATCAACGCTGGCCGGCGCCGGCAAGGCGAATCGCACGTCTGAGGCGGTGCTAATCCGGCAGCGTGTAGACAAAGATGTCGTGGGCGCCACCACGGCGGCCTGCGAACGCGATCTGTCTCCCGTCCGGCGACCAGTCCGGCTCGGTCAACCGTTCGAATCCGAAACCGAATTCGCGTAGTGGCTGGCCATCCAGATCGAGTATCCGAATTCGACGCTCTCCGTTCGCTGTAACCTTGGCCGCAGCCAGGCGACGTCCGTCTGGGGACCAGGTCGGGCAGAAGTCATGGCCGGAGCTGTTCGTGATTCGCTTGACCTCGTGAGTGAGTACGTCCAACACGTACAATTCATCGTCTTTTCCGTTTGTATCCCGCCGGGAAAAAAATGCCAGGCGATCACCCTCGGGCGACCACCGTGGCCAGACGTCGCGGAACTCGCTGTCCGTCACCTGCGCGACGCTCGCGCCGTTTGCGTCGACCGTGAAAAGGTTGGTCCGGTCGCCGCTGAGCAGCGCGAAGGATATCTGCCTGCCACTGGGTGACCAGGCCGGCGACATCTCCTCGCCTTCCAACCGCCTTAACCGAGATACAGTTCCGCTGGCCAGCTCTAACGTGTACAGGTCCGATTGGCCCGATCGGTTGCTGCGAAAGACCAGCCTCTCCGCGGTCGGATGCCACGCCGCGTGTCGATCGGCGGCCGGATTCTCGGTGAGACGGCGGAGCTGACTCCCATCGCTCCGCACGACATAGAGCTCCCAGTTTCCATCGCGATCGGATTCGAATGCGATCCATCTTCCGTCGGGGGACCAGGCGGGATACCGGTCATTCGCCTCAGGGTGCGTCAGGCGCTCCACGGCCTCCTGCTGGCCCGGTCCGCTGGCGACCCTCCCGGCGAGCGCGCCGAGCAGCAGCAGGAGGTGCAAGGAGGTCGATAACGAAAATTTGGTGCTCATATATTGTCCGCTGTTCTTGCAGTCGATCCCGTTGTCGTGCGACAACGTACTCCATGACGTAGCCGAACGTGAAGTCCAGCAATTACGACTGTGCGGGTTAGCGGCAGTCGAAGATCTGCAGCTGTGGTGCTAACGCTGGCAGGCGGGGCAGTCCTGTCCGGCTCGCGGACGAGCCGGAGCCAGGCCAGCTCCCGGTCGAAGTCGTCGTGCAACAGGTCGGGGCCCAACGCGTTCAGTCGGTCGTGCGCTCGCAATTCGTCGGCAGTAAGCAGCTCCATTACCGGGCCGTTGAAGAACACGGCTTCACGCCGCTCGGTGCGCAGGCGGAGCCGTAACGTTCTTCTCCGGCTTGCGCGGCGCCATCCCGGCGGCGCCGAACTGGCAGGAGCCGTACATCATCGCGTGGCAATGAATGGTCAGCGAACCGGAGAGCTCGATCAGCAGGTGTTTGCCGTGGGTGCGTACGCCGCTGATGTGCTGACCCGGCAGGGCGGCTCCTCTTTCCATCCAGCGCGCCGGCACATCGACCCGTTCCAGCGGCTCGCCGACCAACGGACGCAATGCGCGTGCCCAGCGAACGACGCTGTGTCCCTCCGCCATCGACCGGCTACTCCGAGCTGCGACCCAGTGTGAAGCGCAGCGTGTCCGACAACTCGGAAAACCCGAAGCGGAAGCCGCTGGCTTCGAGGGCCGCCGGGCGGACGCGCGAGCCGGCCAGCAACGTTTCGCGCCCCAGCTGCCCGAAGATCAGCTTGACCGCCGGCGTCGGCAGCGGCAGGACCGTGGGCCGCCCCAGTACACGACCCAGCGTCCGGGTGAACTCGCGGTTGGTGACCGGACCCGGCGACACGACGTTCACCGGCCCGGCGATCTCGTCCTGGTAGAGGATATGGAGGATGGCCCCCAGCAGGTCGTCGAGGGCGATCCAGCTCAAGTATTGCCGGCCGCTGCCGACGACTCCGCCGACGCCCAGCTTGAAAACGGGCAGCATCTTGGTCAGCATGCCGCCGGCGGCCGTGATCACGGGCCCGATTCGCGGGTTGACCACGCGGATCCCGGCATCCGCTGCCGGCCGGGCGGCGGCCTCCCAGGCCTGACACAGATCGGCCAGGAACCCGGTGCCCACCTCGGCGCGCTCGGTGAGCTCCTCGTCGCCGCGGTCGCCGTAGTACCCGATGGCCGATGCCGAGACCAGCACCCGGGGCGGTTCGCGAAGATGCGCCAGCCCACTGGCCAAGGTGCGTGTGGACTCGATCCGGCTGTTCCAAAGCGTGCGCTTCTTCGCCTCGGTCCACGGCCAGCTGGCCAGGCTCTTGCCCGACAGGTGGACGGCGGCATCGAGGCCCTCCAGCGCCTCGCTGTCCAGGGTGCCGGTCGCCGGGTCCCACTCGACCTCCTCGGCGCTGCGGGGCGCGCGACGGACGAGTCGGAGAACGTCGTGGCCGCCGCTGCTCAGAAAGGCGGCGAGGGCCTCGCCGATGGTTCCCGAGGCCCCGCTGATCGCGACCCTCAACCGGGGTTGGCCGCGCGACTCCGCGTGACGGCGCAGGTCGTCCGCCGTCCGGCGGTGGCGGAAGCGGAACGTGCGCTCGAGATCGCGACCGACGGCGCGATCGGCGATCGCCGCGCCGAGAGCGCCGAGCGGCAGGCGGTACTCGATCTCATCCTCGAGGATGCAGCTGCTCGCATCCTGGGGGGTGAAGCGATGCACGTGCCGCCACGCGGCGAACGGCCCGCGCTCCTGCTCGTCGACGAACTTGCGGTTCGCCTCGTAACCGCTGTGGACCGCGACCCATTCGAGGCGGAGGGGCCCCCGGGAGATACGCAACACGGTTCGCGCGCCGTCCTCGATTCCGCCGCTGCGATCGACCACCGCGATGCGTTCCCACGGCGGCAGGAGACGCTGCAGGGCCCCCGACCGAGCGTGCCACCGAAAGACCTCCGCCGCCGATGCGTCGATCACGCTTCGCTGGATGAACTTCGGCATCGGCTCAGTCTTCGGTCGGCGCTTCGTCGGGCCGCAACCGCTCGCCCTTGGCCAGCGTTTCCTTCACCCACTCGAACGTCGCCCGGTCGCGCTTCTTCTTCGCCGTCGATCGTTTTTTCGCCGACGCCAGCGGGAGCCGCAGGCGCGGGTTGTCTTCCAACGCATCTCGGCGACGCTCGAGGAACGCCCAGTACAGATTGGCGATCGGGCAGTTCTTCTTCGGATCGAAGGCGCAACCGTCGCAGTAGTCGCTCATACGGTCGATGTAGTTGGACCCGGACACGTAAGGCTTGGTCGTCATCAGGTCGCCAACCGCGAACGTGCCCATCCCCAGCACGTTCGGCTCCACCACCCAATCGTAAGCATCGGTGTAGGCGCACCAGAACCAATCGGTCAGCTCGCGAGGCGAGGTGTCGATCAGCGTGGCGATGTTCGAGAGCACCATCAGCCGCGTGATGTGGTGTCCGTACCCCGTCGCCCACACATCGCTCACCACGTGGTCAAGGCAACTCAGACCGGACGGCGCCCCCCAATAGGCGACTGGAAGCGGGGCGTCGCTGCCCAGGAACGACGGCGTCGCGCCTCCGTCCAGGCCGTCGCGAGTCTTGGAGGCGTCCCAGGCCGCGCCGCGCCAGCGAGCGTAGCCGCCGTCGCCCGGCGTCTCCGCCACCTCTACGGCCATCTCGGGCAAGGAACGCAGGCCGTCGGTGCAGCGGTGGACATGCCGCACGAACTCGCGCCATCCCAGCACCTGGCGGATGAACCCCTCGACGCTGGCCAGCGGCGCGTCCAGCGACGCGACGTCCTCCATGACCTGTTGGGGCAACAGTCGGTGTAGGTTGAGGAGCGTCGATATACGGGTGTGGAAGAGACCACGCGAGCGCGTCGACATGGCATCTTCGTAAGGGCCGAAATCCTCCATGCATTCGCTCTTCGCCCAATCCCATAGCCGGCCCGCGTCCTCCCGGCTGGTCGGTACCGCCTCCAGATTCAGCACGCCGGGGTGTCGGTCGAAGTGCTCATCGATCAGCGCGCCGACCTCCTCTTTGATCTCGTCGTTCGGGAACCTCGGCGGCTCCGGCGCCGCCGGCTCGCCGTTCCAGCTCTCTCGATTCTCGGCGTCGAAGCTGTACTTGCCGCCCCGCGGCTTGCCGTCCTCCATCAGGATGTCGTACTCGCGACGCACTTGACGGTAGAAGGCGTCCATTCGATACGGCGGGCCGTCTCCCTGGCTCGCCTCGAAGTCGGAGGCCGTGGTCAGCCAGCCTTCGTGCGGCACGAGATCGAGCAGCCCGGCTTCCGCCAGCGGCGTCAGCGCAACCCGCAGCTCGCGCTCGGCCGGCTCCATCGCCCGCAGCGGCCCGAGCTCGGCGGCCAGCTCGGCCAACATATTCCGGTACGGCCGGCCCGTCGCGACGTACCGCACCGCCACGCCGCGCTCCGCCTGCTCGAGGGCGAACTGCCGCTGGTTCGCCAGCACGGCGGCGAGCTTCTGCTTGTGATATGGCCGGCGGCCTGCCTTCCAGGAGCTCTCGATCAGCACGATCCCCAGCTCCTCGGGCTCCTCTCGCGAGAGCGGCCCGATCCGATCGGTGAGCTGGTCGTAGGCCACGTACAGCCAGCGACGCCCTTCGGGGTCGGGTTGCCGGTCGGCAAGACGCCGGGTGAAGACGCTCACGGCGCGTACTTCTCGAGATACTCGGAGACGCGAAGCTTGCGCACGGTATTTTCCGAGCTCATGTAGCGGACCTTGCCGAAAATCGACCGTTCCGGTCCCCACGGCCGATCGTAGCGACCCAGGCACCAGAAGATCCCGCTGTACGAGTTGGGGTCGCGGCCGTCCAGTGCGTATCTGTTGTTGAGCTCGATCATCACCTCCAGGGCGTCACGTGGACTCGGGCTCCACTCCAGGATCTTCTTGCCCCAGACCATGCGCATGTAGTTGTGTAGTTGTCCCTCTCGCAGCAGTTGGTTCTGCGCCGCGTTCCAGACTTCGTCGTGCGTCCGCGCCTCGGCGAATTCGGGCAGCGAATAGATGTGCTCGCGTTCGTCTTTCTCGTGCTCCTCCAGCGTCTCGCGAGCCCAATCCGGCAACGACCCATAGCTGTCGTAGTCCTCGCGCCCCACGCACATGTTGAAGCCCAGCTCGCGCCAGGTGACCAGCTGGTCCAGGAACCCCTCGGCGCTCTCGCCCACACCCCACCAGCCCGACCGCTTGCCCGACGCGTCGTCGGACAAGCCGTCGACGTCCCACTCTTCGGTCTCCATCAGCTCGCTGAAGACCTGGTGGCTCGCGATATGGCCAAAGTGAAGGTACGGCGAGAGCTCGCTCGTGACCCGCTCGTCCGGATGGTTGCGCAGCTCGCCGTAGTCTGACAGCCGGGAGTCGAGGAATCGCCGCAGCGCCGCGTCCGCCGCGTCCGCTCCGCCCGATATCTCGACCGGCGCCACATCGTGGTCGATGGGAAAGCTCGAGGTGTCGATGGAGTCGTCCAGCAGCTGAGGTGTCGCATCGGGCCAGCGCTTCGAAACTTCCGCCGGCACTTCAGCCTGACCCGGCAGACCGCCCAGCAGCGGGTAGGGAGCTGGGAAGGAAGACAGGTATGGCCGCAGGTGCTTCTGTATGTAGCGGCGAAACGCGTAGGCCGACTCGTAGACCTTCTCCACCGATCGGATCGGGATGAGGCCGTTCGAGTCGACCTTTTCCAGCCGCACGTCCAGCCGCTCGCCGGCCGCCGCCACCATGCGAGGCAAAAAGAACGCGGGGTAGTCGTCGGTCACCACGGCGGCGGCGCGGGATGCCAGCGCCTCGAGCAGACCGCTGCCCGCGCCCCGCGCGTCCTCCAGGTAGGCGTAGTAGCGCACCGTCGAGCCGTCCAGCTGGCGCGCGTTGTCGCGCATTCCCTCCATCACGAAACGGTGTAACCGGTCGCTGGCCCACGGGTAACCGCAACGCAGCGCCTCCAGCACCAGCAGCGGTTGGCCAAGCTCGCGGGATAATTCCACCGCCCGCTGCAGGCTGAAATTCCAACGCGTTCGCCTGAACGCCGTCATCCAGTACAGGACGTACGACCCGTCGGCCCGGACGGGAGCGCCGTTGCAGTCCCTGACCCGCTCGTCCGGCACTTGGTCCATTATTCGACCCTCCGTGGGCAGGCTCGCCCTCTATTGGTCCTCATCGCTTCCCGAGATTCGCACGAGATCCAGAGCCGATCGCATCGAAGCTGTCTCGGAGAGCCATATCGCTCCGATCTCCTCCAGCACGGTGGCGTAGCTACCCGATGCCCGCCCGCCAACGATGATTTCCGTGCCGGCCGGCAGCAACCGACGCAGTTCCCGAAGCTCCGACCGGCTGGCGTCATCGTCGGGAGGGTAGATGAGGCTCAGCGCAACGGCCCGGGCCCCGGTGGCCACCGTTGCCTTCGCGATCGATTCGGCCGGCAGCTCCGCCCCCAAATAGATGACGTGCCAGCCCTCGGTGGCCGCGGCCGCCGCGGCGAGCATCGCGCCCAGCTCGTGGCGTTGGCCCGACGGGGTGGTGGTCACCATCACCGGCCCATCCTCGACGTGCAGCATCGAGGTCAGCTCGTTCAGCTGGCGTCGGATCACCGCCGTCGCCAACCGCTCGTGTCCCGGCGTAATCCGACCCGCCACCCACCCCTCACCGAGCCAGATGAGGAGCGGCGCCAGCACGTGATCCAGAAGATCCCGCGCCTCCAACGCGATGCCCGCCCGGCTCAGCTCACGCTCCAAACGCCGATCGTCGAACTGCTGCACGGCCGCGATGCAGGCGTCCAAATACCTCTGATGCTCCCACTCCGGCCGCGCCCTGGCCGGAGCCGCCTCCGGTTCGCCCCGCCGCGCCTCCTCGTCCTCCGCTACCAGCCGCTCCAGGTCCGCCTCCGCCAGACCGGCCACCTGGCCGATCCGCCGTCCCGCCTGCAGCGCCCGCTGGACCAGCCGCAGCCGCTCGATATCCGCATCCGAGTACAGCCGCTGACCGCCGTCGCTCCGCTCCGGCTCCAGCAGACCGTAGCGCATCTCCCACGCTCGCAGGAGGTCGCGGCTGATTCCCGTGCGGCGGCTGACGACCCGAATCGGGTGCCGCTTGGCATGGTGTCGGTCTCCGTTTCCGCTCTCCATAACGCCCGAAGGATACACATCTGTCCATATATTGTCAAGATTTGTGGATAGACAACGTCTTGACAAACTGACATCCGCCCCTTAGCTTGTTCCGCGTGAGTTGGAGAGCGGCGGCCTGCCGGGCCGCAATGGCCGCCCGCCAAGAGGCTTCCGGCCCGGTTTACGGACAACGGACGAAACCGAAGGAGAAACGAGATGACGAAGATGATCACCAGCGCTATCGCAGGCGTCGCCGCCCTGGCGGTCTTGAGCCTGCCGGCGCAAGCCCAGTACATGTCCTCGCGGGACTACGACAAAGATATCGTCGAGATGGCGGCGGCGGCCGGACAGTTCAACACGCTGCTGGCGGCGGCCAGGGCCGCGGGTCTGGTCGAGGTGCTCCAGAGCGACGGTCCGTTCACGGTCTTCGCGCCGACGGACGACGCGTTCTCGAAGCTGCCGGCCGGTACGGTCGAGGAGCTGCTGAAGCCGGAGAATCGGGACAAGCTGGCGGCGATCCTCAAGTACCACGTCGTTCCGGGCAAGTACATGGCTGAGGACGTCGTTACGCGGAATCGGCTGGACACGGCGGAGGGTAGCGCGCTGAGCGTGAAGATGAAGGATGGTAAGGCGTACGTCGACGGTGCGCAGATCATCAAGACCGACATACCGGCGAGCAATGGCGTGATCCACGTGATCGACAGCGTCGTGCTCCCGAACGACAAGTAAGGTGTGGGGCGGCTCGTGCCGGTGACTACAGCACGAGCCAGAATAGCTGAGTTGAAGTCATAGATCATCCGGAGACGCTGCCCGGGCGACGAAGAGGCAGGCAGCGATGAGGCAAGCGGTGTCAAGCAATACAGACGCCGTCAACAGGGTTCGTCCGGGCAGCTAGAACGAAGGGTTCCAACGGGGGAGGAGGTCGGACGGCCGCCTCCCCTTTCCTTACGGGAGAATGTCGGTGTGGGAATGACGACGATGAGAGGTTCGGACCTCGATGTGGTGGTCGTGGGCGGCGGCCTGGCGGGTCTGGCGTGCGCCGTTCACCTGCAGCGAAACGGGCTGACGGTCCGCTTGCTGGAGGCTTCCGATGCCGTGGGTGGCCGGGTCCGGACCGACGCGGTCGACGGCTTTCTGCTCGACCGTGGGTTCCAGGTTCTGCTCACGGCGTATCCCGAAGCAAAGCGGGTCCTCGACTACGGGTCTCTCGACCTGCGCGCCTTCGAGCCGGGCGCTCGGGTCCGGGTCGACGGGGCCTTTCACCGCGTCGTCGATCCCTGGCGTCGGCCCGGCCAGTTGCCGGCGACGCTGGCCGCACCGGTGGGCACTCTGGGGGACAAGCTGCGAATGGCACGGTTGCGGCACCGTCTCTTGCGGGGAGCTAGCGCCGGCAACCGTCAGGGCGCAAGCACGACCCTGGAGGCGCTGAAAGGCGAAGGCTTTACCTCGTCGATGATCGATCGTTTCTTCCGCCCGTTTTTCGCCGGCGTCTTTCTGGAAAACGAACTGGCGACATCGAGCCGCTTCTTCGAATTCGTCTTTCGCATGTTCGCTGTCGGCGATGCAGCTCTGCCCGCCAGGGGCATGGGCGCCATCGCCGAGCAGCTGGCGGCCCGGCTCGAGCCGGAAACCGTAGAGACCCAAAGCGCCGTGGCTCGCGTCGAAGGGGGAGGGGTCGTCACGTGGACCGGCCGGCGCGTCGATGCGCGGGCCGTCGTCGTGGCCTGCGATGGCGCCGCGTCGGCCACTCTGTTGCCGCGGCTCGAGGCGCCTGGCGCCCGCTCGGTGACCTGCGTGTACTACGCGGCGGAAGAGCCGCCGTTCGCGGAGCCCGTCTTGATCCTCGACGGAGACCGCGCGGGCCCCGTCAACAATCTCTGTGTTCCCAGTCAGGTCGCGCCCGGCTACGCGCCGCCAGGTGCCGCGCTGGTCTCCGCCAGCGTCATCGGTCTGCCCCCAGTCGGCGACCCGCAGCTCGACGTGGCGGTCCGGGCTCAGCTGGAGGGTTGGTTTGGCAGCGCCGTTCGCCGCTGGCAGCATCTGCGGACGTACCGGATCGCGCACGCGTTGCCGGTCATGTCGGGGCGGACGAACTTTCGCGACCCACGGGTGGGTCGTGGGATCTATGTGTGCGGTGATCACTGGGAGGGGCCGTCGCTTCAGAGCAGCCTGCGGTCGGGCCGCCGCGCCGCGGAAGCGGTGATGGAGGACCTCGGTGCCGGCGGCGCTCGCGGCGCGGCTGCGATGCCTCGAGATAGAAAGGATGATTTACGATGATGACGATAGACAGGAACGGCGGGAAGAGCGGATCGGGAGGTCGCGTGTACGTGATTCTCGGGGCCAGCGGTGGCATCGGATCCGAGACCGCGCGGCTGCTGTCGGGGCAGGGAGCGCGGCTGGTGGTCGCCGCGCCGCCGAGCGAGCGGCTCGACGACCTCGCCGCGGAGCTCGACGCCCGGCCGTTTACTCTCGATGCCCGGTCGCTGGACGAGGTCGATACCTGCGTGGGGGAGGCTCTCGACGCTTACGGCCAGATCGATGGCATCGTCAACTGCGTGGGCTCGATCCTGCTCAAGCCCGCACACCTGACCGGCGACGACGAATGGGACGGGACCCTGGCCCTCAACCTGACAACCGCGTTCGCCGCCGTTCGGGCTGGAGCGAAGCGGATGCGCAAGTCGGGCGGCTCGATCGTGCTGGTCTCTTCGGCCGCCGCCAGCGTGGGGCTGGCCAACCACGAGGCCATCGCCGCCGCCAAGGCGGGGGTGATCGGGCTGGCGCGCGCGGCCGCGGCGACGTACGCCAGCTCGGGCCTCCGCGTCAACGCCGTCGCGCCGGGCATGGTGAGGACCCTGGCCACGGCGGAGATCACGGCCAACGAGGTGGCGGAGCGGGCTTCCATCGCGATGCATGCCGCCGGTCGGTTGGGCCAGCCGTCCGACATCGCCGCGGCGATCGCCTGGCTGCTGAGTCCGGCGGCGGACTGGGTTACCGGTCAGGTGCTCGGCGTCGACGGGGGCCTGTCGGCGGTGCGGCCCCGCGTCAGAATGTAGGGCCCGGGCTCGAACGCGACCGCGCCGTGATCCGCCACGGACCACGGCGCCCGCGAAACATCCCATGGCTTCCTGTCGGTTACGTGTCGAACCCGCTCTCCTGGAGCTGCTCGAGCTTCTCTTTCACCTGGGCGCCGTTCGACTCGCTGACGATCTGGCCGTCGAACAGGTTGACCGTACGGCCCGCG
>JABAHQ010003238.1_pt1 | contig 35665 bp, 33 predicted proteins | sample 7062091 | NCBI WGS metagenome assembly JABAHQ01 (sample SAMN14534359, study PRJNA622989) | marine sediment metagenome | biome: marine biome [ENVO:00000428]; feature: marine pelagic biome [ENVO:01000023]; material: deep marine sediment [ENVO:00002113] | place: India: Gulf of Kutch | collected... | reverse complement strand
GGGTGCCGGATGCCCTTGATGCCCACCTTGTTGATCGGCAGACGCCGCTTGTCCTCGCTCGACTGGACGTCGGCGATGGTGCTGGTCTTGCCGATATGGCGAGCCTCGGTGACGTCGTTCATGGTCTGGCCTATTCCTCGGTGTAGCGCACGCAGGCGTGGTCGGTCTCCCACAGCGTGACCGCGCGGACGCGGACCCGCTCGGTATCGAGCACGCGGCCGATCTGCTCGAACAGGTGGGCGGCGATGTTCTCGGCCGTCGGGTTGGCCCGATCGAACGGCGCGAGCTCGTTCAGATTGCGGTGATCGAGCCGCTGGATGACCTCCCGAGTCGCCGCCTTGATGTCGGCGAAGTCGACCGCCATCCCGAGCTCGTCGAGACCGGCCGCGCTGACCTCGACCTCCACTCTCCAGTTGTGCCCGTGGAGCCGGCTGCACGGACCGGGATGGCCGCGCAGCCGGTGAGCCGCGGCGAAATCGGTGACTACCTTCAAAGTGTAGCAGGCTGCCATGGGTAATTCCCGACCGCGGCGATGCGATTTTACGGCCTCCGCCCCCGCCACGCAACCGGCGCATGATACCGCGGGTCGGGGACCCCTGCACGCGGCCTGCCCGATTTAGAGATCAGTCGCCGTCGCGCCGGGGCCGGGCGGGCGTGCCGGCGCGCTCGAGGGGGCGGGTGCGCACCGCAGCGACGATGCCGACGGGGTCGAGCCCGCACTCGGCCAGGAGCTCTTCGCGGGTGCCCTGGCCGAGGAAGCGGTCCGGCAGCCCGAGCCGCAGCAGCGGGCGCTCGAGGGCGTGGCGGGCCAGGCACTCGGCCACCGCGTCGCCGGCCCCGCCGGCGAGCGCGTTCTCCTCGAGCGTGACGAGCAGCGCGTGGGACTCGGCGAGCTCGAGCACCAGCGCCTCGTCGAGCGGCTTGACGAAGCGCATGTTGGCCACGGTGGCGTCGAGGCGGTCGCCGGCCTCGAGCGCCGGGGCCACCATGCTGCCGAAGGCGAGCAGGGCCGCGTCGCGGCCGTGACGGCGCAGCTCCGCGCGGCCGACGGGCAGAGGCGCGAGCCCGGCGTCGACGGGCGCGCCGGGCCCGGTCCCGCGCGGGTACCGCACCGCGGCCGGGCCGGGGTGGCGGTAGGCGGCGCTCAGCATCGCCCGGCACTCGGCCTCGTCGGCCGGCGCCATGATCAGCATCTCCGGCACGCAGCGCAGATATGAGAGGTCGAAGCTGCCGGCGTGGGTGGGGCCGTCGGGACCCACAAGCCCGGCCCGGTCGATGGCGAGCAGCACGGGGAGGCGCTGGAGCGCCACGTCATGGATGAGCTGGTCGTAGGCGCGCTGCAGAAAGGTAGAGTAGATCGCCAGCACCGGCTTCATCCCGGCCGCCGCCACCCCGGCCGCGAAGGTCACGGCGTGCTGCTCGGCGATCCCCACGTCGAAGTAGCGCGCCGGGAAACGCTCGGCGAAGGCGGTGAGCCCGGAGCCCTCGCACATCGCCGGGGTGATGCCCACCAGCCGGGGATCCTGCTGCGCCATGTCACAGAGCCACTGGCCGAAGACCTTGGTGTAGGTCGGCCCGGCGGCCGGCTTGGTCTGCAGGGCGCCGGTCGCGGGATCGAATCGGCTCACGCCGTGGTAAGTGGCCGGGTTGGCCTCGGCGGGGGCGAACCCCTTGCCCTTGCGCGTGACCACGTGCAGCAGGCGCGGACCGCGCAGCGTGCGCAGGTTGGTCAGGGTGCGCACGAGCGTGGGCAGGTCGTGACCGTCCAGCGGGCCGAAGTAGCGGAAGCCGAGCTCCTCGAATAACGTGCCCGCGCCGACCATGCCCTTGACCTGACCCTCGGCGCGGCGCGCGAGCTCGCGCACCGGCGGCACGCGCTCGAGCACGCGCTTGCTGCCCTCGCGCAGCGCCGTGTAGGTGCGGCCGGTGAGCAGCCGCGCCAGGTGGCGGGAGAGCGCGCCGACGTTCGGCGAGATCGACATGGTGTTGTCGTTGACGATCACCAGCAGGTCGGCGCGCAGGTCGCCGGCATGGTTGAGGGCCTCGAAGGCCATCCCCGCGGTGAGGCCGCCGTCGCCGATGATTGCCACGGTGCGCCGGTCGTCGCCCGCCCGCTCGGCGGCCACCGCCATGCCGAGCGCCGCGCTGATCGAGGTGCTGGAATGGCCGGCACCGAAGGTGTCGTAGGGGCTCTCGGCGCGCTTGAGGAAGCCCGACAGGCCCCCGTGGCGGCGCAGGGTCGCCATGGCGGCGCGCCGGCCGGTCAGGATCTTGTGGGGGTAACCCTGGTGACCGATGTCCCACACCAGCCGATCTCGCGGGGTGTCGAACGCGTAGTGCAACGCGAGAGTGAGCTCGACCACCCCGAGCCCGGCGGCCAGATGGCCCCCCGTGCCCGCCACCGAGTGCAGCAGGAAGGCGCGCAGCTCCTCGGCGAGCGCCTCGAGATGCTCGGCGGGCAGCGTGCGCAGATCCGCCGGCGAGTCGATGGTCTCAAGCAGGGGGTAGGCGTTCGGATCGGCGGTCATGGCGGCGGGCGGGCTGGTGCGGGCATGGGGCCGGGTCGAGTCAATGGATGCGTCGGACGATGTAGTCGGCCACCCCGCGCAGCAGATCGGCGCGCGCATCGAGGCCCGCGAGGCTGGCCAACGCCTCCGCGTGCAGGGCTCGGGCCCGCTCGCGGGCCGCCTCCAGACCCACCACCGCGGGGTAGGTGGGCTTGTCGCGGCTGCGGTCGGCGCCCTGGGGCTTGCCGAGGACCTCGGTCTCGCCCTCCACGTCCAGTATGTCGTCCTGGATCTGGAAAGCCAGCCCGATGTGCTTGGCGTAGCGGTCCAGCGCCTCGCGCAGCCCTGCAGGGGTGGCGGGCGCGCTGAGCGCGCCGAGCAGCACGCTCGCCCGGATGAGGGCGCCCGTCTTGTGAATATGCATGTCCTCGAGCTGCGCGATGTCGAGCTCACGGCCCACCGACATCAGATCGATCGCCTGGCCGCCGGCCATGCCGCGCGACCCGCAGGCGAGGGCGAGCGCCTCGATCATCTCCACGCGCGTGGCCGCGTCGGCGGTCATCGCGCGGTCGTGCGCGAGCACGTAGAAGGCCAGCGCCTGCAGCGCGTCCCCGGCCAGGATGGCGGTGGCCTCGTTGAAGGCCTTATGACAGGTGGGGCGGCCGCGGCGCAGCTCGTCGTCGTCCATGGCGGGCAGATCGTCGTGAACCAGCGAGTAGGCGTGCACCAGCTCCACGGCGGCGGCGGGACCGTCCAGCGCCGCGGGCTGGCAGCCCGCGGCGCGCCCGGCGGCGTAGACGAGCACGGGCCGCAGCCGCTTGCCGCCGCCGAGCACAGCGTAGCGCATCGCCTCGTGGAGCTCGGTGGGGTGGGTCGTGGCGGGCGGCAGCCACTGCTCGAGGGCGCGCTCCGTGCGGGCCTGATAGAACCTCAGGCGCTCGGCGAAGGCGGCGGGCTCACTCGTCACGTTCGTCAAGCGGTCGAACCTCGTCCGGCCCTTGGCCCTCGGTCAGGATCTCCACCTTCTGCTCAGCCTCCCGCAGCGCTTGCTGGCAGGCGCGGGTGAGCTGGATGCCCCGCTCGAAGGACTTCAGGGACTCCTCGAGGCTGAGCTCGCCGCGCTCCATGGTCTCGACGAGCTCCTCGAGCTCCTTGAGGGCCTTCTCGAAATCGAGCTGGGGATCGGTCTGCGAGGCCACGGCTTGAAACCCACATCGGGAGTTCATACGGTAGCCTGCGATCCGCGCGAGGGTCAACGAGGGGTCGGCGCTAAGCCGTTGATAGAAATCATTGCCGGCGTGCGGCGGGGATCGGAGAATCATCGCCAGTCGACCAGCCGCGCACGAGCCCCCCAAGGGGTGTTGACACGAGCCCGGGCGTTCACTACATTAGGCCTTAAGATTTAGATTGAGTCTAAATCTCGCATCGGGGTCCCGGAGAACCCATCGACCCATTCAATACATCACCGAGCGGAGGAACGCACTATGGAGCTCAAGGGCAGCAAGACCGAGGAGAACCTTAAGGAGGCCTTCGCGGGCGAGTCGCAGGCGAACCGCCGTTACCTGTACTTCGCGTCCAAAGCGGACGTGGAAGGCTACAACGACGTCTCCGCCGTGTTCCGCTCGACCGCCGAGGGCGAGACGGGCCATGCCCACGGCCACCTCGAGTACCTGGAGGCGGTCGGCGACCCCGTCACGGGTGAGCCCATCGGCAGCACATCGGCGAACCTGAAGTCGGCGATCGCGGGTGAGACCTACGAGTACACGGACATGTATCCCGGGATGGCCAAGACGGCCCGCGACGAGGGCTTCGACGAGATCGCCGACTGGTTCGAGACGCTGGCCAAGGCCGAGCGCTCGCACGCCAACCGCTTCCAGAAGGCACTGGACGGTCTCGACGAGTGAGGTGCGCGTCGTAGGCATCGCGGGCGGGGGGTCGGCGGCGCCGGCCCCCCTCGCTTCGGTCTTCCCTTGAGGGGTGAGAGAGGTAGAGGACGATGGCGGCACCCACGGATCAGCGCGAGGGCAGCGTCGAGGCGCCCACCCGGCACGATATCGAGTGGCGGGCGCCGGACTATTACGACGAAGGCGAGCTCTTCACGGAGCTGGCCCGGGTGTTCGACATCTGCCATGGCTGCCGGCGTTGCTTCTCGCTGTGCCATGCCTTTCCGACCCTGTTCGACCTGATCGACGAGTCCGAGACCATGGAGGTCGACGGGGTGGACAAGGCCGATTACTGGAAGGTCGTCGATCAGTGCTATCTCTGCGACCTGTGCTACATGACGAAGTGCCCTTACGTGCCCCCGCACGAGTTCAATGTCGATTTTCCGCATCTGATGCTGCGGGCGAAGGCGGTGAAGCACGAGAAGGGGCGCACCATGCGCCGCGACCGGATACTCGCGAGCACGGATGCCGTCGGGCGCTTCGCGGGCATCCCGTTGGTGGTCCAGGCCGTCAACGCCGCCAACCGCAGCAAGCCGATGCGCAAGGTGCTCGGTAAGGTGCTCGGCGTCCACCCCGACGCCCATCTGCCCGACTACCACAGCGACACCTTCCGCAAGCGCTTCCGGCGCCGCCGCGAGTCCGGGCTCTCGGCCGAGCCGGGAGAGCGCACGCGGGGCAAGGTCGCGGTGTTCGTCACCTGCTACGGGAACCACAACGAGCCGGGCATCGTGGAGGACACCGTGGCGGTGCTCGAGCACAACGGGATCCCCGTGACGATGGCTGAGAAGGAGGTCTGCTGCGGCATGCCCAAGCTCGAGCTGGGGGATCTGCGGGCGGTGGAGGCCGGCAGGGACGTGAACGTGCCCCTGCTCGAGCGTCTCGTCGACGAAGGTTGGGACATCGTCGCGCCGGTGCCCTCCTGCGTGCTGATGTTCAAGCAGGAGCTCCCGCTGATGTTCCCGGACGATGCGGCGGTGCGGAAGGTGAAGGACCACATCTACGATCCGTTCGAGTATCTTTCCCAACGCAGGAAAGAGGGCAAGCTCAAGACGGAGTTCCCCAACCGGCTGGGCAAGATCGCCTGGCACGTCCCGTGCCACCAGCGGGTGCAGAACATCGGCCCGCGCACGCGCGAGATCCTCGAGCTCGTGCCGGGCACGGAGCTCGAGACGATCGAGCGCTGCTCGGGCCACGACGGGACCTATGCCGTCAAACGGGAGTTCCACGAGACCTCGATCAAAATCTGCCGGCCGGTGGCCCGGCGCGTGCAGCAGGCCGGGGCCGATCACTACGTGAGCGACTGCCCGATGGCCGGTAGTCAGATCGCCAACGCATTGAACGACGGCAGTCGCCCCAAGCACCCGATGAGTCTGCTGCGCAGCGCCTACGGCATCTGAGCGCGCGTGGCTCGCAGGGGACCGATTTCGCGCTACAGGAGGCCAAGATGATGGATAAGCTGACACGAGACGATCTCTACAGCCTGGAAGAATACGCCAAGCTTCGGTCGGACCTCCGGGCCAGGGCGGTGGAGCACAAGAAGCACCGCAAGATCCCGCTCGGTCCCCACGCCACGGTCTATTTCGAGGACCGCACGACCATGCAGTACCAGGTGCAGGAGATGCTCCGGGCTGAGCGGATCTTCGAGCCCGAGGGGATAGACGACGAGCTCGCCGCCTACAATCCGCTGATCCCCGACGGCTCGAATTGGAAGGCGACGTTCATGATCGAATACGAGGACGTCGAGGAGCGTAAGACGCGCTTGCAGGAGCTGATCGGCATCGAGGATACCGTTTGGGTGCAGCTCGGGGGGCACGACAAGGTCTATCCGATCGCCGACGAGGACATGGAGCGCGACACCGGGGACAAGACCTCGACGGTGCACTTCATGCGCTGGGAGCTTACTCCCGAGATGGTGCGCGCGGTCAAGGCCGGGGCGAGCATCGCTATGGGGATCGAGCACGAGAATTACACCCATGTCGTCGAGGCGGTGCCGGAGGACGTGCGCGAGAGCCTCGCCGCCGACCTCGACTGAGACGCCGTTCACAACACCTCCTCGGGCCCCTCGATGAGGGGCCTTTTTGCTCGAGCCGGGCGCGCCTCGTCCATCGGGCAGCGGATCCGACGCGGCCGACGGGTCGCTTGGGCGTTCCGGTCACGCTACACTATTGTCGGCTTAGCACGGCGGCCGAGGCCCGCGGGCCCTCCGAGCCGCGACGCTCTCATACGAAGGTATGTCTATGACCAAAGCCTACGACGCCTCCGCGATCGAGGTCTTGACCGGCCTCGACCCCGTGCGGAAGCGGCCTGGCATGTATACCGACACCAGCCGGCCGAATCACCTCGCGCAGGAGGTGATCGACAACAGCGTGGACGAGGCCATCGCCGGCCATGCGCGCAAGCTGGAGGTGACCGTTCACAAAGACGGCTCGATCGAAGTGGTGGACGACGGCCGCGGGATGCCCGTGGACGTCCACCCGGACGAAGGCATCCCCGGAGTCGAGCTGATCTTCACGCGGCTCCATGCCGGCGGGAAATTCTCGCACAAGAACTACCGCTTCTCCGGCGGCCTGCACGGTGTCGGCGTCTCGGTGGTCAATGCGCTGTCCAAGCACCTTGAGGTCTGGGTGCGGCGCGGCGGGAAGGAATACAACATGGCCTTTGCCGGCGGCGAGAAGGTCTCCGAGCTCGAGGAGGTCGGCACCGTCGGCAAGGGCAACACCGGCACCACGGTTCGGTTCTGGCCGGACTCGAAGTATTTCGATTCGCTCAAGGTCTCGCTGCCGCGCCTCAAGCACGCCCTGCGGGCGAAGGCGGTGCTGTGCCCCGGCCTGCGGGTGCGATTTCGCGACGAGGCCAGCGGGGAGCGTGAGGAGTGGCTCTATGAGGGCGGTCTGGCGGATTATCTTCTCGACGCCCTGCAGGGTGCCGACCGCCTGCCGCAGGAGCCGTTCACCGGCAGCATGGAAGGTAACGAGGAGGTCGCCGAGTGGGCGGTCGTGTGGGTGCCCGACGGCGGCGAGGGCGTCGCCGAGGGCTACGTGAATCTGATTCCGACCACCCAGGGCGGGACTCACGTCAACGGCCTGCGCCAGGGGCTCACCGAGGCGGTGCGCGAGTTCTGCGAGTTTCGGAATCTCGTGCCGCGCGGGGTGAGGATCGCGCCGGAGGACGTATGGGAGCGCGTGAGCTTCGTGCTCTCCGTCAAGCTCTCCGATCCGCAGTTCACGGGTCAGACGAAAGAGCGGCTGGCCTCGCGCGAGTGCGCGGCCTTCGTCTCCGGGGTGGTGCAGGACGCCTTCAGCCTATGGCTGAATCAGCACCACGAAGCCGGAGAGCGCATCGCGCAGCTCGTGATCCAGAGCGCGCAAGCCAGGTTGCGCGCTGGCCGCCGCGTCGTGCGCAAGAAGATCACCGGCGGTCCCGCGCTGCCGGGCAAGCTCGCGGACTGCACCGTGCAGGAGCCGGCCCAGGCAGAGCTCTTCCTCGTCGAGGGCGACTCCGCCGGGGGCTCGGCCAAGCAGGCACGCGACCGGCGCCTCCAGGCGGTGATGCCGCTGCGCGGCAAGATACTGAACACATGGGAGGTGGATCCCCAAGAGGTCCTCGGCTCTCAGGAGGTCCACGACATCGCCGTGGCCATCGGCGTGGAGCCCGGGTCGAGCGACCTCAAAGGACTGCGTTACGGGCGGGTCTGCGTGCTGGCCGACGCGGACTCGGACGGCGCGCATATCGCGACTCTGTTGTGCGCGTTGTTCGTGCGCCACTTCCGGCCTCTCGTCGAGGCCGAGCATGTCTACGTCGCGATGCCGCCCCTGTTCCGGATCGATGTGGGCAAGGACGTATATTACGCGCTCGACGAGCACGAGAAGCAGGGTGTGCTCGACATGATCGCTGCCGAGAAGAAGAAGGCCAAGCCGGCTGTCACGCGCTTCAAGGGCCTCGGTGAGATGAACCCGATGCAGTTGCGCGAGACCTGCATGGACCCGACGACCCGGCGTCTGGTGCAGCTTACGGTGGCGGCCGGCGACGATACCGACGCGCTGATGGACATGCTGCTTGGCAAGAAGCGCGTCGCCGACCGCCGGGCCTGGCTGGAGCAGAACGGCGACCGCGCCGAGATTCTCGAATAGCTCCGTAGCCGGCGTATAGATATTAAAGGCCTGATCCAACGCCAAGGCGCCAAGGACGTAAAGATTATTAATGCGCATGGCTTCATAGTCTGACGCTGCCCGCGGTTTGGCATGATGCTTTGGAGGCTCTGCCAATCACCGTATATGTTTTGCGTTCTCTTGCGTGGCTGGATTTATGCCCTGAGGCTTTGAAAGCCGTATAGTGCCTTTTGCTTTGGTCGACTTCGCGTCCTTTGCGCCTTGGCGCCTTTGCGTTGGATTTTCCACTCGACAGGACCGCACGATGGTGAAAGAGATTCAGTACGGCGGCGAGATCGCCGAGCGCATGCCGCTCAGGGCCTTCACGGAGAAGGCTTATCTCGATTATTCGATGTACGTCATTCTCGACCGTGCGCTGCCGCACATCGGCGACGGTCTCAAGCCGGTGCAGCGGCGCATCGTCTACGCGATGTCGGAGCTCGGGCTGTCGGCGGCGGCCAAGTACAAGAAATCGGCGCGCACCGTGGGCGATGTGCTCGGCAAGTATCATCCGCATGGAGATACCGCCTGCTATGAGGCCATGGTGATCATGGCGCAGGAGTTCACCTACCGATACCCGCTGATCGACGGGCAGGGGAACTGGGGCGCGCCGGACGACCCGAAGTCGTTTGCGGCGATGCGTTACACTGAGGCACGGTTGGCACCGTACGCGCAGGTCCTTTTGTCCGAGCTCGGGCAGGGCACCGTCGACTGGGCGCCGAATTTCGACGGCGCGCTCAGCGAGCCATCCGTCCTGCCCGCGCGCCTGCCCAACGTCCTGCTCAATGGGGCGACGGGGATCGCCGTCGGGATGGCGACCGATATCCCGCCGCACAACATGAAGGAGGTGGCCAGCGCGTGCATCCGGCTGCTCGAGGCGCCGAAGACCTCGACGGCCGAGCTCTGCGAGCACGTCAAGGGCCCCGACTTCCCCACCGAGGCGGAGATCATCACCCCCCTCGAGGAGATCCGCCGAATCTACGAGACCGGCTCGGGCTCGATCCGCACCCGCGCGCGCTACGCGGTCGAGGACGGGGCCATCGTGATCACCGCATTGCCCTACCAGGTCTCGGGGGCGCGCATCCTGGAGCAGATCGCCGACCAGATGCAGGCCAAGAAGCTGCCCATGGTGGAGGACCTCCGGGACGAGTCCGATCACGAGAACCCGACGCGCCTGGTGATCGTGCCCCGCTCGCGCCGGATCGATCTCGACGCGCTGATGGACCATTTGTTCGCGACCACCGATCTCGAGCGTAACCATCGGGTGAACCTCAACATGATCGGCCTGGACGGCCGCCCGCAGATCAAGGGCCTGCGTGAGCTGCTGGGGGAGTGGCTGAAGTTCCGTCAGGAGACGGTGCGCAGGCGCCTGCAGTACAGGCTCGACAAGGTAAGAGACCGCTTGCACGTGCTCGAGGGCCTGTTGATCGCCTATCTCAATCTCGACGAGGTGATCCGCATCATCCGCGAGGAGGACGAGCCCAAGCCGGTGCTGATGAAGCGCTTCAAGCTGACCGATGTGCAGACCGAGGCCATCCTCGAAACCAAGCTGCGGCACCTCGCGAGGCTCGAGGAGATGAAGATCAGACAGGAGGAGCACGACCTCAAGGACGAGCAGGATTGGCTCGAGAAGACTCTCGGCTCGCGCCAGCGGCTGCGGACGTTGATTCGCAAGGAGCTCGCCGCCGACGCGGAGAAGCACGGCGACGAGCGGCGCACGCCCATCGTCGAGCGCAGGCCCGCGCAGGCATTGTCGGAGGCGGCGCTGGTCCCGAGCGAGCCGGTCACCGTGGTGCTGTCGGCCAAGGGCTGGGTCCGCGCAGCGAAGGGTCACGAGATCGATCCGGCGTCGCTCGGCTACAAATCCGGCGACCGGTTTCAGGCCGCCGCCCGGGCACGCACCAACCAACCCGTGGTATTCCTCGACTCCACGGGGCGGGCCTACACGCTGCCGGCCCACTCGCTGCCCTCGGCGCGGGGCCAGGGCGAGCCGCTGACCGGCCGGCTCAATCCGCCGGAGGGCGCGGGCTTCGTCGGGGTGATGGCCGGCGAGCCCGACGATCTCTATTTCCTCGCCACCGACGCCGGCTACGGGTTCGTGGGGCGTCTCGGCGATATGGTCAGTCGAACCAAGAGCGGCAAGTCCGTCCTCAACGTGCCCAAGGGCGCGCAGGTGCTGCCACCGGTGCCGGTCCGCAGCCACGAGGAGGACTGGGTGGTAGCGGTCACCCGCGAGGGCCACATGCTGGTGACCGCCCTCGCGGAGATCCCCCAGCTACCGCGCGGCAAGGGCAACAAGTTCATCGGCATCCCGCCGAAGAAGCTCAAGGCGCGAGAGGACTGCGTGATCGCGCTCGCGCTGATCCAAGACGGCGAGCCGCTGACCGTTTATGCGGGCAAGCGCCACAAGACGCTCCCGCCGGCGGAGGTCGACGAGTACGCCGGCGAGCGCGGACGGCGCGGCTACAAGCTGCCCCAGGGTTACCGCAAGGTCGATCGTCTCGAGGTGGGGCGGGCCTGAGTCGGCGGGGGATTGCGCGTCATTCGGTCGCCGGCTCGTCCGACTCCTGCCTGAGCTCCTCGACGCGCTCGAGCACCCGTTTGGCGCGCTCCACGCGCTCGTTCACCGCTTCGTTGTCGGGGTCGAGCTCGCGCGCCGTTTGCCAAGTGTCCTTGGCCTCGCGGATGTGCCCGTTGCGATAGAGCACGCTGCCCTGATGGAGCAGCGCCTCGACCTTGGCGGCGATGACAGCCTCCAGGTCGCGTCGCAGCCCCGGCAGCGCCGGATGGTCGAGCGAGGCGCGCTCGAGCTGCACGAGCACGTTGCGTGCGGCGCGGACATCCTGCGAGTCGAGCGCCTGGCGCCCCTCCGCCAGCAGCGCCTCGGCCCGAGCGCGCTCGCGTGCCTCGCGCGCCTGCGCCTGCTGGCGCTCGCGGGCTTCCCGCGTCGAGCGCTGGCGCTCGTGCACCTGCGTCAGCGCGGCCTCGATCCGCGGCGTCGGGCGGATGCGCCGGGCGAGCTCGAGACAGCGTGCGGCGATGTCGAGGTCGCCTGCTTCCAGCGCCTCGAGACCGCACCGCCTCAATCCGCCGAATGATTGCGCCACGGCCTCGCGTGCCTGCTCGAGCTCCCACTCGGCGGTGCGGTTGTAGGCGTCGACGCGCGCGAGCTCCTCGCGCAGCGGCACGGCGCGCACCTGCCATTCGGTGCGCAACAGGGCGAGCTTGCGCTCGATCTCGGCGATGCGCTCGTGCTGCGCGCGCTCGAGCGCACGAAGGACCTCGCCCAGCCGCTTGCTGAACGGATAATTCCGGCGCGCCTCGTAGAGGGTTTCGAAGGCGGTCTCCCATTCGCCCTTGCGGCGGTGGCGCTCGGCGGCCTCCATCCGCCGCTCGGCGTACGCGCGCGCCTGGCGAACGATCTCGCTGCGACGCTCGCGCAGCGGGGCCGCCGCGGGATCGTCCTTCGGCAGGCGGTCGATCGCCTCCAGCGCTCTGCCGTACTCGTGCTGGGCCACCCAGCGGTCGATCTGCTCGGGGCTGGGCGCGCGGCCCAGCGGCAGTTGCGCGCAACCGGTGAGCGTGGCCAGCATGAGCGCGAGGAGGAGCCGGGACGGCCTCAGGGGCCCTGACATGCCAACGCCTCGTTCCCCCGGTCGAGGAGCTCGCGCAGCTCCTGGTCCATACGGCTGCGGTAGGGGGCCGTGACGTCCTCGATGAGGTATGTGTTGACGGGGCGACTGACGCCGCGGAGCCGGATGGCCTGGTGGCGTTGGCCGATGGTGCGGGTGCGCACGTCGCGCAGCGTGTGCGTATTGGGGCCCACGATAATCTGGCCCCGCTCCGCGACCGAGCACAATCGTGAGGCGAGGTTGACCGCGTCTCCGACCACGGTGTACTGCATGCGGTCATTCGAGCCCATGTTGCCGGCGAGCATCTCGCCGCTGTTGATGCCGATGCGGAAGTGCACCGGGACGAGGCCGTTCGTCTCGCGTCTGGCGTTCAGCTCGGCCACCAGCCTCTGGATCAGGACAGCGCATGCGACGGCATGGAACCCGTGATCGGGATCCTTCTCCGGCACGCCGAATACGAGCATCGCGCAGTCGCCCATGTACTTGTCCAGCGTGCCGCGATAGACCGTGCCGGCCCCCGCGATATAGGAAAAGTACTCGTTGAGCAGGTCGGCGACGGCCTGCGGCGCCATCTGCTCGCTCAGCCTCGTGAAGCCCTCGATGTCGGCGAACAGCACGCTCGCCTTCACGCGGCGTCCACCCAGCTCGACGGCGTCGAGGTTGGCGAGGACCTGGCGCGCGACGCTGCTCGAGACGTAGCGGGAGAATACCTGCTCGACCTGGCGTTTCTCGATCAGCCCCCGCGCCATCTTGTTGAACGACGACATCAGAACGCCGATCTCGTCGTTGCGACGCTCCAGAGACCGGAACTTTTGATCGTTCGCGTTCATCTCGCGGCTGGCCTGCATGAGATCGCTGATGGGCTCGGACAGGCGGGTGCCGATCACGAACGACATGACGATGCCGATGAGCACCATCACCACCGTGGCCAAGACGATCGCGCGCGTGGCTTCCTCGAGCGATTGGCTCATCATCGCGCGGTTGAGGCTGACCGCGGCGTACCCCGCGGTTACGTCCTTGAAGTACACGGGCGTGATGACCGAGAGCGCAGCCAGGTCACCCTCGGGTGAGGCGGGCCACTCCCACTCCGCCGTCTTCGGCGCTTGCTTGAGCAGCGTCTGAAGGCGCCCGGCGAGCGGACCGTGCCAGACGAAGGGATTGACGCCCTCGCGCGCAAGCACCTCGCCTTCCGCCGAGAGCACCAGCGCGCCGACGACGGTGGGGTCCTCGACCAGATTGGTCGTGAGGACCTCCAGTGAAAGCGTGTCGCTGGTGAGCACGGGATCCTGGGCGGACTCGGCGACCTGGCGGACGACCGTCTGACCGAACGCCTGGATCTGTGCGTGCATCACCTCGCGCTGGCTCTGCAGGACAAACAGCCCGAGCACGCTCATCCCCACCAGGATGAGCAGGGCGATCGCGAAGGAGAATTTATACGCTATGGGCACGTGCGCCGGCCGCAGACGCTGCAGGCGCGCGCGCCACGAGGTCGGCCGAGGATCGTTCGATGTGGGGCGCCAGCGACTCAACCAGTGATCCCGTTTTTCTCGTGGGAGCGGACCGCAGCTCGTCTCCCGTGCCTTCCCCTGGCCCAAGCGCGGCCTCTCACTATCGGCGCAAGCCGGTGCGTGTAAGCATAGCACGGCGTCCGCCGCGGACCGAGTATTGAACCGTGTGGCCGAGCCCCTATTTAGGCAGGGGGCGCTCGGAGCGCCCGAGTCGGAGAGAGAGATGGGACGCGTGCTGCTGTTCCTGGGGACCAACCTGGCCATCCTGGTCGTGCTGGGCGGTGTCCTGCGTCTGTTCGGCGTCGACCACTACCTTCAGACTCAGGGGGGCGGGCTCGACCTGACGGCGCTGCTGGTCTTCGCTGCCGTCTTCGGCATGGGCGGTTCGTTTGTCTCCCTGGCCTTGTCCAAGTGGACCGCCAAGCGGTTCACCGGCGCCCGGATCATCGACCGGCCCCGCGACGCCGTGGAGGCCTGGCTGCTGGAGACGGTGCGCCACCAGGCGCGCGAGGCGGGGATCGGCACGCCGGAGGTGGCCGTCTACGACGCGCCGGAGATGAACGCCTTCGCCACCGGCTGGAACCGGAATGCGGCCTTGGTGGCGGTGAGCGCCGGGCTGCTGAGCAATATGACCCGGGAGGAGGCCGAGGCGGTGCTCGGCCACGAGGTCAGCCACGTGGCCAATGGCGATATGGTCACCCTGGCGCTGATTCAGGGCGTGGTGAACACTTTCGTCATCTTCCTGTCGCGGGTCATCGGCCATATCGTCGACCGCACGGTGTTCCGCGTCGAGCGGGGCCACGGCCCGGGGTTCTGGATCACCGCTATCCTCGCCGAGATCGTCCTGGGGATCCTCGCCAGCGTCATCGTGTTCTGGTTCTCGCGCTACCGGGAGTTCCGGGCCGATGCCGGGGGTGCGCGCCTGGCCGGCCGCCAGCGCATGATCGCCGCCCTCCAGGCGCTCGGCCGGCACTACGGCCGGGCTCGCCTGCCCGACCAGATGGCGGCGTTCGGAATCTCGGGGGCCTTCGGCCGGGGCCTGAAACGGCTGTTCATGACCCATCCGCCGCTCGAGGAACGCATCGCGGCGCTGCAGAGCCTGCCGGCGTAGAGCGGAGGCCCGCTGGCGGGCAGCGCCGGGAAGCTGTAAAATAAATCCTTTTTTGACAAGGACTTCGAGGAGACCCCCCATGCCTTTGATCCGGCCCTTTCCCGGCCTGCGGCCCGCCGCGGGCCGGGGCGGGGAGGTGCTCGCGCCTCCCTACGACGTGCTCGACACCGAGGAGGCCCGCGAGCAGGCCCGCGGCCGCCCCTGGAGCTTTCTCCATATCTCCAAGCCCGAGATCGACTTTCCGCCGGGCACCGATCCGCACGATCCGGCCGTCTATCGCAAGGCCGCCGCCAATCTCGAGGCGATGATCGAGGCCGGCGTGCTCGCCCAGGATCCGGGGCCGCGCTACTACGTCTACCGTCTGGAGATCGAGGGGCACCGGCAGACCGGTCTGGTGGCGGCCGCCGCGGCGGACGCCTACGAGAGCAACCGCATCCGCAAGCACGAGCACACGCGCCCGGACAAGGAGGACGACCGCGTGCGGCAGATCGAGGCGCTGGGGGTGCAGACGGGCCCGGCGCTGCTCGCCTACCGCGCCCGCGACGAGGTCGACGCCCTGATCGGGGAGGGCGCCCGCGGCGAGCCGGTGATCGACGAGACCGACGCGGGGGGCGTGCGCCATCGGCTCTGGGCGGTCGAGGATCCGGCGTTGCTCGAGCGCCTCACAGGGGCGTTCGAGGCGCTGGACGGGCTGTACATCGCCGACGGCCATCACCGCTCAGCCGCCGCCGCGCGGCTGGCGGCCAGACGGCGCGCCCGGAACCCCCGCCACACGGGCGCCGAGGCCTACAATTATTTCCTGGCGGTCATCTTCCCGCACGCCCAGATGCGCATCCTCGACTACAACCGGGTGGTGCGCGATCTCAACGGTCTGGAGCCGGAGGCCTTTCACGAGGCGGTGGCGGAGCGTTTCACGGTGCAGGGCGAGGACCGACCGGTCCGTCCCGGCGGTCCGGGGGAGTTCGGCATGTACCTGGGCGGGCGGTGGTATCGGCTGCGGCTGCCGGCTGAGCGCATCCCGGCGGAGGATCCGGTTGCCCGGCTCGATGTCAGCCTGCTCGCCGAGCACTTGATCGCCCCGGTGCTCGGGATCACCGACCCGCGGCGGGACCCGCGCATCGGCTTCGTCGGCGGGGTCCGCGGCCTGGGCGAGCTCGAGCGGCGCGTGGACAGCGGCGAGATGGCGGTGGCCTTCTCGTTGCACCCGACGCGCATGGAGGACCTGATGGCCGTCGCCGACGCCGGCCGGGTGATGCCGCCCAAGTCGACCTGGTTCGAGCCCAAGCTGGCGGACGGGCTCGTCTCCCACGTCATCGACTAGGATCAATCCGTCACGACCCCCTGGCCCGGACCCCAAGGCTCCGACCCGGATCCGGGGCCGGCTTCCGCGGGTTGGGCCCTCCGACCGCCGGGCGAATCGGCTGCCGACGCCCCAGGAGCCCCCAAAAAGCTCTGAACGAGTGATTCAAGCCGCCAAGGACGCCAAGGGATCAGCTATGAATCATAGAGAGGACGTCTGAGAGGACGTCTTGGCGCTCTTGGCGGTTCGAGATGATAGATCAAAGCTTCCTTAGGTCGTCATGGCGCGCGCGGCGACCCCCGAGAACGGCACCCACTATCCGGCCAACGGGCTCTGCTGGGTCCCTCTCGAGGGCGCGTGCGGGCGCCCGCGGTCGTCACACAGCGCGGCAAGCCCGACGAGCTCGGCCACCGAGCGCGTTTCCATTTTCTCCATCACCCGCGCCCGGTGTTGCTCGACGGTCCGCGGGCTGACGTCGAGGCGGCGGGCGATCTCTTTGTTCGTGCGGCCCTCCACGAGCAGCTTCATCACTTGGCGCTCCCGGCCCGTGAGCCGCGCGCAGCGGCGCCGGGCTCGGTCGCGCTTCGTGGCCTCGCCGCGGCGCCGCTCGCCCTGCTCCAACGCGTCTCGAATGCTGTTAAGCAGATCCTGCTTCGAGAACGGCTTCTCCAGGAAATTTGCCGCTCCGGCCTTGAGCGCCCGCACCGCGACAGGTACGTCGGCGTGGCCGCTGATGAACACGATGGGCAGCTCACCGGCCCGCTCGTTGAGCACGGCCTGCAGATCGAGACCATCCATGCTCGGCATGCGGACGTCCAGCACCACACAGCCATAACGCGCCGCGTCGTGATGCTCCAGATAGCTCTCGGCCGATTCATACGACTCCACGTGGTATCCGGCGCTCGCCAACGAAAGGCTGAGCGATGCACGGACCGCCGGATCGTCATCGACGAGAAACACAGTGGGTCTTTCGTTGCTGGGACGGTGTTCGGTCATGGCGTGTCCTGCGAGAGCGGCAGGTGAAAATGGAAGACGGCACCGCTTCGGCACCCTGCCTCGTGCCATAAGCGGCCGCCGTGGGCTTCGACGATGGAGCGGCTGATGCTCAATCCCACGCCCATACCCTGTGCCTTCGTAGTCTCGAAAATGTCGAAGATCCGCTCGCCCCGCGCCGGGTCGATCCCGCCCCCGGTATCACGAACGGTTGCCTGCGCCCAGCCGTCGATGCGCTGTGTGCGCATCCGGACTTGGCGTACGGCGGGTGCGAACGCATCGATCGCGTCAATGCTGTTCTGGATCAGATTGACCAATACTTGCTCGATCTGGATGTTATCGGCCAGCACGGCCAGCGGCTCGGGGGTGGCCTCGAGCTCGAGGCTTATGCCTTTGCTCCGGGCGCTCGGCGCGATGAGCTGGATCGCGTCCGTGACGATACGGTTTAGATCGATCCGGCGTTTCGCCGTCCGACCCTTGCGTACGAACTCGCGCAGCTGGCGAATGATGTTGCCGGCGCGTTGCGCCTCGCGCTCGAGCTTATGGACCGCGTCAGCGGCCGGGTGCGTCGTATTCCCCGTGACGCCCGCGAGCGCGAAGGCGGCGTAGTGCTCGATCGCCGTCAGCGGCTGGGTGAGCTCGTGAGCCAGCGCGGAAACCATCTCGCCGGCGACGTTGATCCGAGAGGCGTGGGCGAGCTCTTCTCTGTGCAGGCGGGCCGCTTCCTCGGCGCGCTTGCGTTCGGTGATATCGGCGATGACGGCGACGAAGCCCCTGACCTGGCCCGACGCGCCGAAATCCGGCACGTAGGTGGCTTCGACGTGCCGGGTCCCTCCCCGCGCATAGTGGACGATGTCCTCGAAGCTGGTCCGTGTGCCCGACAGCGCCTGCCGCACGTAGGGGGTGATCTCGGCATAGCCTGCCTCGCCGACGACGTCCTTCAGATGCATGCCGTGAATCTTGCGAGGCTCGAGCCCGAACCACGTCTGGAAGCCGCGGGAGTTGAAGCGATAGCGCTCGGCGGCGTCCACATAGGCGATCAGCACGGGCAGGTTGTCCGTGACCGCGGTGAGCTCGAGCTCGCGCTGGCGGGCCGCTTCCTCGGCTTCCTTGAGACGGGTGATATCGCGCGTCACCAGAATGACGCCCTCGGTGTGCCCCTTCCGGCGTGCGGGCCCCAGGTAGGTGGAGTAGCAGGCCACCGAGCCCTCAGGGCCTCGGGCGGCGATCTCGAAGGTCTGCGCCTCACCCGTGGCGATGACCCGCCGGATCTTGTCGCGCACCTCTGCGCGATGCTCGGCGGCGACGTAGTCCAGCACCGGCGTGCCCAGAGCCTCTTCCGGGTCCATGCCGGCGGGGGTGCGATTGATGAACCGGATGCGAAGCCCCTCGTCCACGATGAAGACGATATCCGGGCCGTTCTCGAGGATGAAACGCCAGTATTGCTCGGTCTCCTGGAGCTGGCGCTCAAGGGCCGCGTTACGCGCCTGAGCTCGCCTCAGGCGCCGGCGCAGGGACTCGATTTCGGCCTCAGGGGGCCGAGGGGTCGGATCGGTATGCGTCACGGACGAGATTCGCGGCGGTGCCCCAGGCGCCCTTCGTCTCACCTTAATCGGCCAGGGCCAATCCCCGCCGTTTCGTTCGCAACGGGAAAAACGCGGCAGCGGACGGGCGAAGTTATCAATCCCGAAGGCGGCAGTCGAGTAATGAACATATCCCCTGCCGACGCCTCGGACAACCCCCACGGGACCGCTGACCGACGACGCTAGACGGTCAGCGTTCGATCGGTCAGCGCATCATCGACGTGGGCGGCGCGGGCTCTCGCGGATCGTCGGCGTCGCGGCCCCGGGCCGTCGACGGCTCGGGCGGATCACCGGGAAGCGGCTGACCGGGCGGCGGCCTTGGCCGCCGTGCGCGTCGTCAGCCCGGGTGGAGGGAGTGCTGACCGAGCTCCTCCGAGGCCTCCTGCAGAAAGTGGCCCTGGATGTAGTTCACCCCGAGCTGCCACAGCACGGCCAGGGCGTTGGCGTTCTCGACGAACTCGGCGATCACCAGCTTGTTCATCGAGTGCGCGGTCTCGGTGAGGGTGCGCACCGCCTCCTGGTTCTCCTGGTTGGAGGGCAGATCCTGCATGAAGGAGCGGTCGATCTTGATGTAGTCGGCCGGCAGGTGCTTGAGGGTATGGAAGGAGTTCGCCCCGGCGCCGAACTGCTCCAGGGCGAAGCCGCACCGCAGCTCCTTGAGGCCCTTGACGAATTGCTTGGCGGCCTTGAGATAGCTGACCGCGGTCGCCTCCGGGACCTCGACGACGAGGTGGCTCGCCTGAACGCGCGCCGTCTTGAGTTGCTCGGCCAGCCAGGGCAGCAGCTCCTGGTCGGCGAGCGAGGGCCCGGAGAGCTTGATGAAGAACGTCGCCTCCCGCTGGCTGCGCGCGCTTCGCTCGCCGAGCACCTTCAGGGCGCGGGCGATCACCCAACGGTCGATCCGAGTGATGAGCCCGTGGCTCTCGGCCGCGGGCAGGAATTGACCGGGTGTCCAGACTTCGCCGTCCTTGCCCAGCATGCGCACCAGCACCTCGTGCTTCTCGCCTTCCTCGCCGTGGAGGTTGGCGATGGGCTGGTAGTGCAGCCGCAGGCGGTCCTTGTCGAGCGCCTCGCGCATCCGGGCCACCCAGACCTTGTCCTGCTCTCGGGCGGCCATGTCCTCGGCCACCGGGTTGTAGACCGCGACGCGGTTGCCCCCCGCCTCGTGCGCCTGCTGGCAGGTGCGGTCGGCCCGGTGGACGAGCTCCTGCGCCGCGGGCGAGGTCTCGCCGATCGGGCTGATGCCGATGCTGCAGGTCGTGGTGACGGACTGGCCGCCGACCTCGGCGATGTGGGCCTCGACGCCGGCGCGGAGCGACTCGCCGAGCGTCTCGGCGGCGGCTGCGTCCTTGCCGAGCGCCAGCACGGTGAAGGCGCTGTCGCTGAAGCGTGCCGCGAGGTCGTGCTCTCCCGCGCGCTGTTTGATGAGGCCGGCGACATCGTTGATCACCAGATCGGTGCCGGCGACCCCGACCGAGTCCTTCAGCGCCTTGAAGGTGTCGAGCTCGATGTAGAGCAACGCGCTGTTCCCCCCGTCGTTGACCGCCTTGGAGACGGCCTGCTCGAGCTGCGCCATGAAGTGCTGGCGGTTGTAGAGCCCCGTGAGGAGGTCCTGCTTGGTCAGGTCCTTGAGACGGCTCTCGAGGGTCTGGTCCTGGGACCGGTCGCGAATGAGGATCTGCGTGCACGCCTCGTTCTCGATGTTGGCGGGGGAAAACTCCATCCGGGCGCTGAACGTCGAGCCGTCGACGCGCCGGCAGGTGACGTCGAGCTGCTCGGGCTTGGTCTCGCCGTCGAGGCAATACCGGCGCAGATAGTCTTTGATCTCGTCGTGCTGGTCGGAGGCGATCATGTCCATGACCGGCGTCCCTTCGATCTCCTCCGGGTCGTCGAAACCGAACAGCCCCAAATAGGCGGGGTTGGCGTACATGTGCATGCCGTCCTGGACGTAGGCCACCGCATCCCGGGATCTGTCGAGCAGCCCCGCGCATCGCTTCTCGGCCTCGCGGCGCGCCTGGTCGGCGCGACGCCACTCGCGCCGCGCCCCCACCGCCGCCAGCTCCCGCGCGGCCGCGTGACGCAGATGGTCATGCTCGCTCATGCCCACCAGATCGTGCGCGCCGGACTCCATCGCCTCGGTGACCCGCGGCTCGGTATACTCGCGCGTGACGCCCACCAGCGCCACATCCTTGCCGGTCTGGGCGAGCAGCTCGTGGACCCGATGGAGCGTCAGGCCTTCGAGATCCATCGAGCACAGCACCAGGTCGAAGGACTGCTGCTCGAGGGCCTTCTGCACCTCCTGCTCACCGGCGGCGCGCATCGGGCGCACGGCGTGACCGGCGTTGCGCAGCACGCTGAGGAGGGATTCGGCGTCGTTCAGGGATTCTTCGACGACCAGGATCCGTACGGTCTTGTCACGCGCCAATGTCGCGGTGCCTCCCCGCGGGTCCGAGCTCGCGAGCTTCTTCGTTTGCGGTCAATCGGGCTGTCGGGCGGGTTGGGATTTTCTTGAGCTGGAACCGCGAGTTTATTGTGCCTATTTTAGTCGGGGCGATCCATCACGCTCGTCCCGGGCCTCAAATTCACAGCCCCGCGGTTGTTCGCTACGATTGGCGGGGCCGTCCCGGCGATCGGCGTTGACGACCAAGGGGGGAAGATGCACGAGGTCACCGTAAGGGCCGAGACCCCGGAAGACATCCGGGCCATCGACGTGGTTCACCTCTCGGCGTTCGCCGGCGAGTCGGAGGCCAACCTCGTGCGGGCCCTGCGCGAGTCCGACCGCTTCCTCCCCGATCTCTCGCTCGTGGCGGAGGTGCACGGCCGCATCGTCGGCCACGTCGTGCTGTCCAGGGCGCGACTCGAGAGTGACAGCGGGGCGCGGGAGGTTCTGGTGCTCGGACCCATGTCCGTGGTGCCGTCACAGTCGCATCGGGGAATCGGCTCCGCCCTGGTGCGCGCGGCCGTCGACAGGGGCCGGGCGCACGGATACGGGGCGATCGTCGTGGCGGGTTTTCCCGATTACTATCGACGCTTCGGCTTCGAGCCGATGGCCAAGTGGGGGCTCGACTGCAGCCTGTCCATCCCCGAATACGCCGTCACCGCCATGGAGCTCGCCGAAGGGGCGCTGGCCGGAGGCGGCCGGGTGGTCTATCCGGCGGAGTTCACGCACGTCTTCCAGCCGGGCTGAGCCCTCGGACCGCCGCGCGCGCCCTCCCCGACGGGCGGGCTCAGAGACGAGACCAGAGGCCCTCGAAGGGCGCGCTTGCCCGCTCGCCGGTGTCGCCCTCCATCACCGTCGTCACGCTGTCGCTCAGGGCGAACTCGAACTGGGCGAACGCCCCGTTGCGCTCGAGCTGGCGGGTGAGGCGATAGACCCGCTCGGTGCCGCCCGCATGCAGCGCCACCAGGTCGCGCTCGCGGAAGCCGACGGCGGCCAGCAGCAGCGTGGCGGGCTGGCCCAGGGGCCGGATCTCGGGCAGCAGCAGCGCCGCGCCGTACGGACCCGGCTGCGCGGCGTCTTCCTCGTAGCGCCGGACCGCGACCGGGTCTGCGGTGGGCGCCAGCATCTGGATGCCCAGATCGAGCCGGTCGCCGTCGACGCTGCACATCCAACGGATGACGCCCACGCCCGGCTGGACCGGGCTGGCGCCCTCCGGCTCGGGCATGCAGATCAGCTCGCCGATCCTTGCCCGGCCGCGCGCCGGGTCGGCCCAGCGCAGGCGCTGTCCCCCGGGGCCGGTGTCGACGAGCTCCAGCGCATCGGGCGTGTGGGCCGGCGCCTCGCGGGACGAGTGCGGATTGAGCAGCATCCCCGGGGACGGGGCCGTGCGGTCCGGGCCGTGGTAGTGCAGGTCCCAGACGTCGGGCACCCGTCCGTAATCGGAATCGGTGGGGACGCTCACGAACTGCGAGCGATACCCGAGCCGCGGGCGGCCGCTGGCCGTGTCGCGCTGGGCGGGAAAGGCATTGCCCGCCCCGCGCGCCTCGAGGAACTGGTGCACGGCGGTCAGGCCGATGATCGCCTCGACGGGTGCCTGCTGGGCCGCACGGGCGAACCGCCGACGGTCTGCGGCGCCCCAGGCGCGGGCCAGGCGGCGCAGGAGGTCCGGCTCGAGCCCGCCCGTCGCCGGGGCCTCCAGTTGCTCGCGCAACGCGTGCACGAGCCGGTCGGTCGTGATCACGCGGACCCTGCTCGCCGGGTCGATGCGCGTGCCGCCGGCGCGCGGCGGGGCGTCCTCGGCCAGGTCGATCGGAAAGCCGTCCGGGCCGGTCTTGCCCGGCGCGACCAGCTGCGTGCGCGCGGCCCAGCCCGCGAGCTCGCGATGCACCGCCGCCACCTCGCCCTGCAGCAGGCGGTAGGGGCCGGCGAGCGCCAGCAGCAGGGCGTGCTTGTAGCACTCGGCGACGCTGCGGGCCGTGCCGTGCAGCGCGTCCTTCACCACCGTCTCGTGCACCGCGTGCGCCTCGGCGTACTGATAGAGCAGGTGCAGCTGGCGCCACAGGCCCTGCGGTTCGGGGGCGTAGGCCTGGTAGGCGCGCACCAGGGCCTCGGTCAGGTACCGGACCGCCCGCTGCAGGGCAGTGATCGCCACCCTTTGGCTGGGCCGCACGCCGCGCTCGGCCAGGCCGGCGAGCACGAGCTTGTACCCCGTGGCCATGCGGGCCGGCAGGGTCTGGGCGAGCTCGGCGGCGGCCCGCTGGCGGTCGGGCAGGGGGAAGCGTTGCTCGATGAAATGCTTCTCGAGCGAGGTCTCGAGGGTCTGCACGGGAGCGGCCAGCAGCTCCAGGTCCTTGAAGCGGTCCTCGGGGTCGAACGACAGGGTGTTGAGCTCGCCGAGCGCCGTGTAGATCCGGCGCGCGGTCTCGCCCACGTTCGCCAGCGGCAGATCGGCCACCCAGGCCGCCATGCGGCGCGGGCGGACGTCCAGGTGACCCTCGCTCAGCGGTCGCTGCCGGGGCAGGTCGAGCTCGGCGAGTAGGTTGTCGTCCGCAGTCATGCGCGTCTCGAAGCGCGCCCGTTCCCGAGGCGCGGAGAGTCGTCGCCTCCCTGGCGACGGTTTTTTGTCGTTGTGCGGCCGAGTATAGCCCGATTTCCCCGACCGTGACCAGCGTCACATCTGGACCCGGGTCAAACCTCGGCCTCCAGGGGACGTTTGGCGTCCGCCCCGGGGATCTCGCGCACGAGGCGGGGGACGAGATAACCGGGCAGCCGTGCCCGCACGGCCGCCACCAGGGCACGGGCCTCGTCCGCGGGGACCTCGAAGTGAGCCGCGCCCTGGACCGGGTCGAGCAGGTGCAGGTAATAGGGCAGCACCCCGGTCTCGAACAGCGCCTCGGCGAGGGCCGCCTGGGCGTCGGCCGAATCGTTCACCCCACGCAGCAGGACCGCCTGATTGAGCAGGGTACAGCCGGCCTTGCGCAGCGCGCCCAACGCCCGGGCCACGTCCGCATCGATCTCGTTGGCGTGGTTGGCGTGAATCACCACCACGCGGGTCAGCCGCGTGGCCGCCAGCCACTCGAGCAGGCCCGAGTCGACGCGTGCGGGCAGCACCACGGGCAGCCGGGTGTGGAGGCGCAGGCGCTTGAGGTGGGGGATCGGGTCCAGTGCCTCCACCAGGCTCGCGAGCTGGCGGTCGCCCAGGGACAGCGGGTCGCCGCCGCTTAGGATGATCTCCGAGAGCGCCGGGTCGGCGGCGATGCGCGCGAGCGCCGCTCGCCAGCGCCTCGGTGCCCCGCCGTGGGCCGCGTAGGGGAAATGCCGCCGAAAGCAGTAGCGGCAGTGCACCGCGCACGCGCCGGTGGTGAGCACCAGGGCGCGACCCGGATACTTGTGCAGCAGGCCGGGAGCGGCCAGGGTGTCGAGATCGCCCACCGGGTCGAGCGTGAAGCCGGCCGCGGGCTCGAGCTCGTCCGCGAGCGGGAGCACCTGGCGCAGCAGCGGGTCGTGGGGATCCCCGCGACGCATGCGCGCGACATAGGCCCGAGGCACGCGCAGGGCGAAGGTCCGGGCCGCGGCGCGCGCGCCTCCCCCCCACGCCGGGTTCAGCCCGAGAAGCCGCAGGAGCTCCTCGGGGTCAGTGACCGCCTGCGCCAGCTCACTCTGCCATGCGGGTGCCTGCCGCATGCGCGCGCTTTCCGTTATCATTGGGCGCCCCCGAGCGGGCCCGGAGCATCGGGCCCGAGATGGGTCATTCACAATCGAACGCCTGATGGCACGGAGACCGGCGGGACGTCAATGGCGACCTACAGCACCAACGAGTTCAGGGGCGGCCTCAAGTTCATGCTGGACGGCGATCCGTGTGAGATCATTGAAGCGGACTTCGTGAAGCCCGGCAAGGGCCAGGGCTTCACGCGGGTGCGTTATCGCAACCTCAAGACGGGACGCGTCCAGGAGCAGACCTTCAAGTCCGGCGATACGGTGGAAGCGGCCGACGTCGTCGAGACGCAGATGCAGTATCTCTATTACGACGGGGTGTTCTGGTATTTCATGGTCCCCGAGACGTTCGAGCAGTACGCCGCGGACGAGCGCGCGGTGGGCGAGGCGGCGAAGTGGCTCAAGGAGCAGGACACCTGCCAGGTCACGCTGTGGAACAACGAGCCGCTGACCGTCAGCCCGCCCAACTTCGTATACTTGAAAGTCACCGATACCGATCCGGGCGTGCGCGGCGACACCTCGTCGGGGGGCAGCAAGCCCGCGACCCTGGAGACCGGCGCTGTGGTGCGCGTGCCCCTGTTCATCGAGGTCGGCGACCTGCTCAAGATCGACACGCGCACGGGTGAGTACGTCTCGCGCGCCAAGGAGTAACGGCAGAGGGCGGCTTGCAGAGAGCAGAGGGCAGCGGGAGAACGGCGAAAGACGCCGTGGCGACGCCATCAAGCCCGTCGCCGGGCTCGCCCTTCTGCACGGCGAGGGGGCAGAGCGAGGAGCACCCGTCCGAGTCCCCGAGCACCGCGCAACCGCCCGTCGATCGGCCCACCCCGGGCGACATCGTGAGCGCCCACGACGATTGGCGGCCCACCGCCTCCTTCGAGCGCCTGCGGCTACGGGCCCGGATCCTGCGTGAGGTCCGGGCCTTCTTCGAGGCGCGCGGCGTGCTCGAGGTCGAGACGCCCTACCTCTCGGTCGCCGCCGCGACCGAGCCTCACCTCTATAGCCTCCGCGTAGCGCCGGACGGCCCGGGGTCGCGCCGCCGCTATCTCCACACCTCGCCCGAGTTCCCTATGAAGCGCCTGCTGGCGGCGGGCGCCGGCCCGATCTTCCAGATCTGCCGGGTGTTTCGCGAGGGTGAGGCGGGTGCGCTGCACAACCCGGAGTTCACCCTGCTCGAATGGTATCGACCCGGATGGGATCACCACGCCTTGATGCAGGAGCTCGCCGAGCTGGCGGGCGCGGTCATCGCTTCCCGCCGGCCGCTCGGCGAGCCCGAGCGCGTGACCTATCGCGAGGCCTTCGAGCGCCATGCCGGGATCGACCCGCTGCGGGTCGGCCCGGCGGAGCTGCTCGGGCGCGCGCGCGCCCTGGGGCTCGCGCCGCCGCCGGGCCTCGGCGAGCGCGCCGACGATCGCGACGCGCTCCTCGATCTCCTCTCGAGCCACCTCGTGCAGCCGCGGCTGGGCATCGGCCGGCCGTGCCTGCTGTACGATTACCCGGCCTCACAGGCGGCGCTCGCGCGGGTGCGGGCGGGTGACCCGCCCGTGGCCGAGCGCTTCGAGCTGTTCGTCGACGGGATCGAGCTCGCCAACGGCTTCCACGAGCTCACGGACGCGGGCGAGCAGGGGCGGCGGTTCGCGGCGGAGAACGAGCGCCGGCGCGCGGCGGGCCATGCGCCCGTGCCGATCGACGAGCGATTTCTGGCGGCGCTGGAAGCCGGGGTGCCCGACTGCGCGGGCGTGGCGCTCGGCCTCGACCGGCTCATCATGCTCGCCGCCGGCGCCGGGCGTATCGACGAGGTCCTCGCATTTCCCTTCGAGCGGGCCTGACGGCGGGTCTTTGGAGAGAGAGCCGGGGCGGCTATGATGCCGTGTCGGGCATCGCGCGGCACGGCGCGTCAGCGGCGCTCGCGTTGGTACTCGCGCCACAGCCGCCGGCGCTCCTGGGGGCTCATGTGCCGGTACTCCTCCCGGGAGCGCTCCAGACGGCGTCGATCGTCGGGGCTCATCTCCAGATAGCGGCGGGCGCCCTCGCGCAGCTCGCGGCGCCGCTCGGGCGTGGTTCGGGACCAGTCCTGCCGGTATCCGCGCAAGGCCTCGCGCTCCTGCGGCGAGAGGTCGCGCCATTCCGGTCCACGGTCGGCGGCGAACCCTCCGACGCTCGCGGTGGCGAGCGCACAGGCGAGCAGCGCGGCGGCGACGCGGCGCCTACGAGCTGCTCGAGCCGTTGGTCCTCGGCTGGCTTCGGTCACGGCCCTGGAGCCACAGGTAGAAGTCGATGTGGGTGTAGAGGTCGGGCACGTCGGCGGCGTGCTCGGCGCGTTCGGCGAACGAGGCGGGCGCGTCGGCGGCCGCGTGGCGGTCGCCGTCCGGCACGGGTTCTTCCAGTGCGCGTTGCCCGAGCAGCACCCCCACCGTCACTGTCAGGATGATCGCCGCGGCGCTCAGCCCGCCGCGCAGCATGCAGGCATACGGTTGCAGCCGCTCGGAAATGCGCCGTGCCGGGCGCTCGGCGGACGCGGGCTGCGCCGGCGCGACGTCGAGCAGGGCCGTCAGCCGGTCCCACTGCGCCATCCGCTCGCGGCAGGCGAAGCAGCGACGCAGGTGGTCGTCGACCGCTTCGCGGTCGGCGCCCTCGAGCAGCCCTGCGCGCTGCCGGTCGAGCTGGGCGTCGTCGGGATGCAGGCTCGGCTCAGACATGGCTCCACACCTCCGCCAGTAGCTTACGCAGCGCCCGCAGGGCGCGGAAGTGGTGCTGCTTGACCGCCGCCTCGGAGCAGTCGAGGACCTGCGCGGTCTCGCGCACCGACAACCCCTGCCACTCGCGTAGCAGGAAGACCTGGCGCTGGCTCCAGGGAAGGCGCTGCAACGCCCGGTCCAGGGCGGCGCGCAGGGTGCGCGCGTCGCTCGCCGCCTCCGGGTCGTCCGCCGCCGCCTCGCTGGGCGGATCGAGCCAGCGCTCGGCCCCTTCGGCGTCGACGATCACCATGGGCGTGGCGCGCGCCGCCTCGGTCCGCCGGCGTCGATAGACGTCCCGGATGCGGTTGTGCAGGATCCGGAAGAACAACGCCGGCCACTCCCCGGCCGGCCGGCCGGCGTAGTGCTGCACGAGCCGCAGCATGCTGTCCTGCACCACGTCCTGGGCTTGGTCCGGGTCGCGCAGCGCGAACAGCGTCATGCGATACGCCCGGGGCTCGACATCCGCCAGGAAGGCGTGCACTTCCCCGTCCTCGCCCTTCATCCGCGCTCCCGGGCCGGGCGTGCCCGCCGTTCAATCGAAACGGCGCAGCACGCGGGCGACCGGCCCGTCGGTCCTGTCCCAACGGCCGGCCCGATGGGCTCCGCGGCGCCCGGAATGCCCCCGGCGGTCTCCGCGTCCGAAGTGACGCTTGTGGTGGCCGCGCCCGTGTCCGAAGCTCCGCTTGTGGTGGCCGCGATGATAGCCGTGGTCGTGGCGGCGGTGGTGGCCGCGGCGGTGATGGCGCCCATGATGGTAGCCGTGGTGCGGCCGGCGGTGGTAGCCGTGGCGATAATCGCGGTGGTAATCGCGACTGAACGCGAATCCGTAATGGGCACCGTCGTGATGGGTGCCGAACACGATACGCACGCCGGTGTGGCGGTCGCTCGCCTGCGCGGGCGCGCTCGCCAGCACCAGCCCTGCGGCGGCGAGGGCGGCCACAGCGATCAGAGGCTTCGTCTTCATGGGCGGTTCTCCCGGTCGGCTCGACGGTGTGCCTATGACCTGATAACGCACGACCCCGGGAGCGGTTAACCGGTGGCCTCGGCAGGCGCCGGCTGCGCCACCCGGCCGAGCGCCTGGCCCATCCGCACCCGGGCCCCCGGCGCCAGGTCGGCCGCCCAGTGGACCTCGCCGCCGCCCAGCAGCACGATCACCGTCGAGCCCATGTTGAACCGCCCGAGCTCCTCGCCCCGGGAAAGCTCGGGCGCCGCCGGCTCGGCGCCGCCGTAGCGCCAGCTCCGCACGGCGCGCCCGCGCGGCGGTGTCACGGTGCCGCTCCAGGCCGTGGAGATCGACGAGACCAGCATGGCGCCCACCAGCACCGTGGTCATGGGTCCGACCGCGGTGTCGAATATCGCGGCCACCCGCTCATTGCGCGCGAACAGTCGGGGTATGGCGCGCGTGGTGTAGGCGGCGACGCTGAACAGCCGGCCCGGAACGTGGACCATCTCGCGCAGCTCCCCGGTCAGCGGCATGTGGACCCGGTGATAGTCGCGCGGGGAGAGGTAGAGCGTCACGAAGGTGCCGTCGCCGAACGGCGCGGCGCGCTCCGCAGAGCCCCCGAGCAGGGCCTCGACGCCGTAGCGCACGCCCTTGGCCTGGACGAGGCGCCCCGCCTCCAGACGGCCGAAGGCGCTCACCGTCCCGTCGACGGGGGACGCGAGCGTGGCAGCATCGTCGGGCAGGGGGCGGGCCCCGGCGCGCAAGGCCCGGGTGAAAAAGGCGTTGAAGTCGGGATAGGCGCATGCGTCGCGATCCGCGGCCTCGGACAGATCTACCCGATAGCGCGCGGTGAACCAGCGAATGAGGGCGTTTTTCCACCAGGCGGCACGGCGGCGGGTCGCCCAGTGCACCACCCGCGACAGCGCGTGGTGCGGCAGGACGTACTGGGGCAGGGCCAGCAGCCGGTCGCGCAGGGTGGGGGCCGGCGGGGCGGGCACGGGATCAGCGATGCCCGTGGCCGCCGTGGCCCGGCTCGTTCGCGCCGCGCCGCACCCGCGCCTCGACGGACAGCCGAGCGCCGTCGCCGAGCTGCAGGGTCAGCGGGACGCGATCGCCGGCCGCGAGTCGTTGCCGAGGTCCCATCAGCATGAGGTGGTGGCCGCCGGGCTCGAACCGAACCGAGCCGCCAGGAGGGATGGGCACCGCCTCCTGGCGCACCATCCGCGCCCGACCCTCGGAGACGACCGTGCGGTGGAGGGTCACGCGGCGGAACAGCGGGCTCGACGCTCCCGTCAGCGAGCGCTCGGTAGGCCCCGGATTATCGATGACGAGATACCCCGCCAGCACGTCGGCCACCGGTGGGGCCTCGCGGATCCAGGCCTCGCGCACCTCGAGCTCCGAGGCGCGGGTCGTGCCCAGGGTGAGCAGGCCGAGCAGCGCGAGGAGGAGGGCGGCGTATCGCATCGTCAGTCCTTTCGGTATTGGCGGATCTTGCGATAGTCGGCGATCATGCGCTCCGCGTCGTGGGGCGCGGAGAAGACCGCGTGGAACCCGGCGGCGGGGCCCAGCAGCATCACCGAGGCGCTGTGGTCGACGGTGTAGCCCGCGGCCGGGTCGGCATCGGCCGGGATGCGATAGGGCACAGCCATGCGAGCGGCCAAGCTCCGGAGCTCTTGCTCGATCCCAGTGGCGCCGATGAACCCTTCGTTGAAGTACGCGACGTACTCGGCCAGCCGGGCCGGGTCGTCGCGCCGGGGGTCGACCGAGACGAACAGGAACAGCGTGTCGCCCTCGAGCGGGCCGCCCGCCAGCGCGTCGCTGATCCGGTCCAGCGTCGTCAGGGTCGTGAGGCAGACGTCGGGGCAGTGGGTGTAGCCGAGAAACACGAAGGTCCACTTGCCCCGCAGGTGGGCCGCGGTGAACGTGTTGCCGTGGTGGTCGACCAATTCGAAGGGGCCGATCGCCCGGGGCTCCGGCAGCAGCGTCGCGTGCAGGTCGTTCAGGGTCCGTCCCGGCGGCCCACCGGCGAGCCACAGCCCGGCGAGGAGCCCGATGAGCGCGGCGGCGATCAGCACACCGGCGGTGGTCCGGCGCGAGACGCGCGAGGGTGGCATGCGGCGACCTCGGGGGCGACGGGTAAGTCGGCGTAACGTCTCGTATAATAACGCTCTTATCTAGCGAGGCAACGGCAGAGCGTGGACGACGCAATCGAGGAGCTCAGGACCCTCCGGGACCTGATCCGGTGGGGGGCGAGCCGGTTCAACGCGGCGGCCCTGACGTTCGGCCACGGTACCGACAACGCACTGGACGAGGCCGCGGCGTTGGTGCTGCACGCCGTGCACCTGCCGCCGGACACCCCCGACGCTTACCTGGACGCTCGGTTGACCCGCGCCGAGCGCGACGCTGCGGCGGCCCTGCTCGAGCGCCGCATCCGCGAGCGCAAGCCCGCCCCGTACCTGACCGGCGAAGCGTGGTTCGCCGGGCTGGCGTTCTCTGTGGACGAGCGGGTGATCATCCCGCGCTCACCGATCGCCGAGCTGATCGAGCGTCAGCTCGCGCCCTGGGTGGAGGCCGAGGCCGTGCGCCGCATCCTGGACATGGGCACCGGCAGCGGGTGCATCGCCGTCGCCTGTGCCTATTACTTCCCCGAGGCGCAGGTGGACGCCGTGGACGCCTCCGAGGGGGCGCTCGAGGTCGCACGCGCCAACGTCGTCGCGCACGGAGTGGAGGGGCGGGTCCGAATCCTGCGTTCCGATCTGTTCGAGGCTGTCCGTGACGGGCGCTACGATCTGGTGATCGCCAATCCGCCGTACGTGGATCGGTCGGGCATGGAGGGGCTGCCCGCCGAGCACCGCCACGAGCCCGCCACGGGGCTGGCGGGCGGCGAGGCCGGGCTGGACTTCGCGCTGCCCGTGCTGCGCCAGGCGCCCGGCTTCATGGCGCCCGGCGGGGTGCTGGTCCTCGAGGTCGGGCACAGCGCGCCGGCGCTGGCCGCGCGTTGCCCCCACGTGCCCTTCACCTGGCTCGAGCTCGAGCGCGGGGGCGCGGGCGTGTGCCTGCTCGACCGCGAGCGGCTCGTCGAGCACGCGGAAGCCTTTCGATGACGAGACAGTGACGGGCGGCGCGGGCTCAATCCGGCACCCGGCGGTAGATGAGGCCGGGATCGAGCAGGATCTCGTTGCGTCGTAGCTGGTAGAGGGGACAGGCGCCCTCATTGTCGCACCAAGCCACGCGGTCGAAGACGTAGTAGCCCCCGCGCTCGTCCTTGATCGATTCGTAAATGGGCTTTCCCAGATGGCTCCCGATACGGGGCCCGAACTGCCGGCGCATCGCTCGTTACCTCGCAGGTCTCTCTATAAATAGAGATGCGGCTCGACCGCGAGAGTTCAACGCCCGCCGGGACGGCTCTCCCCCGCGGCAGAAGGCGACGGCGTCGGCGCATGCCGTTAAAATATAACGCTATGTCCGGGAATACGATCGGCAAGCTTTTCAGCGTCACGACCTTCGGGGAAAGTCACGGTCCCGCTCAGGGGTGCGTCGTCGACGGCTGCCCACCGGGCCTCGAGCTCTCGGAGGCGGACCTGCAGGCCGACGTCGAGCGGCGCAAGAGCGGCAAGACCCGCCATACGAGCCAGCGTCGGGAGGCTGACGCCGTGCGCATCCTCTCGGGCGTGTTCGAGGGCCGCACGACCGGCACGCCGATCGGCCTGCTGATCGAGAACGTCGACGCGCGCCCCAAGGATTACGCTACGATCGCCGATCGGTTCCGGCCCGGGCACGCGGACTACACCTACCAGCAGAAGTACGGCGTCCGGGATTACCGCGGCGGCGGCCGGGCCTCGGCGCGCGAGACCGTGATGCGGGTGGCGGCCGGCGCCATCGCGAAGAAGTACCTCGGCGGTAAGGGCATCACGGTCCGCGGATACCTCGCCCAGCTGGGCCCGCTGCGTCCCGAGGGCTTCGACTGGGAGGCGGTGGACGGCAACCCCTTCTTCTGGCCGGATCCCGGGACGGTCGGCCGCCTCGAGACCTATGTCGACGAGCTGCGCAAGTCGGGCGACTCGATCGGCGCTCGCGTGACCGTCGTCGCCGAGGGTGCGCCGCCGGGGCTCGGCGAGCCCGTGTTCGATCGGCTCGACGCCGAGCTTGCCCGCGCGCTCATGAGCATCAATGCGGTCAAGGGCGTGGAGATCGGGGCGGGGTTCGAGGTGGTCGAGCAGAAGGGCACCCAGCACCGGGACGAGATCACCCCGGCGGGTTTTCTGTCCAATCGCGCCGGGGGCGTGCTCGGGGGCATCTCCACCGGTCAGTCGATCGTGGCGAGCATCGCGCTCAAGCCGACCTCCAGCCTGCGCATTCCGGCGCGCAGCATCGATGTGCGCGGCAACCCGGTGGAGGTCGTCACCACGGGGCGCCACGACCCCTGCGTGGGCGTTCGCGCCACCCCGATCGCCGAGGCGATGACGGCCATTGTCCTTATGGATCACCTGCTCCGCCATCGGGCGCAGAACGCGGAGGTCCGCTCCGGGACGCCCATCGTGCCCGCCAGCACCCCGCGCTCTTGACGCCCCCGATGCCGCCCTCGGCGCTCTACATCCGCCTGTCGGGCTTTTATCTCTTCTATTTCGCCGCCCTCGGCGCGCTGGTGCCGTACTGGGGGCTGTATCTGCGCTCCCTGGGCTTCTCCCAGGCGCGCATCGGCGAGCTGATGGCCGTGCTGCTCGCCACCAAGATCGTGGCCCCGAACGTCTGGGGCTGGATCGCCGACCACACCGGGGCGCGGATGCGCATTATCCGGCTCGCCTCGCTGGCGGCGGCGGTGGCCTTCGCCGGGGTGTTCCTCGACGGGCGGTACTGGTGGCTGGTCGCGGTGATGGCGGTGTTCAGCTTCTTCTGGAACGCCGCGCTGCCTCAGTTCGAGGCCACCACGATGAATCACCTCGGGACACGATCGCACCGCTACGCCACCGTGCGCCTGTGGGGATCGATCGGATTCATCGTCGCGGTCGCGGGGCTGGGCCCGCTGCTCGATCGCTTCGGCGCCGGTCTCCTGCCCCCGGTGGTGCTCGCGCTGTTCGGGGGTATCTGGCTGGTCGCGCTCACGGTGCCCGAGAGCGCGGCGGGTCACCTGCCGCTCGACGAGGCGCCCCTGACCCGGGTGCTGCGCCGTCCGCACGTTGCCGCGCTGCTGACCGTCTGCTTCCTGCTGCAGGCTAGTCACGGACCTTACTATGCCTTCTACACGCTCTATCTCGAGGACCACGGCTACACCCGCAACCTGATCGGCCAGCTCTGGGCGCTCGGCGTGCTCGCCGAGATCGGCGTCTTCATCGCAATGCACCGCTGGCTGGCGCGCTTCGGGGCGCGGCACCTGCTGCTCGCCGCGCTCGTCCTGGCGGCGGTACGGTGGTTGCTGATCGCCTGGTTCGTCGAGTCGCTGGCGGTGCTGGCGCTCGCCCAGACGCTCCATGCCGCGAGCTTCGGCGTCTATCACGCGGTGGCCATCCACCTCGTCCACCGCTTCTTCACCGGGCGCCACCAGGGCCGGGGCCAAGCGCTGTACTCGAGCCTCTCGTTCGGGGCGGGCGGGGCGCTGGGCAGCCTGCTCAGCGGGTACCTCATGTCGGGGGCGGGCCCGGCCTGGACCTATACGGCGGCCGCCGGCCTCGCCGGGCTCGCCTTCCTGGTGGCCTATCGTGGGGTGCGCGAGGCCCAGGCGCCGGCTGCACCGATGGCCGAGCGAACCTCGTCGGCGTGAGCCGGCTCGGCCGGCGTCTCGCGCCGGGCCGGAAACCCGCCGGCGCGTTTCCGGCGCATGACCCGCCTCGGTATAATGCTCGTTTCTGTTTAACGTTGGCGATTCCGCTCCCATGGCCGCCAAGACCCTGTACGATAAGCTCTGGGACAGCCACGTCGTGCGCGAGCTCGACGACGGCACGGCGTTGCTCTATGTCGACCGCCACCTCGTGCACGAGGTGACCTCGCCGCAGGCGTTCGAGGGGTTGCGCCTTGCCGGGCGCCGGCCCTGGCGCGCGGATGCCGCGCTCGCCGTGCCCGACCACAACGTCCCGACCACCGACCGCGGCGCCGGGATCGCGGACCCCGTCTCGCGCGCGCAGATCGAGGCGCTGGATCGCAACTGCGCCGAGTACCGGATCATGGAGTTCAAGATGGACGACGCGCGTCAGGGCATCGTGCACGTGATCGGGCCCGAGCAGGGCGCCACCTTGCCCGGCATGACGGTGGTGTGCGGCGACTCGCACACCTCGACGCACGGCGCGTTCGGGGCGCTCGCCTTCGGCATCGGCACCTCCGAGGTCGAGCACGTGCTGGCCACCCAGACCCTGCTGGCGAAGAAATCGAAGAGCATGCTCGTGGAGGTCGACGGCGCCGCCGGTCCCGGGGTGACCGCCAAGGACATCATCCTGGCGATCATCGGCCGGATCGGGACCGCGGGGGCCACCGGCCACACGATCGAATACGGTGGCGACGTGATCCGCGACCTGTCGATCGAGGGCCGCATGACCGTGTGCAACATGTCGATCGAGGCGGGCGCCCGGGCCGGCGCCGTGGCCGTCGACGAAAAGACGATCGCCTACGTCGCCGGGCGGCCCTTCGCGCCGCGCGGCGCGCTGTGGGAGCGCGCGGTCGAGGCTTGGCGCGGGCTGAGGACCGACCCCGATGCCGAGTTCGACCGGGTGGTCACGGTCGACGGGGCGAGGATTGAGCCGCAGGTCTCTTGGGGGACCTCGCCGGAGATGGTGACCCCCGTCGGCGGCACGGTGCCCGATCCCGACGGGGTCGATGACCCGGTGCGGCGCGAGAGCTGGCGCCACGCGCTGGAGTACATGAACCTCGAGCCGGGGACGCTCATCACCGACATCACGCTCGACAAGGTGTTCCTGGGCTCGTGCACGAACGCCCGCATCGAAGACCTGCGCGCGGCCGCCGCGGTGGTCCGCGGCCGCAAGGTCGCGCGCGACGTGAGGCTGGCGATGGTGGTGCCGGGCTCGGGTCTCGTCAAACGCCAGGCCGAGGAAGAAGGGCTCGATCGGGTCTTCCGCGAGGCGGGCTTCGAGTGGCGCGAGCCCGGCTGCTCGATGTGCCT
>JABAHQ010006483.1_pt5 | contig 35712 bp, 24 predicted proteins | sample 7062091 | NCBI WGS metagenome assembly JABAHQ01 (sample SAMN14534359, study PRJNA622989) | marine sediment metagenome | biome: marine biome [ENVO:00000428]; feature: marine pelagic biome [ENVO:01000023]; material: deep marine sediment [ENVO:00002113] | place: India: Gulf of Kutch | collected... | reverse complement strand
CTCCGCTTCCGGCAAATCGAACGGCGCCCGGTTGGTCTCCGCCACTCCGGCAATGAAAAACAGCAGGAACGCCAGCGGCTGAGTCACCACGTTGGGAACGGTACTCTGGGCCTTCACAATGTCATAAAGGTTCAGCGACCCGCTCATAATGATGACGCTCAACGCCGCCAGGCCCAAAGTCAATTCATAACTGATCATCTGGGCGGAAGAACGCAGGCCGCCCATCAGGGAATATTTGTTGTTCGACGACAAACCGGCGAGGACGATGCCATAAATGCCCATGGACGATATGGCGAAGATGAACAGAATGCCGATGTTGAGGTTCGCCCCCCACAGGCCGACGGTCTGCCCGCCCACTTCAAACGCCTCTCCAAAAGGAATGGCGCTGAACGTGACGATCGCCGTGAACACCACCACCGCCGGGGCCAGGTAAAACAGAAATTTGTCCGCCGATTTCTGGACGATATTTTCCTTGAACAGAAGTTTCACGACATCCACCACCGGCTGGGCCAGCCCGAAGGGCCCCACCCGGTTGGGCCCGAGGCGCACCTGAAACCGGCCCATCAGCCGCCGCTCCAGCCACGCCAACAACGTCACCATGCCGGGCAGTACGGCCGCGATGATGGCCGCCTTGGTGACACCGATGACCAGCCACCAGTACGGATCCAGAAAATTGAGAAAATCGTCGATCAATTCAAACTCCCGTCATTCATTTTTTAATCTTCACCCGGCTCACGGCTTTTCCCGCTTCCGCCAGGAACATCGCGCCCTGCTCGTCCGAAACTTTCGGAAGCACCACACCCCCGGGGTTGCACCGGTTGGAAACGCGAACTTCCGCCTTCACTTCATGACCGTTACCGGTCACACGGACCTCATCCCCGTCCTTAACGCCAAGTTCACCGGCATCTTTTTCATTCACGTGCACCACCGAAGGCTGGAACTGATGCGCCAGTTTCGATTCCGCATCCAGAATGGCATCGTGACTGAACAGCACGTTAGCCACCCGCAGGGCCAGGCCGTCCCCGGACGCCGCGGATTGGGAGTTCCCGGAACCCGCGCCATTGGTGGACGGCAGAGCTTCCCGGTTTTTACCCTCCTTGCGGATCGCGGAGCGTTTAATTTCTTTATACCCGTTCACCTTTTCGGCGATTTCGGCGGTGACCGCATGCACATCCTTCGGGCCGGTCTCCGCTCCCAGCTCTTTGGCCAGGGTCGAGATGATTTTCCAATCGGCGGGATTCTCCGCCGTCAATCCTTTGGTGCGCAGTTGCACCCGCCCGCCGATGTTGGTGGTGGTACCCTCGTCGAAGCCGGGTCCGTTGGACGGCAGAACGATCTGCGCCAGCTTCGCGGTTTCGGTTTCCATCATGTCATGCACCACCAGCAGGTCGAGTTTCTTGAGGGCGTCCACCGCCTCATGACCGCCGGGGAAATCCACCACCGGGTTGGAACGGTAGACGATCAGGGCCTTCAATTCACCGGAGCGGGCTTTTTCGATCATTTCCAGCGCCGACAGCCCCTTCTCCAGTGGCACGCTGTCGCCCCATTTGGCCTGGATCGCGTCGGCGTCGGTTAATGCCAGTCCGCCGGGATAGCCGTCCGGAATCACACCCATATCCATGGCGCCCACGGAGTTGGTCACCGGCGCGGCCGGAATCGCGCCGACGGTCTTGTCCGGCAATCCGCCGGCGATGGCGAGGCATTGCTTTAACTCATGAATCGACGGCCCGGTCAAAGCCGCCGGATTGTAGATCACGCATACTTTGGACGCGCTTTTGATCTTTTCGGCAAAGGCCTTCAGGGCATCGGAGGAAATCCCCGTAGAACTTTCCAGATCGCCGGAGGGTGCGCCGCCTTTCAACACCTCCGTCAATGCCGCCAGTGCGGCGCCATCGGACCCGATGTTGTAACGGAGCGACTGGGAAGCGTATTGGTCCATCAGTGTCTGCTGGTCGTTCAATACGATCATCTGCGTTCCCTGGCGCGTCACCGCCTTCTTGAGACGCAGGTCGAGGATCGGTAATTCCTCCGTCGGATCGCCGGCAATCAGGACCACCAGATCGGAGGTCTCCACATCCAGCATGTCGAAATGCGATACCGGCAGGCCGGGCGTGTCCACATAGGTTTTATGGTCGATATTGTTGGTACCGATGTTTTGCCGGAACAGTTTCTGGTAGAGGTACAGTTCTTCGTTCAACGCGTAACCCGAACCGATGAAACCGACACTGTTGGGTCCGTGTGCCTCGACGATCTTTTTAAGGGACGCCGCGGTTTCCGCGCAGGCTTCCTGAATACCTGTGACCTGCCCGTTGTTTCTGGGCTGGGCGATCCGGTTTTTGCTTTTGGTGAAATCGTATCCCCAGCGGGCCTTGTCGCAAATCCATCCGTCGTCCACCAGGTCGTTGGTGCGGGTGGTGACGCGTTTCATTTCGTTGATCCGCGTGCCCAGGGTCATGTTGCAGTTGCAGGCACAATGGCCGCACAACGTGCTGGCGTTGTCCAGATCCCAGGACCGCGCGGAAAAACGGAAATCGGTATTGGTGAGGGCGCCCACGGGGCAGATGTCGATCACGTTGCCGGAAAAGCGCGTGTCGTACGGCTGATCGTTGAAGGTGGACACCCGGTTTTTGAACCCCCGGTGGAGCATCACCAGCGCCTGATCCTTTTCGATGATGTCGCTGTAGCGCGTGCAGCGTTGACAGGCGATGCACCGTTCGCGGTCGATGGTGATGACCGGGCTGAGCGGCGTGGCCTTGTCGCGGTGATAACGGTTGAAATCCATCCGCGTATCCGGCGGGCCGAATTTAAAGGTGTTGTCCTGTAACGGGCATTCCCCGCCCTTGTCGCACACCGGGCAGTCCAGCGGATGATTGAGCAGGGTGAATTCCAGAACTCCTTTTTGCGCTTTTTCGGCTTTTTCCGAGTTGGTTTTCACCACCATGCCCTCGTTGACGGCCAGGGTGCAAGCGGTCATCATCTTCGGCATTTTTTCCACTTCCACCAGGCACATGCGGCAACAGCCGAACGGGCCGAGTTTTTCGTGATAGCAGAACACGGGGATTTCAATATCCACCTGCCGGGCCGCGTCCACCACCACCGTTCCCTTGGGCACGGTGACGGATTTGCCGTCGATGGTCAGTGTTACGGTATGGGTGTCTGTAGTTGTGCTCATGATTCCTCTAGGCCACCGGAGCGGTTTTCATCGAGGCGATCAACGCCTCATAGTCTTCTCTGAAATACTGGATACTGCTGGCCACCGGGCCGACCGCGGCGTCGCCCAGGGGACAGAAACACTTGAACGACATGTTGTCGCAGATGTCGTTCAGCAATTCCACCTGTTCCGGCTTGCCTTTTTTATCATGGATATCCGACAGAATCTGATACATCCAGCGGGTACCCTCGCGGCAGGGGGTGCATTTGCCGCAGGATTCGTGCATGTAAAATCCGGTGAGCCGCAAAGTCTCCTCCACCACGTTGGTGGTGTGATCCATCACAATGAGCGCTCCCGAACCCAGCATACTTCCCGCCTCCATCAGCCCTTCATAGTCATAAGGCACGTCCGCCTTGGACGCCGGCAACATGGGCACCGAGGAACCGCCGGGAATGAACGCTTTCAACTTGTTGCCGTCGCGGATACCGCCGGCGTACTTTTCGATGATTTCGATGGTGGGAGTCCCCAACGGAATTTCATAATTACCGGGCTTGTTAACGTGACCCGACACGCTGACCAGTTTGGTGCCCTTGCTTTTTTCCGTACCGATGGCGGCGTAGGCTTCCGCGCCGTTGTTGACGATAAAGGGAACGGCGCACAGGGTTTCGACGTTGTTGACGACGGTGGGTTTACCATACAGTCCTTCCACGGCGGGGAAAGGCGGTTTCAGCCGCGGTTCTCCACGGCAGCCTTCCAGCGAGGACAGCAGGGCCGACTCCTCCCCGCAGATATACGCTCCGGCACCCATATGGGTGTAAATATCGAGATTGAACCCGGAGCCCAGAATGTTTTTGCCGAGGTATCCTTTGGCGTACGCATCTTCAATGGCCTTGTCCATCAACTCTTCGTATTCCCAGAACTCGCCGCGCATATAAATGTACCCGGTCTCGATCTGGCAGGCGTAGGAACACAGGATCATGCCCTCGATCAGGAGATGCGGATTTTTCATGATCAGATCGCGGTCCTTGCAGGTGCCGGGTTCCGACTCGTCCGCGTTACAGGCCAGGTAGCGGGGGAATACATCCTTGGCGAGAAAGCTCCACTTGAGTCCGGTAGGGAACCCCGCGCCGCCGCGCCCCCGCAGGCCGGAGGCCTTGACCATTTCCACCACCTCGTCGGGTTTCCTGGCAAACGCTTTCTTGAGGGACTGATAACCCTCGAGCGTTTTTTCATACACGTCGATGGAGGTCAGGCCCGGTGTATCGATGGCTTTGAATAAAATTTCCGTCATAACGAATTACCTGCAGGACTCCAGAACCTGGTCCACTTTGTCCGGAGTCATGTTCACATAGTATTTGTTGTTGACTTGCATGACCGGGGCCTCGCAACAGGCCGCCAGACATTCCTCCCGAAGGAGGGTGAATCTTTTATCCGAGGTGGTTTCCCCCTCTTTGATCCCCAGTTTGTTCTCGGTGTATTCCAGCAGGTTGTCGCATCCGTTGAGATGGCAACTGATATTGATGCAGAATTTGACGACGTACTTGCCAACCGGCTTGGTGTAATACATCGTATAAAAAGTACACACCGATTCCACATACGCGGGAGAAACGTCGAGGCGTTTACCGATCTCGATCATCGCTTCCGGGGTCACATATCCTTCCTGATCCTGAGCCAGGGTCAATAACGGGAGCAGGGCCGAGAGTTTCCGGCCTTCCGGGTATTTGGCGAGGATTTTTTCCACGCGTTTTTCGGAGGTTTCATTGAACGCAAACATCAGCGGTCGACCTCCCCCATCACAATATCCACGCTTCCAATGATGGCCACCACATCGGCGATGAACGCCCCCTCCATCATTTTGCACATGCCGGGAATTCCCATAAACGACGGGGCCCGGAGCTTCATCCGGTAAGGCGTGTTGGACCCGTCGCTGACGATATAGAATCCCACTTCCCCGCGCGCGCCTTCAGTCGGCACATAGGTATCCCCCCTGGGCACCTTGACCCCGTCGGACACCAGTTTGAAATGATGAATCAACGCTTCCATGCTGGTATGCAGAGTATCGCGCGGCGGCAGGGAGATTTTATTATCCTCCAGCTTGTAAGGACCGTCGGGAAGGTTGTCCAGCGCCTGTTTGATGATTTCCCGGCTTTGCCGCATCTCTTCCAGGCGCACCAGGTAGCGGTCGTAAATGTCGCCGTGGTCCTTCGTGGGGACGTCGAACTTGAACTCATCGTAACGGGAATAGGGTTTTCGTTTGCGCCAATCCCAGTCGACTCCCGAAGCACGCAGGACCGGTCCGCTCATGCTCCACTTAATGGCTTCCTCCCGGGTCAGGGTACCGATCCCGCGGGTGCGGTCGAGCCAGATGGGATTGTTGGTGAGCAGGCTTTCGTACTCATCCACCTTGGCCGGAAACAGGTCGATGAACTTTCGAACCCCGTCGAGCCATTCCGGAGTGGAGTCCAGAGCCACGCCGCCGATGCGGATATAGCTGGTCATCATCCGGACTCCGGAGATCATTTCGTTGAGGTCCAGGATCATTTCCCGTTCGCGCCAGGCGTACAGGAAAACCGTCATGGCTCCGATATCCAGGGCGTGGGTTCCCAGCCAGACGAGGTGACTGCCGATGCGGCCCAGTTCACACATGATGACGCGCAGATAATCCGCGCGAGGGGGCAATTCTTTGACTTCCAGAAGTTTTTCCACGGTCAGGCAGAACGCCAGGTTGTTTTGCGGCGGGCACAGGTAATCGAGCCGGTCGGTCATGGGAATGCAATGGACGTAACGCTTGTTCTCGCCGGTTTTCTCGATGCCGGTGTGCAGGTAGCCGATGTCCGGCTCGGCGGACTGAATGATTTCACCGTCCATTTCCAACAGGACCCGGAACACGCCGTGAGTGCTCGGGTGTTGCGGACCCATGTTGAGGGTCATGGTATCTTTATCGCGCTCGAGTAAGCCCTGCTCTGTTACGCCCATGGATCCACTTTCACGTCTTTGGCCGTTTTAATAAGTTCGCTTTTATGTTCCCGGTTGTGAGAAAAGGCCACCTCCTCCACGGTCAACGGGTAATCCTTGAGCAGGGGATAGCCTTCCCACCCCTCAGGCATGATCAGGCGCTTCATGTTGGGATGGTCCATCACGATGAACCCGAACAGGTCATACAATTCCCGCTCGGGAAAGTCCGCACCGTGCCACAGGTGATATACCGAAGGCAGAGTGGGTTCCTCTTCCGGAAGGCCGACATGGACCCGGATATGGTGTCCTTTGGACATGGAATACAATTCATAAACCACGTCGTAACGGGGATCCCGGTCCTGCTCCAGGTAATCGACCCCGGTGATGTGCGACAGATAATCAAAATCGTAATCCCGGTTCTGCTTGAGGTAACCCATGAGCATCAGGAACTGGTCCAACTGAACGTGGACCACCAAATCCCCATGAACATCGATTTCCGAATGCTTGATGCCGCTTTCAAAAATGGCTTCCAGCTGTTCCCGGATCTCTTCGTGGGTCATGCCACCCTCTGCCGGGCCTTCTCGGTGCCGGCTTCATTCAGGATTTTTTCCTGAAGCTTGATCACGCCGTAGAGAAGGGCTTCCGGACCCGGCGGGCATCCTGGAACATAAACATCGACGGGCACCACGCGGTCCACCCCTTGAACAATCGCGTAATTATTGAATATCCCACCGCAGGAAGAGCAGGCCCCCATGGCGATCACCCATTTCGGTTCCGGCATCTGGGTGTAGATGCGCTTCAGGACCGGCGCCATTTTCTGCGATACCCGGCCGGAGACGATCATGAGGTCCGCCTGGCGGGGGGATGCCCGGAAAACCTCCGCGCCGAACCGGGCGGCGTCCCAGCGGGAGTTGGCCATCGCCATCATCTCGATCGCGCAACAGGCCAGCCCGAAGGTGGCGGGCCACAGGGCGTTCTTTTGCGCCCAACCGACGACCTTGCCCAGCTTGGTGGTCAGGATGCTGTCATACACCGCGCCGGAAAATTCGGCGCCGAGTTGATCCATGGCATCCTTGGCGTTTAATTTCAGATTTTCGATTTCGGTCTCAAACAAATCGACCGCTTCGTCCATTAATCCCATTCCAAACCTCCCCGTCCCCAAATGTAGACGTATGCGATGGCCAGAATGACCACGAAGATCACCATTTCCACCAGACCGAATAGTTTCAGCTCGTCCAGAGCCACCGCCCAGGGATACATGAACACCACTTCGATATCGAAGATGATGAACAACATGGCGATGGTCGCGAAACGTACGGGGAATCTCCCTTTGGCTTCTTCCGAGGGCAGCATGCCGCACTCATAAGGAAGATTCTTTTCCGGGGTGGAGTTTTTCGGGCCGAGAATGGTGGAAAGCACCAGCGCGCCTCCAATGATGACCAGCGCTACGACCGCGAATATGATGACGAATAAATATTCACTCACAGAAGTATTTCCGTAATGGATTGTTTGCTAACAGAAAAACCGGGGAATCGCTTTTAGAACAAGAGCTTCAGTCCGGCGGCACCCGGGTTCCGGACCCTCGGTTTTATTCAAACCGGTATTTTATCACCGATACTTTTCCAGCCGGGGAAAGTATTGGAATTGGCGATTATATTCGGCCCTTAGGACCCTGTCAATTATTGATTTGTTGGCCCGCGCACTCCTGCGGCGCACACCGGGAAAGGAGAGAACCATTTGATTTATAAGGGTTTACTGTGCACCTGCCGAAACCGCTCTGCGGCAACAGGGCTCGAGGAAAACCTTTTTGCGGACTGGAAGCTTCTGACTTCGTTCGGTTTTCACAATGGACAAGACAGACCGGACGGGAAACGATAGGGGGGTGTAAAGGCCCGAAGAAAATTCTAATCGTTCAATGGTGTCCGCAGGCCATCGCCGGATCAACCGCCAACAAGTGGCCCCCCTCGCAAGAGGGCTACTCTGGCACTTCGAGGTGGAGACGGTAGATCAGTCCGGAAGGGTTGTCTTCCGGGACCTCGGCATCAGGCTTGGCATAGTTGATGACTTCAAAGGTGACTGTATTGGTGCCTTCTTTCAAAAACTGGTCGAAATTAATGATAAAAGGATCCGGATAATCCGCTCCGCCGTATTCCTGCTTCAGGGAAACGTCGTTGACGGTGATATGGCAGGTGTCGTCACTGCGGACAAACAGCTCCGCCCGTTTCACGGACTGGGCTTTTCCGTCGGGGATATCAAATTGCATGCGAAACCGATTCTGGCTACCCGTTTTCGCTTCCTCGAGGGTGATGTTTTCGCGAACCCACACCCATCGGCTGCCCTGAATGCCGCGCCACTGGGAATTGAGCTCACACAGTGAAGCTTTGCGCCAACTGTCTGTTTCCACATCAAAGTACTCGGTCGCTTTCCCGCTGGTGAACACCTGGGTTTTGGTTTTGGGACCACTGATTTCCGGCGTCCCCGATTTCAGGGGTGTGCTCTCCTCCCAAAGGGTCTGGTTCAAAACCCGGTAATGATCGTAAAGACCTTTCTTTTTGTTGATCAGATACATGCTGGGCCGCTGATGGTTCCGCCCGAGATAGGGACCGAGGTCCGTAATAATAATCCCATGCGGTTCATCCACATCGATGGAAAAAAAGGAGTGCGCAGGAATGGTCTGATAGGTGTGAACGGCCATCCTTCCTTTGCCGGGCGCCTCGGCTTCCTCTATTTCCTCCTGCAATTTTTGCAGGAGCAGGAGAGAGGTTTTGATTTCGTTTTTGAAGGTGGACTTTCCGCCTATCTGCCGGGTGATGATTTCAACAATCTCGGAGTCCGGGTCTATGACCAGCAAACGGACCTTGATCCCACCCAGAACTTTTTCCTTCAACAGATCACGGCTGCCGGTTGAGATGGACAACAGAGAGGTGCCGCCTATGAAAACCTCATGTTTGACCTCCCTGAACAGATTCTGGAAAGTATGGGCCTGCCCGATTTCCGACCGGTTTTTGTATATTCCCTGGATACCCAACCGGACCGCATGGGGATTGACGATATCCTGCAACGCCTCCTTGTATTCCGAAAACGTGAGTTCGCGCAGGAATAATTCGTAGCCGAGGGAGACCACGCCGATCATGGCGATCAGCAGACCGAACTCCTTGACGGGATGCAGCCAGATGCTGTCCGGCGCGAACATCCTGGCGGAACTGATATACAGGGTGGCACCGCCGACAAAAATAATCAGGGCCAGAAAAAGAATCCGGTCCCGTATCCAGGATCTGAGTTTCGGTTTTTTCTTATTCAATTTTTCCATCCGTTGGATATTACAGGAAACATGCGGGTTTCACAATAAGGGAAGAGTTAGGAACCCATTAGACGGCTTTAAATCTGACATGGCCTCTCTTGGCAGAAGCCGGCGAAGCACCGGAGCAAATTCTAAACGTTCAATGGTGCACGAGGACCATCGCCCGCCGTCAACTGCCAGCTAATCGCTTCCCTCGCTGGAGGGTTGCGCCCAACGACCATCGCCCGCCGTCAACCGTCAGCCAGTTGCCTCCCTCGCTGGAGGGTTGCGCCCAACGACCATCGCCCGCCGTCAACCGTCAGCCAATTGCCTCCCTCGCTAGAGGGTTAGGAGAGGCCGGACTTGCGCCGCGCCCACCAGTCCGCGGCCAGGAACCCGACGATCAACCCGTACGTCCACCAGCTGTCCCACAGGCTGACCATGCGCGTGCTGGATTTGATCTCCACCTCCGGATTCGGGAAGGATAAAGAATCGAGGCGGGTTTCCGTGTCAAGAACCTGGTACTTGCCGCCGCTGACTTTGGACAGCGTTTTGAGGAGGTTCTCATTCACTCCGGGTTTTTGAAATTCAACTTTCGGGCTGAACACCACGAACCGGGTTTCGCCGGCCAGGGTTGTCTTTCCCGTGTTCAGGGAAACGCGGGCGGCATAAAACCCCTCCCGGCCGGGGAAGTATTCGAACCGCCCTTCCCCGCGCTCGTCGGTTTTCAGGGTTTTGCGAATCAGTTCCCGCTTACGCGGCAAGGCATGGACCGCGAAATCCACCTCAACGCCGGACAAGGGATTGTAGTCCTGCCCGCTGACTTTGAAATGGATCAGGATTTTCTCATGTTCCCGGTATTTTTCCTTATCCGTTTCCACGCGGATCGGGTTGGTGGCGGGCTCCTGCGTCATCCAGGCGATGATATTTTCCCACAGTTTTTGATAATGCCGTCCGCTGCCCCCTTCACCGACGCGGCGGAAATTCCAGTTCCAGGAGGAGTCCGTGGCGATGACCATACTCCGGCCCTCCTTGATCCGGCGTGTCACCAGCACCGGATAGCGGGTTTTATTTTTACGGAGGGTGCCCAGCACATGCGCCCCCCTCACCGGGACCAACCCGATGTTCAAGCCCTGGAGAGGCGGCATCGATTGCCAGGCCTTTCGGTTTCGGCGGTTGTCATTCTCCAGACGCATGACGGGATGATGGGAAAATTTCTTTTGTGCGTCCATTTTATATTCTCCCAGCAGTATCTTTTTGGAGTTGCCCTTAAAGCGCACGGGCAGGATGGACTCCACGGGAGTCCGGTCATAATCCCCTCCCTGAAACGACAGATCACCTCCGATCATCAGAAACGCTCCCCCCTGTTCCACATAATCCTTGATGTTGAGCAGGTTCTTTTTATTAATGAACGGCGAGTATTTAAAATTGTGAAAAATCACAAGGTCAAACGAATTGAGGTAATCGCTGAACAGCAGGTTGGAGGGAAAAGGAATCAGGCTCAACTCCGAAGTGGTCGCCCCCACGTCATCCGTCAGCGTTCTCAAAATGAAGAAGGACAACAAATCCACCTTGGGGTTATTGGCCAGAACTTCGCGCAGGAAGCGGGAATCCCAGGTGGGCCGGCCGTTCAGGTGAAGCACACGAATCCGGTCGCGGATCACCTTGACCTCAAATCTCCAGCGGTTGTTGACCTCCACCGCCTCACCGGAAAACACGGGAACCGAAAGCGTGTAAATGTGCTTGCCGAGGACGCTGGGAGTGAATTGCAGGTCCGCCTGGTATTGCCGGTCCTCGGGACCCAGCCGGACGACCTTGGAAACCAGGATTTTCTCGCCGTCCTTCAACACCAGAGGAATATTCTTTTTCCCGATGGCGCTGGCGGACAGGGTGACGGACACCGTCAAGGGCTGATGAATGAATCCGAAATTGGCGGCATCCACCTTTTCAATCGCCAGGTCCTTGAAACCGTCATTGCTTCCCGCCTGAAGCGTGTGAACCGGCCCGCCCAACCGGATCAGGGACTGGGTGAAAGACGGCGAAATACCGGTGGGATCCTGTGCCAGGTCGGCGCCGTCGGAAAACAAGACAACACCCTGCAGGGATTTGTCCTCATAATTCCGGGCCAGTTCCAGAAAAACCTGGTGCAGGTCGGTATTCACCGCTTGGTCCCGATAGACTTCCTTATCACCGGAGGGAGCCGGCTGAATCGTATCGGAAGCGAAAAAGAAATCCACTTCGTAAGTCTTCTTCAAATTTTCAAAAAATTCGCGGTTGGCGGCGACCACCTTGCGGACCAGGTCGCCGCGGGTTATCTCCTCGGGAAAGGTTTTGATGGTCATGCTTTTGCTGTTGTCCAGCAAAACGGCGATCGTGTTTTTCAGAGGGCGGATTTTCTTGAATTCCAGTTGCGGTTGCAGGATCACAAACAACACCAGGGCCAACACCACGACCCGCAGGGCATAGAGGATCGCTTTTCTCCAGGCGGAACGAATACGCGACAGACTGGTCCAGAAAAACCACAGAGAGCCGACGGTCAGGACCGCCAGAAAAATCAGGGTCCCGGTCCATTGGTCGGCGGCCAGGTGCAGTTCCCAGGCATTATATTCGCGCCATTCCTCACCCAGAAATTTGCCCAGCCAGCTCATTGGGAATTCGCCCTCCGCAAACGCTCCAGAATGATGGGCAGGTGCACCATGTCTTTTTTGTAATCGAGGGTCAGGGCGTAAAGAACGATATTGATCCCCAGGCGAATACTCATCTCCCTCTGCCGGAAACCGCCGCCGATCATGTCGTATTCCCAATGGCCGAGTTTGTTTTTGGACCAGGCCCCGGCGAGGTCATTTCCGGAATACACCAGAACGGTGCGGCCCTTGGAGGTGATGCCTTCGAGATACGGTTTATTCACCACCCGGCCGACCACCTGGTTCACCAGATAGAATGACCGGAAAACGGAGTGGTTCCTCGGCAGGCGTTGCAAGGGAGTGTGTGGAAACAACCGCCGTACCATCCTCCGGACCGAATCGTCGAACGGAGAATTGGGCTTGGACGAGTTGTCGTCGATCAGCAAAAATCCGCCGTAGGTCAGATAATGGCGAAGGGTGTTCAATTCCTTTTCGCTCAAAGGATCAAACCCCCGGTTCCCTCCCATATAGATGATAGGATAACGGTACAGCCGTTTATCTTTGAGCTGGAGATCGAGCGGGACCCGCCGGACTTCCACGGAGGTGCGTTTGGCGATTTGCGCCAACAGGCTCTCCACCCCGGGCGAACGGGGCTTGTACATCCCCCCCTTGTACCGGATCTGGGGAATCACCATTTTCGAGGAATCCCCCAGAGCGAATCCCGGCAAAGGGCTTAAAATTCCTGCCTGCAGACAGGCGATGATAATCATGAAGGTCAGGCGCATATTGACGTATCCCGTAGGCGAAGCCGAATTCCCGGAGTTCATCTCATCCTCAATCATACCAAATTCCCGGGACCAGAATCGCGGCTGTCTCAATAAATAATTTTTGTCCCTCTGGGAGCGGTGGTATATTCATATCACGCTTGCCATGTTAACGTCGGAAAGGGTTATGAAACGAACGGTATTGCTCAATCCGGGACCGGTCAACGTGACGGACACCGTACGCCAGGCCCAGTTGCAACCGGACCTCTGCCACCGGGAAAAGGAGTTCTCGGACCTGATGCAGGGCATCCGCACCAAACTCGTGCGGGCCTTCGGAATCTCCAGCGATTTCGATGCGGTGCTGACCACCGGTTCCGGAACCGCCGCGCTGGAAATGGCGGTCTCCTCCTGCCTCAGCCAGAACCGGTCGATACTCGTGGTCCGGAACGGCGTCTATGGCGACCGCATCGCCAGGATGGCGGAAGCGTACGGATTCAAAATCCAGGCCCTGGAATACCCCTGGGGCGAACCGCCGGTCCTGACCGATATTGAGCAAGCGTTAAAAAATCATCCGGATATCGAGGGGATCGCTCTGGTGCACCACGAAACCACCACCGGCCTGCTGAACCCGGTTCACGATATCGGCGCCCTGGCGAAACAATACGGCAAATTTTTGCTGGTGGACAGTATCAGCGGGCTGGCGGGAGACCCCCTTGATTTCAACCGCGCCGGGGTCGATTTCTGTGTGGGCACCGCCAATAAATGCTTGCAGGGCCTGCCGGGGGTTTCCTTCGTGCTGGTGCGCAAAAATCAACTGAAGCGTTTGGAGGGCATTCCGGAGCGCTCCCATTATCTGAATTTATTTCAAAATCACCGGGCGCAGGATAAAGGCGACACCCTGTTCACCCCCGCGGTGCAGGTCCATTACGCTCTCGACGCGGCGCTGGACGAGTTGATCGGGGAAACCGTCGAAGGCCGGATTCAACGTTACCGTCAGGCGGCGGCAACCCTGCGCCGGGGATTCCGGGAAATGGGGTTGGAGTTCGTGGTGCCTGAAACGCATGGGTCCAATACCCTGACCGCCCTGAAACTGCCGGAAGGCGTCTCTTATTCCTGGCTGCACGGCCAGTTGAAAGAAAGAGGTTTTGTTATTTACGCCGGTCAAAAGCAATTGAGTGAAAGTATTTTTCGCATTGCCAACATGGGGGACATTCGCCCGGAAGAGTTCCGGCAATTGCTTCAGGCCTTGAAGGAATGTCTGGCCGCCGCCCGGACCTGACAGGAACGATCATGAACCTTTACCAACTGATGAGAAATTACGCGCAGGGCCGGGGCCTTCTGCCGGCTCCCGATTTGCCCGCCGGGGAGCTGGGCAAAAGTCTCGCTTTGTTTCACAACTGCCTGGCGGAAGCAGGCCTGTCGAACTCACAAAAAATAGGAGAAGCGCATGTTACCGCCGGGCCGGAGGAGATCGTTTCCTCACATCTGAGCCGATTTGTGGTGGGTTATCTTCCTTTCAATTCCGTCTCGACCAAAGCCGAAACCAATGAAATCCTGTTCGACCTGTTTTCATTTCTCCGTTGGCTGGATAAGGAGAGCATTCCCCACGGTCTTTCGAAAATCGATTTTCAACAAACGATCCAGGAATTGACCCGGGCGCAGGACCGGTGCCTGCAGCTCAGCCATTTTCTGGACGATGAAACCGGACGCGTGCTGGAAGAACCGCCGCGTATTGTCGACACGGTCAACGATCTTTTTCTGGTGATCAAAATTGACCGCCGCTTTGTTTTTCTGCAGGGACAACAGCACGAGAACCCGATCCGCCTCCGCCTGCCGGAGGAGATTCTGGATCTGGTGCGTCTCAACGACCACCTGGAACTGATTCTGGGAGACACTTCAGAACGCTGGGTGGTGCTGGAGGCGGGACAGGTGTTTCCGGAATATGAGGAGGGATAATACAGGTTGAATCTAAAGCCTTAATTGGAGGTTCTGTCATGAAACGTTTCGCGATTATTGCCGCCAGCCTCGTTCTCGTCGTGGCTGTCATGTTTCTGGTTCTTTATTCCAATCTGGGAACCCTCATCACCAATGCCGTCACAACGGCCGGCCCGGAAATTCTTCAAGCTCAAGTTGAATTAAAAAAAACCGTTATCGACGCCGGCTCGGGGAAAGGTTCCCTGCAGGGGCTGGTCATCGGAAATCCCCAGGGTTTCGAAACCGAGAGCCTGTTCAAAATGGATGAAGTGAAAGTCGCCTTGGATGTGGATTCGATCACCTCGGATACGATTGTGATTAAAGAAATCTCCGTTCAGGCTCCGGAGGTGACTTATGAATTGGGTGGCAGTGGCAGCAATATCGACGCCCTCCAGAAAAACGTGGATACCTTTGTGAAAAAATATGCCGATTCCTCGAAAACCCGGGAAAAGAGCGCTCCGCAAAAAGATGGAGTCAAACTGGTGATCGATCATGTCTATATCAAAGGCGGCCAGGTCAACGTCAGCGCCTCCTTCCTGGGCGGAAAATCGATGACTGTTCCCCTGCCTGAAATCCATCTGAAGGACCTGGGCAAAGAAGAAAAAGGGACCAGTCCGGGCGAAGTGGTCAAAGAGATTATCGCCGCCCTGAAGAAAGGAATTTTAGCCGCCGTGGCGCCGTTGAATCTGGACAAAATGGGGGATGCCGCCGGAAAGGTGGTGACAGGAGCCAAAGATGTTGTCGTGGGCACGGCCGAAGGTGTTGGGGATACCCTGAAAAAAGGAACCGAGGGAGTTGGCGATACGGTAAAAGGGATATTCGGCAAATAAACGGAGCGAAAAACACCTGGCCGTTACCGGTAATCTCCCGTCAAATTGAACCCCGCCCAGTAGGAAGGATGGGGGTACAGCTTCTTCACCAGGAGTTGCGCCTTTCGCAAACTTTCACCCTTGTTCTGCACCGTGTAATTCCGGTAGAAGTGTTTGATGAGAACCGCCGTCGAAATGTCGCTGACCCGCCATAACGACGAAACCAGCGCATGAGTCCCCGCGTAAATGAAGGCCCGGTTGAGGCCGATCAATTCATCCCCGCCCACGATTTCTCCCAGGCCGGTCTGGCAGGCGCTTAAGGTTACCAGGTCGGCCTGGATATCGAGAGAGAACACTTCGTTGACTTCAAAATTACCGTCTGCTTCTTTATCTTTTGTCAATTTTAACGAGGAGAACAGGGGATTGACCGCATCAAACTCGCCATGCGAGGCGATATGGATGATCTGGTAGTCGCCGATATTTTTCTGCAGCCAGCTTTCGGTGGCCTGCTCGCGGGTCAGAACCGTCACCTCGGGATAATTCCACTTGATGGCGTTGGCCTCCATTTCCGCCAGGGGCAGATCGTAGTTCAGGGTTCCCAGATCCGGATTGCCCAACGCCAGAACTTTGACCGGTCCCGACTTGTCGGTTTTGCGCTGAAAGGTATACTCCAACACCGAGGCGCTCGGCGAGTAAAACAGGGGATGGCGCTCCACCAGATAAGAGGTTCCATCATAAAGGGAAGCGAACGAAAGGTAGTGCAAAATTCCGTGCGGAATGATCCCCAACACCCGCTTGCCGGCAATGTATTTTTCCACCGGGCGCACCACCCAGTCGTATAACCGGCGGGACAATTCCTCCACCGGCGCCAGTTTCTGGATCCGGGCGCGGTAATCCTTGACCGCCGCCTGCAGTCGCGAAGCTTCCAACGGAGTCCGCACCACCCGGATGCTGTCCCGAATCACGATCCAGGCGATCAGCTCCCGGGGCGTCACCAGGTATTCCACCAGCGCCACCTCCGGCTCTAACAACCCATATAACTTTTTGAGTGTGATGGCTTCCACGGTCACGAAACTGGAGATTTCCGGACTCTGCTCCTTGGCCTCGATCAATAGATCCCGGTAATGGATGCGGGCGGATATCAATTCTTTTTTGGCGCGCTCTAGTTCCTCGGGTTCACTCAAACCCTTCAGCGATTCCTCAATGGTCCGGATGCGTTGTTTCTGTGCGGTCAGGCGATCGTACAATTGCCGGCTGACATCGTTTTTCAAGCTGATTTTCTGATTGCCCAGCAAATCGATAAAGCTCCGCGCTTTGGCGCGCTCGGCGGTGTTGAAGGATTCTTCCACCCGTCCCATTTGGAGAAGCAGAAGAATCAACTCCCGGTAAACGTCCTGCTTGTCTGTCAGATACCCGTTCTGAAATTCCTCCACCTTAATGGCGGCGCGCATTTCTTCGACCACCGCCACCGCCTTCCGGTACCTTTCAATCGCTTCCGGCACCTTGCCCTGCCGGGCGAGACAAACGCCCTGCCCCCGCAAGGCCCGCCACAACACTTCCCGGATGTTCAGGCGGCCGGCCCGTTGCGCGGTTTCCTCGAATATGGGAACCGCCTTCGGACAATGGTTGCGGGCCAGCTCCAGGTGACCCAGTTCCAGTTGCGTCTTCACCAGATTGATCCGGTTGTTGATCGCGCCGCTCAGTTCCATCGCCTGTTTGAAATGCGTCTCCGCCTCGTCCAGCCGTTTGAGCCGGAGATAACTGATCCCCAGGTTGCGATGGGTGTATCCCTGCGCCCATTTCGATTTGAGCCGGGTGTCCCGCTTCAACGCTTCCTGAAACAGTTCGATGGACTTCTCGTATTTTTTATCTTTCCGGTAAACCAGCCCCATGTTGTTGAAAGCGGTGGATACATCGAGCGGGGAGTGAACGGCCTCCGCCAGAGCCCGGCTGGTTTCCAGATTCTCCAGAGCCCGGACGGAATCGTTGAGGGTCCAGTGAATCAACCCCAACGTGTTGTAGATGAACGCCTGCTGGCGTTTGTCGCCGATCTCCCGGGCGATCCTCAAAGCCTGCTTCTGAAACCGGAACGCGTTCTGGTATTGACCCTGATACCAGGAGTTGTTGCCCTGGTAAAAAAACGCTTTCACCAGTTGCGGCTTAAGATGGTTTGTCTCGGCCAGCGCCTGCGCTTTCCGGTAATATCCCCGCGCCGGCTCGAAGGCTCCCTGCTTCTCCGCCACCAGCCCCAACTCCATCAGCGTTTCAATGGTTTGTTCGATGTGTCCCAATTCCTGGAACAAGGCATGCGCCTGCGTGTAAAACTCACGGGCCTTGCCATAATGGTTGAGCCGCAGGTAATAAATCCGGCCGATGCGCCGCAACTCCTGGCCGCGGTAAAAGTCCTCCCCGATTTCCTCATTGACCCGGGCGGAGGCGGAAAAGGCCTGCAGGGCCTGCCCGAAATCCAAGGCGTTCTCCTGCACAATGCCGAGTTGCGTGTAGATTTCCGCCAGGCGGTCGAGAATTTCATTCTCCCTGTAAAACGCCAGCGCCCGGTTCAAATAGTCCACCGCGGGTTGATACCGCTCCGCCCGGGAATACAGAATGCCCAGCATGAACATGGCCTCAGCCATCTCTTCGGGATCGCCTCCTTTTTGCGCCCAGGCCAGGGCCTGTTTCTGATAATGAATCCCTTTCGGGTAATCGCCCTGATTGAAGGCGGCCTGCGCCAATCCCTTGTACAGCGGGTGAGAGGCGTTGGAATCTTTTAAAAAGGGAGCCAGCGCCAACGCTTTTTCATAATGGTTGATGGCGCTCAGCCAGTGCTTGGACTTGACCGCCTCAATTCCTTTTCGGATATTGATCATGAATCGCTCTTCGGCGAACCGGGCTTTTTCCTGCTCCTCCATTCCGGGATAGCCGTAAAATCGGTACCGGGTCCAGGCCAGGGAACGGGGGAATCGCCGGATCATTTTCAGTTGCGCCCGCCGGAGCGATTCCGCCGGTTGAGCGTTGTGAAATGTTTTAAAAAATTCAACGCGAAACGCCTCGTGATATCCCGGATCGGCTTCCCCAGTGTGCATCACCAGACCCGGGAAACCCGTCACCGTCAGCGCCTGCACCAAAGGAGCGGAAGGGGAAACCCCGCTCTCCGGATCGAATTCATACCGCACGTTTCCCAGGAAAATAAAATTCGCCTCCTGTTTCTCACCGATCAAATCGGTATAGCTCAACCGCTCGAAACGATGGCGGCGTCGGGTCAGGTTGATGTACGAATCCGACCCGTCCAGCCGTCTCAGGGCCGCATGACCGCTGATGTCCCACACCCCGTATTTGTCGAACACTTGTTGAAACTGGTCGACCGTGGCCCGCTCCTGCGCATAGTTTTCGGCGGAAATGAACGCCTTCCGGATCCTGCCAAAATTTTCTTCGGAATAATCGAAGGCCAGATAACGCGAATTGTAAAGGTTCCGGTTGGCGCGGCTGAGCAGATATTGCGCCAGGGAGGTTTGGTAACTGACAGGAAGACGTTCCACCAGCATCTTCCCGTCCACCCGCAGGGCCGGCCACGGCAGAAACTCGAGGTGTCCACCGGCGACCAGAATCAAAGACCGGGCACGTTTTAAATCTTCCGTCACCGGCCCCATCAGGCCTCTGGACAGAACCGCCAAATCCTCTGGCAAAAGCGGAAACGGTTTCTCTCTTAAACGCTTGAGAGTGGAAAGCAACGGACCCTCCAAGTCCGTCTGATAACCCTGGACCTTTTCCGCAGTAACGGCCCATATCAGAATTCGATTGCTGACAGGGGAAACCTTCAAAACCAGTTCACCCGGCCGGAGCTGGGATTGCACCTCCTCCAACCGGACGCCTTCGGGCAGAAACAAAGAGACAAACGCCGGGTCTTCCTCCGCCACGGACCCCATGAAGTCCTGGTACTCCCGCACCAGTTCGTCGCCTTGGGACTTCAAGACTTCCTTGCCGGTTTCAGGATCCCGGACCTGTTTCAGCCAGTCCCGCCGGCTCTGGCGGAACGATATAATCTCATCGTAATAGGCGGCCCGGGCTTCATCCCTGAATTTCAGGGGCAAACCGCTTAATTTGCGCATCAGGGTTTGCTGAACGCCTTTTTCGGAAAAATACAACGCTTCGGAATATCGTTTTCGTTCGAACAACAACCGGGTGAGAGCACGGTACAAGTCCTCCATTAGACTCAAAGACGGGGAATCCCCCGGCGAATCCAAAACCAAACCGCTCAGCATCGCTTCAGACTTTTTCAATAATTCCAGACGCTTTTCACCTGCCACCTGAAACGAGGCGAGATACAGCGCCTGCCATTCTAAAAATTCCGGGGGTTTGACCTCGTCCTCCCCCGGCGCAATGCCTAAAAGATTGGCTGCCAGCCGGCGATTGTGCCGGAGCTGGCTGATCACAGGACTGCCCTCCGGCCACTTTATCTTCTCCGCCCGGTTTAAGGCTTCCCTGAAACTGTCATGGGATTTTTCAATCCACCGCAAGTCCTCATCCAAACCGCTCATGGAGTCCGCTATCAGTTGACGTTCATCCACCTTTTCCTGCCGAACGGTTTTCTGAACAGCGGGCAGATGATAACCCAGATAGTGATAAAGAATACCCAGCGAGTTTTGCAGGTAAACGTAATAGGCCGGACTGCCGAACCGCTTGTCCTTGCGGTTGAGCCGTTTCCAGGCGTCTTCCAGAAGCTGGACAGTCTCCCCAATATCCCCTTCAAGCGTTTTCAAAGGTTCCATCCGGCATTGAAGCGCCAGCACCCTTCCCAGGTTGGCGGCGTTGACGGCCATGCCGCGCTGATTGTCGATCCGCCGGCTGACCGCGTAGGATTGTTTGAAGGATTTGCGGCTTTCGGCGTAACGGCCCGCCAGATACTGATACCGCCCGATCTGGTTCAGCAGCAGAGCCTTTTCCAGCATGACGGGCAGATGTTGCCCGGGATCAAGGTTGGCCGGAATCAGCTTCAGCTTTTTATTGAAATAAGCGATGGCCCCGTCATAGTCTCCAAAGTCCCCGAAAATTTTCCCGATGTAATGAAAAATGAGTTTCTGCTCGCCGGTCTTGTCGAAGCCCGCCGCGGCCCCCGATTGCTCCTCGTCGAGTCCCGCTTCTATATCGATGTTCAACAGCCCCGAACCGCCTTTCTTGTCCTGCTTTCTCATCCCATGCCGTTCGAGCGATTCGATCGCCTGGAAGTAATGACTCAGCGCCCGGTTGAGGGCCTTGGATTTTCCGGGTTCCCGGGCCGCAAGGGTGTACAGATTGTTGGCGATGTTTCTCAACGACCGTGAATAATTGGCGGACCGGCCTGCCTTGCGGTTCCATTCCAGAGCTTTGGAAAAATGTTCCACCGCTTTTTCCGGCTGGCCGGCATCCTGATACGCCAGCGCGATCCGGTCGTTCAATTCCGCCCGCTGTCCCGGGTTGTCCTCGGGTGCGTCCAAAGCCATCGCCTTCCGGTACAACTCCGCGGCTTCAGCGGGCCGGCCGGATTTGAAAGCGCTCTCGGCATACCGGCGGTAAAACAGGGATTCCTGCGGCGCGTTGTCAAAAGGGAAAGCGGCTTCCCGGCGTTTGCGGTAATACGGGTACGCGGAATAATAATTTTTCAGGAAAAAGTTGCCGTTGCCCAGGTTCAAAATCAGGTTGGCCTCGTTTTGGGGGTCGGATTTCTTATCGTTCAGGGCCAGCGCGACCTGGTATTCGCCAATGGCTTTCTCCATAAAACCCTTTTGCGGCTGAACCCTTTCCTGCTGTTCGAAAACCCAGCCCAGCGTCTGGTGGTAAAAAACGATGTTGGACTGGGCCGTCAATGCCTGTTCAATTTCCTCCCGTGCCCGCTCCAGATCCGGCGGCGACTGATAGGTATAGGCCAGACCCAGCGCGTAATGATCCACCGGTAAAGCGGCTTTCTGCTGCAACCGCTTGCGGTAAAACTCAATCGTCTCCCGGTTTTTGCCGAGCGCCGCCATCGACTGGATAAACCCGCGATGCCCTTCGACCGTGGCGGGGTCGAACCGGATGAGTTTCAGAAAGGTCTTGCGGGCCAGCTTGACTTCCTTGTCCCGCAGTTCCCACTGTCCCTTTTCGATGGATTTGCGGATGGTTCCCCGGCGGGCTTTAAGGATGTTCTCCTTCAAACTCCGGTTGGCCGTGCTGATTTGAGCGTACAACTTCAGGCTCATTTCAAAATTTTCCTCTTCCGCGTAAATGGCGGCCAGTTCGAACCGGGCCCGGTCGCTCTCCTCCGGGACCTGCCGGTATTTTTTCAAGGTTCCGTGATACGCCTCCTTGGCCAGCAGGTTTTCACCGGCCTCGACATACAGGGCGCCGATGCGGTTCTGGACCGCCGCCGCCAGCCGCGGCAAATCGCGGTAGGTGCGGGTCAGCGCCTGCAGGCTGGAAACTTTTTTGGCCAGCGTGGGGTGCTGTTCATGGAGTTGCAGAATTTCCTCGATGGCCCGGCGCGACCAGCGCGAAACGTCATAATAGTCCCGAACCACCTGGACGTAAGCCTGGATCAACCGTTCCCGGTCGCCCACCGTGGAATAAACCCGGCTCCGCGAAAACGCCGCTTCCGCCGCCAGCATACGTTGCCGGGGAAAACCGCCGATGACTTTTTTGTAGGCGCTCAACGCTTCCGGAAATTCCTCCAGAGCATAATGAAGATGCCCGCTTTCCAGATAGGCCCGCGCGGCGACCGTCCGCTCGGAGGCGTAGGTCTGGATCGTCTTCGCCAGTTGCGTCAGGCCCTGGCGGTTCCGGCGGTCATATACCCTTTTCCCCCGGGCACGCGATTGGGCGATGCCCGTCACCACCTTTTGAATTTCCGCGAGGCCCCGGTATTGCCGGTCATTGGGATAGGATTGGATCAGGTGATTCAACCGCGCCAGCGCCTGGTCCGGGTGACCGGCGGACAAATAACGTTGCGCCAACCGGTACCACACCGCCGCCAGGCCGGCCTGGCTCGGAAAGTCGAGAGTCAGGTTGGTGTCCGCCAGAATACAGCGGTACCCGGGGTCCCGTTCATTCGGACACAGTTGCTGAACCCGCTTCCGCGCCTCAGGGAAGGTTTTTCCGGGCGACAGGATACCGGCAACCGGCAGGCGCAAAATATCGGTCCCCTCCCGGCCATGCGAGGTATAAAACAAATCATCGCCCGCCACCGCGGGAAACAGATCGTAAGTGGAGCTGTCGGTCAATTGCCGGAGGCGGCCCGCGCCCCGGGAGCTGAATGCCATCCGCCACAAATTGGGGCGGTCGTCGATGGTGGTTTGCCCGTCCTTATTGGTATCGTCCTGATAGCGGGCGAAATAAATGAACCGGCCGTTACCGGAAAACCGGGGTGACACATCCAAAGGATCGCCGGAGGTGAGTTGTTTCAGCGAGCGGTCTTTCAGGTTCTGCGCCCACAACCCGCTCCGTTTCCCCCGGGCGGTGAACACCAGCCATCGGCCGTCCGGCGAAACCGTGGGTTGCGTTCCCCCGGCCGCGGAAACCACCCTCCGTTTTTTGGAATTCACGTTCACCCGGACGATTCGCGGCCCCGGGTTGGCGGGATCGGCGGATGTGAAATAAATGAAATCCCCGTCCGGGGACCACGCGGGATCGCGGTCGGAAAATTTCGCACCGGTCAGGCGGACCGGACGCGGCAATTCCGATTTCAGGGGTTCCGTTTTCAGGGGAAGGAGATAAATATCGCCTTTCGGGTCGGTGCGGTGGGAGACAAAAGCCACCCATCGGCCGTCAGGGCTGACCGCCGGGGAATTGTCCTCGCTGGTATGCAAAGTCAGCCGGACATCCGGTGGCTGCACACCGCGGCCCAAAAACTTAAACCACAGGTCCAGATTGCCGGACCGGTCGGAGACGTAAACCAGGCCATTGCCGCCGGGGACAAGCGACGGGGCAAAGTCCTCCCCCGGGTGGGAGGTCACGGGTTCCGGCTCTGTAAAGGCCTGGGAGGCATCGGCAGGAACGGCCCACCCCAGCCATCCCGGACAAAGAATCCCTAACAGGGCGAATCGAATCAGGAATTGTCGGTCAAAAAACATCAGGACACCCTCCGCGACCCAGCCTATCATAGATGGGCCGACCAAATGAAAGCGATATTTAAGCGACTCTTCCCCCCTCGGCGGTGTTTGTGCCAATTTAAAAATCAGGGTAATGCGCCCAATAATCAATGATTGCCGTTAACCGTCCGCCCACGGCCTCTCCCGCGAGGAGACCTTTGCATAAGTCGCTCCCCTCCTTTAAAAGGAGGGGTTGGGGGTGGTTGATGCTCTCATCCTTATTCTGTCGTTGCCTGATTCATCAGGCGGTTTTTAAAACAGCCCCATCAATGGGGCAACGCCAAAATTCGTTAAAAAATATCCGGACTCTTCCGGGTTAGGCAACGGCCTCTCCCGCGAGGGGGTGATATTTCCTTGAAAAATACCCGGAAATGATTTAAAAAGCCCTCTACAAGACAGGCTGGAGTCGTCCCGGCTCCTGAAACCAACCCTTAAACCCGTGTGCCCCGTTGACCGCGACCATCAATTTAGATGACATGAACTGGATGGCCATCGCGCCGGAACTGATTCTGGTGTTCACCGCCTTCACGGTTCTGCTGGCGGGCCTGCTCAAAGCGTTCAACAACAACTCGTATCTGTCGAAAGCTTCCGCGGCCGGCATCGTGGCGTCGCTGGGATTGACCCTTCATCTATGGGGGCAGGCACCGTCGATCAGCGACGGCACCAACCCGGCGATGTTCAGCGGCGCCCTTTTGTTCGACCGGTTTTCGCTCACCCTCAATCTCATTTTTCTGGCGATGTCGCTGTTCGCAGTGCTGGCGGCCGTCCGTTATCCCAAACCCGACAACGAAAACAAATCCGAATATTTCTGCCTGGTGCTGATGACCGTGGTCGGCATGATGTTCATGGCCAAGTCCGGCAACCTGATCACCGCGTTCATCTCGCTGGAAATCTTTTCTATTTCTCTATACATCTTATGCGGGTTTTCCGCCAAGCACGGCAAGGGGACCGAGCAGCCGGGCGACGTCAAGTTTCTGAAATGGGAGACCCTGGCCTCGCAGGAATCCACGATCAAATACCTGCTGATGGGCGCCTTCGCCTCGGCCATTCTGGTTTACGGTATGGCGCTGATGTACGCCGGTACCGGAACAACCGAGATCCGGGAGATCGGCCGCCTGCTGGAAGAAAACCCTTATAGTATGAACAAACTGCTGTTCATCGGCATGGGCCTGACGTTCTGCGGGCTGGCGTTCAAGGTTTCGTTGGTGCCGTTTCACGCCTGGACCCCGGACGTGTATCAAGGGGCGCCGACCCCCATCACCGGGTTCATGTCCGTGGCCACCAAGGCGGCGGCGTTCGCGCTGATCGCCCGCATCTTTTCCACCGCCCTGCCCAGTCTGGAAGAGATCTGGATGCCGTTTCTGTTCGGCGTCTCGGTGCTCACCATGCTGGTGGGCAACACCGCGGCGATCTTTCAGGATGACGTCAAGCGCATGCTGGCGTATTCCGGCGTGGCGCATGCCGGTTATCTGCTGATCGGCATCGTCGCCAACAGCCAGGACGGCGTGGCCAGTATCCTGTTCTATCTCGGCGTGTATTTGTTCATGAACGTCGGCGCGTTCGCGGTGGTGTTCATGATGGAGGGCGAAGGTGAAGAGTCCAACTCCATTCAACGCTTCAAGGGACTGGGCAAACGCAAACCGTATTTTGCGGCGGCGATGAGCCTGTTCATGCTGTCGCTGGCGGGATTTCCGCCCACCGCCGGGTTCTTCGGCAAGCTGTACCTGTTTGTCGCCGCCATCAAACAGGGCTACGTGCTGATCGCGGCGCTGGCCGTGGTGGCCAGCATGATCTCCGTGTACTTCTATCTGCGGGTGATCTCCATGATGTACTTCGAAAAAGGCGAAGCCGAGGGAGAAATTCATACCAGCCGCGGCATGACCGCCGTGGTCACCGTCAGCTCCGTCGCCATCCTGGCGATCGGCCTGTTTCCCTCCAAAATGATGCAACTGGCCCTCGCCTCCATCCCGTTCTAAAAAACCACCAAACTTTTTTTCAGAGAGAATATTATTTCCGGATTAGCCAAGCATGATTCTGGCGGATTGGTGCCCCTGGTCGGCGGCTTTGCGGTACCACTCGATGGCCTTTAACCAATCCACCTCGACTCCCAGGCCGTGCTGGTACAACCAACCGAGATGAAACTGGGCTTCCGGGTGCCCGAGTTGGGCGGCCATCCGATACCATTCGACGGCCCGGCGGTAATCCTGCGGAATGCCCACGCCTTCTTCATACATCAGGGCTAAATTAAAAGCCGCTTCCCGGCTGCCCCGGCGGGCGGCGCTCAGGTTTTTCTCCACTATTTTTTCGTCGACGGTAAAAATCTCTTTATCGGCGCTCATGGCTCTTCTCTCTGGTATTGCGGTGGCGGAGACATCACCCGGCGTATATTTTCAGCGCGGGTTCCGCGGGCGGTTTCTCACCGGATTTTTTTTATCGGCCGGAAGGCCGGTCACGGTTTTCCGGTTCGAACCGGACGCCGCCTCCTGAAACCGCGTATATTTTTTCTTGATCATTTCGATGATGATGGTGTCTCTCATGACGTTTCCCTTTCCTTGATTTAGGATTAAAAAATTCTAGTTCTCCTCAGAAGACTCCTGCGTTGCCGTCTCCTGAATCTGTTGAATGATCGGGCGGGCGGTTTGACAGGCCGGCTCCGACCAGAAATTTTCGTTGATCAGTTTTTGGCAATCCATGTAACGGGGGTCCAGCGTCACCGCGTCCCGGTAATTCTTCAAGGCTTCCTCGGCGCGGTTGAGCGCGGCGAGGGTGATGGCTTTTCCGGCGAGGGTGTCCGCGTTGCTTCCCGACTTCAGGGCCTGATCGAAAAATTTGAGCGCCTCGTCAAATCGCTGCCGGTCGAACATCAAAAATCCGAGATTGGCGTGCACGTTGGTGTTTTTTGGGCTGATCGCCAGGGCTTTACGCAGGTGCTTTTCGGATAGCTCAAGATTTCGCTTCCAGAAATACAGAACTCCCAGGCTGATTTGGATGAGCAGGTTATTTTCATCCGAAACCTTTTCCAGCCAGAAGAGCGCCTGGTCGTAATCTTTGGAAACTCCCAATCCCTGGTGATACATCCAACCCAGGAGAATCTGGGCTTCGCGATGATCTTTTGCGGCGGCTTTTTTGATCCATTGGGTGGCCTCGGCATCATTTTTGGTTACCCCGTTTCCGTTGGCATAGGCGATACCCAGGCGGTAAAAGGATTCGACGTTTCCCTGCTCCGCCGCTTTGTGGAACCAGGCGACCGCCTGCCCGGCATTTTTCTCCACGCCGTAACCGTGTAAATACATAATCCCGATCCGCTTTTGGGCCAGGGCGAGGCCCTGGTCGGCGGCCTTTTGCAACCAGTGCGCGGCCTGTTTGTAGTCCTGCGGGAGTCCCAGACCGTCGTGATACTGAAAACCCAGCATGGTTTGCGCGATGGCGTATCCCTGCTCGGCGGATTTCCGCGTCCAGTAGGCGGCTTCCTCCAGATTCCTGGGAACCCCCATGCCGTTGAAATAAAGATTGCCCAGTTGAGCCTGTGCGATTTTATCCCCCTGCTCCGCGGCCTTGCGCAGCCATGGTTCCGCTTCGATGTATCGCTTGTGCTTCAAAAACCTTTTCGCTTTGAGGGTCCATTGCTGAATCTCCCGGTGATTCGGGGCGGCGTTGTTCCCCTTCGAAAGACCCGCGTGCAGATCGGAACATAAAGTCCCGATAAGGAATGCGCTTACCACGCCATACGAGACGGGGCGCAACAGTTTTCGGAAAATATTCATGATTCCACTCCAAACAGTACTTTGGGTTTATTCAACTGATTATCGATTGGCGTGAAACGCAACATTGTTCCAGGCCACCTCGTTGCCGTTGATGCCGTCTTCCTGAATATCCTTGAACACCGTGTCCCAACGGCCGTCTTCGTCCTCATCGACCGCGTAGAAGAGCGGCTGGCTCTGGGTCACGTAAAAGTAACTGGCGTACGGATATACCACCTGAAACACCTGCAAACCGGGATGATACTTCGCGATCTGCTCCAACGGCTCCATCGAGAAGAAATGGACAACCACCACCCGGACGGTATAAAAATCCGGCCGGCCGTTATGGTCGAGATCGTAACCGACGGTCAACATGCCGTTCGGTTCGGTATGCCAGGTGACTTTTTCATCCATTGCGGGTTCGGCTTGAAGAGGCCCGGTTTTGGCCCAAGCCTGGGAGCCGAAAGCCGCCAGGGTGATCCAAATAATCAATGCTGTGATCATGCGTTTCATGACTCCCTCCTGGGTTAAACGTTCACATTAATAAACACGCGCCTCTTTCAGTTTGGGAATGGCGGCCTTGAGGTACCATTCGAAAGCCTGATCCTCATTCCGCCGGGTCCAATTCCCCGGAAAATACAGGTTGGCCATGAAAAAGCAGGCTTCGCGGTTGCCCTTGCGGGCTTCACGATGAAGATTTTCAATCATCCGTTGATGGCGCCTGGGCAAGGTATCTTCTGAACCGGGTGAAGCCTCGAGCGATTGAGAAGTACCTGCTTGGCTCGGTTCGTCCTGGCGGCGGGGGTTTTCCGGAACAACCGCTTCATGGCGGCAGGCCTGCTGGGCCTCGGAACCCGTTTTCCACAGATCCCGTTGGGAAATCCCTCTTTCCGTTTGTCGTTTACCGGGAGAGAAAGGTTCATCCTGGCAGTGAGTCCCGGAAAGATTCGCTGAGAAGACGTTTTTGATCAGGCTGATGAGTTGCTTTTTCATGACTCTGTTGCATCCTGCTAAAGGTTGTTTCAAAACTGCCGGCGAATCGTCGCCTCTTACTGTTATTCAGAGCAGGCCGCGTGCCAAACCGGAACGCCCGCGGCAAGAAACAAAAAACTGGTTAGAATACAAATAGTTATGAATGGCATTGAGGTGAAATACCGCCCGGAGGAGGGCCTCAGGAGTGCATGGATGGGGGATCCATGCATGGCTGGAGAGGCTATCCATGCATGGCAGAGGCCCCCTGGCGGGGGAGGCAACTTGTTAACCCTTAACTCCAGTCGATGATCTCCAAGTACATTTGAAAGAATTGGGTCCAGCGGCACGCTGGCCGGGCCCTGCCCGGCGCGGTGCCCGCCGGGGTTGACTGTTTTGGCCATATTGGATAGGCTCAGATCATAAAATCTGCCGTAACGGACCGATCATGGGAGGGGACCCGATGATATCACCGAGCCGCACCCAACCCGCTCAAGCTCTGCCGGCCAGCAGTCTGGCCGTTGTATTTTTCCTGCTCCTCTTGAATAATTTTTGCTGAGATATAGCCGGTACAATGGTTTGGTCTAAATGAGGGTCCGCATGACCATAAAGATCAAAATCCTATTCATAACCGCTTGGTGGTTGGGAATCCTTGCTTGTGGAGGAGGGCTCCAAACTGCGGATAAAACGGATCAGGATGATGCCATCGATCCGCCTGCACAAAAACCGCTCAAGGCTTCCCCTGCCCGCCCGCCGGCGGCCTCCTCCCCCGCTTCAAAAAATTGCCCGCCCGAACCCGGCTGGGTGGTCGGTAAAGAGCATCCGCGTTTCCCCGGCGATCAATTTCTGACCGGCGTGGGGGTCTCCGGAGTAAGCGCCGGGCAGGCCCGGGATGTGGCCCTGAAAAACCTGGCCAAAAACATCAAGGTCAGCATCCATTCCCATTCCAGGGATTTCTTATCCACCGAAGGCGTTTACGCCGAGTCCGCCATTCGCACCAAAGTGGACGCCCTTCTGGAAGGCGTGGAACGGAAGGACGGCTACTTCGATCAATGCCGAGGCCGGTACTATTCCCTGGTCGTCATGGACCGGCGGCTGGAGTCTGAGAAACACCGGCAACACCTGAAGGAAACCGAAAATCGATTAAAGACCTATATGACCGCCGCCGGGCAGGCCGAGAACAGCGGCAACCTGGTTCAGGCTCTGGATCAATACCTGGCCGGCTATGAGGAATCCCTGCTGCTGGACCCGGAAATCAGCGCCCTTCGGGTCATCTCCAAATCGGCAGTACCGGAATCTCCGGAAATGCAGAGGCTGAGCGTTAAAGCCTTCGAAACCAAAATCCGCAATCTGGTGCAAAAGGTGAAGCTCGGCATTGCCTCCGGCGACGGACAGAAAATCCAGGCGATGCAGATTCCCAGAGAACGTTTGACGATGAACATTTATCTGGAAGACGGGGTTCAGCGTATTCCCGTTAAGGGATTACCGGTGACCTTCCGTTTCGAACAGGGAACCGGCACCCTGCAGGCGGACAGCGAAACCGACGCTTCCGGAAACGCCACCGCCGGTGTTCGCCAAATCGAATCCTATCAAGAGAATCAGCATTCCGTTGTGGCGCGTATCGACACCCGGCAGATCAACAGTCAATTGAACAATAAGTTTTCCAAACGGTTTTTAACCCCTCTGGAAGCCAAAAACGCAAAGTTTTTCTATACCATAGATAAAATCCAGGAACTAGCCACCCAATCCACCGCCTGGCAAAAAGGTCTGGCTCATCTGGTGGAACAGGTCATCATGAATATTAATCCGGAAGACAATCCGGTCGTCGGGGTGATTCGTTTCACGGACATGAGGGGCAACCAGATGACCGCGTTTTCCAATATTCTGGCCGAGGATTTTAAAAATATTCTGGCTAAAAGCGACAACCTGAAGGTGAGGGAAATCAATATCGACCCGGAAAAGGAGATCAACCCCGGGGAAATCGCCGCGCAGAACCATCTGGATATGTACGTCAGCGGATCCTTCGAGATGAGAAAAGGCGGCCTGGCGATCATCGCCAAGTTAATCAATGTGGAAAACAACACCTATCTGGGTTCCAGCGATACCCTGATCAAAAGAGAAGCCCTGCGCAAAGACGATCTGGCCCAGCTGGAAGTTCCGCGGGACATGTACACTCCCGCTTCCAGCAGGATACCCAACGATGACCGAACGCAATCCGACTTCCGTCAGGAGTTGGACAAGTTGATGTTCGCGAAACCCGGCCATTCACCGTTCAACATCAAAGTCTGGGCGGACAGGGAAAACTATGAAATCGGGGATCATGTCGTTTTTTATGTCAAGGCCGAACGGGATTGTTATTTGACGTTGATCAATGCGGGAAGCAGCGGCAACATCACCATCATATTTCCCAATCCTTTTCATAAAAGCAATTTCATTAAGGCCGGAAAAACTTATGTCATTCCCGGGCCGGATTACGGATTCAACTTTGACCTTTTGGGTCCTCCCGGGCAGGAGAGAGTGAAGGCCATCGCCACCTTGACACCCGAACTGCCGATCGACCTGGATTTAAAAAACGGGTTTCATAAAATGAATTCGAAAAACAAAGCCGTGTTTCGCGACATCGGCGTCATGGCCGAAAATTTCAACCAGGACTCTCAGGTGGTGTGGGCCGAGGCCTATGAGGAAATATTTATTTTCCCCAAAAACCAGACATTCATCCGAGGCTCCAGAAAAATTCCGCTCATCGAAAAACCTGAAAAACCGATCGACATGATCGGCACCTTTGGCAACGAGGAACAACGGTAACCGGACTTCTCAAGCCGGGGCCCCAGGGCACCCCCGTCTACAAGGGTCCCCTCAAACCCAAGGTCCTGCGGCTGCGTTTTTTTTCTCAGTGGATTCGACTTCCCACCGGCGGTTGAATGGAGGGAAAATATTCCGGAAGGTTATTTTAATTTCTCTGGAATTTTTTTATCAAACAGCTCCATCAGTTCCAATCTTTCTTTTGCAAAGCGATTGCCCTGGGCAATCGCCTTCTGGTACCATTCGCGGGCTTTTTGATGATCTTTTTCGACCACCCAACCCTTCTCATAATGGAACCCCACGCCTGCCTGACCGAAGGGATCTCCCTTATCCGCCGCTTTCTGGTACCATTTCAAGGACTCCGCATAGTCCTTTTTCACGCCAAGACCATTGAGGTATAAAAAACCCAACTGCGCCTGCGCCTGGGCTTTGATGATGCCGTCCGCTTCGGCGATGGCTTTGGGAACTTTTGAGCCAATGTAATAATTGGAGGCTTTGCCTATCCATTGGGCGGACTGTTTGTAATCGCGTGCCACCCCTTTGCCGGAAAAATATCTCATACCAAGATTGTATTGGCCACGGATGTTTCCCTGATTCGCGGCTTTGCGGAACCATTCCACGGCCTGCTTATGATCTTGAGGGACCCCTTGGCCGCCGGCATACAGGACTCCCAGGCTATTCTGGGCCTCCGCATACCCCTGAAGCGCGCTTTTGCGGTACCATTTTTCTGCTTCAACGTAATCGACTTTTATCTTTTTACGCGTCAAAATCTCCATTCCCGTCGCATACTGCCAACCGACAAGATACTGTGCTTTCGCATCTCCTTTCCTGGCCTTGGACCGGATAACAGCCGTTTTTTCCTCTGGGGTCATGCGTGAGGGATCTTTAGGGCCGAAACATCCGGCATGGATACCCATGAGCAATGACAAAAAAACTATTACCGTAAAATAATTCCACCGGCCATCGAATTTACTCATAACTCTGCTCCTGAGTTTTGAATGACGAATGCCCTACCCGGCCTCTCGGCCTCTGCCGGCCAAATTATAACATGAGTCCTGCCGGACAAGGCCCGGAGGAAAATTAGAATCTTCCGTTGCGCAAGGAGGTCCATGCCAGCCCTAAAAGGTCAGCTATTGACCTCCCCGCGAGGGGGGGGGAAGGCCCGGGGGCAAACTTAAAATCCCGAATGGTTCCCGGGGATCATCGTCGGAGCTCAACGGCTCGCCAGGTGGGGTCCGGCGGCACGCTGAGCGATATGCCGGGTGGCGAGCCCGGTCACTAGGCGGCTAAACTTTCCAGGGCAAAAAAATCGAAGACTTCTGCCATTTGGGCGTTCACCGCCTGGCGAATGTACCCAAGGGACTGCCGGCTCACACTCGAGAAACCGGTCACTTTGGGATCTAACGGGGGTAAAGGAAAACCGTCCTCATAGTCCATATGCATACTGTGGACCAGATAATCCGCCACATGAACAATAGCCGTTTCCAAAGGATAATTGATCCCTTTCGAGGGTTCATGGTGGTAATCCACGCATTCAACCAAGACGGGGGAAAATCGCCACTCTTTGAATATCAAAGCACCCAATCTGGCGTGACTAAACCCTAATTCTTCCTCCTCAGCCTGGCATTGGGGTATCCCTTCGGATTTACACCGAGTCAAAATCTGGAGAGCCTTCTTAGGATTTTCGTAATTAATCACCAGTGTACCCATATCGTGCAGCATTCCAGCCGTGTACAAAGTTTCCAAATCATCCCGGCCCATGGTTTGACCAATAATTCGTGCCGCCAGACCACACGCAACATTGTGTTTCCAGAATCCTCGTATGCCCCGAATGTTCGATTCTATGGATTTCATCTTATCGAACATAACGGAGGTCAGGGCCATTTCAACCATCGGTTTGGTACCCACCACACCCAAAGCCTGCGTAATGGTCTCGATCTTGGTTTCCAAACCATAAAAGGAACTGTTGGCCATTTTTAAAAGACGTGCCGCAAGATTGGAATCGGTGCTGATAATCGATTCAAAATCAGCGAAAGACGAATTTGGATCGTCCATAGCTTCCTGCAATTTTATAAAAATAAATGGAGGTGAGCCGATACAACGGTCTATCAAATTTTCCAACACCAAATTTCTATTACTCATAATTCCTCCCAGAATTCAGGCATTCATCCAGACGAAGACAGCTCTTGAGTAAAGCCAAACCAGTTACGCACTCCAATTTTTTTATTAGATATATCTATAATTCAGGATAACAGGGCGAATTTGCCTTTGCAACCCCTTTATAACCCATTTGGGGTGCCCCGGATTACATCATGGCGGGAAATGCTTGTTCTTGCTGGGATTCCGGATGATTTTTGACGTAGAGTTGCGGCAGGTCGTTGGTGCCGAAGTGGGTGATGTATAGAAACACGTGCTCGCGGGCGTTGACGCGCAGGGCCCAGGGATCGAAATCGTCCCTGTAAAAATTCTGGTAACGCTCCATCGCTTCCGGAATGGTGAGGCCGGACTCCGGTGTGTAGTAATAATCGAGGGCCAGGTCGTGATCCGGGTTCTCCTGCACCTGGATCCGGGTCTCCTCCATCATATCCCACACCGGCGCGTGTTTGTACAACACGAAGAAATACATCTCCACCGAATGGATGAGGTCATGATGGTCGATCAGAAAACGGCGCGTGTCTTCCGCCTCCGCCTGGGTCTCGCTGGGAAATCCGAAAAACCCCATCACGTGACTCCAGATACCCACCCGTTTCGCTTCCTTCAGATTTTTGATGGCGACGTCGATCTTGGTATCCTTCTTCACCAGCTGGATGATGCGTTCGTTCGCCGACTCCAGCCCGAAATACAGCGAACGGCACCCGGACTGCGCGGCGATCTCCCACAACTCCGGGTCGATGAGTGAGGATTCGAACCGGATCAGCGTGGTCCAGAAGATATCCAGATCGGCTTCGATCATCATCGGCGGAAGTTTCTTGAACAGCGCCGGCGGAAAGGATTCATCGGTAAACAGGAAATGTTTGGCCTTGTATTTTGCCTTGAGTTCCGCCAACTCCTCGATAATCCGGTCGGCGTGCTTGGCGCGGTACTGGTCGATGTAGCCGGCGCCGTGGTCGCAGAAGGTGCACTTGCCCCAGTAACAGCCGCGGCTTTGCAGCACGGGCAGAATGGGGACCGGCGAGAAATAGCGCTCCATCGGCAGGCCTTCGAACGTCGGCGCGGGCATGTCTTCGAATCTCAGTTCCACCCGTTCCCGGTTAAGGACCACTTCGCCATCCTCGGCATAAATCAAGTTGGGCACCTCGGCGCGCGGCCGCCCCTCTTTCAATGCGGTCAACAACCGGTGGAGGGGTTCCTCGCCTTCAAAGGTGATGATGCTGTGACAGAAATCGTCAAAAAATTCCGGATGCCCCGGGAGTTGCGTGGCGTTGACGCTGAAAATCGGGCCCCCCAGGACGATGTGGAGGTGATTGTATTTTTCCTTGAGCATGCGCGCCAGGGTGAGGCCGGGAAGAATCTGAGAAATGCCGACGATGGAGAGGCCGACCACGTCGTAATCCTCCCACCGCTCGGTGGGCAGGAGAACCTCCTCATACAGTTCGATAAAAGGATTCGTTTCCCGGTCCCGGGTCATCTTTTGCGCTTTGGAGATGGACTCTTCGGCGCGGGTGCCGCTTTCGAAAGTGGACAGGGAAAAAATGGACGGCGCGTAAGCATCGGAAATCAGTTTCAGCGCCGATTTGATGATCAGGTCGGCCTGCTGGTAGGCCTGGAAATCGAAGAACCGCTCCGGCGTCCGGAGCACCGATTTGGCTTCCTCGATTTGGTCCAGGATGGGTCCGGAGAGCCGGATGCCCGTGGACAGAACGTCCAGCAAGGACTTTTCCTTGAAGGAAAAGGATTTGTTGGCCCGAATCGCCTCCCGGCGCCGTTCCATTTTCTGCACGGCCTTTTGGAGGCGGTCGGGGGACAGGCTATCATCGTAGGACTCGATGTTGAAGTCCCGCTGGGCCACCTCCCACCCCTTGGAACGCAAATAGGCGGTCAGATACGGAGTGCTCAGGTACGGCTGCGTCGGGTACCACTGTGCCGGAAAAATCAGCAAGGTTTTCATGGTGGCCCATCATACCATCTTTGCGGGGGGTTCCCAATCAGATAATAAATAGAAAGCTTTTCGGGGGCGGACCCGGAGTCGCTCCCCTTTTTCTTGCCGGGAAAATCCAATTGACATCGCACCCCCGCAACGTATAATCCTTAATAACTAAAGGAAAAATTTCGGTTCACCCCCCGGCAAAGAGTTGCCGCAGGGTCTTTTTTCGTCCTTTTTTCCCGGGTCGGCCGGATGGGTCCGGCGGACTTCCGGTCGGACCGTTTGCCGGAAAAGGGTTTCGACCCCGAGCGGGTCCGCAACCGGGCTCTGCTCCATAAAACAAGATATTCTGGCCGATTCCCCCCCGGTCCGCCGGGGAGGACGGGCGGCTTGAAGAATTCATTGACTGGGGTGTTTGAGGTTCTTATGTCCACTAAAAAGAAAAACTGGTTGAAATTTTT
>JABAHQ010002628.1_pt2 | contig 35973 bp, 24 predicted proteins | sample 7062091 | NCBI WGS metagenome assembly JABAHQ01 (sample SAMN14534359, study PRJNA622989) | marine sediment metagenome | biome: marine biome [ENVO:00000428]; feature: marine pelagic biome [ENVO:01000023]; material: deep marine sediment [ENVO:00002113] | place: India: Gulf of Kutch | collected... | reverse complement strand
AACCCACGCGAGATATTAACCTCACCAGATTTTGAATCCATCTTTTTTCGGCGTTGATCGAAAAAATGCATAACAATCTCTCCAGTTAAAATTCCTCCAATCGCAGTAGCAAGTCTCCTGAATTCCGAAATATCTCAGTCAACTTTATAAGATATTTTTTCCTGGGAAAGGTTCGATCATTTTCCCAATTATATGCAGTTTCCTCGGTCACTCCTATCAGTCCGGCTAAATCTTTCTGATACAAATCTTTCTCAATTCGCAATTTCTTAATTTATTCTCCGAAAGAAGTGGGATGTATAGGAGGGTTTTTGGGAATGCGAAAAGTTATCTCAACAACTTGGGGTTTGTTGTAGCTTGCGACTGCACGGATGCCCCTGTACTCCGTTGCAAATACAGCGCTACCCGGCCAAGATCAGCGGGCCGCTGCTGGATCGGATTGAGATTGACATTGAAGTTCTTGCGCTGCGTTACAGCGATCTGGCCTCTAAAGGGAACGGTGACAGTTAAAATTTCTATGAGACTATATAATACTGTTCGTTACAATTTTATTAAATTTTAAAAAAAGTTCTTGAAAATGTAAGATTAAAACACTATATTCGAAAATAAATGAAAGTATACGAAAAAAATAATAATAAATATAAATTAAAAACGATACAAAATGAAGATTATTCCTATAAAATCAAACACTTGACGACTTCAGTCAGATTTGTCCTTGAGGCTGCCTATGTTAAACGAGGAAAGAAGGCAAAAAATTCGGGAAATCCTATCCCAGAAAAAGCGTGTCCTCGTTAAGGAAATTTCTAAGGATTTTCAAACCTCAGAAGTCACGATTAGAAAAGATTTGCAGGTTCTTGAAAATCGTGGTCTTCTGTCCAGGGTTCATGGCGGTGCCATTCTCAATGAAAGTTCTGTCCCCGATTTAGCGCTCACCGAAAAAGAACTGATTCACTCAAAAGAAAAACAAAGAATCGCTCAAAAAGCCTCGGAAATGATCAATGAGGGAGACGTTATCCTGCTTGATTCCGGTTCTACCACCACCCAGATCGCACGTATAATAAAATTCAATAATAATATTAAGATCATCACTAACGCGGTTAATATCGCCTCAGAATTAGCTGCCAGTAAAAACGAAGTGATCCTTACTGGCGGTCTGTTAAGAGAAAAATCATTTTCGTTAGTCGGGCCAATAGCTGAAACTACTCTTACAAATATGAATGCGGATAAATTGTTTCTCGGAGTCGATGGGATTCACTTCGATTATGGTTTAACAACTCCCAACTTGATGGAAGGACGGGTTAACCAGCTGATGATCAAAATGGCACATGAGGTGATTCTGGTAGCAGATTCATCTAAGTTTGGTAAAAGAAGCATGAGTGTTATTTCTGACATCCAGGCGGTTGATGTGCTTATTACGGATAAAAATATTCGAGATGAAGATTTAAGAAAACTCAGAAATTATGAGGTTCAGGTGGTGCTTGTTTAGGCTTTTAATAGGGAGTTAAGCATGGATTCGGGACTATATCGGGACTATAACACCTATCGAGAAATTATTCGCCAGCAAAAGGGCTGGACAAAGGTACTTCAATACCTGGAAGGAGAGAAGACAGAATTTGAAGCAATGATTGAAGCATATAAAAACCGGGTTTGGGTGTTTACTGGTTGCGGAAGCTCTTATTATCTAGCACAAACTGCCAGTAGCATTTTTTCATCCCTTACGGGTATTCGCTCCAGAGCCCTGCCCGCTTCTGAGATTTTAATTTTTTCTGACCAAATTTTTAGCCCGGCTGATGAGTATTTATTCATTCCGATTTCCAGATCGGGAACGACCACTGAAGTCGTCAAAGCCGCTCAAAAAGTGAGAAACGAATTGAAAAGCCCTACTTTAGCAGTCTCTTGCGATTCGAAATCCAGGCTTTCTCTGGAAAGCGATTTACTGCTAACCTTGCCTTTCGAACCAGAGAAAAGCGTAGTAATGACCGGATCCTTTACGACCATGCTAATCGGCATTACCTATATGGCATCATTATTTTCCGCCAGCCCGCATATTAAGGACAAAATTCGAACGGTTGCCGAATCCAGTTTAAAATTAATGAATGAGTCAGAGGATTTAGTGAGTAAGATTGCAAAAGTTTTCACCGTAGAAGAATTTGTGTTTTTAGGTCAGGGGCCATATTGGGGAATTGCTAATGAGGCGGCGCTAAAAATGCAGGAGATGACCCTGTCGGTTTCACAGAGCTTTCATTCTTTAGAGTATAGACACGGTCCCATTTCTACTGCCAATGAAAAATCCCTGGTAACAATTTTGCTTTGTCAGGCTGCCCGAAATTATGGAATGCCGCTAGTGAGAGATTTAAAACAACTGAATGCAAGAGTATTTGTCTTGGGAGAAATAACATCTGACATGAATTGCAATCACGTCGATTTTCACTTAAAAAATCCTTCCGGTTTTGGGGATATTTTGAGTTCTTTCCTATATATGCCGATTTTACAACTACTTGCATATCACCGCGCCATTGCAAAAAATATCAATCCCGATCAACCGAGAAATTTAACTGCGGTCGTCAAATTGGAACTTTAAGGAAAATAACCCATGAGGAAAAATATACCCACCGTCGTTGTGATTGGCGAACTAAACATCGATTTGGTGTTATGGGAAGTAGCGATGCCGGAATACGAGCAGGAAAAAATTGCCCGAGATATGCGATTCGCCATGGGAAGTTCATCAGCTATTTCAGCACACAATCTAGCTGCTATAGGCGGAGCAGTCGGGTTTATTGGCAAGGTGGGAAAAGATAATTTGGGTTATTTTATGATAGACAGATTAAGTCAGGGCGGTGTGGACACGTCACAAATTATTCAGGATGATTCACTGAAAACCGGTGCGACGATTGTGTTAGCCAATCCGCCAAAGAAAGCTCTGCTCACCTATCTTGGTGCAATCGAAGCGCTCACTCTCCAAGATATCAATTGGGATTATGTCGCCCAGTATCAGCATCTGCATTTAGGCTGCTTTTTTCTGCAGACTGGCATCCGAAAAGAAGTGGCAAAACTTTTTAAGAAAGCCAAATCACTGGGATTAACCACCTCCATGGACACGAATTGGGATCCGGACGATCAGTGGGGTGAGGATTTATTGGAGGCGTTGGCATACACTGATATCTTTCTTCCCAACGATGATGAGGCTCTCAGAATTGCCAGAACCAATACACTTGACAGTGCTATTCAATTCCTGCAAAAAGAGGTAAATACTTTCGCAATAAAAAAAGGGGAAGCCGGTGCAGTAGGCTCCCGGGAAGGAGTATTGTATTCACATCCTGGCTTTAAGATGGAAGCGGTGGAGACGACCGGTGCCGGAGATAGTTTTAACGCCGGCTTCCTTTATCAATTTTTGCAGGGTTCAAATATGGAGGAATGCCTTCGTTGGGGGAACGCCTGCGGTGCAATAGCGGTTACAGCCCTCGGCGGGTCCGGGGCATTCACAAACCGTCATAATTTACAAATTCAGTTGGATCGTTTATTGAAAAATGAATACTCCTCTTTGGAACCTAATTAGGTCCCACAAAGGTGGCCGACCAATAGGCATCTGGTCTGTCTGCTCGGCTAATCGATTTGCGGTGGAAGCCGCCATGTTGCAAGCACAAAAAGATGATAGTTTTGTGCTCATCGAATCGACTTCCAACCAGGTTGATCAATACGGTGGGTACACCGGAATGACTCCAGCAAAGTTTGTCACCTTCATTCGCAATATTGCTGAAAAGATAGATTTTCCATTCCATCATGTAGTGCTGGGTGGCGATCACCTGGGGCCCAACGCTTGGCAGGCGGAAAAATCTGATGTTGCTATGGACAAGGCGAAAGAGCTTATCAAAGTATACGTCTTAGCCGGTTTTAATAAGATTCATTTGGATACAAGCATGCGCTGCACAGACGACTTACCTGATGATCATGGCAGATTGAATCCCAAAGTGGCTGCTGAACGGGCGGCGGAGCTATGCCGGGTGGCCGAAGATGCTTTTGCCGAGAGAAATGCCCATGACCCACAACCGCTCTATGTCATCGGAACTGAAGTACCGACTCCGGGCGGTGCTATAGAAAAATTGACCGATTTGCAGCCAACCGCCGTATCCGATGCTGAGATGACGGTAGAGTTAACCCGGAAGGCTTTTGCCCGACGAGGCCTGGAAATCGCCTGGGAGCGCGTGATCGCGATGGTGGTGCAGCCGGGAGTGGAATTTGGTGATTCAACCATCATCGAATATGTGCATGACAAGGCACTGGATTTGATTCGTTTTATCGAAAATCGAGATAACATGGTGTATGAAGCCCACTCAACGGATTTTCAATCCGCAGAAGCATTACGGCAGTTGGTGGAGGATCATTTTGCAGTTTTAAAAGTCGGACCGTGGTTAACCTTTGCATTTAGAGAGGCTGTGTTTGCCCTGGCGGTGATGGAAGAAGAGTGGTTAGGACAAAGACAAATACAATCTTCCGGAATCCGGGATGTGATTCAGAAAGTTATGCTGGAGAATCCAAAGTATTGGCAGAAGCACTATAAAGGCACCGAAGCAGAGCAGGAGTTCGCCCGAAAATACAGTTATAGCGACCGAATGCGTTATTACTGGTCAAATAAAAAAATTATTACTGCGTTGAATCGTCTGGTTCAAAACCTTACGGAGCATCCGTTACCGCTAACTATACTTAGCCAATTTCTGCCAAATCAGTATCATGCTGTTCGGGAAGGGTGGATCAAAAATTTACCGCTCGAACTGATCCGTCACAAAATCATGGAAGTGACGGCAGTCTACGCCCAGGCCACGCAAATTAACCGCCGGGAGACGGTTCTGGTGTAAGAAAGACTGGCGTCTGGAAATGGCGTTTATGGTATGGAACCCCGGTTTTCGAATTTCATTTGTAGGAGGCGTGTTGTGAATACAAAGCTATGGCTAATCTTTGCAATTATAACAACCACATTTTGGGGAGTATGGGGCGCCCTTATTGAAATCCCAGAAAAGGCCGGATTCCCCGCCACGCTTGGATACTCGGTTTGGGCTCTCACAATGATTCCCCCGGCCTTAGTCACCTTAAAAATTATAAATTGGAAGTTGGAATATGACCGTCGTTCGGTCTTGCTGGGTCTGGTAATCGGCTTTACCGGAGCGGGAGGCCAGTTAATCTTATTCGAAGCCTTGCGAATTGGTCCGGCATACTTGGTATTCCCGATTATTTCTCTCTCTCCGGTTGTTACCATTCTGCTTTCTTACTGGTTCCTGAACGAACGGGCCAGCGCTCGAGGCTGGGTGGGGATTGTATTGGCGCTGATAGCTATTCCGCTCCTTTCCTATCAACCTCCTGAAAATGGGGGCGCCGTGAGTGCATTGTGGATACCTCTCGCCCTTCTGGTATTTTTCGCCTGGGGATTTCAAGCATTTGTGATGAAGTTCGCCAATGAGAGGATGAAAGCAGAGAGCATTTTTTTCTATATGATGCTAACTGGTATTTTATTAATTCCAATCGCGCTTGTCATGACTGATTTTTCCCAATCAATTAATTGGGGATTTAACGGGCCTTACCTGGCAGCTATGATCCAGATTTTGAATGCTGTGGGGGCGCTCTGCCTCGTGTATGCCTTCCGCTACGGCAAAGCGATCATTGTCAGCCCGCTGACCAATGCCGGCGCACCGGTCATAACCATTATTATTTCTCTCATAATTTATATGGTCATTCCCCATCCTATTATCGTTACCGGAATGTCAGTGGCTATTATTGCTGCTTTCCTGATGGCGATCGAATCAGAAGAGGAGGAAGCGTCTTCCGATTCGCAATTAGAACACGGTGAAGTAGCGAATTAATCGTGCTTTGAATTGTATGAAACTCTTGGGATTCATGATCGGAAAATGGTGACTAAATATGATAGGAAGTTTTTCAATAGTAAATACCGGGGATCGGCTATATTCATTAAATAAATCATCTTCTCTAACTCAGTTAAGGTTTCACCCTAACTAAAGGAGGTCGTCATGAGATCTTTTTTACAAGTGATTTTAATGGTGCTGACGTTACTGGCTTTGCCAATATTCGCGCAGCACACCATCACGGTGGACGGGGATATGCTTGATTGGGCTGGCATTAACCCGGCGGACACTGGACAGGCAGCGGAGGAGCTTGGCGATATGCTCAAAGGCCCAAATTATGACTTGCAGGATATTTACATTACCAGCGATGCAAATATGGTCTATCTTAGAATAACTTTTGATCCTGCAGGCTCCCTGGTAAACGGGTTTAATAACGGTCTGGCATTATCCCTTTATCTTGACACGGATGTGGCAGATACGTCCGGGTTAAATTGGGGGTGGTGGACTACCGCCCTGGATTATTTGATAGACTTGAGCCCCGCGGCCGATCCGAACGTTTTTGCGACAGAACTCACGATATTGAACAATCGCCCCCGGATGAATTTCCCGGTCTGGCCCACTAGTTGGGACTCTGTTGGGGTGGCTCAGGTCGCCCTGAGCAGTTCGGAGAACGAGTTGGAAATGGGAATTCCTATTGAATATTTAGATGTCCATACCAACTTGCGACCGGTTGTGGAAGTTGTCGGGGAATGGGACTGGGACAATCCCGATGTGGTGCCCAATGGACTGTTGGGATGGGATCCTGCCTGGATGATCGATTACTACCTGGCGCAATATATGCCCGCCGTATATGCCGCAGAGGGGGCAGATATTGAAACTCCTATTCAAATTGATGGGGATATGTTTGACTGGGCCGGCATTAATCCTCTCGATGTCAATGAAATTGCCGAAGAAACTGGGGATATGCCTACAGGCCCGGATTTTGATATTCAGGATGTCTATTTAACCAGCGACACCAATAACGTCTATGTGCGCATAGCGATTGATCCGGCAGGAAGTTTTTCCGGACAATGGAATAATTATACTAATCCGCCGGTGTTCGAACTATGGTTCGATACATATTTGGGAGATACGCTGGGATTAGGCTGGGGCGGTTTTTGGATTCAACGTGGCGATTATAAGGTCAATTTGCAGGACGCCTACGATCCGGCGAATCCCGCGTTTGAGATTACTCTTTGGCAATATGCCGGAGATTTTAACGGAGCGTTTGAGAACTATGATTCAATTGGTGTGGCGACGGCAGCGGTCAACAGTTCAGACAATGAAATTGAAGTCGCGGTTTCCCGCGAAAGGATCGTCGCTGGTTCGGATATGCGCATGTTTATTTATTCAGTCGGTGATTTTCAATGGGATTTTGAAGAGTATTTCCCGGATGATCAGACTAACGAAGTCGGCCCCTCCTACGCACCGAATTATAATTTTATTACCGGCGCGACGATCTTTGAAATTCCAACTGAAATTACCGGGATTGATGATCAAAGACCCGTGGCGGAACTGCCAAGAGAGTTTACACTCTCTCAAAATTATCCCAATCCTTTCAATCCGTCAACAACTATTGAGTTTTACCTACCGAGAACCGATCACGTAGAACTGGTAATTACTAATGTACTGGGCCAAAAAGTGCGCACATTGTATGCCGGACGGGTTACAGCAGGTAGTCACCAGTTTAGCTGGGATGGCACAAATGAGAACGGCGCTACTGTTGCTTCCGGAGTCTATTTATATCATTTGAAAACATCACTGGGTCAATTGGTGAAGAAAATGCTTTTCATCCGTTAAACTTTGCTCATGAGCGGGACAGGTATTCCTGTCCCGCTGTATATTGATTTGATTCTTCTATGAAAAATTTCTATGGAGTACCATAATGAAAAGGCGAAATTTAATGTTTTTGCTTTTGGCCGCTGCGATTTTTCTCGTCCGATGTCTTCCGGATCGAATGCCACCCGCACCGGTTGAAAATGAGCGCCCCGAATTTGTGCAGTTTTCTTCGGAAGATTCCGGTGCCTTCGCAGTGCCCCTAAGGGACCCGATCACTATGACTTTCAACGAGCCAATGACACTTTCTACATTTAGTGACAATTTCATCGTAAGTAGTATGCATGGGACTATTCCCGGTTCTTTTCGCCAGCAAGATTCTCTCGTTACATTTACCCCAATTGAAGATATGAGGCCTGCAACTTTTTATGAGGCCACAGTTCTTGGGGGCGTTAGCGATCAAAACGGAAATTCATTGACTCTTGACGCAGAATGGAATGCGACAATCTGGTTTTTTACGGCTGGTCAATATTCAGAGGATGGCTTTCCTCATATTTTCATTGCCGATCGTTCATTTGATAAGCTCTATCTCATCGGGAATTTCAATGAATTTATCAACGAATCATCCGAAGTCATTCAACCCAGAGGCATGGAATTTACACCGGACGGTCAAAGTCTATTGGTAGTGAGCAGACAACTAGAAGGAAAATTAGCGGTGATCGATCCCGCTACTTTTACTAAAATCGCAGAAATTGATGTAGGAGTTGGTCCGCAGGATATCGCGATATCCCAGGAGAAAATATTTGTTGTTAATCTAAGTGATAAAACGATATCGGTGCTCTCGTATCCCGGATATAGCTTGCTGGTTACCATTTCCTTTACCGATGGGTACAGCCCTAAAAATATTGCATACAATCCTCAGAACAATCATATATATGTATCGAGCAACGCGTTGAACAATCCCGGGCTCATCAAAGTTATTGATGCAGATACATACCANNATACCAGGAAATTGAAAATTTGGAGGGAGTGCTATCGGGGAGACGCGCCGAAAAGTTGCAGGTTTCTACAGATGGGCAGCTCTTAATTGTTCAACAGGAAAGAACCGATTTTCTGCGACTAATCGAAACCAATACGCATGAATTTGCTGATTCCATTACCATACCTGTTCCTCAAAACAAGGACATGGATATCTATGACAATATGCTCTACATTTGTAGTAGCGGGGGATTCTTATATAAATACGATTTGAATAATAGGAGTTTGGTGGACTCNNAATAGGAGTTTGGTGGACTCGGTGGCATTTTCCTCCGGTTGCGATGGTGTCTCAGTTGCACCTTTCGGGGAAATTTTGTACGTGTCCACCGCCGTAGATTCGACGGTTCATTCATTGGATATCGAGACACTCCATGTCATACGCAGTACTCAGGTGGCGAGCACAATTTCAAAGCTCATTGTAAGTCCTGAAAATTATTAAAATTTGATGAGGCAAATCATCATGAAAGTATTCAAAATAGGGGTAATTATTTTCACCTTAAGTTTTTTATTGCAAACTAACAGCTATCCTCAGGCAGTGGGAAAAATTTCCGGATTGGTTACCACCGAATCAGGAGAGCCGCTTCCAGGATGCAATGTCATCATCGAGGGAATGAGTATAGGTGCGGCAACTGATGTTGATGGATTCTTTATTATCCTTAATATAGCTCCCGGAACCTATACCGTGAGAGCAGATATGATCGGCTATCGTTCTGAAGCAGTGAGAGATGTCAAGGTAATGGGGAATTTAACGACAAAACTGAATTTTACTTTGCAGGAAAAGGTGGTCGCAGGAGAAGAAGTTGAAGTCACCGACTACCGTATACCGGCTGTCCAAAAAGACCTTACTTATAAGGTTCAGTCGATGACTGCGGACGAAATTAAACGTGTGCCGATTAGCAGCGCGTCCGATGTGGTATTGAAGCAGGCCGGGGTTACTAAACAGATATTTACCCAACCGGTTTCCAGTTTGCCGGTATTTGGCCAATACGCCACCATTCCCTCAGACGGACTTCATTTCCGGGGAGGCCGGGAAAACGAGACCGTCTATTATTTCGACGGCGTGGTCGTGAACGATGGGCTTTGGGGAGGATTTAATTTGGATAATATCGGCGAGCTCACTCTCAACTCGCTGGAGATGTATAGTGGTACATTTGCTCCTCAATTTGGGGAGGCCATGTCCGGGGTGGTGAATATGACTACCTTCACAAATGTTCTTGGCTCCTATAGCTTTGAAGCCAAGGGATATACGGATAATTTTGGCGTGGATAGTTGGAGCGACGACACCTATAGTGGCGAATTTAATCTCAAGGGGCCGATTCCTGGCCTGAACAACACCTCTTTCCTGTTCGGAGTACGGGATTATACCACAGATGGCTATATTAATGGATATATTTATCCCAATTATGTTGACAGCGAAGGAAAAGATTTGAGCGGAACGCCGGAGGAGGTGCCCATGCAGTTCAGGGACAATCTAACCTTTATTGGGAAAGTTTTATGGCAGCCCACCAGCAAATTTTCAGTGAGCCTGGGAGGATTCCGGAGCGAAACCAAACGAGGACTATACAACCATTACTTTAAATATAATCCCTACGGAACTCCACGGACTTGGCTTGATGACTACCTGGGCTATCTTCATATAAAACATGTACTCAGCAGCAGTACGTTTTATAATTTGACTTTCGCACGCTACAGCCGAACATTCGCTTCACGGGTTTGGGATAATCCTGAAAACTATGCCGTATTGCCCCAGAACGGATCGGCGGAGTTTAGCTTCTACGGTGAAGATTGGGTTTATTTTGACAGTGATTTCGTCCGAAATGAAATGGCTTTGGATCTTGCCAGCCAAGTGACCAAAACCCACCAATTACAATTTGGCGCGACAGTAGATTTTTTAAAGACTTATATGGAAAGACGAAACCCGGATGGTTTTGCATTTCTGGAATTCTACGATTTGAGACCCCGTAAATACGGCGGTTATATTGCCGACAAAATGGAATTTGAAAAGATGGGATTGATCCTTAATGCCGGCGTTCGGTTTGATTATATCGATCCCAATCGGCGATATGTTGCCGATATCCGCAATGTGGAAGGGCCGGTGGAAGATGTATCTCCCCGGTCGTATTTTTCGCCCAGGTTTGGATTGAGCTTTCCGGTGGCGGAACAGGCGGCATTTCGCTTCGGCTACGGTCACTATTACCAATATCCGGATTTTTACAAAATCTATCAGGGCTTAAACCAGAGTTATGCCAGGTATCCCCGGCCCAATCCCAGACTGGACACCGGTGCCATTGCTAAAGGTGATTTGGAAGAGGAAAGAACCATTAATTACGAAGCAGGGGTTCAGGTAGAAGTAACCAATGAAGTCTCCATGGATGTGGTGGGATTTTATCGCAAAACATCCAATCTAATTGGTTTGACGCTGGTAGAAGACATTAGCGGTGTGCAGATGAATGTCTTCGATAATATAAACTTTGCCACCGTAAAGGGTATAGAGCTCTCCTTGAAAAAGCGATTTAGCCATAATTTTTCGGGATTTTTAAATTATACTTACTCAAAAACACTGGTCAGTTCCTCCTTTTTGTTTCTGAGACCGCAGGACATATCCCGAACATTTCCGGCGGACTGGGATCAACCCCATATTCTCAACGTGAACCTGGCGTTTTATTTCCCCGATAAAAAAGTTGGATTTTCCGTCTTTGGCAGCGCTCAGAGTGGGTTCCCTTATACGGCCAATCAATTCCAACCAAATGAAGAAAGGGCCCCCTGGATTCATCAATTGGACTTGATGGTTTACAAAGATTTCAATTTCCTTGGGATGGATCAACAGCTTTTCTTCAGGGTTTTTAATCTACCCAATCGTCAAAATATCTGGTGGGTTTATGCGGATTCGGGTAAACCCGGAGTCGATGCAAATCCGGCCACATCCTTCGATTATACGAACAATCCGGCCATGTGGGGCCCGGGAAGGAGGGTCGAAATCGGATTTGCCATTTCCAAATAAAGGTAGATGATTATGAAAATTATATTAATTAATATCGTTATCTTTTCTTTCCTGTCATTTACTTTGGCTCAGCAAGACCCTATGGTTAACCAGCGCTGGAATTCTTTTACCAAAAATAAATTGGCCACAAAATTCAACAACACGGGTATGCTGTGTGATGGAAACAATCAGAATCTCAATCAAGCCAGGCGTCCTGCATTTGAATTTCCCATAGGAAGCGGTCTTAATTACGGCACCTGTGTAGGAGTGGTAGTTGGCGCGCCGGTTGGGCAAGACCCCGGTGTTGTGGGTGGAATAAACCCTGATAACCTTCCATATCTGGATGGTACCATGGATGAGGGTCCGGCGGATTTCTGGAACGAGGAACATTTTGCGCCCTACCCGGCATTTATCGCCGGTGAAGCCGCGCCGATGAGCGATCAACCGGACACCTGGCCCAACCCCTGGCCGCAATTTTATCCCGATACGAATCTCCCCATTGATATCGGTTCTGAAGGATGGCCGGGCTACGGTCAGGGCGGCGAACGGCTGGCCGATATCGAATCGTTCAGCGTATCTTACGGTTGGGGCGGCACCGATCAATTAGGCGGTGGCGCGAATGTGGAAACCCGCTGGTTGAATACGCAATTAGTGATGCGCGGATTAGCCTGGACCGGAAGTTTGTATGAAGATTTTATTGTCTGGGTCTATATCGTCAGAAATATTAATGAAGCGCCCATAGTGGATATGCGCACCGGGATCCATATTGACTACAGTTTTCTGCCAAATTTTGATACCCCGGCTTTCGGAGATGCCGACCGTCATTATTACGCTCCCGAATTACAATTGGCTTATGCTACGGATGATGATGGGTATGAGCTTTCCATGGACGGCCGGACGCTAAGCGGGGAACAAATCGCCTGGGGCGGCGTGATCGCTTTGCAAATGCCCGGGGGCGATCATACTGTTGCCGCATACGATGCTTCTCACTTTTGGGAAGGACAAACGTCTGCTTTTGGCAGCGGCGGTGCGCCGGAAATGTATTTCGAATGGAATTTATTAAACCTCGACGATCCTCACGATAGTAATGGTGATGGTATCGATGACGATTTTGACCGGAACGGCGTTCCCGATGCCGAAGAAGGCGGCCCGGGGTATTATGTCGGTTCCGGAGCAGACGGCCTGCAAATTTTGGGATCGCATCCGTTTACACTCGCGCCGGGCGAAAGTGATACCTTGATTTTTGCCACTGTTTTTGGCGAAAATCAAGACGATCTGTTCACCAATGCGACCCGGGCAAAAGCCTTGTATGAATCCGGATGGGAAGTGGTCACTGCGCCCCCGGCTCCAATTGTTGAGACAGCGCCGGGAGATCGAAAGGTTACCTTATTTTGGGGAACAGAAAGCGAGAAAGATCCCCAATTTGAAGGATATAAAATTTATCGGTCCCTTGACGGCGGCAGCACCTGGGGCAGCAGCAGTTTCAAAGATTTCTTCGGTAGCGTGCATTACATCCCCCTCGCTCAATTTGACCTGGAAAACGGAATTACCGGAAACTACAATACACTGCCGGAATACGCCTGGTTTAATCTCGGCGATGACAGCTGGGTTACGCTGCGCAAGAGGGTAGAAACGGATACATTTCAATATTTTGATCTCGGCGATACAGTCAATTTCTTTGTAGACCGGGATGTGATCAATGGCCTGGGGTACATGTATTATATAGCGGCTTATGATAGCGGGAACAAGATCGTCGGCCCTCTGGAAAATACCGCTGCGACAAATCCTCTTGAAGAAAACAATACCGTCAGTGTCGTTCCCCGAGGTGCGGTATCGCAGACTGATCTGGAATTAGTAAAAGTCGTTCCAAATCCCTATTTTGTTGCCGCTGCGTGGGACCGCGGACAGGATAGGAAAGTTCAATTTACCCACTTACCCGAAAAAGCCACCATTCGAATTTTCAATGCTGCCGGGGAGCTGGTCCGGGAGTTAGAGCATAATGCATTGAAGAGTCTGGCCCCCAGCATTGAATCATGGAATTTGAAGAACTATAATCAGCAGTTGGTAGCGCCGGGCGTCTATTTCTATCATGTCGATAGTTCTGTGGGCGAGACCACCGGAAAATTTGTGATTATTTTGTAGGAGGTTCCAATGAGATATTCTCTGATCATTTTTTTAGTATTGAGCCTATCTGGTATGGTTCATTCACAAAATGTCGATTACGCCGGCACTTCGGCAGTCAATTTCTTAAAAATCGGGGTCGGTGCGAGGGCTATGTCCATGGGCGACGCCAGTATTACCTTGGCCGAAGATGCTTCTGCTTTATTTTGGAATCCTGGCGCCATTTCACGAATACCACAAAATTCTGTCAACCTGAGCACGATCAATTGGCTGGTCGATACCCGGGTGACCTATGCCGGAGCAATATTACATGCAGGATTATGGGGCACTTTCGGGATCGACCTGGATTTCTTCTCCTCCGGCGACATCGAAGAAACAACCCTCCAACAGCAGGATGGAACGGGTCGATTCTTTAACGCCAGCGACGTGCAGGTTGGAATTAGCTACGGGCGTAATATGACTGATCGGTTTTCGGTCGGCATGAAGGTAAAATATATCCAGGAAAGGCTTTCCAATGTGGACGCCAGCAGTTTTGCATTCGATATCGGTGCCGTTTTTATTACCTCCTTTTTAAATGACCTTCGCATCGGAGCAACACTGACAAATTTTGGCTCCAAGATGAAGTTCGGTGGCCGCGATCTTTCTGTGATTTATGAAGTCCCAGGCAGCCCCTCCGGGAAAGAAATTCCGGCAAATTTGGAGACTTTAGATTGGGAATTACCGCTTTTGTTTCGTTTTGGCCTCTCAAATTATATTTACCAAAATGAAGATTTCAGTTTACTTGGAGCCATGGATGTTGTGGATTCCCGGGATCATGATGCGCGGTTTAATGTCGGCGGTGAATTAGGAATCTATGAATCCCTCTATGTTCGCGGTGGTTATAAATTTAACTATGATGAAACGACTTTTGCCCTTGGCGCCGGTTTTAACCTTCAGCGTATTCTGAACTGGAATGCTAATCTGGATTATTCCTATCTCGATTTTGGTCGATTTGATCCGGTAAATCAGTTCAGCCTGGTGTTAGGGTTTTAATTTATGGTGAGGTTGACCATGTCAGTAGCCTTTAAACAGTTCTTCCTGGTAGGTCTTCTTTTTGTGGTTGGGTTTTCCCTGTTTGCCCAGGAAGACCCGATGATCAATCAGCGTTGGGGTATTTTTGATATCAATCGTATCCGCACTAAATTTAATAATACCGGCCTGCTCTGTGATGGGAATCAGCAAAATCTTAATAAGGCCAGGCCACCGGCATTTGAATTTCCCAATGGAAGCGGTATCAGTTATGGAACAGCGGTAGGAGTGGTAATAGGCGCCCCGATAAATCAGCCGCAAGGTGCAGTGGGCGGTTATCCGCCCCAAGACTACACTGCCTTTTGTGACGCGACGTTGGACGAAGGCCCCGCCGCGTATTGGGATGAAGAACATTTTGCGCCTTACCCGGAATTTGTTGGTCCGCCAGGGCAAGGTGCCGCCATGAGCGATGATCCTCAAAGTTGGCCGGAGGGCGGTTGGCCCCAAGCGTATCCGGAATCAAATATTGCGCTGGAAATTGGCAGCGAAGGCTGGCCGGGATTTGGCCTGGGGGGAGAACGTATTGCTGACCAGGAAAGCTTTAGTGTGGTTTACGGTTGGGGTGGAACGGATCAGATTGGCGCAAGCGGCCCAACAGATCCCAACTGGCTTACTACCCAGATGACGATCCGTGGTCTGGCATGGGTCGGTACGCTGTACGAAAACTTTGTGGTTTGGATCTACACCATCCACAATATCGGCACAGCACCGATTCATGATATGAGGGCAGCTGTGCATGCGGATTTTGGCTTTCTGCCAATTTTCCTGCCACCCAATCCCTGGGGAGATGCTGACCGACATTACTACAATCCCGAATTGCAGTTGGCTTACGGAACGGATGACGACGGCTATGAGGACAGCCCCCTTGGTGGCAGTCTGGGAGCGGACCAAATTGCCTGGGCAGGAGTGATAGCACTGGAAATGCCAGGATCTTCCAGCCGGGTGGAAACCTATGATGCATTTCACTTTTGGGAATTGGCCACCACCCCCGGCGGGAATGGCGCTCGCTCGGATTTGTATTTTGAATATAACATCAAAAATGTGAATGATCCCCAGGACAGTAACGGCGATGGCATTGACGATGATTTTGATGGCAACGGTATTCCAGACGTAGAAGACGGTGGGCCCAATTTTTATGTCGGCTCCGGCGCGGATGGACTCCAGACCATGGGATCCGGCGCATTTACGCTGAATCCCCATGAATCGGATACTCTCATTTTTGCCACGGTATTTGGCCAAAATAGGGATGATTTGATTACCAACGCCAAACGGGCTATCACACTTTATCAATCGAACTGGCAGGTGGTCAAAGCCCCACCGGCACCGACTGTAGAGGCGTTCGCGGAAGACCAAAAAGTTACCCTGGTATGGGGCAACGATAGTGAAACGGATCCGCAATTTGAAGGATACAAAATTTACCGATCTGCTGATGGCGGCAAGACCTGGGGAGGTAGCAGTTTTAAAGATTTTTCGGGCGGCGTTCATTATATTCCCCTGCAGCAATATGACCTGGAAAACGGTATCACCGGCAATTACCGCACACTGCCGGAGTATGCCTGGTACAATCTCGGTGATGATCATTGGGTTCCCTTGCGCAGTGCTGTCGAGGTGGATAGCTTTCATTACTTTGACATTGGAGATACGGTAAATATTTTTGTGGATCGCGATGTTATTAACGGAATGAATTATCTTTATTACGTGGCAGCTTATGACAGCGGCAACGGCATTATCGGTCCTCTGGAAAATACCCCCGCAACCGATCCCACTCTGGTTAATAATACGGTCAGTGTTGTACCACATGGATCTGAATCCGCAGTTAAAGAAACACTTGATAAAATTCGGGTTGTTCCCAATCCTTACCTGGTTTCGGCGATGTGGGAAAAAGGGAAAGATCAATTGCTTCAGTTTATTCACCTCCCGGAAAAGGCAACAATCCGAATTTTCAATTCTGCAGGTGAACTTGTGCGAACGATAGAACACGATGCCGCTACCAGTATTGCTCCCAGTGTGACAGTATGGGATTTGAAAACCTATAACAAGCAACTGGTTGCAGCCGGTTTGTATTTTTATCACATCAGTAGCAGTGTTGGAGAAACAACCGGCAAGTTTGTAATTGTGCTATAATGCATTAAAAGGTTTCTTGAAGTAAGATTTAAAAATGTGGAGTTTCTTTTGAAATTTACCCGACGAATTTTTGTGGCGATCATTGGGCTGGGCGCATTTTTGTTTGCCCAGGGCTCTCCTACAACAACCATTCAGTATGATAGTTCCGGCGCCATATTTCCCAATCCCTCCCGGGGATTTTCAGCGTATCGATCTACACCAATTACTCTCTCCTTTTGCCAACAGTTAAGGAATCAAAATGTGACGGTTATCCAGCGAATTTATACCATTCCGCAGTTTGTCAATGATACTCTGTCTTCATCTTTTCTCAATCTGGTGGATAACGATTTTAACACCGCACGGGCAGGCGCAATGAAACTGGTAGTGCGATTTTCCTATACCAACCAGCAAAATGGTGATGATGCACCCCTGGACACAATTTTGCATCACATCGCTCAATTGGAGCCTTTGTTGCGGCAACACTACGATGTCATTGCCTATATGGAAGCTGGATTTATTGGCGCCTGGGGAGAGTGGTATTATTCCTCAAATGGGCTGAACAATACTCAGGATCGAAGGACAGTCTTATTTCGATTATTAGATGCGCTGCCGATTGACCGAATGGTAGCCGTGCGCACCCCGGAATATAAAAGAGCGATTTATGTAAACTGGGATCCGCTAACACCAGCAGAGGCCTTCAGCGGTACCAGACGCGCCCGTACCGGCGCGCATAATGACTGTTTCCTGGCCAATTGGAATGACTACGGTACGTATATCGATACCCTGGTGGATAAAACTTTTTTGAATCTTGATAACCGCTACGTACCCCAGGGCGGGGAAACCTGTAATCCCAGTTCTTATTCCGGCTGCAACAATGCCTTAAAAGATTTGGAACGGATGCGCTGGTCGGTGATCAATAAGGATTATCATCCGGTGGTATTGCAAGGCTGGATCAATAATGGCTGCATGGATGAAATCAAACGCCGCCTGGGATACCGCTTCCGGCTGATAGAGGCCACGCTTCAGGATAGTGTGAGGCCGGATGGCGCTTTTCAAATGTCTTTCTCCATGGTCAATGACGGATGGGCCAGCCCCTATAATCCGAGGAATCTGGAAGTTTTACTGCGGAATTCACAGGATGATGAAGTTTACTATCTGCTGGCAGATGAGGATCCCCGGATGTGGATGGCCGGAGATACTGCAAACGTCTCTGTTGAAGCAGGAATTCCGGCGGTTATGCCAACTGGCAGCTATGAGATATTGCTTCATTTTGCCGATCCGGTTCCCGCCCTTCACGATCGCCCCGAATATTCCTTCCGGCTGGCAAATCCGGATGTCTGGGAGGATAGCACTGGATATAACCATCTGTTGCATAACATCGTTGTGGATCCCAATGCACCCGGCAGCAACTATACTGGTAATCACTACTTTCAACTTTCAGGTGGAACCACTATGATCGAAAACAATTCCAATCCTTATCTGCGAAGTTTTGACTTGAAGGGAAATTATCCTAATCCTTTTAATGGGAAAACGTGGATTGAATTTGATATCTTGAATCGGGGCAGAGTGAAAATCGATATCTTTGATATTCAGGGGAAATATCTCGAATCGATCTTTGAGAAAGTCTTAAATCCCGGCCGTTATCAGATACCCTGGTATCCGATTTATTTAAGTTCGGGCGTCTATATTTATAAATTGTCAGCCAACGGGCACAGTGAATCCAAGAAATTGATATACGTGAAATAATATATTGCAGAGGAAGGGAGCCCTTACGGCGTCATCTGGTTTTTCAGGCTTCCCGGTCGAACGAAAACCGGGATCCGGCAATAGATCCAAGGCATCCTTCCGCCTAATTAGGCGGATTTTGGTTGTAAAAAGCGACCGGTATTATTGGGTGGGAATACATGGTTAGTCAATCTGATAATAGGAAAAATTGGATATGAAATTACTGCTTGGCAAACAATTGTCTTTTGCATCTTTGTACCTGATTTTTATTTTCCCTCCCTTCCTGCTTCCTGCACAGGAATCCCCGGAAACATTGTTGCTAAAAAATTACCGTCCCCAATCCATCTACAAAATTCCTGTAAGCCATATTACAAGGGCAAAATATCCTGCCATTGATATCCACTCGCATCCCTACGCTGGCACGTCGGAAGAAATCGATCGATGGGTACAAACCATGGATCGGGCCGGTATTGAAAAAACCATTATTCTTACCAAAGCAACCGGAGTCAGGTTTGATTCTATCTATAATCAATATGCCAGATACCCGGATCGCTTTGAAGTGTGGTGCGGATTCGATTACACCGGTTACGATCAGCCGGGTTTTGGCCCCGCCGCGGTAGCGGAACTGGAACGCTGTTATAACACCGGAGCCAGAGGAGTTGGTGAATTGGGTGACAAAGGGAAAGGACTGACTTACTGTGAACCACCCGCAATCGGAATGCATCCGGATGATCAACGGATGGATCCGCTATTCGACACATGCGCCGAACTGAATATGCCGGTGAATATTCATGTTGCCGAGCCTATCTGGATGTATCAACAGATGGATTCCACCAATGACGGTTTGATGAACGCCTACACCTGGCGTCTGGACAATCAGCCGGATATTGTCGATCACCCCGGGATGATTGAGATACTGGAAAATACGGTGAAAAGACATCCCAATACTACTTTCATCGCCTGTCATTTTGCCAATTGTTCTTATGATTTGAACCGACTGGGAAAATTATTGGCCAAATATCCCAACCTCTACGCTGATATTTCCGCCCGCTATGCGGAAACCTCACCAATTCCCGGATTCGTCAGCCGATTCTTTGAAACCTATCAGGATCGGCTATTGTATGGAACCGATATGGGAATTGATAAAGACATGTATGAAATCACCTTCCGGATTTTAGAGAGCAATGACGAACATTTCTACGAAATAGAACAATTCAATTATCACTGGGCGCTGCATGGCTTTGGGATTCGTGATGAAATTCTTAAAAAAATTTACCGGGGGAATGCGCTCAAAATATTGAACAAAAGGTGATCTGCAAAAGATGATAGATTTCCTGAAACAGGTTAAGATAGATACTCATATTCACATTAATTCTGCTATTCCGGCATTTATTGAACAAGCGCGTGCCGATAATATGAGACTATTGACAATTAATACCGACTACCCGGATTTTCCGCCATTGGAAACTCAACAAGAGATCGCTTTGAGTACGGTAAGAGAAAATCCCAATGTAGCAGCCTGGGCGACAACTTTTCGCATGGAAGGTTGGGGGGAAACGGATTGGAGGCAGAAAATCATCGGTCATCTGGAGCAATCCTTGCTAAACGGAGCGGTAGCTGTAAAGGTCTGGAAAAACATCGGAATGGGATTTCTCGATCAGCATGGCCGGCAAATTATGATCGACGATCCCGGGTTTGACCGAATATTTTCCTTTTTGGAGCAAAAGAATGTGCCGGTTATCGGCCATCAGGGCGAGCCCCGCAACTGCTGGCTTCCGCTGGAAGAAATGACAACTATTTATGATAAAGAGTATTTCAGAACCCATCCTCAATATCACATGTACCTTCATCCGGAACTGCCTTCATATGAAGATCAAATCCGGGCCAGGGATGGCATGCTGGCGAAGAATAGAAATCTTAAATTCGTCGGCGCACATTTAGCCAGCCTGGAATGGAGTGTGGAAAAGATTGCCGCATTTTTAGACCGCTTTCCCAATGCCCTGCTGGATCTGGCGGCGAGAATCTGCCATCTCCAATATCAATCCGGTAAAGATCGCAAGAGCGTCAAGCAGTTCTGCGAAAAGTATCAGGACCGGATTCTGTATGCTACCGACCTGATGCAATTCCCGGATTCCGATCCGGTGGCGTTTAAAAAAGACGCCCATGAGAGATGGCTCTCCGATTGGATGTATTTCACTACCGATGCTATAATGACCGCGCCGGAATTAGAAGAATCGTTCCGGGGCCTGGCATTACCGGAAGCCGTGATTGAGAAGATATACCGTAAGAATGCGGAGAGGATCTTCCCGGGTGCATGGAAAATTAAAAGAAAAGTTTTTCAGGGCTTAACAGGCCACATATGCTGAACAAGAGGGAATTTTGCACGTTTCACGCTATCGACACGAAGTTTCCAAGGTTAGTGTATTCCCAATTTCGAGTTAGAAAGCAAAGCTCGTCCCGGCCCGGTTTTGCTCTGCTTGTTCATCACCATTGATTAAAGTTTTAACAAGGATAAAATCCGGAGGAAACACATTGAAATGGAGATACTTTTTAGTGATGGCGGTTTTTAACCTGGCGCTATTTTCCGCATTTACCTCCTGCGGCAATACGCACAAGATTGAAGGGATAAAAATTGCCATTGAATTCAATCCGGTAATGCACAGCAAGGTATTTGCTAAATTCAATCAAGGGCAAATTGAGCTGGCCGATTTCTCTGCCTCGGAATTCCCCACCGTTGCCGGTAAAGATATCCGGGATTTTAACTTAAAAACCCGCCGGGAAGACGAAGTTTCCGATCAAATCGGGAAGGGGAGGGTATATACGGTCGTGGGTGAGGCGGAAGGATTGCGGAAGCAGGTTGAGATTGTCCTCTATGAAGAATTTCCCGCCACGGCGTTTTATCGGGTTAGTTACACGAATACAGGCGACTCGAATATAAGGATTGACCGATGGGTTAACAATCGCTATCTGGTTCGCGCAGCCGCTTCCGGAAAGAATGAAACGGCTTTTTGGTCTTATCAAAGCGGCTCTTACGAAAGCCGCCCTGATTGGGTTCTGCCATTGGAAACCGGCTTTGAACAACAAAATTATATAGGGATGAACGCCTCGGATTACGGTGGCGGTACGCCGGTGGTGGATGTCTGGCGGAAAGATGCCGGGATCGGTGTCGGGCATGTGGAAATGACGCCTAAACTGGTTTCCTTGCCGGTTTCAATGCCGGATGACAATAACGCTCATCTGGGTGTTGAATTCAAAGTTAATCAACCCCTGAAGCCCGGGGAAACTGTGGAGACTTTTCGCACTTTCGTGAAAGTGCATCAGGGAGACTACTTTCAGACGCTGGTCGCATATCGGGAGTTTATGGAGAAACAGGGAGTAAAATTCGACATGCCTCCCGAGACCAGCTATGAGCCAATCTGGTGCGCCTGGGGGTTTGAACGCGATTTTACCATAAAACAGATTTACCATGCCCTGCCGAAAGTAAAAGAACTGGGCTATAAATGGGCGGTTCTGGATGACGGCTGGCAGACTGCAGAAGGTGACTGGTACCTGACAAAGAGTAAATTTCCCAATGGCGACCGGGATATGATAAAGCTAGTGGACAAAATCCATGGTGAAGGATTGGCAGCAAAACTCTGGTGGGCACCACTGGCCGTCGATCCCGGAACGGATCTGATCAAACATCATCCGGAGTATCTTTTATTGAATGAGGATGGATCCAAACAGAAGATTAGCTGGTGGGATGCCTATTATCTTTGCCCTGCCTATCCTCCCGTGCAGGAATATACCGGGCAGTTAGTGCAAAAAATCATGGAAACCTGGAGATACGACGGGTTGAAGATTGACGGCCAGCATTTAAACGCTGCACCGCCCTGTTATAACAAAGCACATAATCATAACTATCCGGAAGAATCGTTTGAAAAAGTTCCGGATTTCTTTAAGAATATTTACCAAACCGCCATGAAGATTAAGCCGGATGCGGTGATCGAAATTTGCCCTTGTGGAACTGCTTACGCCTTTCATACCATGCCCTTTATGAATCAATCGGTAGCCTCCGATCCTACCAGTTCCTGGCAAATACGCCTAAAGGGGAAAACCTTTAAAGCGTTGATGGGCGCTTCCGCCCCCTACTATGGCGACCATGTTGAATTAAGCGACAATCGTAATGATTTTGCCTCCACGGTTGGGGTCGGCGGAGTGATCGGTACCAAATTCACCTGGCCGGTGGGCGCGGAAAAAGATTCGGAAATTGATCTGACCGCCGCGAAAGAAAAGAAGTGGCAAAAGTGGTTGAACATTTATGAGTCCCACATGTTGCCGAAGGGGCGTTACCTCGGTACTCTTTATGATATAGGATTCGACCGCCCGGAAACTCATGCGATCAAGAAAGGGAATGCCATGTATTATGCCTTCTATGCTTCACAATTCGAAGGCGTAGTGGAACTGCGCGGGCTGGATGCGGGGGCTGAATACCGCATCGAAGATTATGAAAATGAGAAATCTCTCCCAAACATCGACGGCGCCAATCCTCAATTAACCCTGTCATTCGAAGGTCATTTGTTGATCCGGGTAACCAAGGCGGAGTAATTATGAAAGTGTCTTCCATAGTTTTTTTGTATCTAGTGATTCTGGGTTCGCAAATTCTGTTGGCGAAAGGGGCTTATGTTGTCAACGATTATGGCCGGGTGAGCGCCGGCAATGATTATTACCAGATCGAAATTGCGACCAGGGAACAGCGGTTTCAGCCCCAATGGATAATTAATAAGCAATCGAAGAATCGATACCGGATTTCCGGGAGCTATTTTCGCCTGTTGACCACTCATCTGGGTGAAGATATTACCCCGCCAAAGGATTCTCCCCCCAATCGCGCGGCAGGAGATTTTATATTGGAAAATACGGAAGAGATGGATATTAAAGTTGGCAAAGAAGTTCGCTTCAATTTTTCCGGGCACGGCCTCTCCCTTATCCTCCATCTTCTTATTCCAAATGACCAACCGATTCTGCGTACTTACCTGGAAGTAAAAAATACCTGGCAGAGCAGCGTTTTTCTGGAGAAAATTGAAGTGCTTAATGCAAATTTTTCAGGACTTATCCTCCGCCACGGCGGTTTCGGTCAACCGGTTTACGGAGAGGATATTTTTTTCGGAGTTGAATTTCCCGCCGCCTACACAGAAGCCGGCCCCGGTGAGCGTGTAAGCTGCTGGCACTATGCTGCGGAAAAACTGCCGATGGGCCGCTACTATCGAAGTCATACCGCGGTGATTGGTTTCACGCCCTTAGATCATGTCCGCCAATCGTTTATGCAATATATTGAAAGCGTTCGTCCTCAGCCAACCCGACCTTTTCCGTTATACAACACCTGGTATGATATCCGTGATTTCAGCTATCCCAAATTGTTCGATACGATTGAAAATTTTAAAGCAACCCTGGTGGACCGCTATGATCTGCAACTCGATGCCTTCGTAATTGACGACGGCTGGGACAATCTGCAATCCCTCTGGGAGATTGACAGCACTCGCTTCCCGCAGGGTTTTAATCCTATTACAGAAAAATTAAAAGAAATTAACAGCAGTATGGGGCTGTGGATTTCTCCCTGGAACGGCTATGGTGATGCCCGCGATCAGCGGATGGCCTGGGCCAGAGCGAAGGGATATAAAACCTCCGGCATGCACCTTTGTTTGGGAAGCGAGAAATATTTCCGGGAATTCAAAGATAAAGTGATCCGGTATTTAAAAGAAGGTGATTTATCTTTCTACAAAATCGACGGCTTTCTTTCGGTTTGTAACGAGAGTGACCACCAGCATTTGCCGGGCATTTATTCCCGGGAAAAACTAACCCGCCGTTTTGTGAAGGTCTTGCAAGCCCTGCGTTCGGAGAAGCCGGATATTTTCATCGACATCACCGTCGGCACCTGGCTAAGCCCCTGGTGGCTGATGCATGCAGACGCCGTCTGGATGACCGGGGCGGATTTCGGCCATGCCGAAGATGTGCCGGCCTACAGCGAGCGTGACAAAGCCATCACCTTCCGGGATTATACCCTCTATAAAGATTTTGTGCGTGATGTTTTGCAGTTTCCCCTGGCCAATGTCATGACGCATGGGATTATCAAGGGTAAGCTTAATATGCTGGGCGGTGAAAATGAGACGCTGCGCAACTGGCAGGATAATGCAGTAATGTATTTCAGCCGCGGGGTGATGATGTGGGAATTGTATCTCAGCCCGGAAGTATTGACTGACGCCGAATGGGATTTCCTGGCCGCAATGATGGAATGGGCTTACCATTATGAAGAAATCCTTCTCAATACTCGTTTTGTCGGCGGTAATCCCTACCGGAAAAAAACCTACGGATATTTTCATGAGGGAAAAGAGACCAGTTTGCTGATCATCAGGAATCCTTTTGTTGCCCCGCAGACGATTACATTCACTATGACCGACCTGTTTCTCGTTGCGCAGGATAATTCGTATGTGATAGAAGAATTATACCCCTGCAAAATAATTCACCGCGATCCGCTTACTTTCTCCCGTCCGGTTACAATTCCCCTCCAGGGATACGAGGTCAAGGTGCTTCGACTGCTGCCGTCAAAAGCACTGAAATATGCCCTGCCCGCAGGCATTCATCTGCAGCCCATTGAACGTAAGAAAAATGAAGTAACTTATCGGGTCTTTACCAATCCTCTGGAGGAAAGCTGCGCGGATTTTGCCGGGGAAGCATGGCTCACATCGCTGCGATTAAACAATCGGAAAATTAAAGCGGACGAGTTCAGGCGGTTGATCTGTAAAGGGAATAAATTCAACCGAACTTCTCACACTGAATATCGCTTTAACTTGTCGTACCTGAGCGAATCGGCCATTGAGGGAAAAATTAGTGTTCCCGGGAAAATGCTGCTCTCAAATGCCAGAATCGGTATGCTGCTGGAATTTGAGAAGGCCATTGATTCCCTGGATATCGCATTTCAAGGTGTATCCCCATCCGATGCAATTATTAAGAAAGGAGCAGCCGGCGCCTGGTATTGGTTATTGATCCCGGTCGAAAAGGTGGATACAGAGCTGTCCTTTCAGATCAAGTCGATTAACACGGTGCAAATGCAGCCGGGGGTATTCAGCATATGGGAGCTGGGCGTTCTTCCTCTGGAATCTGTAGGGACACTGCAGGTTGAAAGCAAGAATCCGCCTCCGGCAGAGGCGCATCCCATTCCGGTTTCTGCCGATCAAAAGAAAATAACCAGGAGGCTTTTTCAAGGCGCACTTTAGGAGAATGTGCAGGCATTCTTGATCTCATTGTCTTTTTCTGGGAAGAAAGAGCACCAGAACCACAGCATCTAAAAATAAGCCATATCTTTAATCATGTATAAAATTAAACCGGGGAGAAAATGTATTTCGATTGGATTACCTGGAGCATCTGGTTAATCGGTTTTATTGTGCTGGTGATTTGGATTTATGTGCCTATCAAAGAATTCAAAAAGCTGTTGCGCGAGAGAAAGGAAGAAAATCCTGAGCTTCACGATAGCTTTCGCAAGAACTCATGACGCTTGAGTTGATCGATGGTAAACCTTTTCATGCCGTCATCGTGAATGGTAGCATAACAGGTAATCTCAGTGGTGTTCAATAAAGAAAACTAGTTTGGCAAATGCCCGCGGCGATAATCCCGGGGTTTGTCTGAATATAAAAAAAATGCTCACGGAAAAGACAGGGTGTTGCCGCTTCAAATCAGGTATGGAGGAAGATAGCTGTGGCTACTATTGATATTGTGATCATTATTGTTTTTTTACTGCTGACATTTCTGGTTGGATCGTTCTTTTACAAATGGGTGGGTGATCCGGATGATTTTTACGTGGCCGGGAGAAAATTGACCCCCTTTATTTTGGCGGCTGTTATTACGGCAACAAATGTAAATTTGTACAGCTTTGTGGGACAGGCAGGTATCGCCTATAAACATGGCATATCCATTCTCTGGCAAACCTGGACTGGTAACATGGCGCTAGTGTTCTCCGGTCTGTTCATTATCCCCATCATGCGGCGGCTCAGGATCCGTACCGTTCCGGAGTTTTTGGAATTCCGCTATAATAAAGGCGTGCGCACGCTGGTGGGGTTTCTGTGGGTATTCCGTCTGGCGTTCTGGCTAGGAGTGGTGCTGTATACGGCGGTGGTTGCCGCCCAGGCTATTACCGGGATCGACTCGTTCGTATTTTGGATATTCGTATTCGCGGTCATTGCCATCATATATACCATGTTGGGCGGAATGTGGTCGGTTGCCTTCACCGATGTGATGCAGTTTGTTTTTATGTTGGGTGGTGCCCTGGTAGTACTTCCCCTGGCTATGTCGGCGGTGGGATGGATGCCCGGTTTGATTGAAAAACTTCCGGAGCACAGCCTGATCCTGGTACGGGAAACCGGCCAATATAACTGGAAATTTGTGCTGGCGATTTTTCTTCTGGGCATTGAATGGGCCAGTGTGGATCAGGGATTGCTGCAGAGAGCCTTTGGGGCGAAAAACACCCGCACAGTTGCCAAAGGCCTGGTGTTGGCAGGTATTGTCACTACCCCCTTTGCGCTCCTCTGGAATTTGCCGGGTATGGCTTCCGCTATTCTTTATCCCGGGCTGGAAAATGCCGATCAGGCTATTCCTAATCTGCTTTCGAATTTACTCCCCCCGGTGGTTTTGGGATTTGTTCTTTGCGGATTGATCTCATCTCAATTATCCACCATCTCCGGCAACCTTAACGGCGTGGCCACGCTCTTCACCAATGACATTTACGAAAACATCATTAAACGGAAAGCCACCGATAAAGAAATACTAACGATCGCTCGTCTGATGACGTTTCTCATCGGTCTCTTCATGATCATATTTGCTTTCGTCGTCCCCATCATGGGAGGGGCCGTTGAAGCTTATCTTACCATCATCGGGATCATGGATATGCCGCTGTTCATTGTGGGCATTCTATACGGACTATTGTGGAAGCGAGCTACATCCACAGCGGCGATTATCGGTTATTTATCCGGCGCGGTTGCCGGTATTATTGGGAAGTTCTTCTATGCCCTTGATTTCAACCTGACAACCTTCCTCAGCGCTGGCGTGGCCTTAATTGTGGTGCCGATGGTTAGTTGGCTGACCCAATCCGAGTCGAAAGAAAAGCTCGATACGGTGTGGCATGCCAAACATATCAGCGCGGAAGAAGAAAAGGCCGGCGATGTGTACAATATTATTCCCAAAACCCTGCCAGGGAAGCTGAGTTTTACGGTGTACATCAGCGGGTTGATCATTTTTATCGCCGGGGTATTCTCCGGTAGCGAGGGCTGGCCGTATGCCTCTTTCGTCGCCGTGGCCGGTATGGTCATCTATTTCCTGGGCGGTCTCTTAAAGGTCAATACAAATTAAGCTGTTATAAATCTAAATGGAAGAAAAGAAACGGCATACCCGTGCACTGGTGCTCGCTGCCGGAAAAGGCGTTCGTATGAAAGCCGGTAAATCCAAGGTGCTTCTCGAAATATTGGGTAAGACCATTATTGAATATGCTGTAGATGCCCTGGAGATTGAAGAAATCGAGCAAATTGGCGTGGTGGTCGGGGAGCACAATGTTGATGAGATCCGCAATGTGCTTGGCGCCCGGGTGATATATGTGATGCAAAAAGAGCAGCTCGGTACCGGCCATGCGGTGATGGCAGCGAAGGACTGGCTGACTGACTTTTCCGGAGATGTAGTCGTAGCGGTAGGTGATGGACCGTTTATTACCCCGGTGCTGATACGAGATCTGATTCGAACCCGTCAGTCGCAAAACTATGCTGCATCCTTTCTTTCGGCACTGTATGAACAGCCGCCGCCGTACGGCCGGGTAGTTCGGGAGAAATCCGGCCGGGTGCTGCGAATCGTGGAAGAAGAAGATGCCACGGAAGTGGAAAAGAATATCAAAGAGGTAAATTCCTCTCATTACTGCTTCGATACACCCAAATTGATGGAAGCGATTATGAAAATTCGCAGCGATAACGCACAGAAGGAATACTATTTACCGGACGTCATCGAAATTCTGGTAAAAGACGATCACGGCGTGGAAGCACTTCAGGTGGACAATCCGCTTCTGATCGCCGGCATTAATACCCGTAAAGATCTGGCCGACGGCGTGGAAACGTTGAAAAAACGTATCATTGAGAAGTGGCTGGAGAACCACGTGACCATCATTGATCCTGCCACCACCTACATAGATGCCACGGTACGCATTGGCAAGGACACGATTATTTATCCTTTTACCTTTCTCTCCGGACATTCGGACATCGGGAATGACTGTCGGATTGGTCCTTTCGTGAGGATGGTCTCCAGTAACATTGAAGACGGGGTATCGATAAATTGGGTCAACATGGAGAAAAATAAAATTATCCGTGAGTCGTCTTCGAAGAAATTCAGGCGGTAATGTTGCGCTAAAATTATTAATTCATGCTTCATAGAAATAGTCAGGAATGCAGGCGAGTTAGAAAGGGACGGGAATGGACAAAATATCGGTATCAGTTCCGGGGCGTATTTGCCTGTTCGGGGAACACCAGGATTATTTAAAACTGCCGGTGATAACTGCTGCGATCAATCTGAGAATTACGGTAACAGGAACGCCGGCACAGCACCAAAAATTGCATATTTATTTACCGGATATTCATTCAGAGGAGATCCTCCCGCTTCCGGGAGACGATCAGGAACTTTCTTACAATCAGGAGCGGGATTATTTCAAGAGTGTGTATAATGTATTGCTTCGGCATGGCGTCAAGATAGACAGGGGGTACGATATCACTGTCCGGGGGAATATCCCCATCAATTCCGGAACTTCTTCCTCATCTTCGCTGATCATTGCCTGGACACAATTCCTTATTCAAGCCAGCGGCAATACCGATCCCAAATATCGCGATCCGGAACATATTGCTTATTTGGGATACCTGGCGGAAGTGGAAGAATTCGGCGAGCCGGGCGGAATGATGGATCACTATACCACTGCAATTGGCGGGGCATTGTATTTGCAATTTTCTGACAGGGTCAAAGTTACGCCCCTGTCCCATCAATTGAAAACATTTGTATTGGGGGACTCGGTTGAGCCGAAAGAGACCAGGCAAATTCTCCGCCGGGTGAAATTTGGCGTTCTCGATGCAGTAAAGAAAATTCAGCAAGAGCATTCCGAATTTAGCTTAATGAATGCAAAGACCGATCAGGTAAGCCATTACCGAAGAGTTCTCACCGGCTCCCAGATGGAAGTTTTAGAAGGCGCTTTGTTGAATCGCGACATCACCGGGCAGGCCAAACACTATTTTTCTGAGAACGAGTTCGATCCTGCCGGGTTTGGCCGCTTGTTGAACGAACACCAGGAAGTTTTGGATAGGAAGCTAAAAATCAGTACATCCAAAATAAACCGGATGCTGAAATCTGCACTAGATGTTGGCGCTTATGGGGGAAAAATCAATGGGTCCGGCGGAGGCGGATGCATGTTTGTCTATGCCCCGGAAAATCCCCAAAAGGTGGCGAAAGCGATTGAAAATGTGGGAGGGAAAGCATATATCATACAGATCGATCGCAGACCAGTGGTCGATGCCTAAAGATCAGGTCAATATACCATTATTATTCTTAATATGTCTAATCCATGAGTTGCAAAATAAATCACTTTGAGTAAATTTTATGATATTGAGACCGGTATTAAATCTGACTAACTTGCTCTTTATAATTTTAACCCTCTGTCTGTATGCTCAGGAAAATTCCAAAGAGTCTCGCCCAAACCAGAATTGGACTCATTTTGTCCGCGCCGCCGGTCATAGTCTTAGCCTGGATCGGGTTAATGATATTATCCGTAGTGCGACGGAATCGCAGGTATTCGGTATAGAAACTGATAATGATATCACCGGCCGCTATATTAGTTTTTTAGATCCGGCAGGAAAGCTGCAGGCGATCAAGGCCATTGCTAACAAAGCCCATGCCGCCGATAATTATGCTTATGTCTATATCGCCGGATTGGAATGCATTACCGACAATGCGGACCGGCGCGAACATTCCTTTTTTAAAGATCACCCGGAGTGGGTGCAGCGCAATATTCATGGCGAACCAGCCGTTTTTGGCGGAGGCACCGCGTTCTGGATCAGGGAAGGAGATGAAGATGTCTGGATCAGCCCTTATGCGATGGAGTGGCGGGATATCTTTATGGAGCGTGTGCGCCAGGTTGCCGCCACTGGTATTGACGGCGTTTATGTGGATATTCCATACTGGATGACCCATTTTGAAGGGTGGGAAAATAGCTGGGCAAGTTTCGATGATTATACGGTTGCCGCCTTCAAAGAAAAGACCGGACTAAATGCTAAAATCGATTTAAAACCGGGCGATTTCAGCGATCCCGCCTTTCGAAAGTGGGTTGATTTCCGTATCAACACCCTGACGGAATTCATGAAAGAAATTGATCGGAATGTGAAAGCGGTGAATCCAAATTGCATGACCATCGCGGAAATCTATCCCGGGTATGGAGAAGAAGCCGTTCGGGTGGGCGCTGATGTATATCGCTTGTATGCAGTCGTGGACGTCATTACCCATGAGTACAGTGCCGGCGCCTATATGGCCTCTGTTAGAGAACCGTTTGATTGGTTGAGTTATATGATCGGAATGTACACCTTCCGGGCATTTGCCGGGGACAAAGCCTCCTGGATGCTCAGTTATTCCTGGGACGGTGAAGAAAATGTCGATCCGCGGGACGCGATGAGAAACCTGGCCATGTCTCAGGTAATGGCCGGCGCCAATTTCTGGGACGCCCGGGGACATGTAATGTCCGGTTCTAACGACCTGAACACACGCAAGCAGATTTTTGAATGGATTGCCGGACATGAGAAAACGCTTTATCTTCCCAGAAAACCGGTACAGCCTGTGGGTGTATATTTTTCTCCCAAAACACGGGATTATTTTGCCGATGCTTTTTACACCTCCTATACCGGGATTCTCCACCTCATGCTGGCTACGCATCTGGAATTTCAAATTGTCACCCCGCGAACCCTGGCAGATTTTAAAGGAAATTCACTAATACTGCCGGAGGTGAAATGCCTTTCCGCTAACGAGGTGAATCATTTTGATAAATTTCTGAGAACCGGTAACGCACTGATAATCATCGGTGAAACCGGCAAATATGACCTGTCCGGAGCGCTACATCCGGAAAATCCCATGCTGGGGATGCTGGGTATTCAGGATCGTTCTCAACGGCATTTATCAACGGCGGGAGTAAAATTTATTTATGATCCTGCAAATCCCGGCGCTGAATATTTTAAAACAGGTGGAGCGCGGTTTAATGCTGCTGCCCGCGGGGGTACAGATGTAGATGCTGAAATAACTCGATTGTATCGCGATTTTGTCAATAATATCACCGAAGTTTCGGATTTCAAACCGTCGGTTGAAATTTCGGCCTCGCCGTTCGTGACAACCCAAATAGCGGAAGTAGATGGGAAAATTTATGTGTTTATCGCTAATTTCAAGGGATTGAGGGGGGAAGGGAGGGCAACCCCGATTCCTGAGGAAAATATAAAGATCATATTTCCGGGAGATTCGGAAACAGTTATTTATTTTCTTCCTTTCTTGGGGGAGGAACGAAAAATCGGCAGCGAGTACCTGAATGGCAAAATCGTATGTACGCTGCCTTCGGTTAGCAGGGGCGCGATTGTCAGGTGTGAATAAATCATGAACACCGGTTTCCAAAATACAGCAGCGATATTTCTCATTATCCTGGCGCTTTCGCTAATTCGAATGAACGCGCAGGAAACTCCTGGTATGAAGATCATTGCATCCGAACCGGTGGGATTGGAACGAATCAATGAATATGTGGAAGTGTCGCTGCAATGGCCATATAGTGAAGGAGATTCCGCTTCTTTAGCGCTCATTGCTATTGATGAGGAAAGCGGCGAAAGTATCCCAGCCCAGGTAAATCTTCTAGAAAAATTGCTCCAGGAAAATGCGGTGTTGATCAGGGTAATGTTTCCCGTTACGATGAAACCGTTTCAATCAAGAACTTTCGTGTTAAAACCGGGAGCGGCCACCGGGGCGTTTGAAAGCGATCTTCACCTTTCCGGTGAGGGAACGGAATTGGTGATAGAAAATAAGTTCTTCCGCGCGGATCTGACCCGCAGCGAACAGAGCGAAGCTAAAAGCCAGGCTTCCGGGCAATTGCGCGAACTGCTTATTAAAATGGGCCATAACCGTCTGCTGTTTCGCACGGAAAATAGACTGCACTGGGGTCCGAATTTTAAACGCAAGGGAATCGAGTATTACCGGACAATCGCAGGCTGGGATAATCCGGGGCTGAATTCCATCGAAACAGGACCCTATCTGGTTAGAACTGTTCGTCAGGACGAGGCTCCGTTACATCCGGAGATTTTGCTGACCGCCGTCTATAAGTTTTATGCCGGTAAGCCCTATTTTATCTTTTATTCCGCCATGGATATGGAGGAAGACATCTGGTTGGAACTGCTGCGCAATGACGAAATGACCATGGATAGTATGTTTACCCTTGTCGCCTTCCGACGCCCGTCCGGTGATATGGTTGACCTGCCTTTTCACCGCCGATATCAAATCTTGAAGAATCGCCCGGTCGAAAACGATGCCCCCTGGTTGTGTTTTTATCACGCTGAAAAACAGTATGCCTTCGGTAGTATCCGCCTGCGATATGATATTACCAACCGGCTCGGAGAGCCGTCGCCGACCTACCTGCCTCATACTAAAATCAGTGACGGAAGCAGGGGGGGCAAATATTGGGATCGCCGGCTTATTCACGATCATTTAATTTTTGTGCCTGAAGGCAGTCGATATGCAGAGGAAAACGCTTACCTCGTATTTGAAATTGATCCCTCAGATAAATTAAAGCAGATTGAATATTGGGTAAACCGACTGCGAAATCCCATCCGGGTAACCCTCTATCCAGAGTGATTTTCTGAGGCGTTACCGATACTATAAGTTTTGGCGATCTTTCAGATATTGACTTAGAAAAAGTAAACTACATACCATAAATGAGGGGTTGAAATGAAGGCAAAAATATCCCGCCGAAAATTTTTGGAAATAAGCGCTTTGGCAACCGCCGGAGTGACTTTGGGGTTATCCAATCCCCGTGATGGTCAGGCCGAATCACCCAACGATATTATTAATGTGGGGATTATCGGTGTCGGTGACCGTGGGGAGTGGGAGGCCTACATTCTGAAAGACATTCCCGGAATGCGGGTCATCGCCTGCTGCGATATACTGCCGGATCATTTGGCAAACGGGCTTAAACAGGCAGATACGGGTGCGAAAGGCTACCAGGATTACCGAAATCTCCTGGAGAACAAGGATATTGATGCGGTGGTGATTGCCACCCCGCTTCATCTCCATTACCAAATGGCCATGGATGCTTTGCAGGCCGATAAACATATCTACTGCGAGAAAACCATGACCTACAATATCGAGCAGGCGCACCAATTGACCGAAGCAGTGACTCGCTTCGACCGCGTGTTTCAGGTAGGCTATCAAACCCGTAATAATCCTCTCATCGGTGAAATCCGGAAAATGATCCGGAGCGGCGCCTGCGGGCAGATTACCCATATTCGCTGCAATTATCATCGTAATGGGGATTGGCGCCGGGAAGTTCCGGATCCCCAATTGGAGAGATTGATTAACTGGCGAATGTACTGGGAATACTCTGGCGGATTGATGGCGGAGCTTTGTTCTCACCATATCGATATTGCCAATTGGTTCCTGGAGAGCCATCCTGAAAAGGTCACCGGGTTTGGGGGAATCGATTATTGGAAAGATGGCCGGGAAACTTTTGACAATGTATGCACCATTTATGAATATCCGGAGGGAATCAAGGCAATCTTCACCTCTATTACCACCAATGCTCATTACGGTATTTCGCTCCAGTATATGGGAACGCGAGGAACCATCGAAATCAACAATGAAGAGGGACAGCAGGCTCTATATTTCGCCGAACAGAAATTTGTAGAGGAAGAACCGGTTCCAGAAAAAGAAGGATCGGCTTACGCCGTTACCAGCGCCACTTATCAGGCCTGGAAGCGGGGGGAAGGGGTGCCGATCAAAGTAGAAAATCAACCCCAAAATGATAGAGAGACTACCGGACTTGCTTTGCTGCATTTTGGAAACTGCATCCGCAATAACAAAATCCCCGTCTCGAATGCGAAGACCGCCCGTGATGCCGCCGTTGCTGTACATTTAGGCAATCGCGCTATGCGAAATGGCACAATTGAATATTTTGACAATAAGAACGCTAATCAGCATTTTCCCCATCGATCCATTGAGTAATAGGAGAATGATTAGTGGATGACAAGGACAGAGCTCGAAACCCACATTATGAAATTTCTTGCCTTAATTCGAAATGTATATATGCCAGAGTTCACCGATTGGGCGAGATTATTATTGACTATAATATTTCTCCTTCAAGCACAACAGAAGAGTTTTTGTACGGATTTGCTGATGTGAGACTTTTAACCAAATTGCTATTCAAATCTTCGCAAAATATGATCTATGAGTATCCGTATTGCCTGAGGATGGTTTTCCGATAAAAGACGCTGGTTCAGAAAAAGTGTGGGGGTTGCATTTACATTCAGACGAATTGCCAATTCGATATCAGCCGCTACTTTTGAACGGGTAGTTTCATCGAAAAAATCCGCTTTAAATTGGGAAAGGTTTAAATCTACAGTTTGAGCCAAAGAATCGAAAAAACTCGTTTCACTTTGTAATTCTGTGGCGAAAAGCCTGTCATGAAACGGCCAGAATTTGCCCTGTCGGTTAGCTGCTTCCGCTGCATACGCAGCTTGACAAGCATCTAGGTGATATGCTTCCTGTATAATTGGGTTGCAGGCATTATCCAGCGGAAAGTGCTTAAAGATAATTTGCAATTGATCGGGATATTCCTTTGCCAGAGGATGTAAAATATTAGCATAATTACTACAGAATGAGCACTGGAAGTCGCTGAAGATAACGAGTTGGACAGGAGCATTGACAGGCCCGAAAATAGGATCTTTCCTGCCGACGGGGATGTGTTGTTCCTTTGTTTTTTCAAATGCCTCAATAACCTGTTCCGGATTAAACGTATGATCCGGCAATTCTGCAGGTGGCGTGGTTTCAATATAAACCCATTGATATAATATAACCGCGACCAATCCCGGCGTCAGTGTTGCGATAATATTCCAGCGGGTTTTCGACGGATCGGATGTTCTTCCCATAAGCAAATAATTTCGCACTGATTTCAAAGCATGGACCAGTTCAGAAATCGGGCGTCCAGTCAGTCTTTTCAGA
>JABAHQ010003904.1_pt1 | contig 35980 bp, 34 predicted proteins | sample 7062091 | NCBI WGS metagenome assembly JABAHQ01 (sample SAMN14534359, study PRJNA622989) | marine sediment metagenome | biome: marine biome [ENVO:00000428]; feature: marine pelagic biome [ENVO:01000023]; material: deep marine sediment [ENVO:00002113] | place: India: Gulf of Kutch | collected... | reverse complement strand
CAGACCCCCGCCAAGTTCGCGCAGCGCAAGGGCGCCGGCTATCAGATCTTGAAAGGGGGAGAGGGGGTCGCGACCGTCTCGAACGTCGACAAGGTGACGTTGAACACGGCAGGCCTCAAAGGCAAGACCGTGGCCGTACAGCGCGCCACCATCCACGAGAACTTCGTGCGCGACAACTTCGGCGACGTGGCCGAGATCAAGGCCTACGCCACCCAGGACGAGGCCAACATGGACCTGGTCACCGGCCGGGTCGACCTGGTGTTGGCCGATTCGATCGCCCTCGACGAGGGGTTCCTAAAAACGGATGCCGGCGAGGACTTCGAGTTCGTCGGCCCGGGCTTCACCGATCCGCGCTGGTTCGGCATAGGCGCCGGCATCGCCATCCGCAAGGGCGAAGACGACCTGCGCCAGGCGTTCAACGAGGCGATCGACCAGATCCGCGCCGACGGCACCTACCAGAAGATCAACGCCAAGTACTTCGACTTCGACGTCTACGGCGACTGAGTGACTTCGGCGCTACGGGGGCGCCACCGTCCGCGTGTCAGGCGGGCGGTGGCGCCTTGTCCCTCTTGTGCACCGGCACGGTTGAGGATGGCGGGAGAGCCGCGGGATGCTGGACCTGAAAGGCTACGGCTGGATGCTGTGGGACGGCGTCCAGGTCACCCTGCTTGTAGGCGTCTGCGCCATGGGTCTGGCGCTGGTCATGGGCCTCATCGGCGCCTCGGGCAAGCTGTCGCACTCCAAGGTGGCGCGCGCGACCGCCGATACCTACACCACCGTCATCCGCGGCGTGCCTGAGCTGCTGTTGATCCTGATCGTCTACTACGGCACGCCGACCCTTATTCAGAACGTGGCCGAGAACCTCGGCTACGACATCATCGTGGACATCAACCCGTTCCTGGCCGGCGTCCTCACCATCGGCTTCATCTACGGCGCCTTCGCCACCGAGGTGTTCCGCGGCGCCTACCTGGCGGTGCCCAGGGGCCAGATCGAGGCGGCCTACGCCTTCGGCATGAGCCGCTGGCTGGTGGCCCGGCGCATCGTGCTGCCGCAGATGTGGCGCTTCGCGCTGCCCGGGCTGGGCAACGTCTGGATGGTGCTGATCAAGGCCACGGCGCTCATCTCGGTCATCCAGCTGCCCGAGCTGCTGCGCAACGCCGACATCGCGGCGCGTGCGGTGCGGCTGCCTTTCACGTTCTATTTCGCCGCCTCGCTGATCTATCTGGGCATCACCATCGTCTCCATGTTCACCCAGCAGCGCGCCGAGGCCTGGGCCGCGCGCGGCGTGCGAAAGTCCTAGAGCGATGGATTACTGGGTCATCATCCAGAGCTTGCCGCAACTGTTCGAGGGCGCGGTCCTGACCGTGCAGATCACGGCGCTCAGCGTTGGCATCGGCCTGTGCTTTGCGGTTCCGCTGGGCGTCATGTACATCGCGAAGAATCCGCTGATCTCGATGCCGGTGCGCGCCTACGTGTTCTATTTCCGGGGCACGCCGCTGCTCGTTCAGATCTTTCTCATCTACTACGGCAGCGGACAGTTCCGGGACTTCCTGGAAACGACCGGGCTCTGGACCTTCTTCCGCGAGCCGTATTTCTGCGCGGTGCTCTCGCTTACGCTCAACACCGCCGCCTATACGGCCTACATCCTGCGCGGGGCGATCGAGAACGTGCCCTTCGGCGAGGTCGAGGCGGCGCGGGCCTGCGGCATGTCGCGCGGCCTGCTGTACCGCCGCATCATCATGCCCAAGGCCTTCCGCCTGGCGCTGCCGGCCTATTCCAACGAGGTGGTGTTCCTGTTCCAGGCCACCTCGCTGGTCAGCATCATCACGCTCCTGGATCTCACCGGCGTGGCGCGCATCATCGTGGCGCGCAGCTTTGCGGTCTACGAGATCTACATCACCGCAGGCATCCTCTACCTGATCGTCACCTACAGCATCCTGTTCGCGTTCCGCAAGCTCGAGCACTGGCTGTCCGGTCACCTGCGCGAACGGCCCGGCGAGGAGCGGCAGATCCGCGCCGAGGCGCTGGCCATGCGCTGAGCCGAGAGGGCCGGCCAAGGGCGCCACCGCCCGAGACGCTCGGGCGAGCGGCCGAGGTTGCCGGTATTTGGGACTGCAGGCCCGCCGCCAACGTGGCCGGGCCGGTCACGGCTCAGGCCTGTTGCGAGCGTTTGGCGCTGGGGCCGCGCCGCTCGACGTCGCAGCCCTCGGGGACCCCCAGGCCGGCCAGACGCAGGGCGCGCAGCACGATGGCGCGCTGGGTCGTGCCCTTCTCCGCAGCCAGCACGCGGATCTGCCGGACCACGCTGCGCGGCAGGGTGAGCTGGAAGGCCACGTCCTCCCGGCTAACGGTGTCGTCGGCGGGCGTCCCATTGGCGAAGGCCAGCTCGATGCGGGCGCGCTGCTCGGCCGGGAAATCATTGGCTTTGGCGGCCTCGGCCTGGCGGGCGGCCAGGTCGACGACGCTTGGCTGAGGGGGCTGCGGCGGAGCGGCCGGCCGGGCGGGGTGCCCGGATCCCGCCGCCGCCCCGGCGGCCGCCCTGGGCTCGCGGGCGACGGGCGTTTGCGCCGGCCCGGGGAGCCCGCTCGCTGCCCTCGGCGCCGCCGGCCCGGCGGCGACGGCCGCGGGTTCGCACGCCGCGGGACTCTGGGCGGGCTTGCCCTTGGGCAAGCGCCCGTCGCGGCGTCGCAGGAAGGACGGGATGCTGCGCAGGAATTCGTCGTCATCGTCGGACATGGTGCAGGCTCCTGACTGGCTGCCGACGGCGCGCTCGGCGCTCCCGGCACGATCTCAAGACATGATAAAGTCCTTAATACTTAGGGAATCATGGTTAATGCCAGGTAAACCGGCGTCGCCCCCGACCTCATGGAGGCGACCCGCCAGTCGGGATTCCACGCGATGGATTGGCGCGCGGCCGAGCAAAACATGTCGGCCGAGAACGCCTCCATGCCGTGCAGCGTGATCGGCGACCTGAGCGCCAGCGAGGGGGTCGATGCGCCGAGCCGGGCGGTCTCCATGCAGATGCCGCTGTCGCTCTTCGCATGAGCCGGAAACGGCCGGTCGGAGGCGCCGCGTCCCGGGCCCGTCTGTCTCGACGCGAAAGCCGGGCCTCAGCGCCAGGGGCCGCGCGGGCGCGTTCGGCCGCTCTGGGGCAGGCGCGAGCGGCCGCTGCGCCGGCCGCCGCTCGGCGGCCGCCGCGGCCCGGCGAACAGCGGAAAGGCCTTGTTGCGGAACGGCACGATCAGAACCACGCCCGCCAGGAAGCCGCCGACGTGCGCCCAGTAGGCGACGCCGCCCGGCTGGTCGCCCGCGGCCGCGGACTGCAGGAACTGGAGCACGAACCAGAAGCCGAGGACGATCACGGCCGGAATCCGCATCGTGTACAGGAAGAAGCCCAACGGGACGAGGACCAGAACGTGTGCCCGGGGAAACAGCATGAGATAGCCGCCGAGGATGCCGCCGATGGCGCCGCTCGCTCCGATCATGGGGACGATCGAGCCCGGGTTCTGCAGCGCCTGCGCGAAGGCGGCGGCCAGGCCACAGAGCAGGTAGAAGACGATGAAGCGGACATGCCCCATGGAATCCTCGATGTTGTTGCCGAAGATCCACAGGTACAGCATGTTGCCGATCAGGTGCAGCCAGCCGCCGTGCAGGAACATCGAGGTGAAGAGCGACAGCTCGGCCGGGATCGCGGCCACCTCGGGCGGCAGCCTGCGCTCGCCGAACAGCACCGCCGGGATCAGGCCGTAGCCGTACACCGCGCGCTCGATCTCGCCGGGCGGCAGCGAGACCTGCCACAGGAAGACGAGCGCGCAGACCGCGATCAGGCCGATGGTGACGAACGGCGTGATCGAGGTCGGGTTGTCGTCGTGCAGCGGGATCATGGCCTCTTAAAACTATCACGCCTGGGCGCGCCCGTCCCGGCTGAACGAGGCCGAACCGGCCGCCGGTCCCCGGGCCGGGCGCCGCCGGGGCCGACGCCGGGCCCGTCCTCCCCGCGATCGTCCCGGGCTGGCGCGCCTTTACGCCTCGCCGCGCGCCGGGTAGTCCCGCTCGATGATGAACTCGACGGCCTTGAGCAGCTCGGCGAAATGCGGCCGGGCGAAGGGCATGGTGGCCACGTTCGCGGCAAACAGCGTGCCGTCGGGCCGCACCAGGAAGATCCCCGGCTCGTTGAACAGCGGCGGCTCCTCGTGGCCGGTCGAGGTCTTGCCCCGGCTGGTGGAGACGTAGAGGCCCCATTCGCGCGCCGTGTCGATGCTCATGCCGTAGCCGATGGCGAGGTTTTCGAGGCCCCAGTCCGTCTTGGTCGTGCGGGCGCGTTCTTCGTCGTCGGTGCTGATCCCGATCACCTCGACGCCGCGCTGCCGGAAATCCGCCACCTTGCGATCGAGATCTCGCATGTAGTTGGAGCAGATCGGGCAGTGCAGGCCGCGATAGAACACGATCATGGTGAAGGTCTCGGGCTGGCGCGCGGCCAGGCTCCAGGTCTCGCCGTCGAGCGTGGCGACCTCGAGCGCGGGAACCGGTTGGCGGGGCATGAGTTTGGTCACGTTGTCCTCCTCCTCGAAAAGAAAAAAAGCGCACATGCCCCGTGCGAAGGGGCCGTGTCGGATTGTGGCCGACCGGCCGGCCCTTTGGAAAGCGCGGCGCGCGGCGCTCACGCGCCTTTGATCTGCTCCCGATGTATTGATTCGCAAACCTAGAGCGAGAATCCGATGCTAGCCTGCCTCAAAGGTTGAACGAAGCCGGCAGAGAGTCGGCGCATCTCATGCGACCGGCCCAAGGCCGTTGCCACGCGGCCCGGGCCGCGGCACCCTTGCCTCGCGGACTTCATCGGACTTCGTAAGGACTTCATAACGCATAAAAGGAGACGACAAGTGCAGCAGAGCGCCGCCGCGGTGACTCGGCCCAAGCTTACCATCCGCGATCTGACGATCCGCTCCGTGGTGGTGCCGCTCGCCCGCCCGCTGGTGACGCGCGTGGTCACCATGGAGCACGCCCCGTTCCTGCTGCTCGACCTGCACACCGAGGAAGGGGTGACGGGGCGGGCGTACCTGTTCGGCTACGTCCGGCGCGCCAACGCACATCTGGCGGGCGTGCTGCGCGATATTCTGGCCATGACCAAGGGCGAGCGGCTTGCGCCGGTGGAAATCCATGCCAGGGCGACCAAGGGCCTGACGCTCATGGGCCACGAGGGCCTGGCGGCCATGGCGGTTTCGGGCTTCGACATGGCCTGCTGGGATGCCCTGGCGCAGGCCGCCGGGTTGCCGTTGGCCGGCCTGCTCGGCGGCAAGCCGGAGCCGATCCGGGCCTACAACAGCAACGGCCTCGGCCTGATCGCGCCCGAGCGGGCCGCCGAGGAAGCCGTCGCGCTCCTCGCCGAAGGCGGCTTCGAGGCGCTCAAGGTCCGCCTCGGTCGCGCGAGCCTGGAGGAGGATCTGGCCGCGGTGCGCGCGGTGCGAAATGCCGTCGGCGAGCACGTGATCCTGCCGTGCGACTTCAACCAGAGCCTCACCGTGGCCGAGGCGATCCGCCGCGGCCGGGCGCTCGACGCCGAGGGCCTGTATTGGATCGAGGAGCCCATCGTCTACGACGACCTCGAAGGCTGCGCCAAGATCGCGCGCGAGGTTGCGACCCCGATCCAGATCGGTGAGAACTTCTACGGCCCGAAGGCCATGGCGGCCGCCATCGCGGCGCGCGCGGCGGACTACATGATGCCCGATGCCCAGCGCATCGGCGGCGTGACCGGCTGGCTGCGCGCCGCGGCGCTGGCCGAGGCCGCCGGAATCGAGCTCTCGTCGCACATCCTGCCCGAGGTGTCCTGCCACCTGATGGCGGTGACGTCGACCCGGCATTGGCTGGAGTACGTCGACTGGGCCGCGCCGGTGCTGGCCAGCCCGCTCAGGGTGGAAAACGGCCACGTCCGCAGCCCCGACGCGCCCGGCACGGGCATCGCCTGGAACGAGGACGCGGTGGCGCGCTTTCAGGTCGACCTGTGACGGAGTCCCGCCGCACGGCCTCTCGGCTCAGGTGGCGGCCTGCACGGCGGCCGGCCAGATTCCCTTGCGGTGCGCCAGAACGCCGTCCAGCCAGTCGGGATCCATCTCCGGCACCGAGGAAAGCAGCAGCTCGGTGTATTCGTGGTGGGGCGGCGTGAGGACCTCCTCCTTCTCGCCCTGCTCGACGATCTCGCCCTGCAGCATGACGACGATCTCGTCGGCAATCGCCTTGACCGTCGCCAGGTCGTGGGTGATGAACATGTACGAGACGTTCAGCTCGTCCTGCAGGCGCTGCAGCAGCTTGAGGATCTCCTCGGCGACGAGCTGGTCGAGCGCCGAGGTCACCTCGTCGCAGATGATCAGCTCCGGCTCGGCGGCGAGCGCCCGGGCGATGCAGATGCGCTGCTTCTGGCCGCCCGACAGCTCGCCCGGGTAGCGGTCGATGAACTGATCCGGCTCGAGCTCGATCATCGACAGGAGCTCGCGGATGCGCTGCTCCTTTTCCGCGCCGCGCTGGCCGAGATAGAACTCGAGCGGGCGGCCGATGCTCTCGCGCACGCGCTGGCGCGGGTTGAGCGCCGTGTCCGGCATCTGGTAGATCATCTGCATCCGGCGCAACTGTTCGTGGTTGCGCTGCTTGAGCGCCGGCGGCAGCTGTTCGTTGCCGTAGAAGACCCGGCCCTGGAGCGGCGGCAGCAAGCCGGTGATGACGCGGGCCAGCGTGCTCTTGCCGCTGCCCGATTCGCCGACCACCGCGACCGTGCGGCCTTTGTGGATCTCCATGTTGATGTTCTTGAGAACCATGATCAGGCCGCCGTAGCTGGCCGAGAGGTTCTCGACCTTGAGCAGCGGCCGGCCCTGCCCGGCCTTAACCGTGTCCTTGCGGAAGCTGCGCACCGCGAGCAGCTGGCGCGTGTACTCCTCCTTGGGATTGGCGATCATGTCGCGGGCGTTGCCCTCCTCGACGAGGTGGCCGTAGCGCAGCACCATGATGCGGTCGGCCATCTGCGCCACCACGGCCAAGTCGTGGGTGATGTAGATCGCCGCGGTGTTGAACTGCTGGACCACGTTCCTTATGGCAGCCAGGACCTCGATCTGGGTGGTCACGTCGAGGGCCGTCGTCGGCTCGTCGAAGATGATGAGATCCGGCCGGCACGACATGGCCATGGCGGTCATGGCCCGCTGCAGCTGGCCGCCGGAGACCTGATGCGGGTAACGGAACCCGATCGTATCCGGATCGGGCAGCTGCAAACGTCTGTACAGGTCCTTGGCGTCCACTTCCGCCTGGCCGCGCGACATGACCCCGTGCTGCACCGGCATCTCGCAGTACTGGTCGATCAGCTTGTGCGCCGGGTTGAACGAGGCCGCGGCGCTCTGGGCCACGTAGGCGATGCGCGCGCCGCGGATCTTGCGCCGCTTCTCCTCGGAGGCGGCGCGCAAATCCATGCCGTCGAACAGGATCGAGCCGCCGGTGATGCGGCAGCCGGGCCGCGCGTAGCCCATGCAGGCGATGCCGATCGTGGACTTGCCGGCCCCCGACTCGCCGATCAGGCCCAGCACCTCGCCGCGGTGCAAAACGACGTCGATGTCGTGCACGATCTCGTGCCACTGCTCGTCGGCCTGCCCCTCGATGCGAAGGCCCCGCATCTCCAACAGGATCCCGTCAGCCGCGCCGGTGCCGCCGTCAGTGCTCATCGCGAAGCCCGCTGGTGATGTGCAGGAACCAGTCGACCACGAAGTTGACCCCCACCGTCAGAAGCGCGATGGCCGCGGCGGGCAGCAGCGGCGTGATGTCGCCGAAGGTGATGAGCGTCGCGTTGTCGCGCACCATGCTGCCCCAGTCGGCGGTCGGCGGCTGGATGCCGAGGCCGAGGAAGCTGAGCGCGCTGATGAACAGGAACACGAAGCAGAAGCGCAGGCCGAACTCCGCCACCAGCGGCGCGGTGGCGTTGGGCAGCACCTCGCGACGGATCACCCAAATTAGGCCTTCGCCGCGCAGTCGCGCGACCTCGACGAAATCCATGACCACGATGTTCATGCCGACGGCCCGGGAGAGTCGGAAAACGCGGGTCGACTCAAGAACCGCGATGACCACGACCAGCACCGGGATCGAGGTGCCGAGGATGGTCAGGATCAACAGGGCGAAGATGAGGCTCGGGATCGCCATCAACACGTCCACAACGCGCCCGAGGATCTGGTCGATCCAACCGCCCAGCGCCGCGGCGAGAAATCCCGTCGCCGCGCCGATCAGAAAGGCCAGGCAGGTGGTTATGAAGGCGATGCCGATCGTGTTGCGCCCGCCGTAGAGAATGCGCGTTAGCCAGTCGCGCCCCAGATTGTCGGTGCCGAGCAGAAACCGCGCGCCCCAGGGCTCGTACTCCGCTCCCACCACGTCGGTCTCGCCAAAGGGCGCGATGATCGGCGCGGTCGCCGCGACCATGACGTAGATCAGGATCACCACCAGGCCGAACCAGGCGGTCGGCGGCGCCTTGCTCAAGTCCTTCCAGAAGCGCACAGCGGCAAAGGCGCAAGCTTGGACGAACATCAGGCCGAAGAACGTGGACCAGGGCCACAGGCTGAACCGGTCCCAGAACAGGACGGCAATGAGCACGTACTCCAGTGCCAAGGTGACGATCAGCGTATCGCCCGCCGTGGACCGCTCCAGGGTGCTCCAGAAACGCAGCGTCAGCACGCTGTAGGCGTGGATGAACAGAAACCCGAGGATCGCCGCCCAGGTGTTCTCGGCTACGTTCTCCAGGAACAGCACGAGCACGAAGAAATGCACGGCGGTCACGGCGAGACGGCTGGCCCAAGGCGAAGGCCGGGCGGGGAGCGCGCTCTCCATGGTCGCCATGGTCATCGCTCGATGTCCCCCCCTCAACGCGGATGCATCAGCCGCGGGTTGGTCATGATCGACAGCACGTCCGCGGTGAGGTTGAGCAGGATATAGGTCGCGGCGAAGATCAGGCAGCTCGCCTGCACCACCGGGATGTCCCGCTTGGAGACCGAATCTACCAAAAGCTGCCCCAAGCCGGGATAGACGAAGACGACCTCGACCACCACGACGCCGACCACCAGGTAGGCGAGGTTGAGCACCACCACGTTGATGATCGGCGCCAGCGCGTTGGGCAGCGCGTGCCTCACGATGATGCGCGAGCGCCTCAGGCCCTTGAGGTTGGCCATCTCGATATAGGGGCTGGCGAGCAGATTGATGATCGCAGCGCGCGTCATCCGCATCATGTGGGCGACGATCACCAGGGTCAGCGTGAAGGCCGGAAGCGCCGTGCGGTAGACGCGTTCCCAAAAGCCCAGTGCGTCGCTCACGTTGGAAATGCTGGGAAATACGCCCGCCTGAACCGCAAGAAACAGGACAAGGATGTAAGCGATGAAAAATTCCGGGAAGGAGATCGAGGTGAGCGTCACGACATTGACGCAGCGGTCGTAGAAGGTGTTGCGATGGAGCGCCGCCAACACCCCGAGCGTCACGGCCAGCGGCACGGCGATGATAGCGGCGATCAAGGCAAGGAACAGAGTGTTCTCCAGCCGGCCGCCGATCAGCTCGGCGATCTCCCGCTGGTTCGCCAACGAGCGGCCCATGTCGCCCTGGAGCATGCCAACGAGCCACTCGATGTAGCGCTCGTGCGCCGGCAGATCGAGCTTGAGCTCTTTCCGGAAGGCGGCGACCGTCTCCGGTGTCGCCGCCTGGCCGAGGACGGCCTCCGTCAGGTCACCCGGCAGCAGCTCGACAGCCAGGAAGATGATGAGCGAGACGACGAACAAGGTGAGGAGGCCCAGCGCCAGGCGCTGGGCCACCATCGTCGCGATTTTGATCATAGAGCAGGCAACGTCATTCGGTTCGGCCTAGGCGAACCACCAGCGCTCGACCGCTCTTGGGCCGTCGAGATCCCAGTTCGCTCCCATCTTTGCGTGCTGAATCTTTTCGGACAGCCCCATGACGTAGTTGGCGAACATGGGAATCACGACGCCGCCCTCGTCGCGGACGATGCGCTGCATCTCCACGTACATCTCTCTTCGCTTCTTCTCGTCGAGCTCGGCACGGGCTCCCTTCAAGAGCTTGTTGAAGCGATCGTGCTTCCAGAAGGCATCGTTCCACTTGGCGTCCGCGGCATACTCGATGGAGAACATCCAGTCCTCCGTCGGCCGGCCGCCCCAGTAGACCGCGCAGAACGGCTTCTTCATCCAGACGTCCGACCAGTAGCCGTCGTTGGGCTCGCGAACGACCGTGATGTCGATGCCCGCCGGCGCGGCCTGCTCCTTGTAAAGCACGGCCGCATCGACCGCACCCGGAAACGCCGCATCGGCGGCGCTGAGGTTGACCTGGAGGTTGCTCAAACCGGCCTTCTTGAGATGGGATTTGGCCTTGTCCGGATCATACTCGCGCTGCTGCAGCTCGCTCGCGAAGTAGCGCTGGTTGCGCCCAATGGGGTGATCGTTGCCGAGATAGCCGTGGCCGCGCAGGACCTTTTGCAGCAGCGCCTCGCGGTTGATCGCATGCTTGAGCGCGAGACGCACGTCGTTGTTGTCGAACGGCGCCATGTCGGTGCGCATGGCGAAGGTGTACTGCAGTGTGCCGCTCGTCTCCTCGAGCCTGACGCCGGGCTTGCGGGCGAGCAAATGCGCGGTCTTGAGGTCGACGCGATCGATGGCGTCGACTTCGCCGGTGGTCATCGCGTTGGTTCGCGCGGCCGCATCCTTGATCGAGATGATTTCCGCGCTGTCGAAGTGGGCGCGTCCCTCCTTCCAGTAGTTGGGGTTCCGCTTCATGGCGGTTCGCACGCCGGGCTCGTAGCTCTCGAGGACGTAGCCGCCCGTGCCCACGCCGCTTTCCCACTCGACCTTGCCGTCCTTGGCCGGCATGATCGGGATGTGATAGTCGCTCATGATGAAGGGCCAGTCGGCGTTGCCCTCCCTTAGCGAGATCACGACGGTATTCTTGCCGTCCGCCTTCAGCTCGACGATGGGCTCGACCAGACCCTTGACCGCAGACTTCGATTCCTCGCCACGATGGTGATTGATCGAGGCGACGACGTCATCGGCGTCCAAGGTCTTGCCGTTGTGGAACTCGACGCCCTTGCGCAGCTTGAAGGTCCACGTGACCGCGTCGGGCGAGGCCTCCCAGCTCTCGGCCAGCTCGGGGATGAGTTCGCCCGTCGTGTCCACCTCGGTCAAATAATTGCGCAGCGAGTGGCCGACGGTCTGCATGTAGGTGTCGAGATATGTCGCCGGATCGAGCGAGTCGGATGTTGCCCCGTGGCCGATTGCGACCCGGAAAGCACCCCCCTTCTTCGGCATCGCGGCCTTGACGCCCTTGGCTGCCAGCGAAGTCGCCAGCATCGACGACACACCGAGCGCCGTCGCCTGCGACAGGAACTCGCGGCGGGTGATCCGTCCCGCCTCGAGCATGCGTTGGAGTTGATCTAGCTTTTTCATTGTCTGCCTCGCCTTGCTTTGTGACCAAGTCGACTGGTTATAGTGTCTTTTTATAGTGTCTTTTGACGGCGCTGTTTTGTCTCCCAGAGCTTGGATGATGCGCCAAAAGCCGGAGCCACGCAACAAGCGGAAAATATTCGGATTTCCGGCCGAGGCCCGCTTTCCGCGAGGCGCCGGCACGGCTCGGGGCGGGGGACACAACATGAGAGAAACCCGCGGGATCGCGGGGGAGCGCCGCGCGCGAGCGCCTTCACGTGTCTCCCGAGACGGCGTACAACTCCGCCTGCCCCGCGGGCGCCGGCGGGTTGCCCGCCCAGAACGGAAACAGACAGCCGCAAGAAGAGACGGGAAGAGCGAAGGGAGAAGAGGCCATGCGATACCTGCACACCATGGTGCGCGTGAGCGACCTGGACGAGTCGCTCGATTTCTATTGCGACAAGCTGGGCCTGGTCGAGGTCCGCCGCATGGACAACGAGGCGGGCCGGTTCACGCTCGTCTTCCTGTGCGCGCCCAAGGACGTGGACCAGGCCAAGGCGAACCAGGCGCCGCTTCTGGAGCTGACCTACAACTGGGACCCGGAGGCCTACACGGGGGGCCGCAACTTCGGCCATCTGGCCTACCGGGTCGACGACATCTACGAGGTCTGCCGGCGGTTGAGCGACGCCGGCGTCACCATCAACCGGCCGCCGCGCGACGGCCGCATGGCCTTCGTGCGCTCGCCCGACAACATCTCGATCGAGCTGCTGCAGGAGGGCGAGCCGCTGCCGGCCAAGGAGCCCTGGGCCTCCATGCCCAACACCGGACAGTGGTGAGCAAGGGCGGGCGGCGGGGAGCCCATGTCTTGGCATGCCGCGTCCAAAGGGACGCCGGAGCGGCGGTGCATGCCGCGCCGGTCGTGGCCGGGATTGGCGCCCTTGCGGCGCGGCGAGGCGCGGCGGCGCACCCCCGGGACGCGCCTGGTGATCTGCTGTGCGCCCTTGTCGCCCAGGCTCGAGAGCGCACGGCGTACGTCGTGTTCGATCCGGCGCAGCGGAATGAGCCTGGCAATGGGGTCGGGGTCCCCGTCCCGGCACGGCCGTGACCTTGGCCGGTTCCCTGATGCCGATGGGGCAAGCCGGCGCAATACCCCAGGTGTTGCCTGAGGCACAGGTGAGGCCACGGGGCCGGAACCCGATCGGGCGGGGCCCCGCGGGAGCGCGACGCGCCGGTGGGGCGTGCTCGCCGGTAGCCTTGGCTTCGGCGCACCAGGGTGCGTTGCGCCCACAGGAGGCCAGCCTTGGCGGCGCAGCTTGACATGACATTAGGTGATGCGGTGATGGGGTGATGGGGCCTGCCCGGGCCTCCCGATGCGGCCGTAATGGAAGGCGGCAAGAGCCGAGCCCATGGCGGGCGAGGTGCTGGCGCCGGGGCATTGCAGGACAACGCCGATCTGCGACCCGGCCGGGCTCGACCGGAGCCGGTTTCGCGCCGCGACCGGGTCGCTCGGCCCGCATCGAGCGAGCCCGGCCTTCTCGGCAATATTTGGCCGCTTGCTGAACCCCGGTGCGCCGGGCATGGTGCCCCGCGACGTGTCACCACCAGCAGGCGCCGCCGCCATGCCGCGCTACACAGTGGAACGGGTGCTGCCCTATTCGGCGGAGGGCCTGTTCGACCTGGTTGCCGACGTCGAGCGCTATCCCGGTTTCGTCCCCTGGTGGGTTGCGGCCCGCGTGTCGAATCGCTCCACGAGGACGTACCGGACGGACCAGGTGCTCCGCATCGGCCTCATCCGGGCGCGCTTCTCCTCGACGACGACACTGCATCGACCGCACCGGATCGACGTCACGTCGACGGATCGGCCGTTCCGTGCCTTCCACCTGGTTTGGCGCTTCGAGCCGATCGGGGGCGAGCGTTGCCGGGTCGTGTTGGACGCGGAGTTGGAGCTTCGCTCGCGCATGCTCGCGGGCCTTGTCGAGCGGGTTTTGTCCGGCTTCCCCGAGGCCATCGTGGATGCCTTCGAGCGTCGCGCTCGGCGGCTCTGCGAACTGGGGAGCCGGCCGAAACCTCGGACCGTTGATGAAGATTGAAACCCCGTTTGATCCAGATCAATCAAAAGCTCGCAATCACTCGGTAGATTTGTTTGCGATTATACACATAATTCTTTTGCGGGATTAGTCCATGACATAGCGACATCGGAATTTTTTAATATTTAAAGAATGAATTGTACGGCAGAAAGCCCGTCGGGCATAGCCGGCGCCGGATAGGAGCCGCGCGAGGGGAAGGAGTCACTCCGATGATGTTTTCGCGACACTGTGCCGCCCTGGGCCTGCTGGCCCTGTGCCTGCTTGGCTGGCCTGGTTCGCCCCAGGGCGCGCCGCCAGCCGAGTGGTCGCAGATTCCAACGCACACCGTGAAGCTGTTCTACCCGGGAAACGGGGGCTACCAATGGCTTCGTGACCCGGATCATAAGCGCGCCTACAAGCAGGTGCTCGAGGGCGAGTCTTGTACAGGATGCCACGAAGGCGAAGAGCAGGATATCGGCGATCTGATCGTCTCCGGGAAGCGGTTGGAGCCCGACCCGATTCCGGGTAAGAAGGGAAGCCTTGACCTGCACGTCCAGGTCGCTTACGACGCGGACAACGCCTATTTCCGATTCCAGTGGGACACTCAGATGGACCGCCCCGGCCGGATGCACAACTACATGCGCTACGACGGCGAGAAATGGGAGTTCTACGGCGGCCCGCGCTCGAGCGGAAAGGTGCGCAGCGGCGAGCAGCCCGCTGTTTACGAGGACCGCCTGGCCATCATGGTCGACGACGGCTCCGTCCCGATGTTCAAGGAACAGGGGTGCTGGCTGACCTGTCACACCGGGATGCGGGATATGCCCGAGGAGGCGTCGAAGAGCGCCGTCAAGAGCCATCCCGTACTGGGCGAGAGCGGCCTCGAGAAAAGCGACGTACGCAAGTACCTGCCGTCCACGCGGAGCGACGAGACGGCCTCCTGGGACAAGGTGAAGTCGCCCCAGGAGGTCGCGCGGATCAAGGCGGCCGGAGGTTTCGTCGACCTCATGCAGTGGCGGGCCCACCGCAGCAACCCGGTCGGCATGGCCGATGACGGCTACGTGCTCGAGTACCGCCTGTTCGACGCGGGCAAAGGCCCGTTCAGCTGGAACGTCGAGCGCAAGACCATGACCCCGAAGTACATGTTCGACGCGGCCAAGGTGGGCGTCAAATCGATCACGGTCGCCGATATCGGGGATCCCTCGAAGCCCTACGCGATCATTCGCGAGGGAAACGCGGCCCTGTACGATCCGAACGCGGGCTGGAAAGCCGACGACGTGCTGCCCGGCCGCCTGTTGAGCCGCGCGGACGCCAAGGGCTCGGCCGCCGACAACAACGAGGTCAAAGGGGAGTGTGAAGGATGGCACCTGGACCGTCGTGTGGACGCGCAAAATGAACACCGGCCACCCGCAGGACGACAAGATCCTGGAAGAGGGCGAGGCCTACACGTACGGCTTCGCGGTGCATGACGACAACGTGACCACCCGCTTCCATTTCGTCGGCTTCCCGGTCTCGATCGGGTTCGGGGCCAAGGCGGATATCCAGGCCACCAAGGTGAAATGAGCACGCGACATCGGCGAGAGCGCGCCTGGCCCGGAGGCTGGCGACGACGAGAGGGGTAAATGCGCTTTTTGAAACGGATTTTTCGGCCGGTGCCCGTCGCCGCCACCGGAGGAGTGGCGGTCGGCGTGCTCTTCGGGGTTCCCGTGGCCGACGGCGTCGACCGCTACTTTATCTTCCGACGACTTCTGTTCCAACACGTGTCACGTGATGACCGGAACGGTTACCGAGGAACTGAAGCAGAAGACGCATTGGACCACGCGCACCGGCGTGCGGGCCGGATGCAAGGACTGCCACGTTTCGGAGCACATCACGGAGGCGTATTGGGACCATATCATAGGAATGGGAGAGCTGTATGGGTGGGCAATCGAAGGCGTGCGCACTGTCGAAGACTTCGAGAGACGCAGGGCGGCGGCGGCCGACCGGGTCCGTTTGGACATGCTGGCGAACGACAGCAAGCATTGCCGCTCCTGTCACGTCAAAGAGGCCATCCAGCCGGAGCGAACGCGCGGCCAGCGCCAACACAAGGAAGCGGATGAGAAAGGAATCACCTGCATCGTCTGTCATTACAATCTCGTGCATAAGGACGTGCCACCGTCCGAAGCCTTCGATGAGGTCATCGGGTCCTTCTGAGTCCGGGCCTGCGCGCCGAACAGGATCACGGCCGCCGCGTGGCTTCGGGCCGAACGAAGGGCTAAGAGCGGGCGCGGGCTGCCTGCGGCTAACGGGGGGTGAAGACCATAGCAACGAGCCCTTGGCGTACCGCGATGCCATTTGACCCGGCCGCTCGTGCGGAGGCCGTGCCCGGCCGGCCGGACGTCTCGCGGGAGAGAAATCGGCCGGGCACGGCTTCGGCATACGCCGAGGCTCCGCTTCCGGACTACCTTCGCGATGTCTACTCCTGGGCCTACCTGCGGCCCGCTTCCATCGCATTGCTGGACCGAGGGCCGGTCGTATCGGCGATCCTGTGGGGCAACTACCGGCGCCTGGCGAACGCGGCCCTTGCCGAGCTGCGCCCGGGCCAGCGCGTGCTGCAGCCGGCCTGCGTGTACGGCAACCTGTCGGCCCGGATCGCCACGCTGCTTGGGTCGTGCGGCCGCCTCGACGTGCATGACGTCGTGCCCCTGCAAATCGAAAACTGCCGGCGCAAGCTCCGCGCCTTCGACAACGTCAGCTTGATCGTGCAGGATGCCGCCAGCGAAGTCGCGGCGGTCTACGACGCGGTATGCTGCTCCTTTCTCCTGCACGAACTGCCCGAGGACCACAGGCGCAAGGTGCTCGAGTCGCTGCTGGGCGCGGTACGGCCGGGCGGTAAAGTGGTTTTCATCGACTATCACCGGCCCCATTGGGCGCATCCGTTGCGCGGCGTCATAAAGCTGACCTTCGACCTGCTGGAGCCCTTCGCGGAAGGCCTGTGGCGGCAGGATATTCGGCACTGGGCTCCGCATGGCGCGGATTTCTCTTGGTCCAAGGAGACCTATTTCGGCGGCCTCTATCAGAAGACCGTGGCCAGACGGTCCGGGCCGTAGGGCCCGCGGCTGTGGTCTCGGTCGCGAGCGCCATCGCGGCCCGCTTGAGCTCGTCAAGAGCTCCGCGGGCCGCAGCCGCTTGCGGCAGAGCGAGCCGGCGATCAAGTACGCCAACGTCGTCGAGGCCACCCGCGCGGCGCACGCCAAGCGCCGGGACGGCGCGCACCGGCTGGAAGAACAAAACTGACACTCCCACGCCGCGAGTGTCGGTCTCAGTGCTTGCGGGGGCCGCAGCCAGCGTTATTTGCACATCGCGGCGTCTGGTTGCACCGCACACGGGCAGGCAAATGCCGGGGCGGGATGTGGACCTTGTGCGCTCTTTCGACTCGTTGCTCTTATCCCCCCACGAAGCTGTAAGGCTCTGAGAACCTGATCAAAATCGCCAACCCGTCCGCGATGTACGGCGGCCGCGAACTGGGTCGGCAATGCCTGTGCGGACCGCGGATCAGGGGGCGGGCCGCCTCCGACGCCTGCGTCGGCTTCTTGGCCCGGGCGGCAGGCCAGGATCATGCGGCCGCCTCGTCCCGTTTGGCCGCCCGCGACGTCGTCCCGTGGCACCTCCTCGCCATTGACGTCCGTTGCGGCCGGCTCGAAGCGGGCGGGTGCCCGGCCTTGCTCGCCCAGCCGCGGGATCTGGTATACGCCGGGCTCACGGCTGTTGCGAAACACCAAGCTTTTCGCGCTTGCCGGATGTCGGGCCCGAGCAGGCCAGGCTCAGAATGAGCGAGGCGACGCCCAGGTTCCGCGTGGCGTGTTCCGGGATGCCGGGGCCTCACGATATTCCCCGGAATACGGAACCCTGCACCTGGCCACAGCCACCGCGTCGAGCCGAGGGGGCTCGGGCGTGCCGTCGCCGTCCGGCGGCCATCCGTCCAGCGCCTAGTCCTCCGTCGTGTGCGGCCGCTGGCGCCTGCGCCGTCTATCGGCAACAGCGATCAGGCCGCCCAGCGCCAGGAACAGCACGGCGCCCAGCCCCCATACCCGGCCGCTGGCCGGCATGTAGATCATGTCGACCGTGTAATACAGCGCCGAAAGGGCCGCCCAGACGAGGAACACGATCGTGATGAGCAAAGAGTCTTCCTTCATGGCTTCATCACCTCCTGAGCCGGCTAATGACCCCCGTGCCCTCCGGTGGCCGTGATGGGCAGGCTTTGCATGAGCTCAAAGCCGAGTGCGGTAAACACATACATGCCGGCGATGAGCAGGGCGACCGACAGGGGGCCCAGCCAGACCGCCTGGCCGCCGACCGCGACGCGACCCCACGAGAGGGTCGGCAGGCTCGCGGTCTCGGTGCCTGCCCGGCGGACGCTGCCCACCAGCGTCCTGAAAAGGCCGAAGACGTAGCCAGCGAGGCCGAGCGTCATGAAAACGGCGCCGACTCCCACCACGCTCATGAGCGTCCCCCATATCGCCGGGGCATTGCCTTCGTAGCTGACGTCCATCAAGCGGCGCGGCACGCCGAGGTACCCGGCTGTAATCCCCGCGGCGCCGAAGATCAGCAGGCCGAACGTCATCACATAGGGTAGGACGCCAAGCACGTTCGGCCGCCATAGCCGGTGCCCGGTCAGTGCGGGGAGCACGTACACCAAGGCGGCAAGGAAGGTCAGCGTGACCGTGCCGAGCGTCAGGAAGTGGAAGTACCCCGGCACGAAGAACGTGTCGCTGAGCAGGGGCGCCAGCCGTTCCTGGATCAGGACGAAGGAGAAAACGCCGCCAAGCGCCGCGTTGACCACCGCCATTCCGATGGCGGCCATCGCCGGGTTGCGCCACGGCAGCATGCGCACCCAGCGCAGCAAGCCGCGGGCGCCTTGCGCCCTGGCATGAGACTCCAGCGAGGCCACGATGACCAGGAACACGAGCACCGTGGGGACCCCGATGAACAGCGACAACATCGACCCCGTCGCCTTCACCGCGTCGGCAAGGTTCGGCTCGAGGAACATGTGATAGAGCGACGTGGGCGGCACGAAAATCAGATACAGCGAAAAGATCACTTTGGAGAATCGCTGCCCGAAGATCGACTTCACGCCGGTCATGACCTCGACCAGCAGGTACCAGATAACGACCGTGGCCATCAGGGGCAGGTAGTGCACGTTGTGAAACAGAATGTGCCAGCTCATCGTGTAGTTCGACGGCGCGGGGCCGAAGCCGAAGGCCCACCAGGCCGCGGGCAGGAATGCGTTGATTGCGGCCACGGCACTCACCATCAGCAACCCGGACCAGGCGACGCTGGCGAAACCGACCGATGACCAGGGGCCGGTCCTGCCCTCGAATTTGGGCCTGAGCGCGGTGGCGATGCTGCATGCGGCGACCAAGAACAAGCCAAGGCTGAGAAACAGGTAGCCGAGATAGAAGTAGCCGCCCTTGATCATGTCGTAGTCAATGAGGTCCGGCTGGGCGTCGTAGAGCATGATCGCACCCAGCACCGGCATCGCCTCGTTCAAGCCGAACCCCGCAACCATCAGCAAAAGACCCAGCCAAGCCAGTGGACTCCAGGCGAGCCGGTCAGCGTCCTGCGTGTAAGTCGCGGCCAAAACGAGGACCAGGCCCGCCTGAGCAAAGTACAGCCAGTAGAAGAAAATCGTCACCCCATGCAGGGTCAGCATGCGGTAGGCCATCGCCGCTTCCAGCTCGATGAATCCTGCCCGAACGAAGGCCGTGACCGCGCCGTATACGAGCCCCAGCGCGAGGGCGAGCAGCCCCATGCCGAGAAAGCCCTTGAGCAGGTTTTGATCGCGCCGCGCAAGGCGTTGCAGGCCGTCGACCAGTCTGTTCGTCGTCATCGTCTACGTCTCCTATCAACGCCTATGCCACGACGATCTTGCCCATCATCATGTCATGCCCCTCGCCGCAGTACACGGTACAGTAGACCAGGTATTCGCCGGGTGCGGTGAAGACCAAGGTCTTCTCGGTCAAAGCCCTGGCTCGGCAGCGAATCATGTGACCGGCCGTGCGCATGAGGATCGACGAGCCGTGATCCGCGTCAACGGCCATGATGCGGAAGCGGTACGGTACGTTTGCATCCAAGCGCAGCAGGTTGGGTTGGTATCCGTACCGCGTGGCCATGACGTAGACGTCGGTCGGCTCGTCTGCGGACTTGGAGCCGTGTGAGGGCGCGGCCTTGTCTTCGTGGCCGTGGTTCTCGGCCGCCGCCGTCCGGGACGGGGCCTCGTGGTCGTCGGGACGAGCGCGGCCCTCCGCCTCAGGGGCGTGCGCCTCGTGTGCCGGCTCCGCGTGCTCGCCGGGACGCCGTGGTTTGACGCTTCCGTCGGGAAGCCTGTTTGCCTCGAGGAACTCTCCGGCGAGCTTGCGGAAATGCTCGGGCGACATCCCGGACCCGTCGCCGTGCCCCGTGCCCGCGTGCCCGCCGCCGTTGCCGGCGGACACGAAGTCGAGGCTGGTTGGCGCGGCGCCGTAGGCGGCCCACAAGCCGTAAAGGCTGAGCACGCCAAAACTCATGCCTGTTATGAACACACGGCGCGTTGTCAGATGTGCGCGTGGGGCGTCGCCGTCTCCTGTCTTCGGCCAATCACGTTTCATGGCTGCCTCTCCTCATTCGGGACAGTCGCTGGACACCGGCTCATGACGTCTTGAACGAGCTCCTTGCGTAGCTGCGTTGTGCCGTGGGTCTAGGATTTTCGGGGGCCGCGCGTCGCGGCGGTGTTGATGCCTCCTGGACTCTGAACGCCGAACATGGCGAAACGGCCGCCTCCGCTGGACCTCCCGCGCGGGATACGGGAAATACCCGGAACCGGCACGGGAAAATACCTCTTTTGCCCGATGAATGTACCGCTTGCGACCGGGGCCCACCATGCGACCAATTGTCGCACCCACGGGAGGCTTCAAGGATCCGGATCGCAGGCGTCTCATCTCGTTCGACCGGCGCCTTGCCCGCGGGCGGGCGTCGCGTCCGCATGTCGAGCGGGACGATGCGAACGCGGTGGGCTTGGCGACCCCCGCCAGACGGAGCTTCGCCAAGACACCTGGGGCGCAATAGCGCGGCGGAGCGCTTCGAGGCGGAAATCCGAGGATGCTGAGCGCCGGTGCGAAAGCGCCACGGGTCCCGGCCGGGGCGAACTAACGCGGCGAGCGCTTGGCGAGGATTCGCTGGAGGGTGCGGCGGTGCATGTTCAGCCGGCGGGCCGTCTCGGACACATTGCGATCACAAAGCTCATAGACTCGCTGAATGTGCTCCCAGCGCACCCGATCGGCCGACATGGGCTTGCTGGGCGGCGACGGTTTCGGTTGCCCTTTGGCCATCAAGACCGCCTCGATATCGTCGGCATCGGTGGGCTTGGCCAGATAGTCGACCGCGCCCGCCTTGATGGCGGCGACGGCCGTGGCGATGTTGCCGTAACCGGTGAGCATCACGATGCGCATGTCCGGGCGCCGCTTCCGCAGGACCGGCACAATGTCGAGCCCGTAGCCCTCCTCGAGGCGCAAGTCGACCACGGCGTATGCCGGGGGTGAGTCCGCGATGAGCGCCATCGCTTCCTCGGCAGTTGCCGCGGTGGTAACCGTAAACCCTCGTCGCTCCATGGCCCGTGCAAGTCGCTGACGAAACGGTTGGTCGTCGTCGACGATGAGAAGACTGCGCGCCTCAGGGCTCGCCCGTGCGAATGAGTCCTTATCTCCCTCTTGATGCTTCATCAGCCGACGTCCTGCGTGAGATCCGACGGCCGGTCCGCCTTTTCGGCGGGGTCGGGGGCTTCCGCCTCGAGCAAGGGTCGGGGCCAGGTGATGATGATCCGGGCTCCGCCATCGCGCCGGTTGCCGAACTCCATCTCGGCCCCGGTGCGCTCAAGCAGTGTTTTCGCAATGAATACGCCGAGGCCCATGCCCCCCGAGTCACGGCGGGTTGACACATAGGGTTCACCCAACGCGCCGAGAATATCGCGCGACAGTCCCGGTCCATCGTCGGTGATCTCGATGCGCACCTCCGATTGGGACCAGCCGATCTTGACCGAAACCCAGCTGTTCGCGAAATCGACCGCATTTTCGATAAGGTTCTCGAGCCCGTGGACGACCTCCAGGCTGTGGGGCACCACAGGCTGTCCGGTCTGGTCCGGGATTTCGTCGCTTGTCGAGCCTTCGCCTCGGGGCGAATTGGCGGCGTCGACCTCGATGTCCACCCTGATGCCCTCGCGCTGATGCGAGCGCGCAGCCGATTCGACCAAGCTCAGCAAAGGCACGCGGTAGAAGGGGGAGCCGCGTTCACTTTCCGGACGATGCGTGAGCCGGGCAAGGATCTCGCGGCAACGGTTGGACTGGCTGACCAGAAGCCCTAAATCCTCGGCGTACGGACTGTCCGCAGGAAGCTCGCGGCTCATTTCTTTTGCGATGAGCGCCATCGTACTCAGCGGCGTCCCGAGCTCGTGCGCCGCGGCGGCGGCAAGTGCCCCTACGGCGGACATGTGCTGTTCGCGCGCCAGCGCCATCTGGGTTTCGGTGAGGGCATCCGACATCCGCCGGCCTTCCTCAGCCACGCGCAAGATATAGATCGAAAAGAAAACCATTCCGACCACGAGCGAGGACCCGATCCCTAGGACATAAATGTGGGAGAGCACGTGCTCTCCTCCCGGCCAAGGAAGGGGCAAGTGGAGGAACATCAATGTGCCGACGCATACAATAAACAGCGTGCCGAGCCAGAGGGTGCTTCGCACGCTGAGAATGGTGGCCGAGATCGTCACGGGCGCGAGCAGCAGGACGGAGAAAGGATTGTGCAACCCACCGGTCAAGAACAACAGAACGGCAAGCTGCAACATGTCGTACGCAAGGTAGAGCACGGCCTGGCTGTCGCTCAGCCGTTTTGAATACGGGTAGCGCAGGGTGACAACGATGTTCAAAACGGCGGACGTTCCCACCGCCGCCAGAGCGGGCACAATGGGCAGGCCGTAACCCAACGCAAAATACACGAACAAGATCGTGGCGGTCTGGCCGAACACAGCGATCCAACGGCTGAGGACCAAGGTGCGCAGCCTCACGCGCCCGGTGGTGGTTTGTCCGCTCAATGGAGAGCGAGTCGCGAAGGCCGAGTCCGCGCGCAGCGGCATGGCTCTGGTTTCGGGTGGGACGGCCATGTTTCACATCCTTGGCATGGCCCTGGCACTTGCTGTCCTTGTTATGTTGGTCGGATTTGTGTCCGAGGAAAGGTCCGATCAAGTCCCAGAGCTGCTGGAAATTCCGATCCGGCGTGCATCGTCCGTGGGCTCCGTGTGGAGGCCGTTGCGGGCCTCGGAGTTCCGATACGGCTCGGCTCTCACGGCGGCCCTCGGGCGGCCCTCGAAGTTGGTGGCCTTGATGGCCGGCCGGCGCCCGGCCGAGCGGATCACGGCCGACCCGACCAAACCCTCCGCCACCCTCATCCGGCCAGGAGGGCAGCCGTTACCATAACCCGACCCCGGCGCCGCGCCATGCTCATAATATGCGCGGCCGAGCGCGTCCCGGGCGTGCGCCTCCAAGGCCTCCTCGACGAGCGGGTGCGTCGCCAGCCTCGTCGTCTCCTCTCGCCCCGACGGCGAGGCAAGCCGGCCCTCGATCGGATCCGAAGGTGATTGCGGGTCGGCCGCGATGGCGGGACCCTCTATTGCCATGGGGGGCCTTCTCCGTCCGGATCGCTTGCCACCATGCCCGTGCCGAATGTCCACATGAGAGTGTGCAGCCCGTCCCAATTTTCCGGCAAATCTACGACTTCACCCGGGCTGAGGCGGGGTAAACTTAATGAGGCGCGGCAGTAGAGCCGGGTTGTCGTGGACCACACCGCCGCAGGACGCCGGTTACATGATAACCAAAGCGACATAAACCAGGAAGTGGTGCTGAGCCGGAGGCGGGCCCCTATTTCACAGCCTCTGCGTTCTCAGCCGTGTTATCCAGCCCGTTCGAGAGCCGCGTCTCGTTGAAGCGCAGACCTATTGCACAACGTCCGTCTTCTCAGACACGTTATCCTTATATGGCAGTCACTCTTTCCGGCTGTGGGGCCTTATACCGGCGCGCCCTTGATCGGACTCGGGCCCCGCTCTTCGGCTTCGCTCAGAGCGAAGCCCTCATGCTGAGCGACGTCGAAGGATTAAGGGCCGGCCCTGAGGGGGCGTCCTCATCCGCTCGCTGGTATTACTCCAGCGGTGCTTTCCGAGGCGCCCAGAGTCTTTGTATTGTGAGTGGAACGAATGTCTTCTCCACCCGTATATTATACGACTGCGGCTCCTCTAGAATTTCTACGCGTGCTTCGGTCCTTCTGTAGCCCTTTGCCTCTATTTCCACCTCGTATGTCCCTCCAGGGGCGGTGATCTTTACAGGGCCTTCGATATCCTCCCGGCCGAGTATCTTCCCAGTCTTGGGGTCCCGAATAATAAGCTGAGCGTCTTTCGGCGGCTCATTTGCCTCCTGAAATGAGATGTTTAGAGTCGCTGTGTATCTTTGCGAGCTGTGTTCGGCCGCAACGGCGGCGCCGATGCCCAGCACGGAGCCCGAAGGGTTGCCACCGCTCGGATGGCTGGTGATGTCCGCTCCTTGCGACGTTGACTGGTAAGGAGCTGCGACCGAGAGGACAGCGAACAACGCGAATCCACGACCAAAGGCGTCCACCCGTGTTCGCGGCTGGTAGACCCAGCATAGGCAGCACGCCAGAAGCATCAGGGCAGGTATTATGAAGACCGCTTCGTCAAACCCGGCGTAGACGTGTTGCTTGATGACTTCGGCGATCTTCAATGTTGTCGCCGCGTACCCGTTCGTGAATAGATCGCCTGCTGTGAGAAAGAAAGCGCCGAGAGCGGCAGCAACGTAAAGCGCGACTGGCTTCTCGCGCCTCGGCGGGTGTCTGCCCTCAGAGTGGCCGCCGACAGGAGACGCGGCGGCGCCTGGCGACTGATCCTGCATTGCACACCTCCTCAACTGCGACGTTGGGCACCTGCTCATCTGCGACGTCAGACAAAGGACTCCGCTGGGGACCCCGCTGGCCAGCGGCGCAGCCTGCATCATGCCTCGTCGGGCGGTAAACTTGGGTTGCAGAGTCTCTGGCCATGACTGCGGCTCTCGCTCAGGCAATCAAACTCGCCCGGCTATCCTTAGGCCGCCTCACACGGTCGATCAGGCGAGTGAACATCCTGCGATTTTTCTGCAGCATCTCCGAGACTTTAGCTTCAAGCCGGGCGATATTCTCAGGGCGGGCGTCGTCCATGTCATCATTTGGCGCCTCAGGATCGTCGGCATCTGCTCCGAGATCCGTCTGGAATCGGAAATAGCGCTGAACGCGTCCGCGGTTGAGGTCCTGGTCAAGCTGATAATCAACGGTATCGCTGACGCCGTCGAAAATGACGTTAAGCAGCGGCCGCGCCCAGCCGAACAGGCCCCAGTCCTTGGCATCCTCGTATGCGATTGGGCGTTCGGTTAGACCCGTCCCCAACGACACAAGCAGGTAATTTCCAGCGTTCGGGTAGAGCAGCCTCGCGCTGGCCATGGCGCACTCGGCGGGATTGTTCGCAAACACGCCGCCGTCAACGAGCGTATAGCGCGTCCCCACAGCGCTCTCGATCAGGGCCGGCTCGAAGTATGTCGGCGCGGCGGATGTGGCGCGGGCTATATCTCGAAGCTTGAACTCGCGGTTCCGGGAACTGTTGTTCACACCGAGATCCTCACCACGTGCGCGCCAGCTCTTGAAGAAAAACGGCCGCCGTCGCTCTATGTCATAGCTTGTGACAAGCAAATCGGTCAGCGCCGCCGACAGAAGCGAGTCGCCGAGGCGATCTTGCAGGATGCGTTCCAAGTTGTCCGCTTCGTACTTTTCATCCACGGTTCCTCCGAGCGAACCGAAGCCGTGCCAGAAGGAGTGGCTGAAGATCCGGCCGCCCTCGTCCCTGTAGAGGTCCAATAGATCCCGGGCAGAAAACTTCGGCGTCCCGTCGGGCCCAGGAGTGGAGAGCCCAACGGCGAGGATCCCGCCGGTCGAGGTGCCTGCGACCATGTGGAACAGGTCGGTGATGCGACTGCCGGTCCGCTGTTCGATCTCCTGGAGCACGCGAGCCGGTATAACTCCGCGGATTCCGCCGCCGTCGATGGCCAGAATCCTGACTGTGCCGGGCATGCCATTCACCGTATTCCGTGGTGGCTCTAAGGTTTCGCTCTAAGTTTTCGCAGTGAACTTGCCGGTTAGCGACATGATCTACGCACCTCCTCCTTGTTCTTCGTGCCCTTTCCCACAGGTATTCGGGCTCGCCGGGTGAAGAAGCCGAGGTCCTTCAAAGCGGTCAGCTCCGTTCCGGGTCCAAATGGTCAACACGCTCGGTTCCGCCTCCCCGGCCACGAGCGGAACTTTCGACGGGTCGAACTGCGCTGTAATTCCCGCCATATCGGGCAGGACCCGGACAGTCCCTGCCCCGGCTTCAGTCCCGTCAGTAAAGACGGTCGCGTTGCACCGGATATCGAACCCGGAGACGAGAAAGCGCACCGCTCGGCCGGGGCAGACATGGACACGCTTCGGTTCAACATCAAAGATCTGTGTTGTAGCCGGTTGCAACCCCCAGACGTTGCGCGCGATAGCGGCGGTCAACCTTTCCAGTCCCGCGCGGTTCTGCGGAAGATCGACCCTGACGCGCCGCGAGCTCTTTGGTTCCATGGCATTCGAAGGACCGTGCCCGCCCTGGTGCCGATGGGCCGCCCAGGCGGTTTCGACGTCGAGGTTCAGCCAAGGCGACCAGCCGGGCGCGGAGATGTCGGCGAAAACCTGGTGATTGATCACGCCCTGAGGCCGCTGCAGCGTGTCGTTTTCCGGCTCCGGGGCCAGGGGAGGGCCGAACACCCAACCGACCGTCGAGCGTCTGTCGTCCCGGCCGTTCTCCTCGCTTGGCGGTTCCGCGGCCGCATAAGCGACCACGATGGGCGCGCGTTCGGGGGCCTCCATGCGTCCGATTGCCGCCCGCATGAGTCCCGCTCCGGCTTCCGCGTTGAGGCCACTTTGCGGCATGGTCGCCGAGAGAGCGAAGGCAAGCTCAAGCGCGTTGCCCGCGCTGGCAGCACTCGAGACTCCTTGGGCGAGCTCTGCCGGCTTGGCCGCATAGACATAACTCCGGTCTCGGCCGGACGGCTCGCAGGTCTTGTCCGACTCGATCCGCTCGGCGCCGACCGGAGGTCTGAGGAAACCAGGCGGAACGTCTCTCCCCAAGTCGGCGCGAAACACGTCCTCATCGAAGTCTGGGCAATTGGGAAATGCATCGGCAAGCGGTTGCAGCGTCCCCCGCGTGTAGATGCTGATACGATTGAGATCACCCGATAGGCTCCGCAAGGCGGGACCGGCCGAGCGGGCAAGACGTGGGATCGCCGTTTGCAGCGCTCGCACCGAGCTTGCCAGGCTGGGTGGGAAGCGCTGCAAGCGCTGCGCCTCGCGCACAACAACCTTGCCGCTTCGTCTCAGCGTCGCACGGGAAAACCAGGCGCGCACCCAGGACTCATCAAGCGCCGTGGCGCACTCACCCGCACCACTTTTCTGTAATATCCAAGCCGGGGTCAGGCCGTCATAGATGGGCTCAGCGCCCAGAGCCAGGCGGCGCAATTCTGCGGCAAACGCTTGCGCGCTCGCGACCGTGTCGATCAATTCCTGCACGCCAACGCCGAAGCGCGGCATCAGCGCCAGCCGAATGAGCAGGCAGCCGTCCAGCGCACGGTAACCCGGCACAGCCGGCCCGCAATCCTGGCTGGCTTCCGTGCCGGGGAGCGGCGGGTAAGCGATCTGGTAGAGGTCCCCCGATGCGCCCGGCGTCTCATGGCGCCAGTTCGCCATTGTGCCGCCCGTCAGCGGCAGGTTGAGCTGCAGCGTCACATGGCCCGGCCAGGCGAAGTAAAGTCGCTCCAGGTCGGTCGAGCTTGGGGCCGGCAAGTCGATCCGCAGATAGGCGACCCCGAATTGCCCCTTGCGTTCGCCTGGAGGCACGGTGGCGCGAAACTGCAGGCGGTAAAGGGCGTTGCCGCCCGTATCATGAAGGTCGTCGAGGTTGGTTTCAGCGATCGCGGCGCGTATCTCTTCCCGGTAGGCCCGCTCGTCCCGGAAGCGCTCGCTGGGAGTGGCCGGGATGTCGGTTCCCGTAACGTCCGCCTGCTTGGAGAGCAGATCGCCCAACTTCTTGTCGAGCCCGTCCAGGCGTCCTCTGATATCTGAAGGCTCGGCCAACGCCGGCACCGTCGCCTCACCGATCGATGTCGCGGGAACGGTTGGCGGTGCGCCCTCCGCGGTTTCGCCAGCGGCAACCGCAGTCGCCCGGCTTTCCGCGATCGTTCGCCGCTCCCGCGTCTCGGCGAGCTGAGTGCGCGGATTTGCCAGGGCAATGTGCTGCTCGATTTCCGCTCGCTCGGCGGCCCTGCCGGCAGCGGCACCGAGCGCTGGATCAACTGCGGCCCGGAACGACCCTGTGAACGCCGTGATTTCACGGAGGTCTCCGCGCAACTGCGGGACGAAGTGTTGCGTTCCGCGACGTTGCAGCAGCCCGTTAAGCCAAACGACCTCCTTGCGGCGGTCGTTTGTCAAGTTTTCACGGGTATAGACCTGCGGGTCGCTGATCTCGATTGCCGCCGCAGCCTGCCGGCCTGCCTCGTCGAAATCCTCGAGCGAAAGACTGTAGGGCGTGCTGCACGCCGTTAAAGCAATGCATGCGCATAGCGGCCCGGCAAGCCTCCAATTTAGCATCCCTGCTCACCCCGACGTCCGATGGGAATGAGTGACGGCAGGGTTATTTCAACTGTTTTAGGCCATGACCGGTGTGAGTTTTCTCACACACAGAAGACCGCTTTTTGCCCAACGCGTTGTCGTGTCTTCCCGTTGCTAGGATGACTTGAGCGCCAAGGACGCGTTCCAACGAACACCGCTCGAGCATCCGCGCGCCGGCGTAGTGAATGTTCGCGAAGTAATTGCCGCTCGTGTCGCGTCTCGGGCATTCGCGCGCTCGCGCAGTGGATACTCTTCCAGACTTGGCGCATGACGGGGCTTACTGTCGGCTTCGTCTCCATCCGGCCACGTGGCCGGTTTGCCGGCCGGGAACGGACACGGCGCGGCTGCATGCGGCCTGAGCTGAACGCGGATGCAGTCCAAGCAGGCCTGCCCCCCTTGAGGGTCTCGGACCTCGCATCGTCACGTCGAATATTTCGCCGGTTGAAATATTTGCGTGCCCCCCCGTGTCTCGAAGTGCGAGCGATATGACGGAGGTTGGCGCGCTCCCGGGTCGTGGTCCCTTTCGAGACGCCCGCGCCGTGAGACATCCCGTTGTCGACGTCAAGTCGCGAAGACGCACGAGCCGCGCGGCCGACCGCGGCTCGACGGCGGCGTGAGCCACGTCTCTTGTCTATGGGGCCTGCGAGACGGGCCGACCGGACCCGAACGTGTCCGTTAAGAGCCGCGGGTCGGGGACGCGGGGCGGGCCCGGTTCAGAACGCGGCCGTCATCGCGGAACAAGGCGTCGATCACCGGGCATTCCGGCACTTCGTCGCCGACGCATTTCGAGACCATCTCCTGCAGTGTCTTCTCGAGCACCTTGAGGTCCGCGATCTTCGAGCGGACGCTGCGCAGATGGGCAACGGTCATGTCTTTGACCTCGGCGCAGGTGTAGGCGCCGCCGTCGACGAGGCTCAGGAGTCCGCGGACTTCTTCCAGGGAGAATCCCAGGTCCCGGCAACGGCGGACGAAGTTCAGCCGCCGCAGCAAGGTGTCGTCATAAAGCCGGTGACCGCCGGCGCTGCGCGGCGGCGGCGGCATCAGTCCGATCTGCTCGTAGTACCGGATCGTCTCCAGGTTGCAACCCGTCAGCTTCGAGACGGCACCCCTGGTCAGGCGCGACGCGTTCGACATCTTCGCTCCCTCGCATCTTCGCTCCCTCATAGGTCCCCCCTTAGAGCCTGTAGAGATTACAGGATCGCACGGCCTGATCCAATGGCCGGATCATTTAGGACGGGGCTCGAGACGGACCCGGCTCCGGCCGGCGTGGGCGCCATGGCTTTGCACCCGAGAGGCCGAAAACCCGCCTTTTTCTCACGGTTTTGCAACACGGAAGAAAGGGGTTGAACCTGTAGGTACTACAGGGCGTAGGGTCACGGTAACGCGAGTGTACCCAAGGGTGAGCAATGGCTGAGCGAAGCGCACAAGCGGCCCAAGGCGCCGCCGCGCCGGGGCGGGCGCCGCAGCGACGGGACGAGCGGGCTCAGCGCACCATCTTCGCCAGCGGCGGCGTTCTCGGTGCGCTGGCCATGTCGTCGTGCTGCATCGCGCCTCTGGTCCTCTTCAGCCTCGGCGTAACGGGTGCCTGGATCGGGACTTTGGCGTCGCTGTCCCCGTACAAGCCGTATGTCTTCGTGGCGACGGCCGTGTTTCTCGGGCTCGGCTTCTACAGGGTCTACCGCAGACCCGGGGCCGCGGCGTGCGACGCGGAGGGGCCGTGCGCCACGCCGCTGTCGATGCGGATCACGAAGTCCGCCTTGTGGCTGTCGACGGGTCTCGTGCTGGCCGCTCTCGCCTTCCCTTACTACGTACCCTTGCTCCTTGAAACCTAAGGCGCTCGCCCAATGGAAGGTTGATCGTGAACGAAAAGCTTGTCGCAGGCATGGTCACCGCAGCGGGGATAGCGCCGCTGTGCGCCGTCTGCGTGCTGGGGCCGGCGGCGATCGGATCCGCGCTCGCCGGCGCGTTTGCTTGGCTCGGAGGCGCTGGTCCGAGCCTGACAGTGGCCGTGATGGCCGCCACCGGGTTGCTCGTCTATCGGACCGTGCGCCGCAGACACAAACCGATCGCGACACCCCGCGATGATCGGAGCGCGCCGCGCCTCCCGACCATGGAAAACAGCGAAGCCGAAGCGCTTGGGGCTGTCTCGGGCGTCCGTTCCGCACAGCAAGGTGAGAGGTCATGAAGCGAGTAGTCATTGCCATGGTTGTGGCCACCAGCGTCTTGGGCGCGTTCGCCGGAGCGGTCCCCGCCGCATATGCCGCCCAACGCACCGTCACCCTCGAGGTGCCCATGTGGTGTCCCTCCTGCCCCTACATCATCAAGCGCAGCCTGGAAAAAGTCGCGGGTGTCATGGACGTGGCTGTGTCCTTTGAGGCCCAGACGGCCACCGTGCGCTACGACGACGAGACGGCCACGATCGCGACTCTCACGCAGGCGACCGCGGACGTTGGCTTTCCGTCGAAGGTTGTATCGTCCGACTAACGTGAACCGGCGCAGCACCATGACGGCCGTCGATCGATCGAACGAAATTGAGACCGCGGCAGCAGCTCGGCCGACCTGGGAGATCCGACCAGGAATCCGCTTCCCGGACTGGTCGGCGCTCGGCTCGCGCAAGACCGTGGCCACTCTGGCGGACATCCTTGCTCTTCGCCGAATCGAGGGATGTTGGGAAGGCTACAGCGACACGGAAGACAAGGTCCGCCGCATCCTGTTGCAGGACTACGCAAGGCACGGCCGGGCTCCGACCATCCCTGCCCTCGCCGCCAAGGCCGGCATGTCCGAGAACCAGGTGAGAGACGTTGTCGCCCAACTGCGACAGCGCGACCTCGTGGTTTTCGACGCGGAGCAAGATCGTATAGCGGGGGCTTACCCTTTCACGGACCGCGATAGCGAACATCACGTGTTCATCCATGGCACGTCCGTTAACGCCATGTGCGCGATCGATGCCCTGGGAGCCGGTGCCATGTACCAGCGTGACGTCAGCGTGGCCTCGCGGTGCAGAGCCTGCGACCGGCCGATCAGTGCCGAAACCCGGGCCCGCGGAACCGCGATCGCATCCTATGCTCCCAATACCGCCGTCGTCTGGTCGGGCCTGCGATACGCCGACAACTGCGCTGCCACCTCGCTTTGTACGGTGATCGCGTTCTTCTGCTCGCACCGGCATCTCGAGGAATGGCGCACCACCAAATATCTCGACGTCCGCGGTCACCGGCTCTCGATGGACGAAGCGCACGAGGTCGGCGTGGCGGTCTTCGGCCCGATGCTCGCGACCGCGTCCCGATAGGCCGCCAGAGAACATGATGACGAAGAACAAGACCCTGCTGTGCACCGGCGCCGGCGGCACGATCGTGGCCGCGCTCTGCTGCTTTACGCCGGTCCTGGTCGTGCTGCTTGGCGCCGTCGGGCTTTCCGCGTGGCTGGCTTGGATCGACTACGTTCTCTTTCCGGCGCTGGGCTTTTTCGTCCTGCTGACGCTTTATGCGCTCCATCGGCAGCGTAGATACCCCGATTTGGCCTGTGCGACGACCACTGGAGAAAGCCGAGCCAAGCCATGAGTGAAGTTACGCACGCGTGCTGCGGCGCCCCTTCGAGACGCGGCGGCGAACACGCAGACCTTATCGTAGTGGGCGCTGGTTCCGCCGGTTTCTCCGCCGCGATCACCGCGGCCGAGCTGGGCGCCAAGGTGGCCCTGGTCGGGTATGGCACAATCGGCGGCACCTGCGTCAACATCGGCTGCATCCCCTCCAAGACGCTGATCCGCGCCGCGGAGACCCTGCACCAGGCACACGCGGCATCCCGTTTCGCGGGCATCGAGGCCGAAGGCCGGCTCGGCGACTGGCCGGCACTGGTGGCACAGAAGGACGAGCTGGTCGCCTCGCTGCGCCAGACCAAGTACGCGGACCTGTTGGCGCAGTACGACGGCGTGACGTACCTGGACGGGCCGGCTCGGCTGAGCGACGAGGGCGTCCGGGTCAATGGACGCCTCCTGACTTCGGACAGAGTCATTATCACGACCGGCGCGCGCCCGGCCGTGCCCCCGATCCCCGGCATCGAAGGCGTCCCCTATCTTACGAGCACGACGGCGCTCTCGCTCGAAGCGCTGCCGAGATCGCTGCTTGTCATCGGCGGCGGTTATGTCGGCTGCGAGCTGGCCCAGATGTTCTCGCGGGCGGGGGTCGAGGTCACATTGGTGTTCCGCAGCCGCCTGCTCCCCGGGGCCGAGCCCGAGATCGGCGAGGCACTTGCGCGGTACCTGCAGGACGAGGGCCTCCGGATCCGCGGCGGGCTGAGCTATCGCGGGATTGGCGAGACCGAGCGGGGCGTCGCGCTCGACATCCGCGACGAGGATGCTCCGGCGACGATCGAGGCCGAGCAGGTGCTGGTCGCCACGGGCCGGCGGCCCAATACGGAGGAGCTCGGGCTCGAGGAGGTCGGCGTCGAGCTGTTGCCGAACGGCGGCGTCAAGGTCGACGACCGGCTGCGCACGAGCAAGGCGGGTATCTACGCCGCCGGCGATGTGACGGGCCGCGACATGTTCGTCTACATGGCCGCCTACGGCGCCCGGATCGCAGCCGAAAACGCGCTCAACGGCGACAACCGCCGGTATGAGACGACCGCGATGCCGGCGGTGGTCTTCACCGACCCGCAGGTGGCAAGCTGCGGCCTCACCGAGGCCGAGGCGCAATCGCAGGGCCACGCGGTGCGCACGTCGGTCCTGCCGCTCGACTACGTCCCGCGCGCGCTGGCGGCGCGTGACACGCGCGGCATGATCAAGCTCGTCGCCGAGGCGCACACCGGCCGCCTGCTCGGCGCCCATATCCTGGCGCCCGAGGCCTGCGACAGCATCCAGAGCGCCGTTCTCGCCATCAAGCATGGCCTCACGGTTGCGGATCTCGCTGAGACGATCTTCCCTTACCTGACGACGGTGGAGGGACTGAAACTCGCCGCGCAGGCGTTCGAGAAGGACGTGGCCAAGCTGTCCTGCTGCGCCGGATAGGAGACGCCATGACGGAGGGGCCGAACGGGCTCGCCTGGTTGCTGGCGGCAAAGATCGTCTGTTGCGGCGGCCTGCTGCTCGCGGCCACCGGCGCGCTGAGCTTCGGAGGGCTGGCGGGCTGGCTGCTCGACGGCGGGATCGCTTGGCTTGCCATAGCGGCGCTTGCGGTCGCGCTCGTTCACCTGTGGAGCCGGCATCGCTCTCGACTGCTCTCGGCCGAGCGGCGCGATGGGCGCACCGCGCCACGGGAGCCTCGTGATCGCCCGACGTGCGGTCACCTTGACGCTCGGCATGGCGCGAGAGTGGAGCGCCGGGAGCCGGGCTGTGAGCCTTGAACAGTCCATCTCGTCGGGCGCTTTTTAGGCCCTTGCGCCCGGGTCGCGCGGCCGGCCGCGGGCGGTCGTACCGTCGCAGGTCTCCGGGCTGAATTCGCTCGCGGCCGTGACCGGGAGCCGGTCCGGCCGGCGCGGGACGCTTTCCGGTCTTGACTCCGTACTATGGTACGCAGGGCAACCTGCGGCGTGCGGCCGGTGAGCGGCGTGAGACGACCCTCGGCCGCATCGCGTGTCCGCCTCACCGAAGCAGGGCCGGAGGGTCGCGACGATCCCCGCGGCGCTCGGCGAGCGGACGTCGCGACATGAACGGAACCGGCCGCCTTCCATGTCGTTGAGGGAACCGCGTGAGCGAGATCGAGGCCCTGAACCTGGTGTTGCTGCCGGTCGGCCTCGGGCTGCTCGGCTTCGTCGAGCCCTGCTCGATCGGCTCGAGCCTCGTCTTCGTCAAGTACCTCGAGGGCAAGGGGCGGCTGGCCAAGCTCTCGCAGGTCACCGTCTTCGCGCTGACGCGCGGCGCGTTCATCGGGCTGCTGGGGGCCTCGGCGGCCTGGCTCGGCACGGCCTTCCTCGGCTTTCAGAAGACCGCATGGATGGTCCTGGGCGCCATCTATGTTGCGATCGGGGCCTTCTACGTCGTGGGCAAGGCGGGTTGGCTCATGCGCACGCTCGGACCGCGGCTGTCGCGGGTCTCGGGCGGGCGCGGCGCGGCGTCGCTGGGCATCCTGTTCGGCCTCAATATCCCCGCCTGTGCGGCGCCGCTGATCTTCGTCTTGTTCGGCACCGCCGCTGCCGGCGGCGCCGCGGGGCGTCCGATTGCTGCCGGCTTCGTTTCGCTCGCGCTGTTTGGCTTGGCGCTGTCGTCGCCGCTCGTGTTGGCCGCTGCTTTCGCGCCGGCGCGTCGCGCGCTCGACTGGCTCGCGGGCCTGTCCCGCAAAATACCCGTCTGGACAGGCCTCGTTCTGATCGCTCTGGGTGCGTGGTCGATCGGGTTCGGGCTCTTTGTGGATTTGGAGAACTGGACATGACGGCACTTATTGGAACGCGACGCGTGCCGGGGATGATATGCGCTGGTGTTGCGCTCGTCTGCCTGGCTCTGCCGGCCCCGATCCAAGCTGCTGACGACGTCCATTACGGGCCGCAGACCGTCGACGTGGCAGCGCATTGGGCGGCGCGCTCGACGCTGGCCAACGCGGTGATGTTCAGCGGCCTGGGCGAGCCCCTTTCGATGTCCATGTCCACGCGCGATGCGATCCTTAAGCACGCGGGCTATGTCACGCGCCCGCCGATGCCCGACATGGCGATGGTGGGAGCCGTCTACGCCGCCGGCGATCCCGCGTTGAAGCAAACGCCCGATTTCTCCGATCTGCGGACGTTGCGCTGGGACCCGGCTGCCTTCGACCGGACGCTCGAGCCCGCGGCCCAGGCATGGGCGCTCGTCAAGATCACGAGCCCCGAATTCCATCTCAACTTCCATGATCGCAAGGAAGACAAGCGCATCGCGCTCATGATGTTGCCGCAGGCGCGTGCTCAGGCGAGCGTCCTCGAGACTAAGCTTTTGACCGACCAGGGCCTGTTCGCGGCACGGCGCCCGGACGGGTCGTTCGCCGACCCGCTGGCGCGCGATCAGGCGCTCGTTCTGTGGGGCGTGTCCAACCTGATCCTCGCGGCCACGAGCGCGCGCGACGACTACTGGCACAAGGCCTATCGCGACCTGGTCGACGCCGACGACTATCGCGATCTGGCGGCCCGCGCACGCGCGGCCGTCGAGAAGCTTCCGCCCGAACTGCCGGTAGACCGGGCGCTGGCCATCGAGGCGCTCGGTCGCTACGCACTCGTCGCGAAGGACGGCGGCCGCCGGCGCGCGGCGCTGGCGCTCGCGCGCGGACATGCAGAGGCGTTACGCCAGGTCGAAGACGGGTCCCTCGAAGACTCTGCCCTCGCCGTCTACGGGCTCATCGAAGCCGGCCGGCTCCTCGGCGACGACCTATACGCGAGCGCGGCGACGCGCCTGTTTCGCTCGGCGCTTCGTCCCAAATGGGACGACCGGCTCGGCGTGTTCAGAACCGGCGGTCCCATCACCTATACGTCGGCGACGACCGCGGCCGTGGCCGCGGCTCTGAACGCCGTGCGCTGGCACGGCCCCGCCGACCTCAGCAAGGAGGCGGTGCGGCTCTATCCGAAGTTTCTCGAAACCGTTCTCGTGCGCGCCGGGCTGCTTTTGTCGAGTCCGCTGGCGCTGGTCCCCGCCGAGTATCGCAAGGACCGGCCCGATGCGGCCTTCGCGCATCCCGCGCTGCCGTCACCGGAGAAGGCCGGAACAGCGCCGGTCTTCGCCGGCGAGGTCCGGTACGAGCGAGGAGCGTGGCGCGTCACGCA
>JABAHQ010017125.1_pt1 | contig 36280 bp, 35 predicted proteins | sample 7062091 | NCBI WGS metagenome assembly JABAHQ01 (sample SAMN14534359, study PRJNA622989) | marine sediment metagenome | biome: marine biome [ENVO:00000428]; feature: marine pelagic biome [ENVO:01000023]; material: deep marine sediment [ENVO:00002113] | place: India: Gulf of Kutch | collected... | reverse complement strand
CTGATCCGGCCATCGGGAACAGAACCCCTTATACGCGTAACGGTGGAAGCCAAGAGTCTAAGAGAGGCGGAGAAGATCATGAACCAGGGATTGAGACAAGTCAAGAAATCAGTGGAGGAATCCGCCGAGTGAAGGCTGTAGTCCTAGCCGCAGGTGAAGGAACTCGACTCCAACCGCTTACCGCCACACGTCCTAAACATCTTATATCCCTGGGCGGAAAATCGATTCTGGAGCATCNNACAGTATACTATATGGCAGACAAACTGCGAGAAATCTTGGGAGACGGCTCTAAATACGAAATGAATTTGGAATACCTGCCCCAGGCAGGAGTGAAGGGCACGGCTGATGCAGCCGGTCTAGCCAAGGCCCATATAGATGAGGATTTCTTGTTGATCTACGGGGACCTTGTAGTCTCTCCTGATATTATCAAGAAGGTTATCCATTCTCATGAAGAGGAAGAACCGACGGCAACTATGGCAGTTACGCGGGTAGAGGATCCAGGGCAATATGGCATAGTAAATCTTGACGATTCCTACATAACTGACATTATTGAAAAGCCCAGCCCCAGCGAGGCGCCCACCAATCTTGCAAACGCAGGAATCTACGTTCTCTCACCTGAAATCTTTGAGAAGATAGAACAGACTCCAGCTTCCCAAAGAGAGGAGAGAGAAATAACGGACTCTCTGCAACTTCTGATAAACGATAAAAAATCCATACTTGCGGTTCAGGTTCCAAGCAGAGGGTGGCTGGATGTCGGGAGACCGTGGGATCTGTTGGAGGCAAACCGACGGATACTGAATGGAATGGAGCCTCGGCTTGATGGGGAGATCGAGGATGGAACCCACCTGATAGGTGGGATAGTGGTTGCTGCGGGCGCAAGGATCCGGTCAGGCGCTTACCTGGAGGGCCCCGTCTACATAGACAAGAACAGCGACATCGGACCCAACTGTTACATCCGCCCCCATACGACCATCGGAAAAGAAGTAAGAGTTGGAAACGGCTGCGAAATAAAGAATAGCATAATCATGGATAAGGCCCACATAGGCCATCTTTCATATGTTGGCGACAGCATAATCGGTGCAGACTGCAATCTTGGCGCCGGAACAACGGTTGCCAATCTGCGTCTAGACGACAAGACTGTTAAGATGAAGGTTGCAGATGAGGTTCTTGAGACCGGGAGAAGGAAGCTGGGAGTCGTCTTGGGCGATGGTGTGAAGACAGGAATAAACACTCTCTTCATGCCCGGTGTGAAGGCGGGACATAACAGCTGGATCGGGCCCAACCTCGTCATAAGCCGAGATGTTTCTCCGGATAGCTTTCTACTTCTTAAGCAAGAACTCGCGGAGCGGGGGAAGAAGAATTAGTTTCCGAGACCCAGCTCTATCCAACAGTTCGAGATAGAACCTAAAACTCTATAAGTCTTCTAGTAATCAGGACAAAGGTAAGAACGAAGGTGAGAGATTGTCTACAGCTCAGAGAAAGTTTTTCGGGGAGATAGTGGCTCTCCTCGAAAAGCCTGTCATGGTAACAACCACAGAGGAGAAGAGTTACACTGGTATTCTCGCCGGGATAATACCGGATACATTGAGTTTATGCTTGGCAGAGGCAAAGGATGAAAAGGGAAGGAACTTACATAGGGTAATTCTGAACGGTGGTATCGTGGCCCAGATTCTAGCCGTGGAGAAACCCTTTGACCTCAAAGCCTTAGCCGAAAGGTTAGAAAAGGTTTTTCCGACCATGGTAAAGCTTTACGAGGATAAAGGTTTCATCTGGGTTATGGACAAAATCAAAGTTACCGAGGACGGTGTGGAGGAGGGCCGGGGTCCAGCGGCTGAGCGGGTTCAGAAGGTCTACGACCAGTTTGTGAGTGAGACTCAAGCCTAAATGAGCCAGCGAAGTCGAGACTTCTTTGCTCTTTTTTCTGTTGGCAGAGTAACCATACTGAAAGCCTCCAGCATATCGCGGGTGGCCTCCGCCGTCGCATCCAGCCTGCTCAAATCCACCTGGAGCTGCAATCTTTTGCAGATCGCATTAAGAACTTCACGGGCTGCCGTAACATCGGGATGGAAGCCTGGGGTTTCAGCAAGGAGGCAGAAGCCTCGCATTCCACGCAGTCTTCCTAGCGCAACGAGAAGCCCTGCCATTCCAAAGATTTGGCCTCCAAGTTTTCTAGCGCCCAAGCTTAAGGCCTCCTCTAAAGATTGCGAATCGGATGCCGCGCAACGCAGTTTGGGAGTCTTAACCTTTCTCCTCACTCTCAAGCCCCCAAGAGTTATCACGTAACGGCACCCCAACTCTTGGGTAATGTTCAACACCCGACCTGAAAGTTCATACTGCCCAAAGGTGGTCAGAGCCTGCGTGTTGCCGTATAGGATGATAAGATCGCGTTCTCTCTTCCTCCCTTTATGGTAGTACAGTTCATTGATCGGGAACCCTAGTTGTCCCTTCTTGGTGGTTACCGCAAAATCTTGGAAGGCTGAGGATCTAATCCTAGCAAACCTCTTTGCCTCTAGTTCTCGGATCAGATGCAAGGCTGAGATATTTGCGACGAAGCCTATTCCTGGAAGCCCCTCTATCAGGACAGGATCCGCTAGCTCTGGCTTCTCAAGCATCTGGACGATGCAGCCCATTACCTGGCTCTCCCAAGCGATATGACATTTAAACATATCCTACCGATAATTAAATTATACCTAATTCGATATGTTTTCATAGGAAACCAATAATATCACGGGGGTTCAGTTGAGTCCTACTAGGAGCATCAAAAAATTATCAAGGCTTTTGAGATCGTTTCCGGAAGGAGAGGAGGCAGACGCAGCAGTCGCTGTGCTGTTGAAATCGGTAGAGCAAGATGCTGAAGTTCTGCTGGTGAAGAGAGTCGAGAGCCCCCACGATCCCTGGTCGGGACAGATGGCCTTTCCTGGTGGGAAACGTGACGAAAGCGATCAGGACTTGAAGCAGACGGTGGTCAGGGAAACCTTGGAAGAGACCAACATAGATCTGCTTGATCACGGCCTAATCCTAGGAGTTATGACCCCTTTCAGATCCACCGAAAGGCCCGAAATGAAGATTCTCCCCTTCGTGGTGCTTCTTCAACACCAACCGTTCATCCGATTAAATGAAGAATTAGAAGACCATCTCTGGATCCCGTTAGCAGAGCTCGATCGCTGTAGAGGCAGCGCCAAATTCAGTTTCGGAGCCTATCCTGCCTATCTAGTCGGCGATAAAGTCATTTGGGGATTAACCTACAGAATTCTCCATAAGTTGCTGGATATCCTCCAATGCTCTCAGTAGAGCCAATTGGCGAGAGGTCAGCCGGTATATGCCTCTGTTGCCCGGCGCCAAGGATATTTATAAATAGACTGGTTTTATGACTCCTGTGAAGAAATGTCCTTTGAGGTTCGAGACAAAGACCTGCTGGGTAGAGTAGGCAGACTGGAGACCAAGAGTGGTAGGATTGAGACTCCACTACTTCTGCCAGTAGTGAACCCCACTCTTCAGCTTATTTCTCCCCAAGAATTGCAGGAAAGTTTCGATTGTAGGGCGCTCATCACCAACGCCTACATAATAAGGAAGAACTTCGAAGAGGAAGCAATGAAGAAGGGAATCCACAAATTTCTGGATTTCGACGGAGTAATCATGACCGACTCCGGAGCCTATCAGATTCTCGTATACGGCGACGTAGAGGTGTCACCCGAGGAGATTGTGCAGTTTCAGGAAGAGATTGACACCGATATCGCAACAATACTTGATGTGCCCACTGGCTGGGACGTCACTGACAAACATGCGCAACACACGATTGATGAAACCTTGAAGAGAGCCAGAAGATTACCCGAGATCAAAACTCGTAAGGACATAGCTTGGGTAGGACCGGTTCAGGGCGGACCACACTTTGACCTCGTAGCTAGTTCTGCCAGAGAGATGGCGCAGCTGCCCTTTGAAGTGCATGCTCTGGGAAGTCCTACACCCGTTATGGAGCAATACCTCTTCGACACCCTGGTGGAGATGATCATGAAGGCTAAGACGAACCTGCCCGTAGACCGTCCGCTACACCTCTTTGGAGCCGGCCACCCCTTCATGTTTGCCTTGGCGGTGGCCCTAGGATGCGATATATTCGACTCTGCTGCCTATGCCAAATACGCTAGAAACGAACGCTATATGACAGAGCACGGAACCAAGAGGCTACACGGCCTAAGTTACTTCCCATGCTCCTGCCCTGCATGCCGGAAGAAGGATCCTGAGAATGTGTTGGAGCTAGGAAAGGTTGAGAGGCAGAGAATGCTTGCTGAACACAATCTGTTCCTCAGCTTTTCTGAGATCAAGACGATACGGCAGGCTATAGTTGAAGGACGCCTTTGGGAGCACCTAGAACTCAGAGCACACGCACATCCCCGTCTCCTTCAGGCAGTAAAAGCTCTAGAGAGGCATTCAGACTGCATCGAGAGATATAGTCCCATAAGAAAGAGAAGTGGTCTATTCTTTTTCAGCTCCCTTGGGCTGGCTCGTCCAGAGGTCGTCCGCCACAGGAAGAGGCTTTACGAAAGGTACTCTCCACCCATCGCAGAGGTCTTGGTGCTGTTGCCCCAAATTAGCATGAAACCCTTTCACAAATCAGAGGAATACAGGAGATCTTTGAAGGAAGCTAGCCAGAGACTAGATATCAATGTTGAGGATTTCCATGTCTGTGTATATGCGGCGCCCTTCGGAATGATACCCATAGAGATTGATGAGATTTATCCTCTCTCTCAGTATGAGATCGCAACTCCCTTAGACCTTGAAATGATAGAGTACACTGCTGAGCAGGTCCTAGAGTACATCTTAACTATGAATTGCAAGAAAGTGATATTGTTCCAGGATGCTAGGAATTGGAAGGGAAGAATAGCCACCGCCTGCAGAGAGGCATGTGAAGAGAGGAGGATACCCCTAAAAGTCGTAGAACACGAGACCTAAGAGCTTAGGTTTCGGGCTCTGGGGCGCCACTCGCAGATTAACACACTCCAGCTAGGCTGGAAGCGGTCTCGCTGGGATATTCAGTCTTCTCTCGATCTCCCTCGCCAGCACCGCGCCATACTTAGATCGGTGGTTATCAGTGATAACCATCTTCGGTCTACTGTTCTCAACGTACCGCAGCAGCCCATAGAAGTCTGAGTGGTCGCTCAAGGCCACTCTAAACTCATTTCTGCCTATCATACGGCAGGCGGCTGAAAATTGCCATCCGCTAACATAAATACGGAGGCCTCCGTCATTCACGTGCCTCCGAGAGGAGGTGTGATAGAAAGCCAGTAAGGGATCATCGTGTCGTAACATCGATCGCGCTTCTTCACTACTGGACAATAGAAGGTCAGTAGCACATTTCATGCCATGCATTTCACAGATTCTGGAGACCTGGAAGACCTTGTCAGACGCGATGAAGGGAACGCCAAGATGGGCCTCATACAGGATCTGCATGACCTCTTGGATTTTTCCATGGTAGCCAAACAGGTAGACTGGTCCTTCTTTCACTGTTTCTTCGACCAAATTGACGAGCACCTTCTTGACCTCTCTCGTGAAGGGTCTAACACAGGAAGGACTGCCATAAGTAGACTCTATGACTAGTATATCGGCCTCTATTATTGGTGTGTAGGGAAGTCGGAAGTCGCCTGTGTAAAGGATTCTTCTTCCCTCTTCATCTTCTACGAGAACTTGGGCTGCACCGAGAATATGGTCTGAATAATGGAGTGTCATCCTTTCATCTTTGTATGCATAAGCTTCTTCATACCTAAGCGTTTTTACGTTTCCTCCCAGAAGATATGATGGATTTTTGATGACGTTTATCAGATCCTTGGTAGCTGGCGTCATCATCACTGCTTCACACTCCTTTAGGCTTCGCCCTAGACTGGATAAGTGGTCGGAATGGGCATGAGTGATGACCCTTACAGGTCTGTCTTCATGGAAGCCGTCACAGGCCCAGAATTTTCCTAAGAGAACAGTTCCCCGCTTAGTTATGCTCGCTTCTGCCCGCAATCTGAAAGACATGCCTAAATTGACCTGATTTCTGATCTTACGTTGCGATATCTGTCTGCAAACTCCCCTTATTCGTGTGAAGGAGAGTTTTCTCTAGCCAGAATTAATGCTTTCTAACATGCTGAACTATATCAGCCGCTACGTCAACTACGTTCTAACCTGAATGTCTTTGCATTCGCTTTCCTAGGTCTGGAGGCTTTCAAAACGTATATCTTTGTGATATGCTAAAATCTGAGAAGGTTGAATTGGTATTCGGTTGGAGGGGGAAGGAGGGATTTGGAAACTCCCCTCCAGAGTCAGTAGGGTTTCTCCTTTCTCCTTCAGCACTCATATTCTTCCATATCAAACTTCAATAATATCGCTTATTCCTGTTCAGAAATATACTCCAAGAAAGAATATTTCATCCAAAACCTCGTTGCTGGCAATCCACTCATCTACTGTTGGCTAAAGGGTTCAACATTGTGTTCCTCCATTAGAAGTTGAGGCTGGAGAAATAAAAACTATCCACTTGCTGTAAGGACCTCTGTCTCGCTGGGAAGGGAGTCAGCCTTTCCATATTCCCAGAGCGAATCCAGCTGCGAAACTGGAAGCCAGTGGTAGAAAGGCCACGATTGTGGATAGAAAGTGGGTTATCGTTGGGATAGATGATGAGATAGTATCTACCAGTTTCTCATAATTGATGCTGAGTATCCCTTTCTCGCTGAAGTACAGCATAAAGAGGCTTCCTAATCCTAAGAAGAATAGGATCAACTTGATGATCTTCTTGATAGCGTATCCTGCTAGAAAACCTCCAACTCCACCTGTACTTAGTTGAGCCAACTGGGGAAGGAACAGGGTCAGAGATTCAATCATTTGTACCCCTGAGGTGTGGCTTTTATTTGAAATACTTATGTTTCTTATATATTAATAGTTAATAAACTTTCCGTTGACCGTATGATCTTGCCTACCGGTGCAAAATTCTGTTGAGGCAGAATTCGATCTTATCGCGTCTGAGTGTTTCCCTAAACTGTGTAAGTTACATCTCTTTTCGCAACTTGAGGACTTTAGCGATGTTTGCCTTGTCGTCAATTCTGGGTCTGATTTTTCCGTTACGGGAAGTGAATAAGGTAGTGACTCCTGGTCCGTGTCCAGAGGTTACACAATTGCTGTGCACCACAATTCCTATGGAAACCGCGCCCTCCCTGTAGACTCTTCCGTAGGAGTGGTCGGTGTCCATGATGGCCACCAGGTCGCCAAGCCTTAAATTGTCCAGGTCATATTTTCTCCTCATCTTCTGGTCGAAGAGTTGAATATCGTAGTCCCCGGAGTAAGTTTGATTGGCTCCCAGACCGGAGCCCATTATGGTGGCTGGGATTTTATGTGTTACCGGGATCTCTAGTTCGTCCTCCTTGGGTGTTATGGGCAAAGCGTGCAGGAACTTGGGGTCCATGTTCATCACTTTTATCTTGGCATAATCCAGCAGCTTCAGTCCTAGACCAAAGGCTTTGATCAGCACTTTGTCACCAATCATCATTTTCTCCATGATTTTGGGCTGGAAGTCTATCAAGACGTGTTCGATTCCCCCATGTTTTCCTGTGATTACCCCCTTTTCTCCTTTAGCACTCTCCGAAGTCACAACTGCTTCATTTCCCACACAAGCTAAGACGTTTAATGCTCGGTTGGCTGCTTGAGGAAAGCGCTCATCCTTCTCCTTGTTTTCGATACTGACGCCGGGCTCCACATGGTCTGCTTCCCATCCGGATGCGAGGTCCCCCACCCGTACATTGTAGGTGATGCCGCCGACACTGGGCAACACGACAGGATATCCATCTGCAGATATCCGGTAAGGCGATCTTCCAAAAACGGGGCTGGCAACCTCCCCCACAACGGAGATCTTAACCAGCTTATCCTCATTTGTTCTCAACATGTTCTTTTTTTACCTTCCTCGTACAACAAGGGGTTGACCACATTTAAGTATCGCATACATAAAGCGGATGATTGGCACATGCGAGTGGGTTAGTATGAGGGCAATATTTTTTGGTTCATCTTCCACAGGATAATTTTATTAGTTTCACAGAGTTATTCAGAATATGTCCTCAAGGGAGCTAAGGGGGTTTATTGGTGAGTGAAGTTTTCACTCCGATCACTTACCAGCTGGGTATTGGCGGTTTGGGCGGCTTCTTGGTTGGATATGTAGTGAAGAAGATTCTTAAAATCGCAATAATCCTCGGAGGTTTCATTTTCGCTGCTATGTACTTTGCGTATAGTGATGTGATAAAAGTCGATTATGGTACGTTGAGTGATTCTATCTCCAGCCATCTGGGGTCCGCGTGGGCTTTCCTCACTCCTCTCCTATCTAACCTACCGTTCCTAAGCAGTTTCGTCTTGGGACTTATGTTGGGGCTCAAGACAGGTTGAAGTACTTCGTGGTTCTCTAGAAACTCTTCAGGATCCTTGGGAACAATCTCTTGGAGGTTAGATTATCTTTCTTGCCTTTAGTCTTAATTCGTTATGATAAGATGGTATTCTGGAGGTTGAGTACTGTTGTCTATCTCGTAGCCCCCAAGCTATCTCCATGAATTCAGGTATAGTCTTGGACGCCAGCTGATTCGACGGATTTCTTCCAAACTTCAAGCCTTTACAGTGAGGATCCAGATATACGAAGAATTCCCGGTCCATGTATTCATAGGACGCCTGCTCAGGCCTACCATATCTCGGTTGGCTATAAATCTTGAACGGCCAGAGCTTACATGCCTTGGGCTTAATATCTTGGAGGGCGCAGAGCCACCTGTCGAAAGACTTGTAGAGGAAGATGCATGAACCATCTGGTCTCTTCCCCAGATACAGTCTGTCTATACCTGGTCTTGTCACCCCGATGCCGTATGTTTGGATGATCTTGACCCACTCTGGATATTTCAGGATCACATCGTATCCTCTACAACATTGGCCGCACGCCCTACAGTTCCATGAACTGATATGTCTCCAAGGAACGGGATTCATGGAGCATCCTCTGATCGCTGAGAAGCTATATTGATTACCCATATTTTAAAAACATGTTTTCTCTCTGGTCAGAAGGATTGACACAGTAAGAACCATGAGCGTAGAAGGACCGCACTCAGATCTCTGCAACTTCTAAGGATCTACGAGACTAGGCGATACTCAATGTTAAGCCGAATCATCTCTTGTACACGTACAGGGTGTGGGACGGATAGCCCAGCTTCGGATTCTCGCAGAACTTATCAACCTTAGATGGTTCCCAACCCACAACCTCATAATCATGAGACACCACCCGGGTGCCCTGCCTTAGCTCAGACTCCAACTTGGGCTTAACTTTCTCATTGGCACTGGTGGTGAGATAAAGTGTTATAACGTCAGCCGAGGACAGGCTGATCTTGAAAATGTCGCTGTGGACAACTTTGACCCTACTGCCTAGCCCCAACTCAAAGATCTTATCGTGAGCCTTCTTAACCAGGTCCTCTCTCAGCTCGACCCCCACACCTCTGGCTCCGAACTCCTGAGCAGCCATAATCAATACCCGTCCGTCACCACAACCCAGATCATAGACTGTTTCATCAGCCTTCAACTCCGAGAGAAGCAGCATCTGACGAACTACCGCACGAGGCGAGGCAACGTACGGTGCGATGTACAAGATATATCCCTCTCTCGACAATGTTTGGGCACCCACTTATTTCCTTTTCGAAGAATCCCAGCCTGATAGTTGACCGGGTGTCCAGGAGCTTGTATATTCGTCGGGAGACCTCGGAAAATCTGCTGATGACCTTCGATAGCGAACTGGCCAATTCTGGTAGGATTCAAATATCCCTCCTCTTTCATTTCCTAAAGAGTCAAAAGAAAACGGGATGAAAAAGTCTAAAGCATAGTGGACAAAATCTTCCTTTACGATGTGAAGACCAAATTGTTGAAGACAGCTTGGACGGTTGCGATTGAAGCATTGAGTTGGATGGAACTGAGAGAGATGAGTGAACGTTCAGCGTTGTCTAAGACCGTTAAGCAGCTGGGAATAGAGGATTCACGGGCTATCGGATTAGCGCACAAGCTTGTGTATGAAACTCTCCGCAGAAAAAATACAGTGGACCGTATTGTCAACACAGCCTTGGCACCTCGTTCCTTGGAGGATTTCAGGTTGGGTGTGAGGGCCCTCCTGCGTCTCTACACCTACCAGACGAAGTTTGTGAATGGAGATCTCGAGAACGCTGCAAACATTGCAGGTACAGCCCGTTCGATCTTGGGGTGGCGGGAGTTGCAGGAGGTCGAAGAGACGTTGGGTAAGATACTGAGTCTGCAAATGGAACAACTACTGAACGGAACAAGCGATAGAGAAAGAGTAGGGTTAAAAACCTGCCACCCGCCCTGGTTTGTTGATTACTGCTTCCATCTTTTGGGAAGAAGGAAGGCTTTGAGTTTCCTAGAGAACTCTATGGAAATTCTGCCTACCTATGTAAGGATAAATACCCTAAGGGGTGTTGAGGAGAGTTTGCTCAGAAGGATACGGGAAGACGGCGTTGACCTTGAAGAGGTTCAACAACTGAAGCACACCTACAAGGTGGTGGGGAGCACCCAGTCCCTAGTGAGAACCCGAAGTTACCTAGAGGCTCTTTTCTACATCCAAGATAAGGCCAGTTGTCTAGCAGTGGAGGTTGCTGATCCGCAACCTGGGATGACGGTGCTTGATATCTGTGCAGCACCTGGAGCGAAGACAACTTATCTGGCTCAACTGATGGAGAATGAAGGAGTGATCTACTCGGTTGATTATTCAAGGCGAAGGATGCAAGTTTGGAAGCGAGAGACCAGGCGGATGGGAGTCAGGATTGCGGTTCCAGTCATCTGTGACGCTTATGAGCCGATGCCCCTTAAAGCCCTGGCTGACCTGGTGATTTTGGATCCCCCCTGCACTAGTACAGGCGTATTTAGCAGGATGCCCTCTGCTAAGTGGAGACTCACCCCGGATGCCTTCTTGGAGATGTCAGAGATTCAATGGAGGATTCTGAATGGATGCGTAGAAAACGTGAAGGAGGACGGGTATTTGATCTACTCCACCTGTAGCGTCGCAGTGGAAGAGAATGAGAGATTGATTGAGCGATTTCTCAGATCTTATCCAGAGTTCAGACTGGTGGACGCAAAGCCTAAGATCGGGGATCCCGGTCTGCGGGGCCTGAGCAAGTGTCAGAGACTCTATCCGCATGCTCAGGAGTGCAACGGCTTCTTCGTCGCTAAACTCCTGCGAGAGTCCTCTTAACTATGAAGTGTCAGTCTCTTCACTGGCGTTCTCTAGCTTTTTCTATATGGCACAATACCTCAAAGGTGATTTTCGAGGCGTGTAGGGCAGTTATTCCCTGATCATAGTGAGGCGTAAGCTCAACCAGATCAAAACCCACAACCCGATGGTCGCAAAGCCCGCACAACAGGTCTAAGAAGATATCCATGGGTAATCCATCTGGCTCTGGATTCTGAACCGCGGGTGCAAAGGCGGGATCCAGAACATCCATATCAATGGTCAGATAGGTTCGATCCGAACCACGAAGAGATTTCTCGATCTTCTTTACCGTCTTTCCGACACCGTGTTTCCTTATCTGCTGCACACCAAAAAATTGGATCCCAACTCTCTCAGCGTAGTCCAGCTCCTCGCTACAAGCCGCACGAACACCAACCTCCAAAATTTTCCGAGGTTTGATCTGTTCCTGGAGTCTCCGCATAAAAGTGGTTTGAGATAGACTTATGCCTAGATACTCGCCACGCAAATCTAAATGAGCATCAAAACTCACTACAGCCACATCTCGACCCACGCCTCGCATAGCACCCAGTGTAACAGTATGCTCACCTCCAAGGATCACAGGCATCTTATCCACGGCCAGAATGTCCTTAATCACAAGCTCAACCCGCCTCAACGTCTCATCAACATCGCCAGCAACGTGAAGGTCTCCTAAGTCGTGAACTCTCAACTCCTCCACATCAGTACCCGCCCTGAAACTATAGGTCTCCATGTTGAGCGAGGCCTCCCTGACCGCCAAAGGGGCGAACCTCGATCCTGACCGATACGTACTTGTTAAGTCGAAGGGAACCCCCAAGATCACATAATCAGCTTCCTCGTAGGAGCTCTCGGAACCGGCGAAGACCGGAGAAGGGGAGACGAAAAGCTCTCGATAACTCACGATATCATAGCCTCTCTGAAGCTTCTTATAACCGTGAGTTCTAAATGTTTTCGCTCCATCGAGGGCACAAAACCCTTGAAGGATTTGATCAGCTAGAGAAACTAATTTATTACCTAACCTATATAGCCCTCAGGGGAGTTAACAGTGTCTTGGAAACCGAAGCTGAAGGTTGAAAACTTCATGGTGCTGGCTTTCTCCATTTTCTATACGATCGCAGGAGTAGCACACGCTTTTATTCTCGTGATCTCCAATTTTGAGTTCTATCCTGTTGCAGTTCTGGCCATTCTGAGTCTGGTCACGGCCTATGGCTTGCTTAAAATGAGACGGTGGACAGTTCTGCTTGCTACAGTCCTCTTCTTTCTGGGAGCGGCCTTCAGCATACCAGTGCTCTATTCATCGATAAGTATTCACAGTTTCTCCGCTAGTTTAGAAGTTCTGCTACTCAATCTAGCGTTGATCCTTTACCTGGTGTTATCGCTGTTCGGATTTGTATATGTAGCAGCGAAGAGAGAAGAATTCGAGTGACTCTACTACCGAGGTAGTCTCTCTCTTTCAAGATCCAACCTCGGTGTGAACAAAATGACCAAGACCTCTTCCCCAGCGTCGATGAACTGTCGTTCCTCACTTATCTCCACAAAGCCGTCAGCCTTGGCCAAAGTAGTTATGGCACCAGATAATCCCAGAGCGACAGGCGACGCAACGAGTCTGCCCGATTCGTCACTAGCTAGTTGAACCATAGTGAATGTTCGCCGTCCCCTAGCAGGGAACATCCTCTTCCCAGCGACCGCCTTGACCCTGGAAGCAGTTTCTTCACCTCTTCCTGCCAAGCGATATAGATAGGGAAGGACAAGCTGAAAGAACATCAGAAGAGCGGAGGTGGGATGACCTGGCAGAGAGAAGACGGGTTTTCCATCGATCATTGCTATGGTGGTGGGCTTTCCAGGTTTCACCCTGATTCCAGAGACTATTACTCCTGGTTTCCCCAGTGTGTCTACTACTCCGGGGATGATGTCTTTGGGCCCAACCGAAACCCCCCCAGAGGTGATGATGACATCTGCTAGGTCCAAGGCTTTCTGGAGGGTATTCCTCAGATGATTCCTCTGGTCTGGGGTCACTCCTAGGTTGATGGGTTCTCCGCCGCCTTCCTGAACGGCAGCAGCTAACGTGAAGGCGTTTATGTCATAGATCTTCCTGGATGGAAGAGGTTTACCTGGCTCAACGAGTTCAGCACCTGTGGAGATCACAGCGACTTTAGGACGTTTATACACTGCAACCTGTGCTCTGCCCAGTGCTGCCAGAACCCCTATTTCACGAGAGGATAGAGTTTGCCCCCGCCCGAGTATGGCTTCCCCCTCCTGGATATCAGAGCCTCCTTTCATCACATTTTCTCCCTTTGATACCGGGCGATGAACAAGGACGGCATCATCCTTTCTAGTCGTATATTCTATCATCACCACCGCATCAGCCCCTTGAGGCAGGGGGGCTCCGGTCACTATTTCTGCGGCTGTACGATCTGTTACTGTAATGCTTGGAGCCTGGCCTATGGCGATGTGTCCACAGAACTTCAATCCAACCGGGTCATCTTCTTCTGCGCCAAAGGTGTCATCTGCCTTCACCGCATAACCGTCTACTGTCGACCTGTTGAAGGGGGGGACATTCATGGAGGCCACGATCTCTTCGGCAAGGACACGGCTATGCGCTTCGGAGAGCGGGATGCTTTCTATAACAGGTTTGGGAGACAGATTTTGCTTGAGAATCTCCCTCGCTTTTTCAAGAGAGTTCAATTTTCTGAACAATCTTTTATGCTCCTATCTTGTCGAAGAGGTGCACAGTGACGGATTCACCTTTGTCTAGTCCCTCCCGGCTTTCCGGGATCATGACATATCCGTTTGCTTTGGTCATGGTGGATAGGATGCCAGATCCTTTGATCCTGACTGGCTGGGCCAAGAACTCATCATTTTTTTCTAGGATCCTGACTCTGAGGTAGACTCGTCTTCCAAGCGCGGCGGGGACCTTCCGGGTTAGTCTTGCCTTGAGCTTGGGCCTCGGCTCGTTTTCGATTCCTAAGAGCTTGAGAATGAGCTTTCGAGCAAAGACCTCGAAGCCTATCATAGCCGCCACTGGATTTCCAGACAAGAGGATCACCGGCTTGCCTTGGATGATGGCCAGTGCTGTGGGCATGGCTGGGCGAATAGCTATCCCATGTATCACTACTCCGGGAGGCCCTATCTGATTGACTGCGGTGGGAACGAGATCGTCATAGCCCACACTGGTCCCCCCAGTGGTGATTACCATCTCCGCCTTCTCCAGTCCTTGATGGATCTTTGCCTTGATTTCATCTACGTTATCTCTTGCTATTCCGAGGTCCACGGCTTCGGCGCCCAGTACTTGACACATCCCTGACAAAATGGGTCGGTTCACATCTATCATCTGTGTCCTGGAGCGTTCTGCCTCCAGATCGATAAGCTCATCTCCAGTGGAGAGGATGGCAGCTCTAGGTTTCTTCACCACATCAATCTGGGTCATTCCCAAGGCAGCCAACAGACCGATGTGCTGAGGTTTCAGCCGGGTTCCCGACTCCACAGCGATTTCCCCCTGATGAATATCCTCCCCTCGCTTGGAGACGTTTCTGCCAGGAGTGACTGGTCTCCACACTTGAATCTTATTCTGAACTTTCTCGGTGTGCTCCAGCATGACCACCGCGTCGGCGCCTGCAGGGAGCGGGTTGCCGGTCCATATCTGCCTCGCCTCCTTCTGACCGACCTCTTCACTTTCAGTTACCCCAAGGACTTTGGGAGTGAACTGGGAGGCTTCGAAGGTATCTTTTGCCCTTACGGCGTAGCCATCCACTGCAGATCGATCCACAGGTGGCAAATCGTATCCTGCCACAACATCCTGGGCTGTCACTCTTCCTAGGGCTCTGTGAATCGGAACTTGAACAGGGGCCAATCTTTTGGTCCTAAGCTTACTCAGAAATGTAGTGAGTGCACTATCGACGCTGGTGAGTTTCTCGAATCCTTTAAGTCGTGCCAACCTGAGCACCCTATTCAACGGGGTATTCTGTGTAGAAGACCTTACCGTAATGTATTAACATTATGAAAAAGGTGTGTTTTCTGAACGATCACAGAGATACTTGCCAACGAGCACATCTTCGCGGCTAAGAAATGTGTGAGCTCATGTTGTGATAACCCTTAAATTCTCATGGTTATGCTTGTTCTGATCTGGGGAAGAGTAGGTGAGAGATCAGTCTGAATGGAGGGCGAAGTTCGCCTTGGCTTGCTACTTAGCCTTGGTGGGAGGGATTTTTGTAAGTTCTCTAATAGTGGGTCTGACATTTTTGGGTGGGGGAATAGATCCCTTGGATCTGCCTTTTCCCATAGCACTTGTACTGGTGCCGGTCAACGAAGCGATCATCTTGGTGATTACGCTTGTCTTCGCCAGGTATAGGGACGCGGGTCTGGGCGAATTGGGCTTGAAAAAACCAGGAATTAGAGCCCTAACTATCGTCTTGATGGTTGCTGTTCCTCTTTTCCTATTAGGTGCTAGCATCTCGGTCTTCGAAGAGTTAGTTTTTGGTCCGGATCCTCTGGCGGAAGCTTACATTAGGTCAGTTGTGCCCCGGAATCTTCTTCAACTGATTGCTATGATAGCTCTGTCTTTTGTTCTGGTTGGGCCCTGTGAAGAGTTGGCTTTCAGAGGATTTGTTCAGAGAGGTTTTGAGAACTCCTTTGGAGCGAGAGAGGGATTGTTGATCACCTCTATTCTGTTCGGCATTCTGCATGGTCTTAACACCCTATATGCGATTGCTCCCTCCTTTGTAGGCGGCTTGGTTTTGGGCTATGTATGGCAGCGGACTGGTGGAAATACCACAGCTTCAGCTCTCTTGCATGGAGCAAACAATTCGATCTCCTTAGTAGTCGCATTCCTCTTCACCGTTTGAAGAATCCCCCCTTCAGATTCTCCATTTCGATCTCCCTCTCTGGCATGCACGTCGTGTCTCAGACTGCTGTTCTCTCAGAGGGCTGAAAATGCTTCTTCCCACAGATCAAGATCCTGTATCTTTTTTAATTTCCAAAATGCTTTTACACCCCCTTCAGTTGTGTATTCTCTTGATCCAAAGGGCAGATTGGCTTTGACAGAGACTGCAGAAAACGTCTTCAGCATGTTGGCTAAACCGGTTCGGAGATTGATTGAGAAGAGGGAATTCGACTCACCAACCGAGCCACAGGAGAAGGCCATACCCCAGATCTTGGAAGGAAAGAATGTTCTTCTGATCTCGCCTACAGCCACTGGAAAGACCGAGGCAGCCTTTCTACCAGTCTTGAATATGCTCCTCCTGACGCCTGAGATGCCCCAAGGGATCAAAATCCTGTACATAACACCCTTGAGAGCCTTGAACCGTGATCTTCTGGACCGGTTACAGTGGTGGTGCAATAACTTGGACATAAAACTGGCGGTCAGACACGGAGACACAACAAAGAAGGCGCGCAGAATGCAGGCTCTAGGACCCCCGGAGATCCTTATCACCACACCTGAAACGCTACAGGCTATCATGCCCGGCAGAAGAATGCGTCGGCACCTCCAGCAGACCAGATGGGTAATTGTTGACGAGGTCCACGAGATGGCGGAGAGCAAGAGGGGTAGCCAATTATCCCTTGCCTTAGAAAGGTTGAGATGGATAACTGGAAGGGAGTTCCAGCTGATAGGCTTATCCGCCACCATCGGCAGCCCACAACGGGTAGCCCGCTTCTTGGTGGGCAAGGGCCGACCTGTTGAAATAGTCAGAGTGCCAGTCGCTCGGCTTATGAAGTTAGAGGTTCTCTTTCCGAAACCGGAGTCGCAGGATTACAAACTGGCTTCCATGCTCTACACCCATCCCGAGGTTGCCGCCCGCCTGCGCATAATCCGGGAGTATATAGAGAAACACAGGTCTGTTCTTCTTTTCACGAATACCCGTTCAATCTCAGAGGTTTTGGCCAGTCGATTCAAGGTCTGGGATATGGACTTTCCAATCTCTATTCACCATGGCTCTCTGGCCAAGCCTTCTAGGATAGCTGCAGAACGAGGGTTGAAGAATGGTGAATTGAGGGGGTTAGTTGCCACCTCATCCCTGGAGTTGGGCATCGACGTGGGCCGTATAGATATGGTTATTCAATATATGAGTCCCAGACAGGTCACCCGCATCATCCAGCGTGTGGGCAGAAGTGGACATAGAATTGGACGCATGGCCAAGGGATTGATCATCACTATGGACTCAGACGACACTCTGGAGGCCATGGCCATCGCTCGGAGAGCTGGTGAAGAGAACTTGGAGCCGGTGGATGTCCCTAAGAAGCCCTTTGATGCCTTGGCTCACCAGATCATTGGCATTTTGATGCCTAAGAGGCGCTGGTATTTCTATGAGATTCACGACTTGTTTAGGAAGGCCTTCCCCTATGCTGAACTGTCGGTGGAAGATGTGGAGAAAGTCCTGAACTACATGCACTCCAGGTTTCCACGATTTGCGTGGGTCTCTTTCGAGGACAAGTTGGTGATCAAGCCTCGTCGCACAAAGCCCATGTATGAGTATTACTTCGAGAACCTGTCTATGATTCCGGACGAGAAGAAGTACCTTGTAGTGGACGATATGTCTGAGGGTGCGGTGGGAGTCCTTGACGAGGTCTTTGTGGCTGAGTATGGGAAACCAGGTGTGAAGTTCATCATCCGTGGGAGCCCTTGGAAGATCAGGGGTGTCCATGGGGACCAGATCTTTGTGAAGGAGGTCGATGATCCCACGGGGGCCATTCCAAGCTGGGTGGGGGAGGAGATTCCGGTACCCTTCGATGTCGCACAGGAGGTGGGGCAGATTAGGAGTTCGGTTGAAGAACAGACGGGGGCGGGAGCAGAGACTGGAGAGATTGCCCAGAACTTGAGTGAGAGATATCCGGCTGATGAAGAGACGGTTAGACGAGCTATCGCTGAGACCTTGGAACAGGTGAAGTCCGGTTACCTTGTGCCCAGTGACCGGCGGATAGTGATTGAAGATTGGGAGGATTTCGTCATAGTCCACGCCCATTTCGGATCTTTGACCAACCGGGCTCTGGCTCAGCTGTTTGGACATCTCATCTCCGACCGAGTGGGGCACTCTGTGGCTGTTCAACATGATCCGTATCGCATCTTCCTGAAGACAGTGGGGACCCTGGATGCTGAAGGTTTCTTAGAGCTGTTCAATCAGCTTAAGCAGATGCCTGAGTTTAAGGTTCGTGATCTGCTGAGGAAGACAGCGGTGAAGACCGGGTTGTTCAAGAGAAGGATGATTCATGTGGCAAGGAGGTTTGGGGCCTTGAAGAAGTGGGTGGACTTCAGCACGGTCAGTCTTGGAAGGTTGATAAGAAGCTTTGAGGACACTGCCATCTTCGATGAGGCTCTGAAGGAATCCTATACCAAGGATCTGGATGTGGAGCATATGATCCAGGTTCTGAATATGGTTAGGCTTGGAGAGATTGAGGTGGTCAAGTTAGAGACCGCTGGAGAGGCCACTCCTGTGGCCAAGGTGGGCATCGAAAAAGTGAGCATGAAGACAGATCTGATCGCACCAGAGCGAATGAGGGCTATTCTCGTAGAGTCCGCCAAGGCTCGGCTACTGAATGAGCATCGCACTTTTGTATGCACCAAGTGTTGGGATTATCTGGAGCCGATGCGGATTAAGGATCTGCCAGAGAGGCCGAAGTGTCCTCAGTGCGGCTCCAGGGCTCTGGGCGCATTGAGAAGGGGGGAGAATAGAGTCTATTCCTTGCTGGAGAAGAAGGGACAGAGACTGAATAAGATGGAGCGGAGGATGCACAGGCAGGCTATAGAGACTGGGCGATTATTGAGGAAGTATGGGAAGGTGGCTGCTGTTGGCTTATGCGGGAGGAGGTTGAGTCCAGAAGAGGTGGAGAAGATTCTGGAAGAAGAGAAGGAGCTCTCTGATCGATTCTTTGAACTGGTTCTAGAGGCTGAGAAGCAGACTTTGAAGGACAGGTTCTGATAACATTCCCCACCACGGTCTGAATCTCTCAAATTATTACTGCCATTGGACTGTATGTATACAGAAAAAGAGGAGGATGTTTTTAGCTTCCGCCGACGAAGTTGATGACTTTCTTTCTCCATTTAGCTATGCCTACTGCGATGGCCATTATTGAAGCCACACCCAGGAGAAGAAGCAGTAGCTCTGTGGTGACCAAAGGAGGTATTATCCGCAGGCTCTCTTGTGGACTCAGTTGCGTGCCACTAGGCACTTTAACCTCATATTGTGGCGTTGTAGCCTCTGGGGTAGACGTCTCTGGCACTGTCAGACCTATACTGGGGTCGTGGATCAGAGTTGCATTATCGAAGTATCTGTACAGTAGGTACAGCCTTAAGTGAGCTCCAGCCTGTAGATAGGCTGCCTTCACGGGCGCTGTGGTGTTCTCGCCATCCGGATAGGTTAGCCGAGTAAAGTTGACGAACTGGAACCAGCCAGCCAGAGTGGTATTCTCCGTGGCGAATCCTATCTTCAGCAATCGCCCTAGTCTCACCGATACATCCAATGGTCTTTCCTGACCCAATGATAGGTCTTCTTTGATGTCGACGAGTCTATCTCTGATCTTCATCCTGCTAGCTTTCGCCTTCTGTGCAATTTTCTCGCCCATATCCATCAGTCTCTGGTATAGATCCTGAAGCCCTGTGGTTACGGCTGTCCGGAGATCAACCAGAGCCTGTTGGTAGTCTACGGCTAGTGAAGATAAGTTGTAATTGAAGGTGGCCACCTCCTCCACTTCCAGAAGATCATTCAGAGTGCCATTCAGAGCCTCCAGCCTGCCGACTACACTATCTACGGATGCTAGGATTCCAGAGATGTTGGCTTCGATCTGCTCGTAGGTTTCGGGTTCCACGATCTCTTGGATGGTGGAGAGAGTCTCATTTATTGTCATTTGGTCCTCCTTCAGTTCCTCTATGACATCTTCGATGGAGTCATCGATCATCTCTAAGATCTGCTCCTGAATGTCCACCCAATCTGGATTACCCGCGGCGAGTTCTTCTTGGATTTCTTCTCTGCCTTCTTCCAGTTCTTCGTAACCCTCCTCCATAGTCTCAATCAGGTGTTGGGAGGCTTCGATCATTTCGGTGATAGACTCTTTTAGGCTGGTGGCCTCGTCGACGCTTTCAGCTCCTTCACCTATCTCCAGGATGCCCTCGGTGCCTGTGGCGTTGAAGGAAGTCAGATCCAGCCATAGTGCTAGGCCAGCCCTTTCGACGTTGGGCAAGGGAAGATCCATTCCGTATTCTTCGTTAAGTTCCTCGATGACCTGGATTAGGACATCGATATTCCATTTCCACTCGGTTATGACGAAGTCCATCTTCATCTCTGCTCTCTGCACCGTGTAGGAGACATCCTCAATGACTTCAGTGACTGGAGTGTAGTAGAAGCGACATTTGATGAGAACGTTGCCTTCCGCGAACTTCCACTGAGGGTTGCGGACCCGGGTCAGGTTGAAGGCGAAGGCTACCCCCAGGGGGGTGCCATCTGAAGCGTTGAACTCCTCTGGCGGTATGAGCTCCCATCGTCCGTTGAAGAAGGGGAAGAAAGGCGGATGTAATCTTCCTCTTAATTGCTTCAAGGCCTCAACAATTAGGCTACGTCTTTGGATATTTTCGCGGATTTGAGTTCTGATGGTTTGCATTTGGATCCTTATGAGGTCTCTTAGGCTTTGGAGGATATCGTGGATGATTGGCGGAGGACCGTGGTTTTCTTCCAGGTCCTCCAGTTTTTCTTCTAACATGGTCAGGTTGTTTAGTACTTGTTGGGCTTGGTTATGGAGATCCTCTTCGCCTGCGGCTTCAGCTTCCCGGGCTATTTCATCTGCTTGTTCTTGCAGGTCTTCGATGATTTCAATGGCCTCTTCTATGTCGCCCCTGGCAAGCCTCCCTACTAGTCTACCCAGTCTAGGGAAGGTTCCGTTCATTCCCAGACCACGGGTTCTCATTTGGTGGAGATTTCTAAATCTTCTTTGGAGAGCGTTTTGTTCTGCAAGGAAGGTTCTCGCCAGCGTGTCTATGTCGGTAGTGTTTCTCCGTGTGAAGTGTGTTGCCTTTGGGGGCAAGTAGTACTCGATGAGGCCTTTGTAATGGACGTTGTAGACGGTGTCGTTCTGTGGGGTGTACCACCATAGGAACATGGGATGTTGTCCATCTGCGGGAAACATTATGGTTATGATATCAGTTTCGAACTTCTTCCAGCCTTTTAGGTCTGTGAAGGGGTCGGGTGTGGGCTGTGCTTGGGTTGGCTGGATCAAGAGGGGAGAGAGTGCTGAGATTAGTAGAACTGTCACCAGGGTGATTGTGATGCTGTTTCTGCTCTTTTTCAAGGTTTTTCACTGAAATAAGGTTGCATAGGCTATCTTTTAAGCAAATCGCTTCGATAAACCTCGAATCTTTAGTTTTAAGTCTTCTAGAAACCTCGAACTTTAGAGGAGGCGACCGGTGACTACTAGGACCATGACATTGAGATAGAGGCTGGTTAGAGTGATGACTATAGATTTGTCCAGGCGTAGGCCTTTTCCGAAGCTGAAGGCCGATGATATCAGTAATAGGGTCCAGATCTGGAGGATGAGTAGTAGGTATCTGGAGATTTGTGGGGAGGATAGGATGTGGAGGTAAGGGAAGAGGGTAAGAGGTAGAGCAGCGATGCCTAAGCAGGTGAAGAGCTGGAGGTTGCCCTGGCTCCGTCTGTAAAGTAGGTAGATTAGAAGATTTGAGAATAGGAAGAGTCCTATCCAGTTGATGAGGAAGAGGATCATGATGGCTCGGAAGCTGTAGAAGGATGACTCGAAATAGAAGAAGAGCATCGGGTGAAGGTTTTCCAGTGCGGAGCCCAGGGCGCCAAGGAACAGAATAAGAACGGATAAGGGTAACATCCTTTCTGGTTTGGTGGTTTTGGCCAAGATGGGGGAGAGGAAGAGCCAGCGCCCCAAGCGGTGGCTGAAAGCCTTTCCGACCTCTAGTGAGGGGGGAAGGCTTCCCTCCTTCAGTGTCCTGTAAAGGAGGCGGCCACGATGATTGAGCGTATATTTTCTGTGTTCGTCTTGGGTTAGGAAGTCTGAGAGCATATCTAGATGGTAATAAATTGTGCCGACACCAAGTTGCAGGTCTTCTTTAAGGTCCTTGAACCCCATCTTACCCTGGACTCCCAGCAGCTCCACTATTCTGCGGCGTGTTGGGTCTTTCAACAAGGTGTAGTACCGCGATAGTTCTTCCATCAAGGCACCCTCCTTCCAAGAGCCTATGTCGCAGACTTATATCTGAAAAGAGGAAATAACTGTTCTGTATATCATAAAGAGTGTTATGGGATCCAATGTGGTCATTAGTGTTCCCAGCCAGACACATAGTCCAAATTGGACTGTCAACGTTACCCAGGATAGTGTGAAGAATGGTAAAGGCTTGGTCTTGAGCACTCCACACACCACGGCCAGGAGATCTACTGGAAATCCGGGCACGAGACTGAAGACGACAGCTAGGATGTAGCCCCTTTGGTTCCACTCTGCGGTCAGGCTTTGGAGTGTTTCTTGGCTTATGCGTTTTGAGACGTATTCTTCTCCTAGAAAGTATGCTAAAGTGTAACTCGTAGCTGTCCCTATGGTATAGCCTGAGGCGGCTACCAACGTCAACGGAATCGGTGGTATGCCACAGCTGCTTGCGTAAGCAACTATGAGCGGAGATCCAGTGGGAACAACGGTTCCGGAGGCTATGGTGATCACGAAGACCCCGAGTAACCCATACTTCTGAACTGTCCCCCGGACGAAAGCTGCAATCTGAGGATTTTTTGCGCTGATCCAGGTCACCGCCAGTGCACCTAACAAGACAAGGACTATTCCGATGCTAACTTTTTTGTGAATAGCTTTCATAGGCGCACTTCTTGCCCTAATTTACAAGGTTCCTTGAGCTAGATTATGCTCAGTTAGTTATCTGTGTTGTGCCTATTTGCTATTTTTCTTTGGCCATAGGTTGTGGGTCTATCAAAGAAGGCGGGTTGCGTCCTGCATCTCATTCCCCAGGTAAGGTGGGTGCTGATCCGCTTTTTGAAAACTCGCACGCTTATAGATTCAGGTATTCACGATCTTTCCAAACCACAAACTGGTTGAGTGCTTTATGCAGATATTCTACTTGGAACTGATTGCCCTTTATACTGTATAATATGGAAATGGAAAGTTTTATGTGCGCACAAGCTCAGGAGCCATAGGTTGTGGGCTCTATCTACGGGATATATGTATGCCATCCGATCTGCCTTTAGCCTTCACTGAGCTGATACAGCAACTTGGCTCCTTGATCTACACACCATTTGATATACTGAGAGCAGACCTTGTCATGTATACGTTGAGAACGAAACCGGATACGATTCTCCTTGGAACCGAGATCCATCCCGATCAGATCCCTACAACAACTGGAACCAAACTTCCCCTCAAAATTCTCGATCAACCGCTCCACCAGATTGTAAACCTTGTACTTCTTCTCAAGATCTTCAGCCCTTTCGCGTCCTGCCATTAAACCCAGGGCCAGCACTACCCCACTCAAGGCTCCACAGGTCCCGCCATCGCGACCAATCCCGGCCCCAAAACCAGTGGCCACAGAAGGAACCAAACGACTGTAATCCCGGCCCAGTTTTTTCATCCTGTTACTCAACACGGTCAGGACCGCCTCTGCGCAGTTGAAACCGGCACCACACAATTTAACAACCCTCTCTCCTTCATCAGCCATTCTACTCTCCAAGTCCCTCACCATCCAGAAGATATGACATAGAAGCCATAAAAACCTTCTCTAAAACCTTGGCCAGACAGCTCTATTAGGGTCCTTGGGTAACCCTAATCTCATCCACACAATCAACCCAAGGAATCCGCGGCCAGCAGTCGGAAAGTTCCTTTGAAATCTCCTTCTTGATCTCCTCATCGTCTACCTCGTTGCTCTCCTGTACCAGACGGAAGACAACAATCGCCCTTTTACCCATCTAATATACCCCGGGCAGATGCACAGCCAACCTATCTAGATGGTATATATGATTTAAATTTTTCTGACCGTCCACAGCCAAGTCCATCTACACTCTGCCTCTCTTTCCTCAGTCATAAGCCTGCTGGATCCTGGTTAAGATGTGAATCTCTAGGCAGGTATAAGCGTTCTACTTTAGAACTTCTTTCTCAGAGGGAGGAGGTTTGATCAGCCCCTTCTTCATCAAGGCCTTGGTGCTCTCCCGGGTATTCTTAATCAAAGCCACCGCCCTGTCCCACAACTCCTGTCTACTCAATTTCAATCGAGCTACGCCCTCTTCCATAGACCTTAGTGCGCAGGCCACGGCCTCCCTAGGATATACCTCCCACTCATCCATCCTAGGCACAATGTCACTCTCATCGATACCTCGCTCCTCAGCGAAGCTTGCTAACTCCTCTGCGGCTGCGATGCACATATCATCTGTAACTGTCTTGGCCCTCACATCCAGAACTCCACGGAAGATCCCAGGGAAACCCAACGAGTTGTTGATCTGATTCTCGAAGTCGGAGCGTCCAGTGGCTACAATCTTGGCGCCTGCCTCCTTGGCTTCCCAGGGCCAGATCTCAGGAATCGGATTAGCGCAGGCGAAGACAATAGAGTCACTGGCCATTCTAGCCACGTCCTCTTGCTTGATGGTTCCAGGACCCGGCTTAGATGCAGCGACGCATACATCAGCCCCCTCCAGAGCCTCAGACAGACCTCCAGCTCTACCTTCAGCATTCGTCTTGAGGCAGAAATCCCACTTCCAAGGGTTCTCTTCCTTCTCGGCCTCCAAGTCCTTCCTATTGGGGTGCAGAATCCCCTGGCTATCCACCATTATCATATTCCCAGCTTTCAAACCCGCCCTCCTCAATACTATCGCCGTTCTTGTATTTGCTGATCCAACGCCTACCATGGTCACTAGTGCTTCGTCCATCCTCTTACCCACGATCTTCAGAGCATTTATCAACCCGGCTAGGATGACGGTTGCCGTGCCTTGCTGGTCATCATGCCAAACGGGGATATCAAGCTCCTCCCTCAACTTCTCCAGAATATAGAAACACTTTGGCTTACTGATATCCTCCAGATTAATTCCGCCAAAGGAAGGCTGAAGCCACCTACAGGCTGTGATGATCTCGTCTGGATCTTTGGTGTCCAAGCAGATAGGAAAACCATCCACCCCACCAAGATATTTGAACAATAACGCCTTGCCCTCCATCACCGGCAATCCAGCCTCGGGTCCTATGTCTCCAAGTCCTAGGACGCGTGTCCCGTCGCTTACCACCGCCACGTTGTTCCACTTGTTGGTGTGTCTGAAGACCAGCTCCGGCTTCTCCTTGATCTCTCTACAAGGAGCTGCTACTCCCGGAGTGTACCATATGGCGAAGTCCCCTGGATCTCTTATAGCGCACTTGGACGCCACCTGTAACTTTCCCTCGTAGAAGGGATGATACGCCAAGGCCAGCTTCGCAGGTTTCTTCGCCTTCTCCAACAACTCTTCCTTCGTAAGTTTTTTACTCATACTATCCATCCTCAGTTGGAGTCTTCTGTTTGGTCTTGTTCCGATTTAAGAGTTATGTCTCGCTACCAGGTACAAGGAACCAAGCAACTCTTCATAATCCGGAGTTCAACATCTCAACAAAGGCCTCAACCTCGGCTCTGACTTGAGCCTTATTATAGCTTCTCCAGTCAGAAGAATCCACATCAATAATCAAACTGGGAACCCCCAGCTTCTCATAAATCCTATCTTTAACCACACTCATCCCCACAGACATCATCCTGCAACCCCGATTGGTGGGAATTATAACCCCCTCAGCACTCCACTCCTCAACCAGTCTAAGAATGAGATCGACCCTTCTCTCCACAACGGCATTCGCAAAATTCGGAAGATACTTCCTAGCCAAACTCTCCAAGGGCTTGGAAACATCTAGAGCTCCAGCCCAGACGTGGGAGAAGGTCTCTGCCACCACAACGGCACCCAAACCATTCAGATAATTGAAGAAATCCAGGTTGAACCACATCGGCAAGTTGTCCCACACCAGCCTATATCTCTCCTTCTCCACAACACCAATGTTGTGCTCCACCCGCTCGCTAAGTTCGTTGCGTAACCTCTCATAAAATTCGATCGCCATCTCCTTGCCTGGGATACAGAGCATGAAGAAGACCGCCGAGAAGGCATCTCTGGCCCCCATAGGGCAGGGAATAGCCTTGCGATAGTTTTGAATCTCCATCCACAGTTCACTGGTACGATCAGAAAGACGCTCAACCTCTTTCAATCTATCAGTATCAAACTCCCTCTCCGTCTGCTTCTCCAGAAAAGAGATGAGTTCCTCCAGCTGAGCCACATAGTGCTCCACCTGATAGTTCTCAGGCTCCCCAGCGCCCGCGGTATCATAGGGTACATCCAGAAGAAAGAGGGGGCGATTCAACCTTCTGCTGACCACCTGAAACCACTTGAAATGTGTGTCGCAAGCCCCGGTGGAGGCGACAAGAAAGTCGGGCTTGGGCATTCCTCCTTCAGGCAGGTCCTTCACCCCTAGAATCGACCCTAGAACACATCTGGCATAGGAGCATAGGTCTCGGGAGAAGCCCTGCCTCTCAGCCGCCTTACAAAGCCTTACGGAAACCTGCTTGGCCGCACAGACCGAAGCGTAGTTCTCAGGCCACACAGGAACCACCTCCATGGCCTGCAGCATCTCAACAGGAAATGTAGAGGCCACCCAGGCCACGGGCCGCCGCTTCTCTTTGGCTCTGTGTGCCTCCTCATAGAACTCTTTGACATAGGTTCTGTAGAAGCCTCTTGTTGCCTGTAGCCTTCTCTCTATCTCTTTAACCATATCGTTGACTACCTGACTCCTCGGATCATCTCCACGAAGGCCTCTATCCGGGTTCTCAGCTGGGCTTTGGCAGTAATTGCATGCTCCCACTCCAGATATAGGACAGGCACCCCACAGCCCTCAAGCTCTTTCTTCAAGAGTGGAGCGTCAAACATGTGGGTGTCACAGAACTTCAACACAAAAATTATCGCTCCCTCAATCTCGTACCTGCTTGCCATATCCATAATATGTTTGAATCTCTCTTCTGAATTATACATGAAGGGACAGGGAATCTTATCTAAATATCGTCTGGCTATGGCACGTAGTGGATCAGCATCGGAATCGACCAGGTTCCAGAAGTATCTTGATCCCGTGGATAGGTCATCAGCCACCACGCTTCCACCCCCTGCTTCCACAATCTTCGGCAACTCTGTATTGTCCATCACACTCCCGGAGATTAGCAGCCTAACCCCGCTCTTTGGGGGGTCACTTCTAACAGGAGCTTCCCGGAGCAGTTGATTCAGCAATCGGTTGTGCTCATGCTTGGGGATTAGCATGCTTGATAAGACTATCTCTAGGGCCTCAACTCCCGAAATCAGTGGAGGGTCTCTTCTTCTCAGATCATACACCTTCTTCAGGAGGATTCTGTTCTGATTATAGACTTTGATGGCTCTACTCAGTGATTGGTCTGAGATATGGGTTCCAAAAATCTTTTCCAAGAATTCTCTGAACCTTACGGTTTCGTGATAGAAGAAGCGGTGCGCTTTATCAGTATTTGTGTGTGGAGTGTTGATGAAATAGAATTCGGGAACCGGGATATGATGTCTCCACAGATCATACATTTTCTCCCGATTATCACAAGAATTGGATGCCACATAACCATCCAAATAATCGTAGCCGCCTCTCAAAGCCACATCAAAGCAGCTTCTACATAAGGAGCACATATTATCCGGACAGTAGGCATCAGCGAATGTTGTGCTCTGTGAACTTCCCAGAATCCTGACCGGCAGAATATCTGCAGCGTAGATGATCTCCTCCGGAGTGTAGGTGGATACCCATCCAATTACCGGTTTTCCTCCAGTCTTGCTGTTCCTCGCAATCTGATGTCTTCTCTGGAGCAGACTTCTGAATTCTCCCAAAACCGCCATCTTGGTATCCACTGCTTCAACCGTTAAAGACCCGGCCCTCTTCTTATTTGTTTACTCAAATGCACGTGGGATGCATGTGTAGGCTGGCACTGGAGGAGGGGGTCACCGATTTAAGTAGTGATTCTCAAGTGCCTTTAGCAAATCTGTGAGGGTGGAATTTACTGGCGTAGGAATTTCGTACGTCTGCCCATAGCGGGCTACTGCTCCGCTCATGAAATCCACCTCAGTCGGCCTCTCATTTTCGACGTCGATTAGCATGGACGGCTTGTGAGCGCCACCCTTCTTGAGGTATGAGGAAAATTGAGCGAGGGCTTCAGGGCCAAAGTCGTATCCATCCTCTTTAGCCACCTCCAATCCTTCTTCAAGCATCTTAACCGCAAGATTGCGACTATGCTTGAATTCCATGGCTTCCTTCATCGTCTGTCTGGTTATGGCACAGATGGAGCAGAGTGCCGAGTTGAGGATGGTCTTCTTCCATATGTGCTTCTTGATCTGTGGGGTCTCCTCGGTTTCCAGCCCGGATGCTGTCATTGCCTTCGCTATGTATCTTGTGGTATCATCGGTGGTGTATCTTCCCTTGTGCAGGGCGCCAATGTAGTTGGGGGGCTGGAACCAGTTCATGCTGACTTCTCCAGGTCTTATGAGATTTCCTGCATAGTTTATGATCACCCGGTAGGCGGTCTCTATGCCCAGGGTCTGGGCGATGACCCTTTCGTTATCCAACCCGTTTTGGTAACTAACGACTTTCATCTTTGGTGTGTATATCTGCTTAAGCTCTGGTAGAAGATGCTTTAGTACGCTGGCCTTGGTGGCTATGAATATTATATCTGGGTTGTACTCCGACAGCCGGGAGAGGGATTTAGCGGTTTTCTCCATCTTGACTGAAAAGCTCTTAATTCCAGATACTCTCAGGCCGTCACTTCTGATCTTGGACAGGATCTTTTCCAGAATATCTTCCGCCACCACGTCTTCTCCACTCTTGGCCAAGTGAGCAGCTAGGATAGAGCCCACAGGACCCATACCTATGATTCCGATGGTAGGCCTACTCATATACGCTCATCCTTCAAAGCATTCTACGATCACTTATGATTTATTTCTAACGCCCAACACGTACGAGGATAACCAGTCCACCAACAATGACATCTCTGTGGGACTGAGTTAAAAATTGCTGTCAAGCTTCTTGACCCAAGTTTGCTGTCTTCTGACTATTTTGAAGCCGAAACGCTTGTACATGTTTATGGCCTTGGAGAGGATCAATCCTGTGTCTGCTATAGCTTTAGTACACCCTTCTCGTCGCATCTGTCTTAACAGATTATAGAACAGGGTATATCCGACACCTCTCTTCCGATAGTCTGGTAACACTCCGGGAATGCCTAGACGATTGTTATGGGTGTTGAAGTCCATAACGCCCACAACTTCTCCCTCGTATTCCGCAACTAGAATGGTCTCCTGGGATCCGCTCCTAAGATACTGGGCGAGGATCTGTTCTGTTGCTGCCTCCGGTCCAAACGGTGTCCAGGGGGCACTCTTTCTGAATATTTCAGCCACATCCCGGGCATCGTTCTCTGTGGCGTGTCTTATCTTGGCATCCAGATTGGGTTTACTAGGCTTTTCGATAGGCTCACTCAGATCCAGTTCTGCATAAACAGAGTCGTATCGCCAGGGCTGCACCTCTGAGTAGGGCTTGTAGTAGAAGAATTCGCTGTGAACGAAGCCCTGCCTTTGCAAGAACCTCTCTGCAGCAGCATTATCACTGTAAGCTAGAGCTACCGCCAGGTCTGCCCTTAGAGGTTCGAATTGCTCTATTATTTTGTGGATAAGAGCCTTTCCCACCCCTCGGCGCCTATAGGATGGAATGACTGCGATCCTACTCTGTCCCATGTCACTATCTGTGGGAACAAAGAGGACTTCTTTGAAGGTCCTCTCTCCATGCTTAAGTTCCAGGCGACTGTGTACATATCCCACAGGCTCATCGTTTACTCGTGCGATCAGCAATAATGCTCTTTTCGTCTGTCCTTGCTCTGTCCATGCAGAAATATCCTCCGGCCTTACATAGCGATAGGCATATTCCCATCCCAGGGATTCAATCCATTCTGCGAAGGCTCTGTTGTGAATGGTGGCAACTACCTTCTCTTCTCCTGGAATGAAGGGCCTAACTTCTACATGTTCCATGTCTCTGCACCGTCAATGCGATCGTATCCCCAATTTTACCTTGCTCGCTGAGACACTAAAATATCTGTGGCCATAAATTTGCTGCTTTCGGGATGCAGAAGAGCTAAAGGCCAAGGTGGGCCTCTCTTTGAGAGACCTAAGAACCCACCTTCTCATCCATAAAGCCGAGAGGCTATAGAAGGAAAATAAATAAAGGAACTCAGTTTTACAGAACGTTAGAAAAGGGGTAATCCGAGGCAGAGAGCAAATGAAGGAGGTATGTTAATGGCGAAGTTACTTTGGCGACCATCTGAAGAGCGCATAAGAGGGGCCAACATGACCCGATTCATGGACTTTGTCAACGGAGAATATGATCTGGAGATTGGATCTTATGACCAATTGTATGATTGGTCTATTAAGGAGATGCGGGATTTCTGGGCTTCCATGTGGGAATTTGGGAACATCAAAGCTTCCCGTGGATATCATAAGGTGGTGGATGATCTAAGCAAGTTTCCTGGTGCAAGATGGTTTATAGGCGCCAAACTAAATTTTGCCGAGAACCTTCTCAGACACAGAGATGAGCATACAGCCTTCAGATTCAGGGGTGAGACCCAGAAATCAACCAGCATGACCTATGCAGAAGTGTACAACTCTGTGGCGCGCCTAGCCAAATCCCTGAGAGAGATAGGGATTACTCCTGGAGATCGGGTATGTGCCTACATGCCCAATCTGATGGAGACCGCTATCGCTATGCTAGCTGCCACTAGCATCGGTGCTACTTGGGCCTCTTGTGGTACAGAGCTGGGGACCCGAGCGGCCCTAGATCGGCTAGGCCAGATTGAGCCTAAAGTCCTGTTTACGGCTGACGCATACTTCTACAAGAGCAGGGTCTTTGATGTTCTACCCAAGGCTCAGAAGATTGCTGAGGGGATCGACTCGTTGGAAAGGGTGATCGTGGCCTCCTACGTGAAGGATGAGGCTGACATCAGCAACATCCCCAACTCTGTACATTACAGCGATTTTCCATCTTCAGAGAAGCGGCCAGAGATCAGATTTGAAGAGTTACCCTTCAATCACCCAGTGTATATCATGTTCTCTTCTGGGACCACTGGGAAGCCGAAGTGTATGGTACAGGGAGCAGGTGGAGTCCTCATCAACCACTTGAAGGAACTGATGCTCCATACAGATCTGAAACCCCAAGATAAGATCATGTATATCACCAGTTGTAGCTGGATGATGTGGAATTGGCTGCTGAGCTCTTTGGCGGTGGGGGCTACCATAGTGTTGTATGATGGCAACCCCAACTATCCTGACCCGGGTGCTATGTGGCAGCTGATTCAGGATGAAGAGATAACCATCTTCGGTTGTAGCGCGAGCTACATCCACTACGTACAAAGGCAGGGAGTTAAGCCTGGAGAAGATTATGATCTTTCATCTTTACGAGAGATATCTCAGACCGGCTCATCCCTCTCGTCTGAAGGTTTCAGATATGTATATGAGGGGGTCAAGAAGGATCTACACTTCAATTCAATCTCAGGTGGTACGGACATCAATGGTTGTTTTGCAGCTGGGAGTCCCACCCTGCCAGTATACGCTGGGCAGTTACAGGCCCCAGCCTTGGCAATGAAGATTAAGGCCTACGATGAGGAGGGCAATCCAGTGGTTGACGAACAAGGAGAACTGGTCTGTGAAGCACCTTCTCCCTCTATGCCCCTCTATTTCTGGAACGATCCAGACAACAGAAGATACAGGGAGGCTTACTTCACCTATTATCCAGACAAGAATGTGTGGAGGCACGGCGATTATATCATGATTCATAGCGGCACTGGGGGAGTAACCTTCTTCGGTCGTTCAGACACCGTCTTGAAGCCTTCTGGGGTGCGCATAGGCACTGCTGAGATATACAATGTGGTGGAGAGATTGGAAGAGATTGCTGATAGCTTGGCTGTGGGCCAAGATTGGAGGGGAGATCAGCGGGTGCTCCTCTTTGTCAAACTTGCTCCAGGATATAGTCTGACGCAGGATCTGAGGGAGAAGATAAGAGAGACCCTCCTTCATCAAGCTTCCCCCCGACATGTCCCGAGCATAATTATGGAGGTGCCAGATATACCCTACACCTTCAACAGGAAGAAGGTGGAACTAGCGGTCAAGAACATAATACATGGCAAGCCAGTCACCAACCGGGATGCGTTGACCAATCCCGAATCACTGGACTATTTTGAAGAGATCCTTCCTGAACTTCAAAAACCTAGAACTTGAGTTTGGGCTTTAGCCTTTCAGTTGTTGTTTCTTTTCGGCTCTCTGGATTGCCCTCAGCAGACTTTTGTAGATTTTCATATCTGAGACGTCTACTATGGGTATTTCAGCTCCCTTTCTGACTTCATAGGTTGGGGTATATTTGGGATATTTTGTGTAACAGACTTGGCTTATTGGAAATTCTTTCTTTTCCATCTCATGCTCGAAGGACTTCTCGTAGGCCTCTACACAGAGGAGATAGCCGTCTACCCAGAACAGGCGGTCTATCCTGTAAGTTACTGCGCACCACGCCAGGTTCTCGAGTGATCGCTCATCCGCGCCCAGGACCTGCACTTTCCTAGTCGGTGAGATCTCAACTTCCATGTTGGTTTACCCTTTGTAAGCTTGGTGTAGAAGCTTACTGACCTTTTTAGCTGTTTTGGGTCCCAGTCCGTGAACCGTCTTGGCCCAGTTCTCTAGGTTCAACAATGCGTTCAAGGGATTCTGATAGGTTTGAAGCAGGCCTGTGGCTCTTTCTCTGCCTATGTTTGGTAGGCTGGCCATAAAGAAGATCTGGGCGTCTGCTAGGGTTTCATGTTTCTTGACTGGGTGGACAGCTGGCTTTCTCTTCTGGACCAACTGTTCCTGTCTGGACGCTGTGTAGAGAAAGTCTGTGGTCTCTTTGTAGTCCGTTGTGTGGATGAGAAGGATTTCCTGTTTTGCAATTGCGAAGAGGGCTCCCCAGATGGAGGCTGGGTTGATCCTTGTATACTTGTAGATTGTGGGTAGGTGACCCTCTATTAGGATGAACGGTTTTTCATAGGCCTCCCTTAGGGTAAAGAGTTGATCGAATAGATGACGGTGAGTAAGGGTATGGACCAGATCTCTCACCGTCTTGCGTTCGAAGGCGCATTGATCTGAGATTACATAGTCGCCTTTATCAAGCGGTTTTATCTGGATTTTTGCTCCCTGCTCTTTTAGGCGTTTGACTATTTTCGGCGCCGTAGAAGCTTCTCGGCTGTCGACGATGATGGTAGGCACTTCTCCCTCGTTTGGTGCCTTCATGTAGGGCACCAAAGTTTCAGTCCCGGACATTCTCGGTCAACCACCCTTAGGTGCACTGATTAACTTTTATTTTCTACGTTCTCTCGCGTGGGCATCTTCATAGAAAGTTATGTAATTAACTCTGCAACTAAGAGTCTTCAGAGAGTGGATCAGAGAACCAAACCAAGACCCAAAAATTCCCCAATGATCCTGTGGCCTTCTCTGTACGATGGTGCGCTTCGACTCGGAAAAACCTAAAATAGCCGAAGACTGGCCTTTGGTCACTTGTTGACTAGGATATGAGAGTACTTGTTCTAGGTTATGGAAACATCGGATCAGTTTTGGCGAGGGATCTCGCTGATAGCATGTCCTCAACTGAGATTGTGATTTCTGGCAGGCATGAAAGTAAGACTGAAGAGGCGGCGGCCTCCCTCCACAGTGAGAATGTTACCGGTATTCGGTTGGACGCTGATGACCACCATTCGCTAGTCGATACCATGGAGAAGTTCGATCTGGCCGTAGGAACCCTGCCTGGAGAGATTGGATATCGATCGGCTAAAGCTGCTATCGAGGCCCAGGTAAACATGGTGGACGTCTCTTATATGCCGGAAAACCCTCTCACGTTAAATGATAACGCCTTCAAGGCTGGTGTTACGGTGATACCTGATTGCGGAGTGGCGCCAGGGTTAAGCAACCTGCTGGTAGGTCACGCCATCAGCCAACTCGATGAGATCAATAATATTGAGATAATGGTGGGCGGTCTACCAGAAGAGCCTGTTCCCCCGTTGGGTTATACCCTGACTTGGTCTGTGAGGGATCTAATAGAGGAGTATACTAGAGAAGTCAAAATCGTTGAAGATGGAGAAGTGGTGGAGGTGGAGGCTTTGACAGGACTGGAGGAGATTGAATTTCCAGGGGTGGGGAAACTGGAAGCCTTCTATACAGACGGGCTCAGAACGCTGCTTCACACAGTAAAGGGGGTGAGAACTATGGGGGAGAAGACACTCAGGTATCCTGGACATGTTGAAAAGGTAAAGCTACTAAAAAGCCTGGGCTTCTTCAATGATCAACCCATAGAGGTCGGGAACATAAACTTACCTCCTCGAGAAGTCACCATTCAACTCTTGGAGAAGAGGCTTAAGAGACCTGAGATTGAGGACATATTAGCTATGAAGGTTGAAGTGAGAGGAACTGTGGAGGGATCTGAAAGACGCTACGGTTATCGTCTTTTAGATCGTTATGATCCAAACTGTGGAGAGACTGCCATGGCCAGGACCACAGCATACCCGGCTTCAATCCTTGCACAGCTGATACTTCAAGAGGTTATAGACGAAAGGGGAGTCATCCCACTAGAAGCGTTGGGGACTAGAGAGATAATTTTCAATCGAATTCTGGCTGAACTAAAGAAACGGCGAGTCGAGATCGTGGGAAACCACCTCCCATAACCGCCGCGCAAGCTATTTATGGTTTATGACCTTAGAGAAGAGGAAGATGGACTTGTTAAAAGTGGGAACGGTGGAGATTAAAGATACAAACTTGGGAAACATCGACGATCTAGTAAACCTCTGCATCCCAAACGAGAAGAGGAGTGATCCATTATTCGCTGAAGGCATGAGGGCGAAGAAGAGATGGGCAACCCACGCCCTTAAGAAACAAGGGAGTATAGCCAAACTGGCTTACCTAGACTCCAGACCTGTGGGCTTGATACAGTATCAGCTCAATCCGGAGGAAAGGCTGGTGGAGATACACTGCATATTTGTTCCAGAAGAGGAGAACCTCCGAAGAGGAATAGGAAGGTCCCTACTACAGGCCCTGATAGAAGAGATGAAGGAACCAAAACCCCAATTCAATAATACCAGGCCTGTGGCACTTGTAGCACGGGCGTTTCAGGTCCCTGGAAGGTATCCTCAACATAAATTCTACCAAAGAATGGGCTTCAAAAGAATGAAAGAGGATGATCCCCTTCTTCTCTACTATCCACTCCAGGAAGGATATGTTCATCATCCTAAAGAGAAGGAGTTCATCCCCCAGGAGGAAGATGAGGGAAAGGCCTTAATCTTCTACCCCCCATCATGTCCCTTCTGCATTTACTTCTCAGAGAAGATTAAGGAATCAATCAATGAGGTGAATCCTGGCATCCCAATAAGGATGATAAACAAGTTTGAGGCTCCCGAGGAAGTAGAAAAGAGAGGTCAAGTGCCCTCTCTTGCAGTCAATAGAAAACAAATAAAGGCCTTCTTCATGGACAAGGAGAACTTTCAGAAAGAAGTTAGGCAGGCATCAGAATGATAAAGATTCCCCTATAAAGATCTTGGTGGAGATGGAGACATTGAATGGAACTGCTCCCAAGATTCTGGAGTTACTCTTTGGCCGCAGAACCATAAGAAGATTCAAGCCTACAGAGGTTAAGGGGGCTGAGGTCCGAAAGATTGTGGAGGCTGGTCAACGGGCGCCATCAGCCTGCAACCTGCAAACCTACACCATAATCTGGATAAGAGATGAACAGAAGCGAAGAAAAGTGCTGGATGCCTGTGAAGTCTCTAGCCTCACCGCCCCCGTCATCCTGGTAATCTGTGCAGACCTGAGAAGACTGGCCAAAACCCTGGATAGCCTAGACTATGACCATTGCCTAAAATATGGTTACGGCCATTCACATAAACTCCTCAGCATAATAGATGCCTCTCTAGCCGCCGAAAATATAACCCTGGCAGCCGAAGCC
>JABAHQ010009971.1_pt1 | contig 36420 bp, 36 predicted proteins | sample 7062091 | NCBI WGS metagenome assembly JABAHQ01 (sample SAMN14534359, study PRJNA622989) | marine sediment metagenome | biome: marine biome [ENVO:00000428]; feature: marine pelagic biome [ENVO:01000023]; material: deep marine sediment [ENVO:00002113] | place: India: Gulf of Kutch | collected... | reverse complement strand
AGCACTTGAGAACTACCGAACTCATTTTAATTATATCACTGATCATATGGCATTTTATCTGGTAAAAGCACACATTAAAAAAGAACGGATGGTTGAACTCCGGCAGCGGTTGCAGAACCGGGAGTTTGTTTCCATCCGCCCTTTCGGTAACGCATTGACCGAGTCGTTGGAAAGTGCCCGGATTGACCCGGATAACGAAGAGATTCTTTGGGAGGAAGAAGACTATTGTTCACCGCCGTTGGCGATGGAGCGCGATGCGGTATTGGATCACTACTTCCGGGACATCCGGGTTGAGCCGGTCGCGCAGGGAGAAGGTTGGGAACGGATACAGAAACTTCCTCCGTTATGGGAGGCTCTTTAATCAATTACAGCTTAGTATTAAAGCGGCCAGTCCCTTAAGATTCGTTCTGTCTCTTCGGAATGCTCGCTTTCGTCGCGCACCATATCTTCCAGTTGAACCGCCAGTCCTTTGTCTCCGAATTCCTCAGCTTCTTTAGCCCGTTGGGTGTAATCCTTAATCGCCTGTTTCTCAGCCGCCAATACTGCTTCCAACATTTCCTGGTTGGTTTTGGCCATTGGCACCGGATTGGGTTCGGTGGTCGGTTCACCGCCAAAGGCTACAATTTTGTTGGCCAGATATTGGGCATGTTGCTGTTCATCCGCGACTTCCGCTAAGAAAAACTGGGATAATTGCGGCCGGTACGGCCCGGTTGCCTTGGCTGCATAGGTGATGTACTGAATAATCGCGCTCAGTTCATTAGCCAAATCATCATTCAGGTTGTCAATAAGTTTTTGCTGGTCCATTTTCATTTCCTTTCTTTTTGGTGACAGTTGTATTAACCATGTTGTAGTGATTTAAATGTCGTTATTAATACATTTCTTCCTTTTTACTTTAAAGTTATCTATACGGCGTACCTCTACTTAAATCCGACATTATCCTTGCGACGCTTTCCAGGACTCAAAATAAATATCTACATCGTTGATAAACCCCTCATGTTTGGGCTTCCAATTTAGCTTTCGTTGTGCTTTGCCGGAATCGACTTGTTGATTGATAGCCAAGGCTTCTGCAAAATCTCCCATACTTTGTCTGGCTTTATCCAGCGGAATGAATTGAATTTCATCCTTATATCCTGCCGTTTTGGCTACCACATTAACCATCTCCCGCACCGGGGAACGAGAGCGATCGGTAATGTTAAAGGCCTCGCCACTCAGCCCGCTTTTCGCAGCGCGAAGATAGGCATCGGCCAGGTCGTCCACATGCACCATCGCCCAACGGTTGTCACCATCGCCAACCACGCTAAATGTCTCTTGATTAACAGCGCCATCGAACCACATACCGGTTAATCCGCCCTGTTTGCCATAAACACATCCGGGGCGGATAACCACGCCGTTTGCCTCTGCTGCATGCAGAACCATGTTTTCAACATCCGGTCGCCAGGCCACTACGGTAATGGGATTCAAAGAAGTTGACTCATCCACAGTTTTGCCACCGGTATTGCCAATCACCCATACTCCGCTGGTATAAATGATCGTTTTCCGATGGGCGCCCCTCTTCGCAACATCGAGAAATGTTTCGACGGTTTGGTTATCCAGTACTATCGTATCATTTTGGTAATCCGCGGCGGCATGGATCAGCACATCACAATTCTCTGCAATTTCAGCAAAACTTTCCGGTTGCTGCATGTTACCGATTACCGGTTGAATTTCCTGTTGGGCTAACAGCTTGCCTTTATTTTCATTTCGGGTTAGTCCCCACACCTGATGTCCGGCGCGTCGAAACGCCCGGGCTACATTAAATCCGATATATCCGGTTGCTCCGGTAATGAACACCTTCATAACCATCTCCTTCCAATTTTGTATTTTCATAACTACTCACGTTAACTTTTTTACAAGATGAACAGGCTGCAAATCCTGTAAATCTTGTCAAATATAAACTTTGTTGCTTACTTTTAATTACTAAATTGTTCAGCCCGTTCTTTAAGGGCTTGATTCATTGCCATAAACCCCTGGCGAGTGCTTGTATTGAGACTGTTCCATAATAACGGCACCAGAATTCCTCTAAAAATTTCTTTTTGAATGAATCGCACTTGTGCTTCATTAATTGGTTCGATCAAAAAGATGTGTTCTCCGTCGAACAGGCCCGGGAATAGTAATCTTCCACGCCAGCGAAATTCTCGTTCGGACGCAACTCTCAATATGGTTGGTTTAAAGGTCATGCCTTTGGAACCAGGTGGCCGGATAAACGCTTGTAACCTGGCGTTTTCCTGGAGCCTTCCTTCAATTTCAGTGATAAATGGATTCCAGTCCGGATATCGGTCAAAATCCGTTAGAATATTCCACACAATTGTATCCGGGGCACTAATCTCCAATTCAGTTTCCAGTTCTCTCATCAATACACTCCCAGCCGCACCAGTTATTGGCTATTTTAAATTAACCTGTATTCTAACAGGGTGTCAAATATATTTGATAATTGTTTAATTTGAAATGGGGAAAATCTATTCTTTATGGAAGGCTTCCAGAATTTGATCGCTGGCGATGGGGACAACACCAACCTCGCCGCAAACGACTCCAGCGGCAATATTGGCGATCATCATTGCCTCAGAAATGGTAGCCCGACCGGTTAACGCAAAAGTCAGGGTGGCGATGACAGTATCCCCTGCACCTGAAACGTCTGCCACTTCTCTGGCATGGGTACCCATGAAAGTCGAGCCTTTGTTCTTTTCAAACAAAGCCATTCCCGTTTGCCCCAGGGTGATCAAAACGGCTCTGGCATTGAGTTTATCTAACAAAATTCGTCCTGCATTTTCCACTTCTTCCTCGGTCTGCAGGCGAAGGGCAAGCGCTTCCTCCGTTTCTTTTTTATTGGGTTTAAACACTGTTACATTGTGGTATTGAAAAAAATTATTGAACTTCGGATCAACGGTGATGATTTTGCCATGTTGATTGGCCAAATTGATAATCCGCTCCACCAGCTCCGGCACCAGGACGCCTTTGTTGTAGTCTTGCAAAATCAGGGAATCCACCTGATCGATCACACTTTCAATATAATTGAGCATTCGTTGCTGCACACCCTTTTCGATCGGCGAGATTTTTTCCCGATCCACCCGGGCGACCTGTTGATTGTTCCCGATGACTCGCGTCTTGATCGTGGTTGGCCGGGCATGATCCATTACCAGCCCGTCACTGGTCAATTGCTTATCGCGTAACATTTTTCGGAAAGCTTCTCCCCAGGGATCGTCCCCAATGGTTCCGACTACCATAGGGATTGCGTTTAAACCAATCAAATTATTGGCCACGTTTGCAGCGCCGCCAAATCGGATTTCCTCATCTTCAATATTGATGATGGGCACCGGTGCTTCGGGGGATATTCTGCTTACGTTTCCCCATAAATATCGGTCGATCATCAGGTCTCCCACTACTAAAACATGCCTATCCCTCCCTTGTTGAAATATGGTTTGCAGCCGCTCTTCCTTCAACTGGATCATTTTGGTTTTCTCCGGGCGGACTTTGGTTGTTTCTCCTCAGGTTCAAGGCGCCGTTTTAAAAATTGAAGCAACGCATCTTTGACGAGGCTGACAATCAATAAAAGCAATAGTAAAGGGAAGGCGGTAAAATAAATGATCCTGATGACCGGATCTATCCATGAATAATCCATTAAAAAGGGTAAAATTATTGCGATGATGATGAAGCTGATAAATATATAATATTCTACGATTCGAGTAATCTTTTTATAATGGGCTTCCACCATTGATGTTGACCTTTCATTTTTAGAATGTTCGCTCATAGTTTAAATAACAATCCCAACTTTTTTTTATTTTCAATACATCCCCAACCGGCGTCCCGGTTCCACGTGGATCGGAACAGATTTCCCATCTGTCTCCGCTTCGCCAAATTGCCTGAATGTCCGCTAAACGATCGACTTGCGAAACTGCAAACCCTCTGCGCCGCAGTTCATTCAGAACAGTTTCCGGGAAGTATTTTTTCTCGCAGTAAATTGAGTCAGGCAACCACTGGTGATGAAAACGTCCGGCTTCCAGAGCTTCCGGCAGGGTCATTCGGTAATCGATTTTATTTAGTACCACTTGTAAGACAGAGGTAATAATGGTTGAACCACCGGGGGTGCCTAATGCGCCCTCAAACTCTCCGTTTTGTTCTACCAGGGTGGGAGACATGGAGCTCAACATCCGTTTTTTCGGTTCGATTTTATTGGCTTCCCCCTGCACCAGACCATACATATTGGGATAGCCCGGTTTGGCAGTAAAGTCGTCCATCTGGTTATTTAACAGGATCCCGGTTCCGTCGGCCACCAAGTGACTGCCAAAACTTCCGTTCAACGTGTAGGTCATGGCTACGGCATTGCCATTTTCATCAACAATGGAAATGTGAGTTGTTTCTGTCGATTCCTCAAGCGGGTTTTCCATGTATGAAAATTCCGGGAAATGGCGAGAAGGATTTGGTGTATGAATATCAATATTCTGAGCAATTCGGGCGGCTGTGTCCGCTGAGGTGAAAATATGATAAGGAAGATCTACAAAATCCGGATCCCCTAAATAAAGGTTGCGATGTGCATACCATTGTTTTTCAACTTCGGAGAAAAAGGCTACATAATCAGCGCTATTGTGAGAAAAAGTATCCGATAATTGGATATGCACCAAAGTATTGAAAATTCCCTTTAATACCAACCCCCCGGATGAGGGAGGGGGCATCGAATAGAGAACATAGTCGCGATATGATATGCGTATCGGATTTCGTTCTATGGCTTGATACTCAGCAAAATCTTCATTCGTAAATATGCCCCCGTATTTTCTAACCGTTGCAACAATTTTGTCAGCGAGGGGGCCATTGTACAATACATCTTCACCATGATCTGCAATCAATTGTAAAGTTCGGGCAAGGTCAGCCTGGCGTAAAGTATCTCCGGGTTTTAACAATTGGCTCTCGGGAAAAAAGATTCGATAAGATTCAGGAAATTGTCTAAATTTTTCTTCATGTTTTTTTAGCAATTTACCGAACGATTGATTAATCGCAAAACCTGCCTCCGCGAATTTAATTGCGGATTGTAACAGGTCTTTCCAGGGCAAACTTCCATACTTTTGATGGGCCAAATATAATCCTTTGACAGTGCCCGGAATTCCCGAGGCCAATGCCCCATAGCGGCTTTTTTCTTCTACCGGTTTTCCTTGCTCATCCCAGTACATATCAACAGTTGCCGCTTGCGGAGCGGTTTCGCGAAAGTCGATGCTGTTCACCTGCCCATCTGCAGAACGATAGAGCAAGAATCCCCCCCCGCCAATGTTGCCTGCACGGGGATATGTTACCGCCATAGTGGTTGCGACGGTTACCAGGGCATCGACAGCATTGCCGCCCTGCCGGAGGATATGTAATCCTGCATTTGCAGCAAGTGAATCGGCGCAGGCAATTCCCGCCGAATCCACAATAATACTTTTCGAAGATTTATTTTGGCAGGCAGAGCTAAAGATATAAATGATTCCACAAAGCAGCAGCGTGACAATTCGTCTACAGCATACCGTATATCGCTCCACATTCACTCCGGTTTATTTTGACGCTAAGACACTCAGAAAATCTTGTATAAAATTATCCTGCATGGGAAATTCAATCAATCGTCCGATTTCCTCCCCATTTTTATAAATTAAGAAGGTAGGCACTCTTTGAATATTGTGTTGAATTGATCGATGCTGAGGTTCATCTTTTTGCCGGTTGACGGCAATTAATTGAATCCGGATATTATCATTGTTGGCTTTATGAAGCGCCTTCATAAATGGCGGCACGCCTTGCTTCGAATCGGAGCACCAGCTGCCCAAATAGCATACAATATTAAGAAGCTCATCAATTTTTTTCAGTCGGTCAATTAGCGAAGCATCCACTTCACTCTTTAAGTGATGCTCCCGCCACTCAGGAAAATAGTGAAGAATATCTTTATAAGGAACATCTCCGAGTAAAAGTTCCTCGTTATTAATTTCATACAAATCCGTTTTCGGTTGATAATTACCGCCACATCCACTGATTAAAAAAATGAGCGAGATTATGATCAAACAAAATATAAACCGCATTGTAAACCTTCTTTCGAAAAAATTGTTAAAATTCAAAAAGCGCTTGGAAAAATAGTTATGCGTTCAAATGTTTATTGTACTTACATGGTTGCTTCGATGTTTTCATCTCTGATAGTTACCGAATCTGTATTGGTGGTATCCCTGGGTACGGCCTGATTTTTGACCGTCTTTAAACGTTTCTCAGCAATTCCGTCAGGAGTGAGGACCAGTCTCAGAACCACTTGATTAGAATCGCCCATTACGCCTATATTTTTCCCATTCAACCACAATTCGACACCGTCGGCTCGTCCCAGTACAAATTGCACCTTTTCCACTGCTTCAATAGAGCGCTTTAGTCCGGTAGGTAAAATATACTCAGTTGTATCCTGCTGGTCTCGTATTTCCCGAACCCAGGTACGTTCTAATGCCCTTAAGTCCACCGTAATTTGGGGACTGGTTTTGGTGCGTAAAATAGTGTTATCCGACAACTGGGGAGTGAGGACGCTATCCTTTTTCTGCAAATCTTCAATCAGTTCGGAAATGCTGATTTCCTTCACCTTAACATTTTGATTTTTCTTTTCAAACACGTATTGCTGATAGGTAAAATACCCTGCCGCCAAGACAGTTAAAACCGCCAGGGTTATCCAGAAAACTTTATGAATTCTATCCAGATTTAAATTCTGGGTTAATCGATAGATTTTATTTGAGAAATCTTTGTCGCCGGGTTTGGATGTATCCTCCCTATCCTCAGTTGATTTTTCCTTACTCGGTTCTTTCGATTTTTCCGTATTGGGTCGCGGCGTTAGCCTTCCTGTTAATAAATCAAAATCGTGGAGCACTTCATCTACATCAAGGCCAACTTCTTTGGCATATCGTTTTAGATAGATTCTATCATATCCGTGCGGCAACTTTTCTATTTCTCCGGCTTCAATAGCTTCCAGGTAATTTTTGGAAAGTCGGGTTTTATAATAGATGTCATCTAAAGTAATTCCTTTTTCTTCACGCTTTTTCTTTAAATTCTGGTAAAATTCTTTCAACTTATGATGTCCTTTTACTTAATGTCTTTAAGGCGTAACTGTAATTCCTTACGTCCGTTCCAATGGTTTTCTTCAATGGCGTATGCACAGTGAATGGACTGCTTTTTTTCTTTTATTCGATCTAACATTTCGCCAAGGTTGAAGCCGATCGCAGTCATAACCACGCCATTTTGTTCCACTGTTAGTTTTAAGTGATTATTCCCGACGATGCATGGATCGCCCACGACTTTTAAATTACGAGAAACGAATATTGGACGCAGGTTCATCGGGCCAAAAGGTCCCATTAATTTTAGCAGACGCATCAACCGTTCATCAAATTCGTTTAATTCCACCTCGCAATCGATTTTCATGGAAGGAATCAGATCCTCTTCTGTAAGTCGTTGCCTGGCAATTTCTTTAAACTTCTCAGCAAACGCCGGGATTTTGTCCTCCTCAATGGTTAAACCGGCTGCGTATTTATGCCCCCCATAAGCAGTTAAGTATTCCGAGCATTCTTTAATAGCTTCATAAACATTAAAATTGGCCACACTGCGGGCGGAGCCCTTTCCAATTCCATCAGCTACGGAAATCATGATGGTAGGCCGATAATAGCGTTCCACAATCCGGGAAGCAACAATGCCGATGACGCCCGGATGCCAGTCTTTTTTGTAGAGCACGAAGGCGGAATCATCCTGTGCTAATAGGCGGTTCTCCACAATCTCTACTGCTTCCTTAAAGGTATTCTCATCCACACTACGCCGGACTTTATTTTCTCGCTCCAATTCTTTGGCCAGAATACGAGCCTGTTGCAAACTTTGAGCCGTAAGTAACTGAACAGCCCGACGCGCATCCCCCATTCGTCCCACTGCATTAATGCGAGGACCAATCACAAAAACGATCAAGCCCACTGTCATTTCCCGTTTATCAATCCCGGCAGATTCCAGCAGCGCTTTTACCCCAAACCGCGGATTATAATTAATTTGATCTAAACCATGCCTGACCAGAATGCGATTTTCATCCACCAGCGGTACAATATCCGCGCTGCTGCCAATAGCGACAATATCCAGATATTCATCTAATTCAGAGACTTCCATGCCCAGGCGTTGGTATAGTCCCTGTATCAATTTAAAGCCAACCCCTACCCCGGCCAACTCTTTAAACGGATATGGGCAATCGTTGCGTTTGGGGTCCAGGATCGCATTTGCCGGGGGCATCTCATCTCCGGGTTCGTGGTGGTCGCAGATGATTACGTCCATGTCCAAACTTTGTGCGTACTGAATTTCTTCAGTCGCAGTAATCCCGCAATCAACCGTCAGAACTAAAGATACATCTTTTTCGCAAGCTTCCTTGAGACTATTCTTCGAAAGCCCGTATCCCTCGCTGATGCGATCGGGAATGTAGTAGCTCACCTTAGTTCCAACCAGGCGAGACAAAACAAGATATAACAGCGAACTGCCACAAACACCATCTACATCATAATCCCCATAAACCAGAATGTTTTCTCCGCGGGTTAATGCCTGGTGGAGGCGATCAACTGCCTTATCCATATCTTTCATTAAAAATGGATCGTGTAACTGTTCCAAATCTGGTCGAAAGTAAACCCGGGCCTTGTCAAAACAATCGATGCCTCGCCTTAACAAAATGCGCGATAATATATTGGGGATTCCTAACTCTTTAGCAAGATTCTCCACATCCGTTTCATTATACTCATGATGAATCACCCATTTGTGTTCCATCCATACACCACCTGTAATTTTCGTTATGTTTATATTTTTTTAATTTATTATCTTTCCTTTCGTTCAGATTATTTCAATGTGTCAGAATTTCATAAATTTCAATAAGTTGGCAGTTGGCAATAAACATTGGTGATTTCAAACATTACCATTGCTAAAGCGAAGGTCTTTTTTAGACATTTAAATGCATAAAACTTCCTGCCATGTGTTTGCCCACTGCCTTTACCAATTGCCAACTATTATTTTTTTTTAAAAATACAACGTTAAGTTCTTTTTTATAATCAATCATGTTAACAGTTTCGTAAAAAGATCGCAAGTGATTTTTTGTCAGTCTATTAACTTCGCGATGGAATAGCTCTCTCACCATCAATTATAACTTTTTTAGCCGCTCCCCAATTGACAAAACGGCCAATTTTACTGCCGGGGTGGGATAGGGGGGTAAACCGGCATCAGTTTTTACCACCCATTTATCCTTTGTTTGAGGAGTTACGGTTATGTAATAACTCTGTTTATAGTCCTGATCTTTACTGACGACCCGCAGTAAAAATAAGTCACCATCCATTTCTTTAAATACCGATTTAACGACAAACAATTTTTCAGATTCAGTCTTCTCAAGGCCATTTAATTGTCTAATCATTTTCGAATTTATCTCTTTGTCTACAATTATATGAGGCATATTGACCTCCTCCAATATGCGATGAATAGTTGCGGATTGCAGCTTAATTGCGGTTAGCTGGTGAATGTCTCTGCTTTGGTTCAACCATTTCTGCGCGTATTTTGTGTTGGTAGTATTGGTGGGGTTATTTTCAACAGGATCCACCCGGAAACATACCGATTGGCGAACTTGTTCCAGTGCTTGCCGTGCATACCATTCTTGATCAGTTGCCAGGCTATATTTGCCACCTTTTTCCAGGTTTGAACCTAAGCTTCGGATAAAAGATGGTTTAATTAGCCGGCGATGTCTGTGACGTTCCTTCGGCCACGGATCGGGGAAATTCATCACCACTTCCCGTAATGATTCATTTGGAAAAAATTCCCGGATAGCAAAACCCGCATCTTCTTTTAAGATGCGAACGTTTGAAATACTTTCCTGGCGAATATGTTTCTGAAGTTTTCTGACAGACTCATTGGACAATTCAATGCCGATGAAATTCCAACCCGGTTTTTGAATTGCCCAGTTGGCTAAAAATAATCCGTTTCCAAAACCAATTTCCACAGCCAGGGGAGCTTTGCGACCAAAAATGTCCTCCCAGGGCAATGGAAACTGAGCATACCCTTTTGAATTTACAATATATTGAAGAAGCTCATTTTTTTTCATCATACATAAAATTAACCACATGAAGGTGTGGTTTGCAATATTTCTAAACTTAGCTTAAAATGAAAGTAGATAATATTAGACAAAAACCAAAAAACTCTTGACAAATTCTACTAAACGGAGTATATTCCCATTGACCTTCAAGGTCAAAACCTCCCTCCCAACTCCGCAGGGGACGCCAGTCGTCCCCTGTTTTATTTTATGGCTTCCTCAATAATTCATTGCTTCACCATCTAATTTTTCCGATATAACCGAACGGTCCGATCAGTGTATTATACAACATATAGAGCAGATTATAGACAATTATTAATAGGAGGTTAAAATTTTCCTTAAATAATTTCTCGCCTTGCTTCAACACCATAATATCTCCGGCTAATTTCACAATTAAAAGCAGAATGGCAGGTAGATAGAAAATCCAGGCCAGCCACAAGGCCAAATTTGTAGCGTGGTACAGAAAATAGCCGCCCTGAAGATAAAATCGATACGTTTTACCGGCAGAAAAATGCCGTCGTCGTTGGCGGATAAACTGAGAGAGGGATTTAGGAGGCTCCATGCGAATCCAGCCCTCGCGAGCTAAACAGAAGCTGATCGGCAATTTCATTTTACCCATTTGCTGTAATAACAGATCATCATCCCCACTCAAGGAGAACCGGATGTTCTCAAATCCGCTAACTTTATTAAAGGCCGATTTGGTGTATCCCCAGTTACCGCCGTAGGAGATGATGGGACGATTAAAACCAACTCCGGCGCCTGCAATGCACCAACTGACAAGTTTCTCATAAACTAAAAAATTTTGCCAAAATGATTTCGGTGGATAAAATTTCATCAAACTAATGACGGCCGCGATCTGCTTCTCAAAGTATTGATTCATGGTACGGATATGATTTTTGGTTGGCACTACATCTGCATCTAAAAAAAGAAAATATTCATATTGAGCGTGCTGAAGCGCCTGATTGATAGCAAATTTCTTGGGGGAGACTCCTGTTGGCGGATTCCAAACCTCAATCACATGTAGATGATTAAACTCTGGCCGGAATTTATTCACCACTTCTACAGTATTATCCTCACACCGGTCTGCCGCTACAATGATTTCGTACTGGTCTTTTGGATAATTTTGATTGACCAGTGAATTTAGACAATTGGCAATATTGTCCGCTTCGTTATGAGCGGCAATAATGATTGAATAGGATCTCAAATTTTGATTAGAAGATGATTTCTGAAGTGATAATTTCTTTAATCCCCGGAATGTCCAGACAATGAAACTGAAATGGATCAGAAAAATTGCTGACAGAGCAATCCAAAGGCTCAAGAATTATGGCTCCATCGCTTTTTGTCACGGAAATCTTCTCCCCAATTCAATTTTTGGTGTAACAAATCCAAAAAATCGCTGGTGAGTGGTTTGACCAAATGAGCGGAAAACGGCGCTTTTTCAATGCTCAATTTGGTGCGGGTTTTACAATAGCGAACATCACGACCATCAGCCCCAATCACAAATTCCGAATATTCGGTTCTTACCGTAATGGTGATCACGGAGCTATCCGGGATGATAACCGGTCGATTGGTCAAAGAATGGGGGCAGATAGGATTGATGATCAAGGCTTTGGTATCGGGCGCAATAATCGGGCCGCCCGAAGCAAGCGAATAACCGGTGGAACCGGTCGGGGTTGAGATGATCAGTCCATCTGAAACATAAGAGTTTAGAAGACGCCCATCGACCTGGGTTTGAATTTGAATGACCCGAACCGACTTTCCCTTATCAATGACGAATTCATTAAGGGCATATAATGGTTGAAGGTCTTTATCAATTTCACCTTTCAGCATTAATCGCTTTTCAATCCGGTATTCACCGTTCAAAATTTTATTAAATTCCCTCCCAAAATTTTCAAATGGGATTTCCGTCAGAAATCCTAAGCCACCTAAATTTATGCCCAGAATAGGGGTTTCCTTTGCGCACACAATCTGGGCAGACTGCAAAATGGTTCCATCTCCTCCGACAGCTAAAATCATATCACAGTTTTCGGGAAGTTGGGATTCCACTACAAAGGGAAAACCGGTGTGGCTGTATTTGGGATTTGTGTAAATTTGATCCGATAAGACCAGAGGTAGGTTGTTTTCTTTAAACCAACTTAGCAGGACAGGGAGCTCTTTCCAGAACAGTTCCTTGTGGATATTGGCTATTAAACCGAATTTCAAAATTATGATAACTCCTCAATTAAATCTAACCCTAAATTCTTGCGACAGCTAACCTCCCCCAAATGAAAATTTAGTTGAAATTACGATCTCTTACCACTGTTGTCAAGGAAGAAACGGATACCGGAGAATAAGTAAATTATTTGGATTGGAACAAAAATTTATTGCATTACGAATCATTTTTTTTAAATTGTGAATTAAATTTTTAGGTATAGCTAAATTGTGAGTTATTGGTTATGAAAAACGAGATTATTGAAGATTATCTGAAATCGATTTACATCCTCCAGCGGGAAAAGAAAAACGTAGCCACAACTACATTGGCCAGGCGGTTGAACATTGCCCCCGCTTCCGTGACGGGAATGATTAAAAAATTGGCAGATATGAATCTGATTACGTATGAACCTTATCAGGGGGTTCAATTAACCAAGGCGGGAAAAAACATCGCTTTGGAGGTGATCAGACATCATAGATTGGTCGAACTCTTTTTATCGGAAGCGCTTGGCGTGCCCTGGGATAAGGTGCATGAAGAAGCCGAGAAATGGGAGCATGTGTTATCTGAAGATTTAGAGGAGCGCATTGACGAAATGCTTGGCTATCCGACTCACGATCCGCACGGTTCACCGATCCCGGATCGGAGTGGCGAAATGGCTTCCCGGTCCGCACTGTCTCTGGCCGATTTGAAACCAGGGGACTCAGCCTCAATCGTTGAAGTTAGTGACAGGGACCCCGATTTATTACGCTATTTAGGAAGTATGGGGCTTTATCCTAAATCGGAGGTGGCGGTAGTGGAGATTGCCCCGTTTGACGGGCCGATTAAAATTGTCATAAATGATGAAGAATACATGTTAGGTAAAAAAGTGGCAAATCAAATTTATGTATCGACTACAGCTTAAGTTCAGAGGAGGGAAGAAATGGTTGATCCTTTAACAGCGTTACTGGTTACCGGACTCTTGTTTGGGGGCCTCTTTCTGTTGTTTCGTCCCGATACCGGATATTTCTGGCAACTACGCCGCGGTTTGCAGAATACCCAACGGGTCTTAATGGAAGATGCGCTGAAACATATTTATGATTGTGAATATAACAACATTCCCTGTACCTGGAAAAGTCTATCGGGCGCTCTTTCGATCAGCACCGAGCGAACCACAAAACTTTTATCACGGCTCCAAAGTCGTGAATTGGTGCAATCGGACGGAAGAGGTATTGCCCTAACCGATCAGGGGCGTGCCTATGCCTTACGAATCATCCGCGTCCATCGTCTCTGGGAGAAATATCTGGCCGATGAGACAGGTGTGTCTGAAATGGAATGGCATCCTCGGGCCGAAAAGAAAGAACATCAAATAAGCACTTCGGAGGCAGAAGAATTGGCGGCTCAGATGGGGAATCCGCGGTTTGATCCGCACGGGGATCCGATACCCACTGCCAGCGGCGATATCCCTCCAATGAAGGGTATTTCATTACCGACCCTTTCCAAAGGGGAATTTGCTCAAATCATCCACATTGAAGATGAACCGGAAACGGTTTACGCTCAGATCGTTGCGGAGGGATTACATGTAGGGATGAAAATCCAAATGTTAGATGCCACATCTGAGCGCGTTCAATTCGTGGCAGATGGCGAAGAAGTGGTGTTAGCACCATTGATTGCCGCCAACATTACTGTCCTGCGGTTACCCGAGGAACCGGAGGAGATTACCTCTCAGTATACCCTCAGCGATTTAAAACCAGGAGAGCGGGGAGTTGTAGTAGGTATATCCAAAGCGGTTCGGGGTTTACAGAAGCGCCGATTGATGGATCTGGGTTTATTACCAGGAACCGCTGTGACCTCTGAGTATTTGAGCGCCAGTGGCGATCCGATCGCTTATAATATTCGGGGGGCCACAATTGCATTAAGAAAAGATCAAGCTAAATTAATTTATGTGAATAAAAATTAAGGGGATAAGCTGATGGCTCGTCCAAATGATATACATGCCTGTGACCACTGCCCGGTGCATCATAGCGGAAATCTCATCAAACTGGGCATTAAAATGGATAATCACGATTATTTAATTGCACTGGCTGGTAATCCAAACACCGGAAAGAGCACTGTATTTAATAACCTCACCGGGTTACGCCAGCATACGGGTAACTGGCCGGGAAAAACCGTGACTCGAGCTGAAGGCGGCTTTCTGTACAATGAAAGTCGGTACAAAATTGTGGATTTGCCGGGGACGTATTCACTTCTCTCCGCCAGTACCGATGAAGAAATCGCCCGTAATTTTATTTTATTCGGCCGTCCCGATGTCACGGTTATTGTGGCAGATGCTACCCGTTTGGAACGGAATTTAAATTTAGTTTTGCAAACGCTGGAGATTACCGATCGCGCCGTACTGTGCCTGAATTTAATGGACGAGGCCAAGCGACATGGTCTTAAAATTCACGAGAGGTTATTGGCCAAAGAGCTGGGTATTCCGGTAATACCTACTGCTGCCCGGAAAAATGAAGGCATGGAGGAATTGTTAAAAGCCATCGATGAAGTTGCTACCGGGAAATTTGTCTGTCAACCCCATCGTATTGAGGGGGATTCGCCGGCTTTAAAACGAGCGCTTCATAAATTGGTGAAACAACTTCAGACTCAATTTCCCAATTTGCCCAATACCCGTTGGGTGGCTTTACGATTGCTTGAAGGGGATCAAACCATAATCGATGCATTACAAAACGGTGAATTAGAATCCTTAAGCCAGGAAAAAACGAATACGGTAACCCGTTCAGTTGCCTGAGGAGGGAAATGATCATGAATCAACAAAAAAATAAATCAACCGAGGCGATTTTAACCACTGCAAATTCTTTACGCTGGGAGGTGGGAGAAAACTTGCATGAGACGCTGTTGGAATCGATTTATAAAAATGCTTCCCGAATTACCAACAAGGTCGTCGCTGCGGAAGATGAAAAGCAGCGCTTTAATTGGGAACGTACCCTGGATTGGCTTCTTACCAGCCGCTGGACAGGATTTCCAATTATGCTGCTACTTTTAACCCTGGTATTCTGGCTTACGATTGCCGGAGCCAACGTCCCATCCAGTATGCTGGCCACCTTGTTGGTTGATACGATTCATCCTGCGTTGAAAGGGTTTTCGGCAAATATCGGCGTACCCTGGTGGCTGGATGGTGTATTAATCGACGGGGTATATTTGGCCATGGCCTGGGTGGTTAGCGTGATGCTACCCCCGATGGCGATTTTCTTTCCGCTCTTTACCCTGTTGGAAGATTTTGGTTATCTCCCTCGGGTGGCCTTTAACTTAGACAACATGTTTCGCAAAGCGGGGGCGCATGGCAAGCAAGCATTAACCATGAGCATGGGTTACGGTTGTAACGCTGCCGGGGTGATTGCCACCCGGGTCATCGACAGTCCCCGGGAACGATTGATCGCCATTATTACCAACAACTTCGCTCTCTGTAATGGTCGCTGGCCAACCCAGATTTTGATTGCTTCCTTGTTTATCGGGGCGCTGGCGCCGGCGGGATTGGCCGGATTCGTATCCGCTGCTTCTGTGGTTGGCATTACCTTGTTAGGTGTTTTGCTAACCTTTGTGACCTCCTGGGGATTATCCCACACACTGTTAAAAGGTGAGGCATCCACCTTTAGTTTGGAATTGCCGCCCTACAGACCGCCCCGGATTTTGCAAACATTGTACACCTCACTAATCGATCGTACAATTTTCGTGTTGTGGCGCGCGGTTATTTTTGCGCTTCCTGCCGGAGCGGTCATCTGGTTGATATCCAATATTCATATCGGTGAGCTGAGTCTTGCTGAACACATCATTAATGGACTGGATCCCTTTGCTTTGTTGATTGGCTTGAATGGCGTTATTTTGTTAGCTTACTTTATTGCCATTCCGGCCAATGAGATTGTTATCCCGACCATTTTGATGCTAACGGTCTTGTCTGCCGGTATGAGCGGATTTGGCGAAGGCGCCGGAGTGATGTTTGAACTGGGCGATAATTCCGCATACATGGCGGTGCTCTCGGCAGGTGGGTGGACGCTGTTAACAGCGATTAATTTAATGCTATTCAGCCTGATCCATAATCCGTGTTCAACGACTATCTACACCATTTATAAAGAAACCGGCAGCGCCAAGTGGACCACGATATCTGCTCTGCTGCCGGTCGTCATGGGGATTATCGTTTGCTTCCTTGTCGCCCAGGTGTGGCGATTGTTGGCGGGGTGAAATCTATGAATTGTTGCGTGTCTTCAATTAGCTGATAATGCTTTCTGGTTGAAGAATTATCAGAACTCGGATCTAACTTGCATGGCAATTGTTTAATGCGAGATGGTTGCATTTATTATACTTGTTACTATAACCGTTATTATTATATTATTTTAGTAACAAGTATACTAAAAGTTTGCTTATTACTCACCTCACAACCGCAGCTTCGTCCATCGTGCTCCGTTTCCGGGAAAGAAAGTAGGGAACCAGGAACCCCGAAAAACAGATGATGGTGGCGTAAATGTTGATCGCCAGCAAGTCGGCGTATTTGCCGCTGGTCAGGTAGAGGGATTCCGGTAATAGACCAAAGGTTAAAATCAGGCCGGCGGCAATTCCCGACCACACAGAGAAATGAAAGGAAATTGTTGGGGCGGGAAGTTTCCAGAACAGGAAAACCGGCGCCAATCCCAACACCATGGTCCCGCTGATGGTCGTGGCAGATATGATTTCCGGCGCGAAGAACAACGGCAGGGAGCCTCCGATAGCCGTAATCGCCATCACCCAACGACCTCGCGACAGGGTTATCCCGCTTTTCTTGCGCACCAGATCCACCACTGCTAATTTGGATACAGAGGAAAAGGTTGAATCCAGGGTAGAGGCAGCCGAGGTAATCATAATAAAATTGGTGATTAACATCATTACCAGACCGAAGGTGCGGGACACTTCGACTGCAGCCTGACCTTCCAACCCCAACATGCCACCATAAATTCCGATGAAGCTGAACAACAGGATGCATAAAAATCCGATGCCGGTAGCGGCGATAAAACTTTTCAAGGTTGTTTTCTTATCGGATATAAATCCGCGGTCGGTTAAAACGGGATCGTGAAACGGGTAGCTGAATACCTGAATTGCCGCAACTATAAGCAAATTGAGGCCGGTGGCCATGGTCCATTTCCCGGAGGCGAAGAAGGGAGTAATCGACCCTTGTTTGGGGATGATGATTCCCAGAACCACAAACAACAAAATGCCGAACAGGACCATCTGAATCATGTCGGTAATCAGAGAACTTCTCAATCCGCCTTTTAAGGCATAAGCCAGGGTGAGAGAGGTAAAGACAATCACCGCCCCGATGTATTGCGGTGTTCCGGTCTCACCGAAATAGGAACCGATCACTGCTGTGTTTGACCACACTTCATTGAGTAAACGTATGCTAATGACCAGCGAAAATACCAACACTGCTATGCGACCGAACTTGCTGTGCAGAAGTTGGTGCAAGCTGGTGAAAGAAGACTGTGAGCGGATTTTATAAATGACGATTCCGGCCACTAAAAAAGAAAAATAGTAAGTGGCATAGGCTAACCCACCGACAATGCCAAAGCTCATTCCCAGATTGGCGGCATTGGCGATTGATTTGGCAAATATCCAGGAAATGACTAAGCTGAAAGTAAGCATTAAAACGCCGGGTCGTTCGGCGGTTTTGGAAACGCCTCTAAAAAAGCTTTCACTGGTAGCGGCACGGGGAGAAATTGCATACAGCGCCAGCGAAGACATCACTACTAATCCCCATTGCCAATAGATAACTGTTGTCATATTCTTATTCCTTTTCTTTGTGCAGTTGACTATGCTGTTAGAATTTCAGTTGTAGCATGGTTAGTATCTCAAAAGCCTCATCGCGACCGGTAAATCGGGTGTCAGTTAGTGGAGAGGCATTGTCTGCCATTTCGTAAATGAGGTTTATTTGCAGGCGAAAAATCCCATCCTGATACCAGTTATTGCCAATTAAAAATGTGTTGAGTCGGGTCGGGCCGTTTAGGCTGCTATGTATCCCGTCGTATTCTGCGCGTTCCAATCGGCCGATCAATTGCAAGCCCTCCGAGGTATTGCCAAACAGAAAATATCCGGCCTCCAGGTAGCCTCCGCGAAATAATTCAATTTGTTGTGATTCGGATAGCGATTGGGAAAAGTCGTATTGAAAGCCTTCGGCTCGCAACAGAAACGGATTTCGATCGTATTGAAAATCGAGTAGATAGCCCACCCGTTCGCCATAAATCTTCGCTTCATTAAAACTGTTGAAGGTATGATCAACTAATTTTAAGGTTTGCGACGCTTCGTCAGTGTAGTTCAGGCTTCCGCCAAAGCGCAGCTGATCGTTCACCTTGTAAACCAACCGTCCCTGAAAATCCTTGGCGTCATTATTTTCGCGGATATTGGCGGAAGCTTTCCCATTTCCATTAGTGATACTGGCGTAATATTCAAAGCGGGGAAATTGCCCATAAAACATCATGCCATATTGGGTATCCAATCCGGGCAATAGAAAAATCGAATTCAACCCGCTATAACGCTCTACAGAGGAAAGACTCCTCGACGAACGAGTGTTTTCGGGCGAGAAGGGAGTAATAAATTTGCCTACCTGCAGTTTATGATTATTGAAATACCGGATGTCGAACTGAGCGAGCACCATTTCAGTGCGATTGCCGCGGGCATCCAACTCTGTACAAAAATCTGATAGCGATCTTGGTAGTCGAAAATGAAATCCAGGCGGGTTCGGCGAATAAAAAATTCGTTATCGATGGCGCCGTTTTGATTGACGCCGTGATAGGTGAAAGTGCTCTGGACATAGCCCAGCAAGCGCAATTTCCATAGGTCTTCCTCGGAAGAGATATTCAATCCGCCGCCGGGTTTGTAAAAAACCGATTGTGAAAAAACAGCCGTGCTGAGTAGTATGAATCCAACAAGAAAAATGCTTTTTAAATAGTGAACTTTCATGTTGCTCTCCGATGATTAAAGAAAGGTTCTGTCAAGAATTTTGTACCAAAGATAAAATCGAAGCCGGGGCTTCTCGAGCAGGAGGCGTTCAAAGCTGGAGCTTTGAACGAGAATCGAATAATTACCCCTCTTTCTTCTCCAGTGATTATCAGAAAACCTGGGGCATCAGAATTTCCCACGTTGGCGTTCTTTGGCCGGTAAAACTTCCATACAGGTTGTCCACCAGCCGGTCAGAATCGTTTCCACAAATTCCTCTGGTAACTGCTCCTCTCGCATCTCCTTCGCCAATTGGTGATAATCATAGTCCAGCGGAATGTAGGTAAATTGCGGCTTACCATTGGTCTCCAGCAGCATATAACCAATATGCGGTTTGCCGTTATTTTCCGGACGACCAATCACCCCGACATTGGCGAAATGACGATCACCAGGTAACGCGCGTTGCCAATGGATGCCGGTGTGAGTAGCGCAAATGATGTCCGCTTCAAAATCCCGGCAAAGCTTTTCCAGAAAATGCGTGGGGGTAGTGGACTCCCATAGGAATTCATTCATCTTCCGCGGCGAACCATGACATAACAATACCTGATAACCTCCCATTTGAAAACGGATGGTCGATGGCAACTCTTTCATCCATCGCTTATGGTCCTCATCAGTGTTTTGATAGGTATAGTCGTAGCTTATTTTGGCAAAGTAATTATCACGCGGATCGGTGTAACCGCACTGGCAGTCTTGCAGGTCATGGCCAATGGAGTTGTCATAATTGCCCTGAACGATGGAAATGTTATGTTTTCGTAAAATATCGCAGGTGCGATTGGGATGGGGACCGAAAGCCCCTAAATCCCCGAGGCAATAAATAGCATCCACGTGTCGTTTTCGCGCATCTTTTAAGGTTTCCCGCAAGGCTAAGTGATTGCTATAAACACCGCCAATCAATGCCACCGTATTAGACATCCTTACCCCCGCTACTGAAATTGCTGCAAATCGCTCCATACAGATAGCAGGTGTAGCAGGCCTGATGTTTCAGGTTGAAGCTTTCGGTTGCCTTTTCCAGCGTTTCTCCCATATAGGCATCCTCGGATTCAATCAGAATCGGACACACGTAAACGCCCCGGTTTGTGGCCACCCGGCTGTTGGAGCAAATTAGCTGGCTGCAATCGTATCCGGCTAACATCTCCTCGGTTACCATTTCATATTGGTCGTACCCACGACTACGGGCGATTTCTTTTCCTATTTTCAGTGAGGGGAGTATCTTTATTCGAGGACGGTCGTAGCCATAAGATTTTAACGTCTTCATAAACCCATTCAGCACTTCTTCATCCTGATGATCTTCCCAGGTTTTGGTGACGGTTATGATGGGAAGAAATCCGTGATCATAGAGCAATTTGACTCCGCCCATTGCTTTCTTAAACACCCCTTTGCCGCGGATGACATCGTTCATCTCTTCGGTGTATCCATCGATACTGACCCGAATTTCCAGAGAATAAATGGAATAGGCTTCCATCTCTTGCAGGCGTTGAACAGTTTTTTCTTTAAATAACATGCCGTTGGTTAACACGGTAGCGGGGCCATATTGCAGTGTTAAATCGAGGATGTCCAAAATCTCTTTATTCATAAAGGGCTCGCCGCCGGTGAAGTAATATTCTTTTACTCCCATCTCAATGGACTCTTTCAGATATCCTTTGACTTGTTCCAATGTCATAAATTCGAAAGTATGATTCAGCGGACTACAACTGATAAAACAGTGATCGCAAGCGATATTGCAGAGTGTGCCGCTGACCTGGAACCACAGGTTATCCAATGCATCCAGATGCAGGTCCGGATGGGTGATTTCGGTTTGTATGTTTGGTAAAGTTTGCATAATACTTCCTTTTTTGATCCATTTAAAACGTGAAGCTGGAGCTTTACGTACATTGGTGTTGCGAAGCTCCAAGCTTCGTAACGAGCAGTGTCTACTCGTTCAAAGCTCCAGCTTTGAACGAAAACTGCCTTAGAAGCTCCCGCTTCGATTTTTCTGCCAATTGACTTTCTTCCTTAGTTGAAAACCGTTTTTATTAGACATTATGTATCATCTTCAAATCCCATATTCACTTCAATCATTCAGCATTTTAAGTCTCAGCCTTGGTCTTAGCCTATGAACTCCAGCTGGTCCCCCATGCGATAAAAACTCGAAGGCTCCAAAATATTCGAGATGATTGCGGAGTTCACCCACATCAGCGATGGCGCTTCTCACTTTCTTAGCAGCAAGTGTTTACCTAATTATTGAAACGATAATTTACATTGTGGGGAAGTCAAAGCGGGGAGGCGGTTTTTGCCAGATTCGCTTATTGAGGTGAAATTTGTTAATAAAGGGGATAAGGTATAGTAAAGGAAAGATCTGAATTGTCAATAAATGAGTTATAAGCAGATATAACCAGTGATTTCCATGGTGATGAGGCGCGAGCAGCCATTGCCGCAAATCATCATTGGTGTCGATGTCGGATAAGCCAGGCAGGAGGCTTAACGATTTGCCCTGGCGCTCAACATTTTGGCATACCTGCTCAAAAACGCCTCCGGTGCACCAGCCCACATCGTCAAATAAAGAAGCGTGACTCTCACGAATTCCTACCAAATAGAAGCCGCCGTCTTTGGAAGGCCCTAATACAACATCATGCGCCGTTAAGCGCTGGAAAGTTGATTGAATGATATCGGGCGTAATATCCAAACAATCATTTCCGATGACAGCAAGTTGATTGTAGCCTTTGTTGAAGACAGCTTTCAACGCATGGTCGAACTTTTCGCCGAATGATTTTCCGCGATGCTCGACAAACGTATAATCCGATCCTTTGGGCAAGGATTGGTAAATCCGGTCAATATTTTGCCGATCCGGTTGATCGGAAACCACAATAACGTCAAAATTAATTACTTGTTGAGCATCAGTAGCGACACTTAAAATATGCTTTAGAAAAGCGCGATAAATAGATTGACATTGATGGGCAGAATTCCCTAAATACTTCCGGGAAGCCTCCTTCTGCGGATGGCTGGTATAGAGGATCAGCGCGCGCTTTTCAGGTTGTATTTTTGATTTCTCACTCATTTGGTTGCTAAACTGAATAATTCATGAAATTAAAAAAGGCAAAATAATTAGCAAAAATTTACGTAATTCACGCTTTCATAGTTTTTTAAAGACTCATTATAGATCATAAAAATACAATGGAATAAGACTTGAAAAAGTAAGGTGATTAACAGTTTCCGAAAATCATTCACGCTTTTTGAGCCTGTCGAAAATGCCAGTCAAACGCGGATAGAAAAATAGTGGATAAAATTTTGGTTCCCGCGCCAATCACCCCGCGTACAGTACCGGATACTTTTGATTTACCGATCCGTTTCCGGTAGCTTACCGGGACTTCCAAACTTCGCACGTTGCGCTGGGCTGCTTTAATTTGCATTTCTACCGTCCATCCGTAATTGCGGTCCTGCATATTTAGCGATTGAAGTGTAGAATAGCGAATTGCCCGGAAGGGGCCGAGATCGGTGTAATGAACCTTCCAGAGCATCCGGATCAACTTGCAGGCCAGCCAATTGCCAAACCGCGCCTGGGGCGTCAGGGCGCCTTTTTCTGCAGTACCGGTGACTCTGGATCCAATCACCATATCGGCCCGACATTCGATAATAGGGTCCACCAACAGAGGCATCTCTTCCGGATAGTCACTATAATCGCCATCCAGGAAGACTACCATTTCCGGTTCTTGCAGGGCGGCAATGCCGGCTAAGCAGGCAGCACCATACCCCCTCTCCGATTCAACAATAACATGGGCGCCGGCCTGCTCCGCTATTTCCACTGTAGCGTCAGTGGAACCGTTATCGATGACAAAAATCTCATCCACCCAATCAGGAATATCGGCAATCACCTTGCCGATGGATTGCTCTTCATTCAAAACCGGAATAATGGCCGAAATTTTTGCATTATTTCTCATCATTTTGCCTATTTCTGTGGCCAGGTTATTTAAAACACCGCTCAAATGAATTCATTTTAATAATTTTGCCCAAAATCGTTTTGCTTCTCCGGTAAGACACTTGAATAGTTGTCAATTTTCATTTTATTTTGATGATTTAGCACCCATTCCCTTAAGAGCAGAATCCAGACGGGAACGAATTCTACCCATACGACCCATCTATTGAAAAGTTCAACCTTGCCAATTGCCGAGTAGTAATGCCATAGATAATAGAGGGGTAATACAGCGGTTAATAACAATAGAGATCGTCGGGGAGCGATGGCCAAAAAAGGAATCATCCAGAGGCAATACCAGGGGAATTGCGTCGGGCTTAGCAAAAATAAACCGGCGGTAACAAGCAAACATTGCTGAAATAGCTGTCGTGGTTCTTCAGTTTTCCGAATTGTTAAATACACAATCAAGGTAAACAAAATTAATGCCACAATAGTTCGCGCAGCCACCTGCCCGTGACCGGGATGAATCCCAATTGCAGAGAGCGTCGACTGCGAGCCCCAAAGAATGATCCGGAAAAGCGAATCATTTAACTGCCATCTGTAAGTATAGGCCTGGAAGCCAGATGATTGATCGAAATCGGTTAAAATAACCGGAGAAAAGAATAACAGGCATAATGTCCCGAACAGCATCAGGGCAGTGGCTGCTCGTTTACCGTCGGACACTGTATTTCGAAATATAATGGGAGCAAGGAGGATCGGCCAGATCTTTACGGCGATGGCCAGGGCTAACATGGTTACCGCCGGGTAAGGTTTGTTTTGAATCGAAAACAGAATGGCCGCCAACAGGAAGGGGAATATAAGAATGTCCATGTGCCCGGAATTGAAAATCTCTTTGATCAGAAGCGGATTCAGCCAGTAAACGGTGATCCATAACGGGGATAGCCTGAGATAGCGCAGCACATAGATCAGCAACAAGAGGCTGGCAATATCAAAAAGTAAGAGAACGCCTCGCCAGGCGGTGAGGCTCCAGGGTTTAAGGAAATGAGCCAGGGCAAAAGCACTTTGGGTGACGATGGGATAAATGGTACGCAAATGCGGGTGATTAATGTTGTCTAAAATCGGCCCCGCCTGTTCCGCAAGTGAAAGGATTCCGGCTGGAATGTGAGAATTGTCTGCCCTGGCTTGCTGTATCTCTTGTGGTGAGAAAGCGTAGGGATTATATCCATTGGCAACCAGAGCACCGTCCCACAGATACCGATTGTAATCCACTTCTAGCATGGGAGTGGAAAAGAGCATCATGAAGCGCATCAAAGTGCCAACAATGAAAATCCAAAAAAACAGATGCTTTGTTCCTTTTAAATGGATTAATCTTTCGGTCAGATATAAAAATATAAGGCCGGAAAAAACTAACAGACCGATCATCCATAAAATCGGTTGTTGTGATAACGGAATTTCTGAGGCAAATGAACCGGATAGGACGCTGAGAATCACAAACAAAACGATCAACAAGCTGCCGGTAATTATCCACTGTGAATTGATTCTTAATAATAACGGATAATGCATTACCGGCCTCATTTCAAATGATCATGAGATTTGGTCTACCGCCGTTGCCCGGAAAAAGAGCTCAGCGCGATATAATAAAAGCCTACCTGAAAAAGCAAGAAGAATGGCATTGAGTAATAGATTTCGTTTAAGATAAAATAGCCCCATCCCAACGTAAAATAAAATGCCAGAATGAATTCAAAAATGTGTTGATAGCTTCGTCCCGGTTTGTAAAGCTTCTTTTTCCAGGTGCCATTGTTCCCTTCAATACGAAATTTCGGTGTGCGAATAAATTCACTTTTTTGACCGAGCAGCGCTTCCAGAGCCGCCCGACCATTATTAAATGACAGACCAACTCCCAATGCCATTAGAACTGGAAGGTACAGTATGTGTGGCCAGATTTTACCTACCGATTCTCTGATCGCGGCAGTATAATAGATTAGCACAGATATGGTTGCCGCAAAGAAAACTGAAAAGTACACAAACACCAGTTTCCAGGGAACTTCTTGCATCCCGATTTGAAATTGTACTACCGGAACCAGAAGGAGTGCGGGAACAGCCATTAACAGGTAGGCAAAATTGTTGCAGAGATGAATTATCGCTTCCAGACGGATATAGAACGGATAATTCGACCGCCAAATTTTTTTGATAAGCTTTAATGCGGTTTGGACGGAACCTTTTGCCCAACGGTGTTGTTGTCCTTTATAAGCATTCATTTCTGCGGGCAGTTCGGCCGGGGTTATCACTTCCGATAAAAACAGAAAACGCCATCCGGCGATCTGGGAACGATAGCTCAGATCCAGGTCTTCTGTCAATGTATCGTGTTGCCAGCCACCGGCATCGTCAATAGCTTTGCGTCGCCAGACGCCTCCGGTTCCGTTGAAATTGAAAAATCTTCCGGAGCGATTGCGGGCCAGGTGTTCGATTAAAAAGTGCGCGTCCAGGAAAATAGCCTGTAAACGGGTTAGAAGCGAATAGTCCCGGTTAATATGTCCCCAGCGGGTTTGCACCATGCCAATACCGGGTTGAAGCAAATGGGGGATCGTCTTTTTTAGAAAATCAGGATTCGGCACAAAATCAGCATCGAAAATGGCAAAATATTCCGCATCGGATAGCTTCATCCCATGGGCTAAGGCGCCCGCTTTAAAACCGGTACGTACTTTTCGCCGGATGTGTTCAATCCTGATTCCTTTCTTCTTCAAAAAACTGACTAATCGTGCAGCTAATTTGGCGGTGCTGTCGGTAGAATCGTCCAACAATTGGATGTTTAATTTTTCTTTCGGATAATCGAGCCGCACAACTGCTTTGAGCAGCCTGTTTAACACGTACTTTTCATTATAAATTGGCAACTGAACCGTCACCGATGGCCAAATTTCAGGTTCAGGGGGTTGGGATTGTGACTGCTTCTTATATTTTCTGAACATCAACAATAAGAAATATTTGTGAATGCCAAACAAGCCCAACATGCTTAATGCAGCTATATATAAGCCGAATAAAATAACGTCCGTCACAACCTACACCTCGTTTCGCTTGGTTTTCTCATCATTTCAAAATTTACATAATAAGAAAGTCGATAATATTACATATCTTTTTTCTTTATACAAAATAATTTTGTAGATCAAATTTGTAAATTAAGTGCCTTACAAAATGATAAAATTGCATAAGGAATATCGGTAAATTTCCATTTTAGCTTGTACTATTTCATCACAAAATTATAAATTTTTGATTTTAATTTTACAAAATTCTGCACCCGGTCAGAACCCCCAATTCTCTGTGAGACCTAAGTGAGTTGTGGAGGAACGTAGTGTAAGAAACAATTTATAAATCATAGAAGCTGGAGCTTCCCTTGCAAATTCGTTCCAAGCCCGGAGCTTGGAACGAGCAGCAAAAGCTCGTGGGTATACAGAAATCACCTGTGAGTGAAGTTTCCAAATCGCCATGAAACTTCCTTGCGTTACCTGGCTAATCACCCTATCTTGTAGTCTACGATCAACAAGGAAGGTCGCAACCATGCGCAATGTCTATAAAAATATGAATATATTTAAATGTGTTCACCAGGCTCATACCGGTTTCGAAAGCCAGATGTCCGTTCATCATATTCTCAACGAGAAAGGGTGCTATCCGTACGGCTGTTTCTATTTTCGAGGACATTGCAAGTTGATGAAGCAGGGGAAAAAGTGTTATCGGGGCTATAATTATATTGGGAAGAACTGTAGCGGCTGTAAATATTTTTATGAGGAAAAGGTGCATAACTATGCGGAGTTACAAATTTCAGAAACAGAGTACAAAGATTTTGAGCGAGAACTGGAAGACTTTGAGGATTGGCTGGATGATAACCTGCACAAAGAGTTGGAAATCCATGGCGAGATCGACGGAGTCAAGCCCCTGTTCAGAAAAAAAATATATCGCAAAGGAGAGCGGTTTTCTTTTACCGGGTTTTTACTCATTTTCAAACAACTGTATTTTGAACGTATCTTAATGGAAGACTCGGTTTATATTTGGTTATCACCCAAAACGTATGCCGCCCTCAAATTCGGGCGGGGTGATGTCATCACCGCTCGCGCCACCCTAACCCTGGACCGGGGCAGATTGCTGCTCAAACGGCTGCGTCGCATTGATATCGAAAAACGTGGTGAAGAACCGTTGTGGGATGAATCCAGCGCTTTGGTTGCCCGGGAGACGGCGACACAGATTCCCCTTCAGCCGGAAGGCTGCGTGCAGTGTCCTTATGGGTCACTAATTGATGTGGAAGACCTGAGCCGGGATAACCCGCAAAATTATCGGCAGCTTTATTGTTTGAAGGGCATGAAAGATCATCTCAATTGTCATAACTATGTCCAATATTGCGGCTATGATGAGGCTAAGGAAGAAACCCGTCGCAATAATGCCGCTTGCCTGACCAAGCGGATTAATGTGGCATTGCGGATCTAATCAAAATGGGATTGGACAATAACCTGCTGTTTGCCTTTGCCCTGGCGCAGGGCGGAGAGTTTGCTTTTGTCTTGTTTTTCTTCGCCGTACAAAACAGGGTGATTGACACCTCCCTGGCCAATCCATTAATCGCCGTCGTTGCCGTTTCAATGGCATTTACCCCGCTGCTGATGTTGATCGATGAAAAATTTGTGCAGCCAAGATTCGGTGCCCGGGAGAAGGAAGAAAAACCTGCCGATGAAATTGAAAATGTGGGCAAGGATAAGGAATTAGGGTGGGATACTACCACATTAATTGAGGATTTTGGTAAAAAACAGACTGATGATAAATAAGAACTGTATATCAGTTATGTTTTGTTTTTCAAATTTATGACGCATATATTCCCTGCCACATAAATCTACCGAACCATAAGCTATTCAATACAGTTGCGACTTAAAATAGTGTTGATTATATTGGCTGCATGAAAATATATGTTGATAATTGTGCATTGCAACGGCCGTTGGACGATAAGAATCAAATTCGTATTGCGACTGAAGCTGAAGCGATTTTAGGCGTTATTTCTCTATGCGAAACGGAAGAAATTGAATTAATACAGGAGATTGAAAAATGATAGCACAGGCAAAACCTCTGAATGAGATCACCACTAATGCAATACATATATTGTGTAAAGAAATAGGTTTAGTAAATACCATAAGATTTATAAATCAGTTTACCACCGGTTACGGTAACTGTACCGAAGAACGAGATGAGCTATTTGGGAAAATGAGTCTAAATGATATTATTACAGAAATGAAGGCTATGAAAGGAAGACAAGAGACTTAAGATTTACCTTTTACTGCTAAAATTGAGTTGCGCCAACTTTCCTGTTAAAAAATATGAACAGCAAAGTTGGCTTAGGGCAGTTTGGTCTATTTGTGTAAATTAATATTTACCAAACAGTTATGAATATTTATAAAGTCTGTGCTCGCGCACCTTTTTTAAGCTAAGCTCTGTCGTTATACACTAAATGATCGGAGTAACAATGAAATCTTTCAATATAGACGATGCTCTGGAAATACTTGAACGAACACCGATTGTGCTGGAGACTTTCTTAAATGGCCTGTCGGAAAGTTGGATTTATAATAATGAAGGAGATAAGACCTGGAGTCCATTTGATATTATCGGACATCTAATTCACGGTGAGAAAAGTGATTGGGTGGCAAGAACAAAAATGATTATGGAAAATGACAATACAAACGTCTTCCCCCCATTTGACCGGTTTGCTCAGTTCAAAGATTCAAAAGGAAAGACATTGTCTCAATTATTAGCTGAATTCAGAGATCTTCGAAATAAGAACATCCGAGTATTGAAGGGAATGCGCTTGACTGAAGGAGATTATGAAAGAACAGGCTTACATCCTGACTTTGGTAAAGTGACGTTAAGACAATTGCTTTCAACGTGGGTAGTTCATGATTTGAGCCATATCAGGCAGATTGCCCGTGTAATGGCCAAACAATACAGAACAGAAATTGGGCCGTGGGAAGCGTATCTTCCGGTTGTAAAGGAGTAAGGGGCAAATGTTGCAAAGATTCAGCGCATAACCACTCATTCAACGGCACGCAATGCCCATCGGCCTCGAGTCGCTGAGCGCTCAGTGTGGCCTTGCCCGCGTTATTTCTGTCGTTACTTTTTTCCGTGTACCCGGACATATTTGTTGGGCCGCTTCTGGCGAATCCAGGCAATGAATTTTTGAATTTCCGGATGCGCTTTGAGTGCTTCGATGGTGTTATACTGATCTTCCAATTCTTTTTTCCGAGAACACTGCATGAATATGTTTATGGCAGGCCCGGAAAAGCAGGGCAATCCTTTCCTTCACTTCCGATCTGGAAAAGCGCTTTTTATTTTTCTTTGATTTATGCCGGGTTCGCGGAATCAGATGGTGCCGGGTTAATTTCTCGACCTGCCTTTCGCACAGCTCACAGGCCGAATGTGTCTTTTCGCCGTTCACTTAATTTTTCCAGGGCATATTAAATTGTACTCAACTTGAAACGCTACTATCCTTGCTGTTGGTATGTTACCAAATAACTTTTGCTGAGTACTTTTTGAAAATCGCATCTTTACTCAAAATGGTCAAATTCTCTACTTTGGATTGAGCCACCAATAATCTCTTCATTTTGAACCAATCCAGAATTCATCGGGTAATGGTGCATCAAAATCATCACTACTACTTTACTAACATCATTTTCTTCGATAAGACGAAATCATTCGTAATCAGTTTGTAAATATAAATTCCGCTGGAAACCAATTCGTTCGCCTCATTTTTTCCTGTCCAAATAACACGATGTGAACCCATCCCCTTTTCTTTATCTATTAAAGTTTTTATTCTTCTACCCAGCAAGTCATAAATAATTAATCTGACATGGCTCTTTCGTGGAATATAAAATTCTATATGTGTCGATTGATTGAACGGATTGGGGTAATTTTGTCCTAACTGATATGAATTTGTTAAAATCGGCTCATGATTTTGAATACTCGTTAAAGAATCATACACAACAGCGCGTATGGGTATTTTCAAGTCGCCAACATCAGAGTTTATGATTAGGGTATCTTCATAAATACCAGGTGTCATAGAACTGAATGTAATTGAAATTGGCTTTCTCCCTACTGGGGGCAAATGAAAAGAGCTTTGCGATATGGTAAAATGAGTATCAGTATGGGAAATATTATGAACAGGAAGGGAGTCATATAATGAGGCTTTCACGTTGAAAAAGTATGTTTGAATCTCGGTAGAATCTCCGACCAAACTACTATCGAAATCAATCGGCGAAGGAACCACAATTATCTTTAACGTATCGAATTGAACTGAATCGGTTAAATAAGGATCTACTATAAACTCGCCATTTACTTCTTCCGGATTGTGCGGATCCACATTGCTGCCATAAAAGTTGTACTGGGCATTAACAGGTGCTTGATAGAGGTAACTTTGGCTTAATTGTCTACCCAACATAAAAGAAGAATCCACAAGGGTGTTATTAAATATATTGTTACCATTAGAATGGCTCCCGCCGATAAATCCTTCATCATAACAAAAAATTCCGCCCCCACTTCCGCCATACATACCTGTACCAGCCTCATTATCACGAATGGTGTTCCTCGCAATTAAACAGGGCCCTGTAAAAGAAATACCACCGCCGGATGCTGCCCTGTTATCGATTATGGTATTGCCAATTATCATTGAGGAGTTAAAACAAGATAAGCCACCACCGGCTGAACCAAAAAGTGCCCCCGACCAGTTACTTTGAAGCAGATTATTACTGAACATCCCCTCCGATACCTGAAAATAAACACCTCCTGATTGTGCTCCGTCAGCAAGGGAAAAATTATCAACAATAATATTATTATCAATCAATATAAAACCGGAAGATAAACAGGCAACTCCACCACCCCGCGCAAAACCACCGCTATAATTTTCAGCACTGCAGTTAATAATTCTATTATTATAAACTGATAAGTAGGAAGAATTTTTGATCAATATTCCGCCGCCACTATTCTCGTTATTAGATGCATCCCGATTGGCATAGCCATTTGTAATCGTCAATCCATGTATGTTCACTGCGGTAACATTGGCGCAGGTAATGATTCTGTTTGTATTGTTATTCTCTCCTGCGTCAAGAATAGTCGAATCGATCCCGGAACCTTGCAAAGAAATATAGCTCTTCATGACAATTGGAAAGTTTTCCCCATTAGTTGCAGGGCTGTATCTCCCGGTATCTACCACGATGGTATGCGGATTTGCCTGCGTTCCGGTTATTGAGTTCAAAGCATGGGTAATGGTTAACCAGGGATTGGTTTGTGAGCCCGTGCCTGAACTATCACTACCATTCAGAGAAACGTAAAACTTCTCGCTGAATACGGATGAAGTTAAAAACAATAAAAATAATAAAATGATCGAATAGAGAGGAAAATAAAAAGACTTCATTATATCACCATATAATATACGAACCATGAGTTTAAACAATTGCTCAGGTGGAGATAATTTTGAATATGCTCTAACATTCAAATTGTCAATTGACAAAATTCATTCCACTGCCTGACATTCAGGTTTAAGTTGATGTCAGCCATCGTCTATTTCTCTGGTCTTTTTGAGATTTTTTTATGCTTTTTTTTGAACTTTTGAAAATATTCCATTGCCGGTTTGCCATAAATAGGTTGAACAATTTGCTTGTTCTTTTTATAAGGTCGGGCTGGTTTGAATCCGACCTGTATCACCAGGTCACGTATCTCGGCCAACTCGTCTTCTGAGGAGGCTACCAATCGAACTTCATAGCCTTTTTTGTATTTGTTCTGCTCGAGTTCTTTTTTGCGCTTCTGGTTGGGTTTGCGGATATATCCGTTACGTTTAAAAAACTGCGCCAAACGATTTTCTGCTGACTCTCTGTTTGCCATTAGCAACATTCTCTCATTTTAATATGAATATTTTTCGATCATCATTACAAATTATTCAAGTTTTAGTGATGTAGTCAAGGAAAACATTTTGGCGTCGGTAAAACTTCACTTACAGGTGGTTCAAATTGTAACCAATCGGAGTGGGGTGCCTTAATGCACCGTACTGAATCGCATAAGGGCGAGTCACTCCTCACTTTAAAAATAAACTGATAATCCAAATCTAACTGCATCCGAATTGAATCTGAAAGAAGAGTCTTCTTTATTTGTCTCGCCAATCAATTTTTCACCGCCTTGCCGAATAACTTCAGAGGTGTGTTCCCGGGTCATTTTCCGGTAAGAAAACGAAGTCCCGTATTCAGCAAGCAAGCTCAGATTTCTCGTCATGAACCACTCAACTCCAATGGCAAACAACACCCCCAATCCCCAGCTATCGACTGATCTATCGATTTCCTGGGATCTTCCGGTGGTATCATTTTGGGTGATTTCCATTTGTTGGTTTAAATCTAAAATCGAATATTCCAGAAAGGGGCCGGCGCCAATAAATAAATTGACCGGTTTATGCGAATTGGGATAGTATAGATATTGAGTAGAAATTTTCAAAGAGACGAAATCCTGCTCGCTTTCATCTTCAGAAGATTTATCTAATAAATTTCTAAGTTCTTCGGTCATCTCTTCCTCACTGGTTTCACCGGATAAACTGACCCCAAACCGAATGGCGCTTTTATTACTAAAGTGTTTTTTTGCAGAAAGATTACCGCCTAAAAATGAACTCAAGGTAAAATCCTGCGAGATGCGGAATTGCAGAGACCAGGAATCTTCAATTAATGAACTCTTGAGCGAGTCTTGATCAACCTGACCCAATAAGCCGGTAGTTATTAATAATAAGATTAGAAGAGATGCTATACTTAATGTCGATATTTTCATCTTTTCCTCCCGGTTAATTTGGATTATGTGAAGGTTTTAAATATTGGTGGACAGGGAAAGATCAATTTCTCTCCTTACGATCATCTAATCATGGGTTGATTTTAACTTACTTCAATTGCTTGAGATTGTCAAGCCTCAGTGGAAAAAATCAGGTCGCTATGTTGTTAAGCCTTTGCTGTCTTCATAAAGATATCGTTGTTGCGCATATTGATCTCCATATCCTGCTTAGTGTAATAGTGGCATTAGTTTTATTTATTGTCGTGCAATGCACAAAGGCATTGCACTCCGATTTTGACCTACACTCTCTATTTATTGAACGTGAAGAATCATTCGGAGTGCATCGCCTTTATGTGATGCAAAGGTAGTTCATATGGCCATTTCCTCCTTATTTTAATCTTTTACACCTTAATAGCCTGTCTGCCGTGGCACAGGCAGGCATGAATATCAAACTGTTCCATAAACCTTATCACCTTGTTTGATATGAAAATCGAATAAGTAATAAGGTAAAAATGTGTGGGAGTGTTATTCTGCTATTAAGGTTAATGCCAAAGGCATCCCCACGGGAAAAAACAAAAATAAGGTTTACCCGATGAAGTAGCACGCTATAGTGTATCGCGTAAATAAAAATGGGGCATCTACTTGACTAATAAGGGAATGTGCACAATTGGTATTAAGTGGTAATAGTCTATAGCAATNNCTATAGCCATAAGTATAAATGAGACATTTACAACTGTTACAAAATACAAACCGTTTGGATAACTCTATCAAGAATATTTACTTGCCCTCTTTAAAAGGTATGTTTAAAAGGAGAGTGTATGAGTTTTTCTCGATGGTCTCGGACAATCAATATAGTCACCCTGCTGATAACCATTTCTTCAATATATGCCCAAACCGCCACCGGGGTTGTTTACCTCGATTCTAACAAAAACGGAAAGAAAGATCCGGGAGAGCGAGGCCTTTCCGGGGTGTTGGTATCCAATCAGGAAGCGCTTACCCGAACCGACTCCCAGGGCCGCTACACCCTGAATGTGGATACTGAGACGGTAATCTTTGTGGTTAAACCGGCCGGTTACAAACTGCCAGTCAACGCCAATCATCTCCCACAATTTTACTACATTCACCAGCCGGCAGGCTCGCCTTCCGGGCTTAAATATCCCGGAGTAGCTTCCACCGGTCCATTACCGGAATCGATTGATTTTCCGCTATACGAGGCCCAGGAGTCCGACACGTTCACGATGGTCGCTTTCTCCGATCCGCAACCGCGCAATCACCAGGAAGTCAGCTACATCCGCGATGATGTTATCGCGGAGCTGGTGGATACCGACGCTGCTTTTGGAATTACCCTGGGCGATATCATGTATGACGACCTCTCCCTCCTGGATCGTTATAATACCATTGTGGGGCAAATTAGTGTTCCCTTCTATAACGTCCCCGGTAATCACGATATGAACTTCAATGCCACCGATGATCTCCATTCGCTGGAAACATACAAACGACATTTCGGGCCGCCTTATTACGCCTTTGAATATGGCCAGGTCAACTTTATTGTTACGGACAATGTGCGTTGGCTGGGCGCGGACAGTGGACGCTACATCGGCATGCTCGGGGAGCGACCATTGCAATGGATTGAAAATTATATGCGCCATGTTCCTGAGGAAAACCTGGTGGTCATTGCCGGGCATATTCCCTTTTACTTTCCCAACCATCCGAGTAAAGCAATAAACGTACAGGACCGTGACAAACTATTTCAAATTCTCGCCGAACGTGAACGGGTGCTGGCTCTGAGTGGTCACATGCACATGTTGGAACACGACTTTTTTGGAGCAGAGAATGGCTGGAAGGGTGAGAGGCCATTACATCAAATTATTTGCACGGCAGTCTCCGGAGCCTGGTGGAGCGGCCCCCGGGATGAGCGCGGCATCCCCACCACTGATCAGCGCGATGGCACTCCTAATGGTTATCACATTTTTCATTTCAGCGGAAATCAATACACACAGCGGATGAAAGCGGCTCGGCGGGGATGGGAATATCAGATCCGCATCTCTCACCCTGTGGACAGCCTTCATGGGGCGCAAACGGCGGATAGCGCTCGTATGGTAGTTGCCAATGTTTTCAATGCAAACGAGCGGTCGCGGGTCACTTGCCGGATCGACGGCGGTGAGCCTGTCATCATGCAAAAAAGCCTGCAACGCGATCCTTACATAGTGGCGTTGTATCGCCAATATCCGCAATCGTATTCGGACTGGGTAAACCCGCAACCTTCCACGCATTTATGGATTGCTCCTCTGCCTGATACGCTATCGGTTGGGGCGCATCGAGTAACTGTGATGGCGGAAAATGAGGACGGTTCGCGCTACCAGGCCTCGCGAATTTTTGAGGTGTATTAAACTCAACCTCATTAGGTTTTTGACAGGATTAATGCCGTAAGCACTCCTATGGGGCAAGATGCACCGGATCAGGATTTTCAAAAGGAATCCCTTTAGGAAAAGATTTCAGTCAATTTTCTAATTCTTCTTGTGAAAAAATAGAAAAAATGGTTTTGCTTTCAATGGCCTTGTCTTTGAATTTAAGGACTTATTTTTAACTGATCCTAAATATTGTTATTGACTATATCCCCTGCCTTCAATCTGCAACAGGTTGTCTTTTACCGTTGCTTTAGCGTTTAAGATTTTCTCCACCAGCCACATACGAGCTTCAATGTGGTCGGTCATTCCGGGAATTATGCAGGTAGTTGTACCTTCCGCCAGTGCTGCATAAGGGATGATCTGGTCGGCCAGGTGACGATCCACGATAGCGCCGGTTCGTAAATCGTGCAGCAGATTTTTGGCGGTCTGTTTGCCAATAAATTCGGCGGATCGGCGCGGTGCCCCAGCCATATCTGCTCCAATCAGACAGCCGCTGCTGGTGCTGGCCCAAATCGCCAGGACTGCCCCCGGTTGTGCCGAAACCCGTTCATAGGCCGGTTGCTCATTGGTATCATAGATGATTTCTATGTCAGCATTGTAACCTGCGCCTTGCAATTTTTTCCGGCATGCACTGGCCATGCGTTCGGAGACCTTTCTTTCCGCCAATAAAGAGGAGAGGGCAATCCCTCTAATTTTGGTCATCTGGCCCTGCTCAATAAGCTTTAATGGGTTAAGCTTCCGCTCTAATGGTTGGATTTCCAATTCAATTTGTCCGCCGCCTCGAGGTACATATCCGGGAGCAATGATGTTTATGTTTGCTTCCACTCCCATGCGTTGCAAGACTGGCAATAACACATATTTTAAATGAAAGGCCGAAGGAGCGAAATCCTGGAACAGGCCGCCGCTAATTTTATAAATGGACGGACTGTTCGCGAACAGCGCCAAGGGGGTGACGGCCAGGGCCAGCATAGTGGTGGAACCTGCGGTGCCAATGTCCCACTCATATTTTCCTCCCCGGATG
>JABAHQ010001788.1_pt2 | contig 36431 bp, 27 predicted proteins | sample 7062091 | NCBI WGS metagenome assembly JABAHQ01 (sample SAMN14534359, study PRJNA622989) | marine sediment metagenome | biome: marine biome [ENVO:00000428]; feature: marine pelagic biome [ENVO:01000023]; material: deep marine sediment [ENVO:00002113] | place: India: Gulf of Kutch | collected... | reverse complement strand
TCTGTGGTTGGACCTTATTCGCGTGGCAAGGCGACGCGGGCGAGTACGTTCATGGGCCCGCACGTCTTGACGGTGGCGAGCTGGCGCTCGTTGCGCACCAGCAACGCTCCCGCGAAACCGAGGGCGTTCACCGACACCGAGTCGAAGCATTCGCGCGCCCGCGGCACCAGCAGCATCCACTCGCGGGTCATCAGAAGATTGTACGGATCGGGCATGCGCTCGCCCTGCGCGCGCAATCCCACTGCCCGCAACAGGGCGCGGTACCCTTCGAGCGACGCCTGCGCGCGCTCCGCCAACGTCGATGGCGCGGCCGGTGGGTCTCCACGCACCACGGCGTGGGCAAAGGGCAGCGCGGGGAGGTGCGCCACACGCGCGCCGCCGCCAACCCGGGCGATCAGCGGCGCAACAGGAATCGGGGGGCCGACGGGTGCGAGCGGCAGCGCCACCATCTGCATGTGCTTGTGCGGCTGGCTCGCGCCGGCGGCGGTCCCGGCGTTGTAGAACCCCAGCCCGTCCAGCTCCTCCAGGCACCGCCACCACGCCTCGAAGTCCGCGAGGGTCAGCGCGCAGCGCTGATCTTCGAAAGCCCGGGTGACGACGAGCAGATGATGCTCGACGACATTGAACCTGTTCAGCAGACACACGTGGGTGTCGCTGAGATCGGCCACGTGCAGATCCGCGTCGTAGGGCAGAAAGGGGTTGACCGCTCCGGCACGCTTGCTACCGGCGGCACGCTGCATGCGAGCGGCCGCATCCTTGCGCGCGAGCGCGGAGAGCATACGGACGACGAAGCGCACACCGCCCTGCTCCACCATCTGGTAGTCGGTGGCGATGGATTCGAGCTTCTTGCAGGCGAGCGCGCGGGCGGTAGCCGCTCCCACGCGCTCTCGCAGCGTTCCGGGTTCGAGGCACGCCACTACACCCGACCCTCCTCGCGTGCGGGCGTCCTCGCACCGAACGGCACGTGCGCACCTGCCGCCATGATGCTTTCCTGCTTTCCCCTGACCGGTAGCGCGGGATCTTACCCCACGCAGAAGAGCCGATTTCCGGCCGAGGGCCGTAGAAATCGGCGTCCTCGCATACAATAAGCACACGCACGGCTTGTCGCGAAGGCAATGATCTCGCGGCGTTACTGCGGGTCCCGGGGGCGCGTACACCCCGAGGCGGGCCATTATCCGACATTGCGCGAAGAAGAACCCTTCTTCTCCGGAGACGAATGAAAAGGTTGCACGGCAAACCGATCTCTCAGGGCTACGCGGTCGGACAGGCCTTCGTCTACGACGCGGAGCACCTGCCGATCCCCGAGTACGACGTGGGCGCCGAGGAGATCGGCGTCGAGCAGAAACGCCTCGGGCGCGCTCTGCGACGGGCGAGCGATGAGATTCGCGCCTTGCAGGAGCGGCTCGATTCGGAGTACGGGCACTCCGAGGCGGAGATCTTCGCCGCCCACCACGCCTTCCTGAACGATCCCGAATTCGTCGAGAGCATCAGAACGCGCGTGCGCGACGGGGTGAACGCCGAGCGGGCCGTGGCGGACACGGTGTCCGAGGCGGCGCAGACCCTGGCGGGCGCAGGCGATCCCTATCTGCGCGAGCGCGAGCTCGACATGCGCGATCTGGGCCACCGCGTGCAGCGCCATCTCTTGCGCGAGCAGACGGCGCCGCTCGGACGCTTGCCGCCGGGCTCGATCATCGTCGCCCACGAGCTGCTGCCCTCCGACGTCCTCGAGCTCGACCGCGCGCATGTGGCCGGGCTGCTCACCGAGGTCGGCGGGGAGGCGAGCCATGCGGCGATCCTCGCACGGGCGCTCGGTATCGCCGCGGTCACCGGGATGCCCGGCGTCACCCAGGCGGTGGACAACGGGGAGACGGTGCTCGTGGACGGCGAATCCGGCGAGGTCGTCGTGGACCCGGACGCGGGCGTGTTCGAGGGTTTTCTCCAGCGCAAAGAGCGCTTCGAACGCGAGATCAGCGTGGCTGCGACCGCCGAGAACCGCGAATCGGTCACCGCGGACGGCGTTCGCGTGTTCCTGTACGGCAACATCGGACGACCCGACGATGCGATGCAGGTGATGAGCCACCACATGGACGGTGTCGGACTGTTCCGTACGGAGTATCTGTTCCTCGATCGCCCGGACCCTCCGGGGCTCGAAGCCCAGAAGGCGGCGTACGCGCGGGCGGCGGAGATCATCGGCGGGCAACCCCTGGTGATCCGCACGCTGGACTTCGGGGGCGACAAGCGCCCGGCGTTCATCCGCACCCAGTTCGAGGCCAACCCGAGCCTCGGCATGCGCGGATTGCGCTTCTCGCTGGCGATGGCGCCCGATCTCTTCCGGACCCAGCTCAGAGCCGTTCTGGAGGTGGCGGCCAGCTACGACGTCCGCATCCTGTTCCCCATGGTGCTCGGCGGCGTGGACCTCGGTCGGGCCCTCGACGTACTACGAGAGACCGCGCGGGCGGCGGGCGCAGCCCGTCTCCCTCCCGCCGGCGCCCTCATCGAGACCCCCTCGGCCGTGTTCGCCGTGCCCGAGATCGTGGAGCGCGCGGATTTTCTCAGTATCGGCACCAACGACCTCACGCAGTTCGTGCTCGCCGCCGACCGCAACGCCCTCACCATGATGGACGACTACACCGTGCTGCACCCCTCGGTCCTGCGCGCCATCCATACGGTGGTGCGCGCGGCCACCGACGCGGGACGGCCGGTGTCGGTGTGCGGCGAAGCGGCGGGCGACCCGGCGGTGGCGTGCCTGCTGGTGGGTCTCGGTGTGCGCGAGCTCAGCATGAGCCCGGTGGCGGCTGCGCGCGTGCGCTTCGCCTTGCAGCACGTCCCCTCCACCGCGCTCGCCGAGGTGGCGAGCGGCGCGCTGCGCTGCGAGTCACCCGACGCGGTGCGGGCGCTGCTGGGCGAGCTCCGGGAGTGCCACCCGCGCGCCGACACCGGCTGAGCCGTTCCGCGCGGCGTCCGAGAAGGAGGTGGCGTGGCGCTGAATGGGCTTCGCGTGTACGTGCCGTGCAGCCGCAAGCCACCGCGCGGCGGGGCCGAAAACCCCGCCACCCGGGCTATGGGCCGCGAGCGCCGCCTCCCCATGAGCTTCCACGACTAAGACGGGCAGGGCTCGGCCCCGCATGCGTTCGAGGTTCCAGGCCTCACCCGGGGCTTGCGACAAAGCGGTGCGTGCCCCGGAGCCCATTCAGCGCCAGGCTCTTACCGCGCACGGTTCGCACCCTCGGGCATCGCGTGCACCCCATGCGGTAAGATGGCGCGGGTTCCACGACGAAGGAGCAAACGGTGGCCCAGCGCGAGTCCGGAGCGGAGCCGCGTCACCGTGGGGAGGAGCGGGAGCGCTCCGAGGCGAAGCTGCGCGTGGAGGAGCTTCGCGACCAGATCCGGCATCACGACTATCTCTACTACGTCCAGAATGCACCCGAGGTCGCGGATGCCGAGTACGACGCCCTGATGCGCGAGCTCCAGGCGCTCGAGGCGAAGTTTCCCGAATTCGTCACCGCAGACAGTCCGACGCAACGCGTCGGCGAGCAGCCGAGCGAGCTGTTCGTGCCGGTGCGTCACCGCGTGGCCATGCTCTCTCTCGACAATGCCTTCTCGTGGGAGGAGTTGGAAGCCTGGGGCAAACGCGTCGAGCGCGCCCTCGGACGCGAGGCGGACTTCGTCTGCGAGCTCAAGATCGACGGCGTGGCCGTGGCGCTGAGCTACGAGAACGGTCGCTACGCGCAAGGCGCGACCCGCGGCGACGGGCAAGTGGGCGACGACATCACCGCCAACATCCGCACCATCCGTGCCGTGCCGGTGCGCCTGCGCGACGGCGATCGCCCGAGCGTTCTCGAGGTTCGCGGCGAGGTGTATCTGCCCGTGGGCGCCTTCGAGCGGTTGAACGATGATCTGAGCGAACGCGGCGAGCGGGCGTTCGCCAACCCTCGCAACGCCGCGGCGGGCAGCCTGCGCCAAAAGGATCCGCGGGTCACCGCCTCGCGCCCGCTCAAGCTCTGGTGCCACGGCGTCGGCTACGCAGAGGCAATGCGCTTCGAGCGCCACTCCGAGGCGCTCGCTTATCTGCGTGAGGCGGGGCTGCCCGTCAACCCGACCACCCTCCGGCTCCCCTCGCTGGAGAAAGTATTCGAGTATTGCGAACACTGGCAGGAGGAACGCCACGGCGTCGATTACGAGATCGACGGCGTGGTGGTCAAGGTGGACCAGATCGCCTTGCAGGAGGAGCTGGGCGCCACCAGCAAGGCGCCGCGCTGGGCCATCGCCTATAAATTTCCGCCCGAGGAGCGCACCACCCGACTGCAAAAGATCGACGTGCACACGGGGCGCACCGGCCGGGTGACGCCCTTCGCCATGCTGGACCCGGTGTACGTGGGAGGCGTCACCGTCTCCACCGCCACCCTGCACAACGAGGACGAGATCGCGCGCAAGGACGTGCGCGAGGGCGACACCGTGATCGTGCGCCGCGCGGGCGACGTGATCCCCGAAGTGGTGGGGCCCGTTCTCTCCAAGCGCCCCAAACGGGCCAAGCCCTGGCCCTTCCCCCGACGCTGCCCCTCGTGCAACACCAAGCTGGTGCGCCGCGAGGGCGAGGCCGACTGGCGCTGCCCGAACCGCCGCCGGTGTCCGTCCCAGGGGATCGAATGGCTGTTCCACTACGCCTCGCGCAGCGCCATGGACATCGACCACCTGGGGTACAAGACCGGTCTCGCGCTCATGGAGCAGGGGTGGGTCGAGGATCCGGCCGACATCTACGCGCTCACCGCTGATCAGCTCGCCCAGCTTCCGGGCTTCAAGGACAAATCCATCGACAACCTCCTCTCCGCCATCGAAGGGTCCAAGGACCGGCCCCTGTGGCGGCTGCTGGTGGGTCTGAACATCCCGCACGTGGGCTCGCACGTGGCCCAGGTTCTCACCCGCGCCTTCCCCTCCATGGAGGCGCTGGGGAAGGCGTCGGCGGATGATCTCGACGCGGTGGAGGAAATCGGTCCCGAGATCGCCCGCAGCGTTCACGAGTGGTTTCAGGACCCGGAGAACAAGCGGCTCGTCGCGCGGCTTCGCCGCGCCGGCGTGCGCATGCGCGAGGCGGCCCCGGTCCGCAGGGAGAGCGGACCGCTGGCCGGAAAGACCATCGTGCTCACCGGCGGGCTCGAGTCCATGACCCGGGAGCAGGCCCAGCGCGCGGCGCAGGCGGCGGGCGCCCGAGTCGCCTCCAGCGTCTCCAAGAAGACGGATTTCGTGGTCGCCGGCGTGGACCCGGGCTCAAAGTACGACAAGGCCAAGACACTGGGCGTGGAAATCGTCGACGAGGATGAGTTCCGACGGCGCCTTGCGAATAAATAGACCAGCGCACTTCGCAATGGAATGCCCGACCACAAAACCGGCAGAGCGGCGAGTCCATTGCGGAGGGACGACCGGCGGAGCACGGAGGCGGCGAAGAGAAACGTTCTTCGCGGATTTCCGGGAAAGCGCACTGACGCGTGGCGTCCCAGATGGGTCCCGGGGTATGTGCCGCGCAGTCGCAAGCCCCGAAGAGCGGGGCCGGGAACGGGCGCGGGCGCCATGGAATCCGACGCACGCTCAGCCGAAGCCCCCGCACGCGGCGAACAGGCACGGCCCAGCCCCGCATGCCTTCGAGGTTGCCGGGCCGTTTGCGGGGCTTGCGACGGAGAGGCGCGTGCCCCGGGACCCAACGTCGTCCCGGGAAGCCATCCGTCTCCCGGAAATCGGCGAAGAACGGGGAAACGGCACAGTGTCCCCTACGCGGAACCCCGGATTCCCGAGCAATGACTCGCCGCTCGCACCGCTGGTAAGTATCGGTGCGTCGCTTCGAGCAAAAAGGCATCGAGACATGCGGTGAGCCGTGCACCCTCGAACCAACTGGTCTAACTTCACCCCATGGCTGAATTCAGAGTCGGCACCTCGGGCTACCAGTACGACCACTGGCGCTGGCGCTTCTACCCCGACAAGCTCGCCAAGAGGCGCTGGTTCGCGTATTACGCCGAGCACTTCGACACGGTGGAGATCAACAACACCTTCTACAATCTGCCCAAGCCCGAGACCTTCGATCGCTGGCGCGAGCAGACGCCCGAAGGCTTCGTGTATGCGCTGAAGTACAGCCGCTTCGGCACGCACATCAAGCGCCTGAAGGATCCCGCCAGTCACATCGGGACGTTCCTCGAGCGCGCCGGAAGGCTGGGCGGGGCGCTCGGCCCCATCCTGGTGCAGCTCCCGCCTCACTGGCACGCGGTGCCGGAGCGTCTGGACACCTTCCTCGAGGCGGCGCCGCGGGATCGCCGCTGGGTGGTGGAGTTCCGCGACCCGGACTGGTTTCAGCCCGAGATCTTCGACACCCTGCGGCGTCACAACGTCCCCATGTGCCTGCACGACATGATCGAAGATCACCCGAGGGTGCTCACCGCCGACTGGGTCTACCTGCGCTTTCACGGCCCGAGCGGCGACTACAGCGGCTCCTACACGCCTCAGGCCCTCTCCGCCGCCGCCCGGCGCATCCGGGAATATCTCGAGGGGGGACTCGACGTGTTCGCGTACTTCAACAACGACGCCGAAGCCCACGCCGTCGACAACGCCAGGGACCTGCGGCGCTACGTGCTGGGAGACTGACCCCATGATGGTGGACGTCGACAGCTTCGGACCCTTCGAGCTCGACCCGGAGTTCCTCGCCCCCTATCAAGCCGCTGCCGTCAAATGGGGCTACGGCGCGCTGTCCTGGACGACGTACAAGCGCACCTACAGCCGCGACGGCGAGGAGTGGTGGGAAACCTGCCGCCGCGTCATCGAGGGAATGATGACCGTGCAGCGCATCCACTGCCTGGAGCGGCGCCTGCCCTGGGACGGGGGCAAGGCGCAGCACATCGCGCGCAACGCGTACGAGCGGCTCTGGAGCTTCAAGTGGACACCGCCGGGGCGAGGACTCTGGATCATGGGCACGCGCTTCATGTACGAGCGCGGGGGTGCGGCGCTCAACAACTGCGGCTTCGTGTCCACCCGCGACATCGAGCGTGACTATGCGTCGCCGTACGGCTGGATGCTGCGCATGTCGATGCTCGGCGTGGGCGTCGGGTTCGACACCCGCGGCAAGGGCCGGGTCACGATTCAGGAGCCGGCGCGGGGCGGGGACGCTCACGCCATCGACGACAGCCGCGAGGGTTGGGCGGAGGCGCTGGAGCGACTGCTGCGCGCTTACGCGGGCACCGGCACCCTGCCTGCGCGCTGGGACTATTCGCGGATCCGCCCCAAGGGCACCCCGCTCAAGCGCTTCGGGGGTGTCGCCAGTGGGCCGGAACCGCTTCGCGACATGCTCGACACCGTGGATCGCCTGCACCGGCGTTACGTGCACCGGCGCATCGACACCGAGCTCATCGTGGACACCATGAACGTCGTGGGTCGCTGCGTGGTGGCGGGCGGAATCCGGCGCTCGGCACAGATTGCCTTCGGGGATCCCGACGACACCCGATTCCTCGACCTCAAGCTCGATCGGGAGAAGCTGCACGCCCATCGCTGGGCGTCGAACAACTCCGTCCTCGCGCAGGTGGGCATGGATTACGCGGATATCGCCCGGCGCACCGCCCTCAACGGCGAACCCGGCTACCTGTGGCTCGAAAACGCCCGCGCCTACGGGCGCATGCAAGATCCGCCGAACTGGCTGGATCGGCACGCCGAGGGCAGCAACCCGTGCATGGAGCAGACGCTGTGGGATCGCGAGCTGTGCACGCTGGTGGAGACCTACCCCGCGCACCACGACGATTTCGAGGACTACCGCAAGACCCTGCGCATCGCTTACCTGTACGCGAAGACGGTGACCCTGGTGCCCACCCACGACGCCCAAACCAACGCCATCATGCTGCGCAACCGGCGCATCGGCTGCTCCATGACCGGCATCGTGCAGGCCATGAACCGGCTCGGCTATCGGCGCTTCTTCGAGTGGTGCGACAGCGCCTACCGTTTCATCCAGCAGCTCGACAAGGAATACGCCGACTGGCTGTGCGTGCCGCGCTCGATCAAGACCACGTCGGTCAAGCCCTCGGGAACGGTGAGTCTGCTCTCGGGCGCGACGCCGGGCGCCCACTGGGAGCACGCCCCCTACTACGTGCGGCGGGTGCGCGTCTCGGACGGTCACCCGCTGGCCGAGCTCTGCGCCAAGGCGGGCTATCCGGTCGAGCCGGACAAGTACGTCGACAACACGGCCATCATCTCATTCCCGGTGAACGTCCCCCACCTCGAACGTTGTAAGGCGCAGGTATCGCTGCGCGAGAAGGTGGATTTGGCCGCGCAGATGCAGCACTACTGGTCCGACAACCAGGTGAGCTGCACCGCGGAGTTCGACCCCGAGACCGAGAGGGACGAGCTGCCGCGCGTGCTGGCGGCCTACGAGGATCGGCTGAAGGGCATCGTGTTCCTGCCCTCCAGCGGTCACGGCTACGAGCAGCCGCCTTACGAGACCATCACCCGCGAGCAGTACGAGGAGATGTGTTCACGTCTCAAACCCCTCTCGGGCGACCTGGAGCACGAGCAGGAGCTGGAGGCCGCCTTCTGCGAAGGCGGTACTTGCGAGCTGCCCTGAGGCGGCATGTAAACTAGCGTTGAGCCGGCGGCCTCACGCCTCGGACCCACGACTCACATGAAGGCTTCGCGGTACCTAGCACCCGCATTCCTCGCGGGTCTCCTGCTCGTCCCGCCGGCGTTCGCTGCTCCTCTCCTCGAAACGATCGCCGACCACCTGCGGCAGCGTATCGAGCTCGATCAAACCAAGGTCGGTCCCGCACCCGTACCCATCGATCGGGCCACGCTCATGCAGTTCTACGACGCTCGCGGGTACCGCCCTCTGTGGATCGATGCGGGCGGCCCGACGCCCGCCGCGCGCGTGCTGCGGGCGGCGCTGGCGAATGCCGACCGCGAGGGCCTGGATCCGGCCGATTACCCGGTGGCCGTCATCGACAAGCTCGCGGAATCCGCCTGGCCCTCGGCGCTGACGGACCTGGAGCTGCTGCTCACCCAGGAGCTCGTGCACTACGTGCGCGATGCCGCGCTTGGCCGCCTCAGCCCGCGCGCGGTCGATTCCGAGCTGTTCCTCCGGACGGGCGACATCGAGCACCTGGCGCTGCTCGAGCGGGCCGCCGCCGCCGCCCAAGATCTGGACGATTTTCTGGACGCCGCGATGCCGTCCAATCCGGTCTATCGGCGCCTGCGCCGCGCGCTGGCGCGCTACCGCCGGATCGAGCGAGCGGGGGGATGGCCCGTTCTGGTCGCGGGCCCTGCGCTGAAGGAGGGCGTTCGCAGCGCGCGTGTGCCGGTGCTACGCGAGCGGCTCGAAGCGACCCGCGATATCACCGTGCCCGCCTCGGAACCCGATCACTTCGACAGCGCCCTGACCCTGGCGGTGCAACGCTTCCAGCGGCGCCACGGCCTGGAGGCCGACGGGGTGGTGGGCCCCGCCACGCGGGCACAGCTCAACGTTCCGGTGCGAACCCACATCCGCCAGATCGTGGTCAATATGGAGCGCTGGCGCTGGATGCCCGACGATCTCGGGTACCGCTACATCCTGATCAACCTCGCCGGCTTCGAGCTCGAAGTCGTGGAGTCGGGCCAGGTCGTCATGGAGCTGCGCACGGTGGTGGGCAGGCCGTATCGGCGCACGCCGATCTTCAGCGCGGACATGACCTACCTGGAGTTCAATCCGACCTGGACCATCCCGCCGACCATCCTGCGCGAGGACATCCTGCCCCACGTACGCGAGGATCCGCGCTACCTCATCGAGCGGAACATACGGGTGTTCTCCGGATGGACCGAGGATGCACGCGAGCTCCATCCACTGGCCATCGATTGGGCCTCCGTCGCGCCGAGCCGCATTCCGTACCGCCTGCGCCAGGAGCCAGGGCCGAAGAACCCGCTCGGACGCGTGAAGTTCATGTTTCCCAATCCATTCCACGTCTATCTGCACGATACGCCCTCGCGCGAGCTCTTCGCGCGCACGGTGCGCACCTTCAGCTCGGGCTGCATCCGGGTCGAGCAGCCCCTGCGCCTCGCCGCGTATCTGCTCGCCGACCAGCCGGGTTGGACGGACGAGCGCATGCGGCAGATCATCGACAGCGGAAAGACCACGGTCGTGCGCCTGAGCACGCCGATGCCGGTGCACCTGAGCTACCTCACTGTATGGATCGGTGAAGGCGGCACGATACATTTCCGCGACGACGTCTACGGGCGGGACGCGCTCCTCGACAACGCCCTCAGCGCCAAGACCACTCCCCCCCTTAGCGCGCTCGAGCGTTCGCTGCTAGACTAACGCCGTTCGGGGGATTTCGTCGGCCTTTCTCCACGCAAACGGGGACGCTGTTTCGCAGCAGCAACCCCGCCAATCGCCATTGCACATTGACGGAGCATCGATATCCACGGTAGCCACAGACCTTCAGGTTCAGGCGCGGGTATCCGAAGAAGACATCGTGGTCGTCCCCTGCGACCACCTCTCGCGCCCGAATCCACATTCCAAGGGAGGGTGCCCATAGTGTCTTCAGAGAAGCGCCATCAGCGTCGGATACCGCGACGCGCGCTGCTCAAATGCGCGTCCGCGGGGGCGCTGGCCGCCTTCGCACCGAGTCTCCTGGCCCACGCCTCAGCGGCGAAACAGCGCTGGCTCAGCTTCTACAATCTGCACACGGGCGAGCAGCTCAAAACCGTTTATTGGGTCAAGGGGCGCTACGTCTCGTCCGAGCTCGACGAGATCAACTACCTGTTGCGTGATTTTCGTACCGATAACATCGAGCCCATCGACCCCGAGCTCCTGGATCTGTTGTACGCGTTGCGCCGCCGGATGGACTCCAAAGCTCCCTTCCACATCATCTCTGGCTATCGCTCACCCAAGACCAATGCCATGCTGAGGCAACGCAGCCGGAGCGTCGCCAAGCGCAGCTACCACACCCGTGGCATGGCGGTGGACGTGCGCCTGCCCGGACGTGAGCTCAATCACCTGCGCCGCGCGGCGCTGGCTCTGAAGCGCGGCGGCGTGGGCTACTATCCCGCCTCCGACTTCATCCATGTGGACACGGGGCCCGTACGGTTCTGGTGAGGCCCCGCGGCCGCACGGGAGGGGCGGCGTGCATCTATGGGGGGAACGGACGCGGGCGGGGCTTTCCCCCCGACGGCGGGCATCGTCTTCCTGGCCCGCGTGTCGCGCCGGTTCACCGCGCCTCCCCACGACAGGCCGGCCGGCCGCCAGCGGGCACAACGCCGGCGATGCGCACGCAGACGCTTCCGCGCGCTGTCGCCTCGAGGGGCCAGCGGTGTTAGACTAGTAACTTGTTGGTTTCGGGAAGAAAAAGTCTGGCGGGACGGATCCTGCGCTACGCGCCCAATCAACAAGAAAGCGGCCCCCGGCGGGCCGTCGGCGCGGAGGAGGTGCTTACGTGCTCACGGAACCTTTCGGCCATTACCGTATCGGGCGGCGACGACTACTCCAGCTCACCACCGCCGGCACGCTCGCAACGCTCGCACCGCGCGTGCTCGCCCACCAAGGCGTGCCCGAGCGCTCACTGAGCCTGCACAACCTGCAGACGGACGAGCGTCTCAAGGCCGTCTACTGGGCGGAAGGGCACTACATCCCCTCGGAGCTCGAGGCCATCAACTATCTCCTGCGGGATTTTCGCACCGAAGAAGTGATGGAGATCGACCCGGAGCTGCTCGACCTGCTGTACGCGCTGCGCACCAGCGTCGACAGCAAGGCATCGTACTACGTCATCTCCGGCTATCGCTCGCCGGAGACCAATGCCATGCTCGCCGAGCACATCGCGCGCGTGGCCAAGCACAGCTATCACATCGTGGGGAAAGCCGTCGACGTGCGCCTGCCGGGGCGCGAGCTCGAGCAGATCCGGCGTGCCGCCCTGGCGTTGAAGCGCGGCGGCGTGGGCTCCTACGCATCGTCCGATTACTTGCACCTGGACACCGGGCCCGTCCGGTCCTGGTAACCCACCTCAGGGCCGACCCGCACCCGGAGTGGACGTAGGGCGGCAGCGTTACAGGCTCGCGCTCCCAGGGCCGGCGGCAGCCAGCGACTCCAGCGCCGCCGTGACCCCGCCGGGTCGATGCGGCACCCCCGCCAGCCGCAACCCCATCTCCACGCCGCCGAGGGTCCCCGCAAGCTGGAGATCGTTGAAGTCGCCCAGGTGCCCGATGCGGAAGACCCGCCCCTTCACCTTGCCGAGGCCGGTCCCCAGCGACATGTTGAAGCGCTGGAGAATGAGCGCGCGCAGCGCATCCGCATCGTGGCCCTCGGGCGTCAGCACGGCGGTGAGCGAGTCGCTGTACTCGGCGGGGTCGGCGCACAGCAGCTCGAGCCCCCAAGCGCAGACCGCCCGGCGGCTCGCCTCGCCGTGGCGGCGATGGCGTTCGTAGACCGCATCCAGCCCCTCTTCGCGCAGCATGTGCAGCGCCTCGCGCAAACCGTAGAGCAGATTCGTGGGGGGCGTGTACGGGAAGAACCCGTCACGGTTCGCCGCCAGCATCGCCTCCCAGTCCCAGTACGCGCGCGCCAGTCGCGCCCGGCGCGCCGCGGCCAGCGCTTTCGCGCTCACCGCGTTCAATCCCAGCCCGGGCGGCAACATCAAGCCCTTCTGCGAGCAGCCGACGGTGACGTCCACCTCCCACTCGTCCATGCGATAGTCCATGGAGGCCAGCGAGGAGATGGTGTCAACCAGCAGCAGTGCGGGGTGCTGCGCCCGGTTCAGTGCGGAACGGATCTCGGCGATGCGCGTCGCGACACCCGTCGAGGTCTCATTGTGCACCAGCGCCACGGCCTGGATGGCATGGTTCCGATCCTCGGAGAGCCTGGACTCCACGACCTCCGGATCCGCACCCCGGCGCCAGTCGCCGGGCACCCAATCCACCTCCAGGCCGAGCCGTGCCGCCACGCCTCTCCACAGCGTCGCGAAATGTCCCGTCTCGAACATCAGTACCCGATCACCGGGCGAAAGCGTATTGACCAGCGCCGCCTCCCATGCGCCCGTGCCGGAGCTCGGGAAGAGGATGATCCGCCCCGACGTCCCCATCACCCCCCGCAGCCCCTCGAGGATCTCGTGGGTCAGCCGTGCGAACTCGGGGCCGCGATGGTCGATGGTCGGTGCGGCCATCGCGCGCAGCACTCGATCGGGCACGTTCGTCGGTCCCGGGATCTGAAGAAAGTGGCGTCCGCTCTGATAGTCCGTCATCTTTGACTCATCACTCTCGTCGACTCGACCTGTCGCAGCCGACGATTCCTCGGACACAGCGGTTTGTCAACCATGCCGGTAAAACGCTCGTGCCCGCGATAATAGTCGCGGCTACAAGTCGCGTCTCCCACAGGCGAAGTTCCTCCCCGGTGAAAGCGAGCACCTGTGGGAAACGGAGCCCGTGGGAGCGAATTTTCAATCCGCGACGCTTTGCCGCGGGATGTTATGATGAAAAACACCACTCGCGCAGACCCACCGCGAACGGCTGCCAAGACGGCAGATGACACGGCCAACGAGCACAACGCCGGACACGAGCACGCTGGCGAAGCGCCTGCGTCGTGCAATCGCGGGCGACATCCACTTCGACGCTCTCAGTCGCGGCCGCTACAGTACCGACGCCTCCATCTACCAGGTGCAGCCCGTGGGCGTGGTCGTCCCGCGCGACGACGAAGACATCGCGCGCGCCATGGAGATCGCCGCCGATGCCGGTGTCCCGGTGCTGCCGCGCGGCGGCGGCACCTCGCAAGCCGGACAGACGGTGAACGAGGCCCTCGTCATCGACACCTCCAAACATCTCAACGCGGTGCTCGACTTCGATCCCGAAACCCGTAGCGTGCGTGTGCAACCGGGTATCGTGCTCGACCAGCTGAATCGTTTCCTCTCACCTCACGGCCTGTTCTTTCCGATCGATCCGGCCACCGCCAGCCGCGCCACGATCGGCGGCATGGCCGGCAACAACAGCTGCGGCGCGCGCTCCATCCGCTACGGCAACACGGTCCACAGTGTGCGCGCCATCGACGCGCTCACGGCCGACGGACGCCGTCGGCGCTTCGCGCAAACCCCCGCCGACCTGGAGCACCTGGATGCGGACCCCGCCTATCGGGATCTGGTCCGGCGCCTGCGCGCCATCGCGGCCCGCGAGGCCGACGAGCTCGAGCAGCGCTGGCCAAAACTGCTGCGCCGGGTGGGCGGGTATAACCTGGACTCGCTCTCCGCCGGCGGCCACAACATGGCGCAGCTCCTCGTCGGCTCGGAAGGCACGTTGGCGTTCTTCACCGCCGTCGAGCTGGAACTACACCCGGTGCCGCCCCACCGCGTGCTCGGTGTGTGCCACTTCGCGAGCCTGCGCGAGGCGATGGCGGCGACGCCGCGCATCGTGAGCCTGACGCCCTCGGCGGTGGAGGTCGTCGACCGCAACGTGCTCGAGCTGGCAAGCGCTATCCCAACCTTCCAGCGCCACATGGAACGCTTCGTGCGCGGGACGCCGGGCGCGCTGCTGCTGGTGGAGTTCTCCGGGGATGACGCGGACGAGCAGCGCCGGCATCTGGATGCGCTGGAGGAGCTGATGGGCGACCTCGGCCCTGCGAACGGCACCGTGCGCGCCGAGGATGCGGCCGCGCAGCGAGCGGTGTGGGAGGTGCGCAAGGCGGGGCTCAACATCGTCCAGTCCATGAAGGGCGACGGCAAACCCATCGCCTTCATCGAGGACTGCGCGGTGCCCCTCGAGCACCTCGCGGATTACACCGAGGGGCTCAATGAGGTCTTCGCCCGGCACGGCACCCGCGCCACGTGGTACGGGCACGCCTCCGTGGGCTGCCTGCACGTGCGCCCGATCTTGAATCTCAAGGAGGAGCTCGACGTGCGCAGGATGCGTGCCATCGCGGAGGAGGCGATGGCGCTGGTGCGCGAGTACAAGGGCTCTCACTCGGGCGAGCACGGCGACGGCATCGTGCGCTCGGAATTCCACGAGATGATGTTCGGGCCGCGGCTGGCGCATGCCTTCGAGGAGGTGAAGGACAGCTTCGATCCGAAGGGATTGTTCAATCCGGGCCGGCTGGTGCGGGCGCCGCGCATGGACGACCGGCGGTTGCTGCGCTACGGGCCACGATACGCGCCGCTCCCCGTCGATACCGCTCTCGACTGGTCGGTCTGGGGCGGCTTTCTGCGCGCGACCGAGATGTGCAACAACAACGGCACCTGCCGCAAAGCCGAGCCCGGCGTCATGTGCCCGTCCTATCGCGTGACGCGAGACGAGCAACACGTAACCCGTGGCCGGGCGAATTCGCTGCGGCTCGCCCTCAGCGGTCAGCTCGGGCCGCAAGCGCTGGTCTCGGACGCCATGGCGCAGACCATGGCGTTATGCGTGTCCTGCAAGGGCTGCAAGCGCGAGTGCCCCACCGGCGTCGACATGGCGCGCATGAAGGTCGAATTTCTGCACCACTACCGCAAACACCACCGCTTGAGCCTGCGCGATCGCATAATAGCGCACCTGCCCCGGTACGCCCCTTGGGCTTCCCGCCACGCGGGGCTGCTGAACGCCCTCACCCGCCTGCCCGGGGCCCGCGCCTTCGCGCATCGAACCCTGCGCCTGAACCGGCGCCGGAGCCTCCCGCGCTGGCGTCGCGATGCGTTCAGGGGCAAGACCCGCAGCCAACGAGTCACGCGTGGACGTGAGGTGGTGCTGTTCGTGGACACCTTCAACACCTACTTCGAGCCCGAGAACGCCCACGCCGCCCTCGCCGTGCTCACGGCCGGCGGCTACGACGTGCACCTGCCCGGGTCGAACACCGGTGGCCGACCTCTGTGCTGCGGGCGGACGTATCTCTCCGTGGGCCTGACCGAGCAGGCGAGACAGGAGGCTCGACGGCTCACGGACGCGCTGGCGTCCCGAGTCGAGCGGGGCGTTCCCGTCATCGGACTCGAGCCCTCATGCCTGTTCACGCTGCGCGACGAATACCCGGCGCTCACACCGACCGACCGGACCCGGGCCCTGGCCGGGCGCGCCCTGACACTGGGGGAGTTCCTCGCCGCGGAGCACGAGGCCGGCAGACTCGAGCTGGGTCTGATCAAGCCACCCTGGGGCCGGGCTCTGCTGCACGCTCACTGCCACCAGAGAGCCTTCGATGCGGTGGCGCCCGTGGAACGGACCCTGCGACTCGTGCCCGAGCTCACCGTGGAGAACGTCGACGCAGGCTGCTGCGGTATGGCCGGCGCGTTCGGCTTCGAGGCCGAGCACCACGAAGTGTCCATGCGCATGGGGGAGCTCGCCCTGCTGCCCGCCGTGCGCGCCGCCGATCGGGATACAGTGCTCGTTGCCGACGGCACGAGCTGTCGCCAGCAGATAAAGGACGCGACCGGCCGCACCGCCTGGCACACGGCGCGCGTGCTCCAGGCCGTGCTCGCCCCGTGAGCCGGCCTCGCAGGAGGCGCCTGCGCGGCTCGGATCGCCGGGATCGGCTCGAGCGCACGGCCGGCGCCCGCGTGTTGCACTACCTGGTGTTTCATTACAATCGACCGAGAGGCTCATCCCACGCTCTCGGCTCGACCGCCGAACCCCCAGTCTGCGGAGAGAGTGGTCCCCGGGCAGAACGAGGAGACACTGCATGCGCCTCACGCGCACCCTGCTCGCCCTCGCCTCGGCCGCGGTCATGGCCGCGGCCGCCACGCCGGCCTACGCGGTCGAGCGGGCCCGAGCCGACGTGCAGGATCGCTTCGGCCAGAGCGCCGGCACCGTGCGTCTCACTCAGGGGCCCTATGGCGTTTTGCTGAGAGCGGAGTTCTGGAACCTGTCCACAGGCCATCACGCGTTTCACGTCCACGCGGTCGGTCGATGCACGCCCCCATTCCGGTCGGCCGGAGGCCATTACAACCCGCGCGGGCTGCACCACGGCTTCCTGGACGCCGACGGCGTGCACGCGGGGGATATGCCCAACATCCACGTGCCCGCGTCCGGATCACTGGAGGTGGAGATCTTCCTGCCGGACGTGAGCCTGGATGCATCGCTCTTCGACAGCGACGGCTCCTCCCTCGTCGTTCACGAGGGCCCGGATGATTATCATTCCGAGCCGGCGGGCGGGGCCGGGCCGCGCATCGCCTGCGGAGTCATCGCCCCCGAGTAGGCTCTCGCCACAACAGCATTTCACCGCCCCTGAGGCGCTCTCCACTCAAAGCCGCCTCTTTTGTTGCCGATAACAGCCCGATACCACAAACGCCTCTTCAGGATGGCGCGCCTCCGTCCTATCGCCGAGTCCCATCTCTTCGCTTACGCGCACCCAAGCGGCGCGCGCGAAGGAGATTCCCCATGGCGTTAGCGCGAAGCCTGTTTCGCCGGACGAAAAGGCCCCCCTCCGACCTTCAAGTCCTCGAGGCGCTGGAGAGCAACTCGCCCCTCGCAGTGATCGAGTGGGACCGCGACCTTCGCGTGCAGCGATGGTCGCCCCAAGCCGAAGCGATGTTCGCATGGCGAGCCCGCGAAGTGCTCGGCCAACGACTGCACGTCTGGCGCTTCTTCCACGAGGCGGACGCCGACCGGGCCAGGAAGGTCATGCTCGAGCTGCTCCAGGGCCGGACCCGGCACAGCTTCACCCACCTTCGCAACTACACCAAGGACGGGCGAGTGCGGAGCTGCGAGTGGTACAGCTCGGCCTTGCTTGCCGAGAACGCAGAGCGCGTCTCGATCCTGTCCCTGGTGTGTGACGTGACGGACGTAGCGCACCACTCGGAGGAGCTCGCTCACCACGCCACGCACGACCCGCTTACCGGAATGGTCAACCGGCGGGAGTTCGAAAACCGCCTGCAAAGCCTGCTCCAGAGCACGCGGCAGGCAGCGCACGAGCATGCCCTGTGCTACCTGGACCTGGACTACTTCAAGGAGCTCAACGATACGTGCGGTCACCTCGCGGGCGACGAGCTGCTGCGAGTGCTCGGACGAGTGCTGCCGCAGGGCATTCGCGAGCAGGACACGCTCGCTCGCATCGGCGGGGACGAGTTCGCCCTTCTCCTCCCCGAGTGCACCCTGGAGGAGGCGCAGGCAGCGGCCGCAACCCTACGCCAGATCATCGAAGAGCTGCGCTTCGCTTGGGAAGGCAAGTGCTTCAGGATCGGGGCCAGCATCGGCGTCACACCAGTGCGTGCGCACAGCGGTAACCTCTTCGACGTCCTGCACGCTGCGGACGCCGCTTGTGCAACGGCGAAAGCGACAGGAGGCAACCGCATCCACGTCCAGCAGGAGGGATTCCAGCAGGCAGGGCAGCGCCGTAGCGAGACCGGGCTCGTCTCGCACGTCCGAGAGGCGCTCGAGGAAGGCGGGTTCGAGCTCTACTTCCAACCCATCGTTCCGGTGGAGGGCGCGGAGCGGCCCGATCGTCGCTACGAGCTGTTGCTGCGCTTGCAGCACGAGGGTGATCGACCGCTACGCCCGGGCGACTTTCTGCCGGCCGCCGAGCGCTACAATCTGGCGCCTAGAATCGACCGCTGGGTGATCGATCGCGCCTTCGCGTGGCTGACCGGGCACCCCGAGCACCTGCGCGAGCTCATGTACTGCGGCATCAATCTCTCGAGTCAGTCGTTGACGGACGAGTACTTCCTCGACTTCGTCATCGAGCGTTTTCAGGAGACGCACGTACCGCCGGAGAAGATCTGCTTCGAGCTCTCGGAGACCTCCGCAGCCTCGCACTTGAGCGCCGCGCTGCATTTCATCGAGACGTTACGCGGATTGGGTTGTCACTTCGCGCTCGATCACTTCGGCACGGGAATGAGCTCGTTCGCCCACTTGCGGCGACTCCCCGTAGCCTTTCTCAAGATCGAGGGCGGCTTCGTCAAAAGAATCGTGCACAGTCCCATCGACCTCGCGACCGTGAAGAGCATCAACGAGCTGGCGCAGGCGATGGGCAAGCAGACCATCGCCCAATCGGTGGAGAACGAGACCGTCCTCGAGGCGCTGAAGCGGCAGCACATCGGTCTGGACTTCGTCCAGGGTGACCATCTCGGGCGCCCGCAGCCGCTCGATAGCATGCGTCAGCTGCACGCGGTGCGCTGAAGCCGCCCTCTGGCCGCCCTCTGCGCTCGTAAGCTAGCATGGAGCCTATGTGCGGTCGTTATGCGCTGTACGGACCTGTCAGTCGACGCAAGTGGCGCGTCGCGCTCGACAACTGGCGCGACACCGGCCCGCGCTACAACATCGCACCCTCGCAGATCGTCCCCATCATCCGTGACACCCCAGAGGGGCGGGAGCTGGTCGGTGCGCGCTGGGGCCTCGTCCCGGCGTGGGCCAGCGACCCCCGCATCGGGCACAAGATGATCAACGCGCGAGCCGAGACGGTGGTAACCAAGGCGGCCTTCCGCGACGCCTGGCTGCGCCGGCGCTGCCTGCTGCCCGCGTCCGGGTTCTACGAGTGGCAGTGGCGCGGCAGTCGCAAGCAGCCTTACTTCGTACGGCTCAAGAGCAACGAACCCTTCGGCCTCGGGGGCCTGTGGGAGGTGTGGCAGGGAGCGGACGGCGAGCCCATCGAGTCCTGCACGATCATCACCACCGTCGCCAACGATGTGATCAAGCCGCTCCAGGATCGCATGCCGCTCGTCGTGGCGGCGGAGGCCGCCAAGACCTGGCTGAGCGGCACTCCCCAGCAGGCATCCGAGCTGCTCGAGCCCTACCCCGCGGCGGATATGGAAGCGTACCCGGTGAGCACCGCGGTCAACAGCACGCGCAACGAGGGACCCGAGCTGATCGAGCCCGTCGCCGCGTAGCCCCCTCGCCCCGGTCAAGAAAAGTTCACCACAGAGGGTGCAGAGGAAGACGGAAAGGAAGATCGGAACCACAGAAGCGCGAGGCCGTCACCACCGACAGATGTGGGCTTCACCTTCGGTTCAGCCCCACCTACGCCCTTCTCTTCATCTCGGTTGCTCTGTGTGCTTTGTATCCTCTGTCCCTCCGTGGTGAGATCGCAGCGCGGGGGCGGCACATGAGGTATCCTCTTTGTCCGAGTCCTTTGAGGAGCGCGATGGCGGTCATTTCCACATTGTCCGAAACGCCTCCTGTCGCCGCTGCTGCCACGGAGTTGGACGCGGCGGGCCTGGATGCGCTGACGGCACTCTTCCGCCGCAGCCGGCGGCTGCTGGTGCTTACGGGTGCGGGCTGCAGCACCGAATCGGGCATCCCCGACTATCGCGACGTCGACGGCGGCTGGAAGCGCACCCAGCCGATGCAGTTCCGGGAATTCTCGAGCGACCCGAGCGCGCGACGCCGCTACTGGGCGCGCAGCCTCTTCGGATGGGAGCGAGTGGCGAGTGCGCGTCCCAACGCGGGCCACGATGCGCTCGCGCGACTGGAAGCGGCCGGCTTCGTGCACTGGCTCGTCACCCAGAACGTAGACGGGCTGCACCACAAGGCAGGAAGCTGCAACGTGATCGAGCTGCACGGGCGCCTCGATCGCGTGACCTGCCTGGACTGCGGGGACACCCTCCCTCGGGAGGCATTTCAAACCGAGCTCGCGCGGCGCAACCCCCAATGGCGCCGGCGCGGCCTGGAGCGGATCGCCCCCGACGGTGACGTCGACCTCGAGGACGTCGACTACGAGCGCTTCCAGGTCCCGGAGTGCCACGCTTGCACGGGGATCCTCAAACCCGACGTCGTGTTCTTCGGGGAATCGGTCCCGAGGGGGCGGGTGGCGCACGCGTTCGCCCGTCTCGATGAGTCCAGCGCGCTCCTGGTGGCCGGCTCCTCGCTGATGGTGTGGTCTGGCTACCGCTTCGCGCGTGCCGCCCGCGAGCGGGACTTGCCGGTTGCAGTGGTCAATCTCGGCCGCACCCGGGCGGACGGCGAGGTGACACTGAAGGTCGAGGGACGCTGCGGAGCTGTTCTCCAGGCAGTGGCCGCGCGACTGGGTATCTAGCCCGCGTCTCTCACCAGCCCGCCGCTGCGGACGGGGATCTGCCCGCATCTGCCGTGTTGGGAAAAAGTGGGGTCAGACGCGGTCAGAGACTACTTTCTCTGTGCACAGTGCCGCACGGGCAAGCCAGCGGAAGAGAAAGTAGTGTCTGACCCCACTTTTCGCTGCCGACGGTCCGTGCCCGGCCGATTATCTGAAGAAGAAGTAGAGGACCGACAGCACGCCGACGGCACCGAGGAACGGGGTCCAGAGGCCGGCGGCCTTTGCCTTCTTGCGGCGGACATCCCGAGCCGCCGATGGTGATCGCGAACGACGGATGTCGCTCTCGATGGTTTTAAGAATCTCGTCGTACGCGGTCCCGGAACCACGGGGGTGCGCATCGTGCGCCCTGCTCAGGTGTGCCATCTTGCTCCCTTTGCTGCTGACGACCGAACGGCTCGTCGAGCTGTGCGAAAGATGCGCACTCGCCGCTCGTTTGTCAATGACTTCTCTTCGTGCCCCATCACTCTCTCTTATTCGACTCGCCAAACAAACTCTTGATGTTGTCGATGAGCTTTTGCGGCGCAGCCTTCGCGCGAGTCTCCCTGCGCAGCGCGAGCAAACGCTCGTTGCCCGGTTGAACGGCCAACCCGCGTTCGATGAACTGTTCGGCTTTGGCGTACTCACGCTCTTCGATTTGGCGCTCGGCGAGCTGCGCGTAGCGACCGGCGATGGCGCCGAATCCCGCCGTAGCACGCGCGTTCCCGGGATCGAGCGCGAGGGCCTCTCGATAGTAATGCCACGCGCTCTCCTCGGCGGGCACGGTCAGGCGATTGTCCACCAGTGCCCGATCCGCGAGCGCGAGAAGCCGTGCTACCCGTGTCTCCTGGTCGACCCCCTGCGCCCCGACGGGGAACACCGCGTTCACGTACTGGACGGCCGGGCTGAAGCCGAGTCCGAAGAGAGCCAGGCACGCCACGATGCCACCGATGATCGCCCACCGCCGGGGGCTCAGGCCTGCACCGCTGTTGATCGCGACGGGCATGGCGCGCGTCGGCGGGCGCTCCACGATGGCGCCCATGCCCGCCGCCAGCCCCGAGCGGCGCAACGCCTCCGCCTCCTTCAGCAGCTCCTCGGCGCTCTGGAAGCGATCCTCGGGCCGCTTTGCGATCATGCGGTTCAGCAGCGGCTGGGCGGGCTCGAGCTCGCTTGGGAGACGCGGGATAGGCTCGCGCAGGTGCTTGAGAATGGTGGCCACGCTGGAATCGGCCTCGTAGGGTCGCTGCCCCACCAGCATCTCGTAGAGCACGATGCCGAGGCTGTAGATATCCGCACGCCCGTCGATGGACTTGCCTTCGGCGCGCTCGGGACTGAGGTAACCGGGCGTGCCGAGCACGTCCCCGGTCACGGTCAGCACGCTCTGCTGGCACACCGTCTTGGCGATACCGAAATCCGTAAGCAGCGGCGTGTCGTCCTGCCGGAACAGGATATTGGCCGGGGTTACGTCCCGGTGCACGATGCCCGCGCGGTGTGCGTGCGCGAGGCAGTCCGCGAGGGTCGCCACCAGCTCGAGCGCCGCCTCCGGCGAGACAACCCCGTCCGCAATCCGATGCTTGAGGTCGCCGCCTTCGACGTACTCCATGGATATGTAGTGGTGCCCCCTCGCGACATCGATGTCGTAGATGGTAATGATGTTGCGATGGCTGAGCGACGCCACCACGCGTCCCTCATTGAGAAACCGCTCCGTGAACTCGGGTGTGTCGGCGAAGGACTCGTTGAGGATTTTCAGCGCGACCGGGCGGTTGAGGGATTCCTGAATCGCGGCATACACGGAGGCCATGCCACCCTTGCCGACGCGCCGAACGATTCGGTACCCGGGGATCTCCATAGATCGATCGACCGTCACGACGCCGGGCCCCACCGGGACCCGCGTGTGCCGGATGCGCTACTGGCGGCGCGTCGTCTACCCTGCCTCTCGAAGCCGGTGTCGAGAGCGAACCCGACCCCATTGCTATCGGAAGCTCGCGACTTTCCTTGACACCCGCGACGGCTTCGCGGGCCCATGACCGCGGCGTGCCGCCTTCGCAAGCCGTCAGGGTGGCCCGAGCGAGGGGATGGCCCATCATTCAGCGGTGGCGGCGCCGTCGCGGATCGGTGGTGGGCTTCCCTTCGCTCGGCCCATCCCGCGCCCACCTCCTGGTCGCTTCCCGGCTCGCTTTTCGCTTACCGGTTGACAGCGCCGCTCCCGGCGCTGTGCGCCGTGCCTGGTACACGAAAACTCTTCGCGGATTTCCGGGAGCTGGATGGTTTCGCGGGGGGAGGCTGGGTCCCGGGGCACGCGCCTCTCCGTCGCAAGCCCCGAAACAGCCCGGCAACCTCGAAGGCGCGCGCGGCCGCGCCGTGCCCGCTCGATCTTCCCCGTACTTCGACTGAACGTGCGTCGGCTCCCATGGCCCTCGGGCCGACTCTCACCCCGCGCCGTGCGGGGCTTGCAACTGCGCGGCACATACCCCGGGACCCCTCTCGGAGAGCGCTGGTTGGCGCGCTTTCCCGGAAATCCGCGCAGAACGAAAAAAAACCCCGCCGGAGGCGGGGTTTCGGGCTCCGGGGAGGTGGAAAGAGCCCGACAGAAATCCACGCTCCCACGAGCACCGCCGCGAAATCTTGATCCAGATCAACGAAGGACACCGAGCCCGTGCCGCTGCGGCCTCGCGTCGGCGATGCCTAGCGGCGTCGGCGAACGGCGCAACGGCATATCGTCGGCGGTCCTACACGCCGCCGCGGTGCGTCTCGGCCAGCTTGAAAAGCTTGACGGCCTCATCAGAACATCCGTTCCACGCCGATGCGCACGACGTTACGCGTGTAATCGAACTCGTCGAAACTGGCGTCGTTGCTCGTGTAGCCGTACTCGCCGAACACGAACCACGTGGGAGCGGGCGACCAATCGGTGCGCACCCGGAGATCGAAACGATGCTCCTCGCGTGTCTTCTCGATGAAGCTTGCGCCGCCGCTCTGCACGCGATCTTCGTCACGGTAGGCGCTGAGCCGGTACTCCAATCGCCCCGTGACCCCCCAATCGGGCGCGACCGCTCCGGAGGCCTCTACGTAGAAGCTGTGGCGGTTGGGTGATCGACTGAAGAATTCTTCACCCACGGAGAGATCTTCACGATCGTTGAACTCGAACTGATAGCCGAGCGTGGTGCGAACCGCGGCCACGGGCAGACCCAACGCGATGTCGAGCTGGTTGCGCCAGCCCTCGAGCTGCCGGAAATCGTCGTCTGCAGCGATCCGGCTCAGGCGATTGCGCAGCTCGAGCGTCCAGCCCTCGCCGAGGGGGCGCCGCCCTTCGACCTTGAAAGTGCCGACGGTTTCGAAATACTCACCGTCCAGATAGACGTTGTCCAGTATCGCACCGACGCCCGTCCACCAGCGCCGGAATGCGCCCTCCCGTATTCCCGCGAGGCGCAGGGAGATCTGGTCGAACTCGTCGACCTCGGCAAAATCCTTGGCGAAGAGGCTGGCATCGAAGCGAAAGCCGGCGTTACCGCCGCTGGGGAAGTGGCCGCTGGCCAGCCCGAGGAACTCGACGAACACATCGTCGTTATCGCTGACGCCCACCAGCTCGGGCTCATCCGAGAAAGCGACGTTGCCGTCGTAACCGGGGGCGAGCGACAGGAAGCCGATCCAGGAACGGGTAGACGGCTCACTCGCCACCGCCTCCAGCGCCCGTCTCGCCAGCGCCGTCAGCTTCGGATCCCGGCTCAGGCGCGCGGCCCGACGCAGTTCCCGTACCGCTTCCTCGGGACGGCCCTGGCGGCGTGCGATCAACGCGAGGTTGTAGCGTGCGAGCGCCGCCCAACCTTCGGCACCGAGGAGTCGCTCGAACTCGACTCGGGCGTGCCCGTACTCGCCCACCCGATAGTACGTTGCGCCCAGGTTGTACGAGAGCGCCGGTGTGTCCAGCCCGGCCTGGTGGGCGCGCCGGAAGTGCTCGAGGGCGGATCCATAGTCGGCTCGCTGGAAAGCCGCCACGCCCCCCTCGAAATCGTCGGTGCCCGACCCCTCCTCCGCCCCGGGGGCCGGCGACAACGGAGCCAGCGCCATCAAGCAAACCCACAGCCCGTGACGCTGCAGCCATCGCCTCATGGGCGCACTCCCCGATCTCGCCGCATCGCTCGAAGGCAAGAGGCTTCTTCGCAGAAATTCGGGCAGGGATGGCCGACGGACTTCGGGTCACCAGGGTGGACCGAGCCGAACGCGAAGCCCACCCACGGGCGCGACGACACCGCTACCGGCGAGCGGTGGGCTAAGGCTTTGCCTCACCCCACCCTACCGAAGAAGGGCCGCGTACCCCGGCCCCCGGCATCGCGCAGTCCCGGCATCGCGCAGTGAAATGGCCCGGCCTTCCGAATTTTTGCGGTGAAATCAAAAACGCCACGCGCGAACCGTTAGCGCACGGATCGCGCCGATGGATGACGGACTGCGGATGATGCGTGGGGCTTGCTGAGCTAGCGGCGTCGGCCCTTACGGCCCCCGCCTCCGCCGGCGCCGCCATCGTTGCGCTGTCGGGCCTGTTCGGCAATCTCCTCACCGACTGCCGCGCCCACCTCTTCGCGCAGGGCGCGTGCCTGCTCGGCCACGTCCTGCCCGAACTCCCTGCCGCGGCTCTGCGCATCGTTCGCCGTCGCCTGGCCGAACGCAGGCGCTTCGTCGGCCGGGTCGGGCGGAGGCAGCACGATCTCGCTCGTCACCGCCGCCGGGGGCGCATCGTCCGATGTCAGCACCGTCATCGTGACCTCCATATCGGCCATCTCGGGATTTTCTTCCGCCTGTCCGACGGCTGGCGTGACCAGCAGGAGGCTCGCTATCAGAGACGTCGTGGGGGGGAGAGATCGATGCATGAGCGACATGGGTACTCCTGAAGTTCAGACCCCGAGCGCGGCGGCTTCGCCGAACGAGGGGACGGAGACGGAGGCATCGCGCACGCGAACATGCACGCGGAAGGTGCGCGTTCGGCCCGCATGCGTGAGCTGCGCCTCCAGGTAACCCGTGCCCGGTCGACGCGCGATGACCGGCAGCCGCAGCAGGTTCGAGCCGGCATCCAGATCGGCCTGCCAGGTCAGCTCGCGCCGACCCTCGAAGCCCTCGAGGTCGAGATGCGCCGGCACCCGTAGCGTGAACGTGACCCCTTGCATGGGTTCGCTCGACTCGTAGAGCAATCGAACGGTCTGGGGCCGTGTATCGGCCTGCGCCAGAACCACCTGGGGCACGGCCTGCCGCTCCGGCGGGGCTCGGTTCAGGAACGCGCCCAGCGCGATGCCCAGCGCCAGCGTAGCCGCGAAGCCCGTGGCGATTGCGGGCCGGAGCCGGGCCGCGGGGCGGCGGGTATGCGCGCCGGCACCCACCGCTTCCAGGACCCGCTCGCGAAAGCCCGGAGACGCCGGCTCGACCGGGAGCATCCGCAGCGCCTCCTGAAGGGCGCGGGCGTAGCCCAACCGGCTCGCACACGGGGCGCAGCTCCCCGCATGCCGCCGGGCACCCTGCGCCATCAGCGGCGACAGGGCGCCGTCCAGGAGATCGTCCATGATCCGGTCGAAGTCGCGGCAGTTCATCACGTTACGTTCACCTCTCACCAATTACACGCTCGGAGGCCGCAGAAGGTTCCATTCCGCCCTCGCCGCCGGCGCCCAGTTGCGCCCGCAGGGCGGCTCGCGCCCGGTGCAGCCGTGACTTGAGGGTCCCGATGGGAAGCTCGAGCATCGTGGAGAGCTCGGGCAGCGTGTAGCCTTCCATGTCGTGCAGCGCAAGGACCGCTCGCTGCGCCTCGGACAGCCTGCCGAGCGCGGCTTGCAGGCGCGCGACGGTGAACTCGTGCTCGAGCGCGCCCTCGGGCGTCGCTCCTTCCCCGGCTGGAGGGTGCTCCTGCGCGGAAGGGTCCGCCTCCGACTCGGGCGGCGAGGCCGGCTCGCGTGCGAGGGCGCGCACGTCATCGACGAACTGGTGGTACAGGACGCGCGTGAGCCAGGGTCGAGGCTGGTCGATGGAGCGCAGCTCGCGGCTGCGAGCCAGCAGCTTGGTCAGAACGTCCTGCACCAGATCCTCGGCGTCCGCCACGGACCCGGTAAAGCGGTAGGCAAGGCGATACAGATGATGGATGTGGGGCTGGACGAGCGCTTCGAACTCGGAAGCGGAAACCCGGCGACGCCAGAGTTTGAGCAGCGCATCCATAAGATTCGTGGGACGAGTGCCGGAACGACTCGCGCTCGTCTGTGGCAGAGCAAAAGAGTCCCCGCCGGGGCCTTCCGGCAGGGACTGCCGCGCACATCTTCAAAGCAGCAACCGGATTGATTGCTCGTTTGATGCCCAGTCTAGCTCCGGGTCCGTGCACGCTCTGTAGGAAATCCCGCATTTCCCTGTAGGACACGCTCCTACAAAGCCCGCCATCGTTCACGACGGACATCGACAAGTACCTGAATAATCAGGTAACACGATGCCGTCTTCAACGTCTCATTCGGCCGCTGGGCACATCGTTCCCACCCTGGCGGTGCAACCCTTCCCGTCAGGTGCGCGTGTTCATCTTATGGAGCGAGAAGATATGAAGCCCGATCCGATGGTGATGATCGCGTCGTCGGAAAAACACGAATTTTATTTCTAGACCTATGACGATTGTTCGAACTTCGATGGGGACGGCACTGTGGACACCATATACAAGCACAACATGGATTACGAGGCGCACACGCCGACCCCTTCCTCTCTCGGCAATACTGCAGGCCGCGGCAAATTCTTCGTCCACTTCGTCGACTGCGACGTGTCCCCCGTAGCCGAGGTGCGGGACCTGATCGGTCGGACTCGCACCCAAGGGCTGGTCGATCATCGCAAGCGCTCCGCCGACCCCGGCGACCACGGTCACGCCGGAGCCACGCGCCTCGGCGGCGGCGTCCACTCCACGCCCAGGATACCGCGCATCGGCCCAGACGCTCTTTTCGTCGGACTTTCGCACGGACAAGCTCAACTCTGTTGGACGGACTCCGATACCACGCACGATAGCCAGCATAAGCAGCGTAGGAGCACGTGAGAACACAGTGCGGCTTCACACTTTTTGAGCTCGTGATCACGGTCACGGTGGGGGCGATATTGGTAACCCTCGCGGTGCCGAGCTTCAACACCATGATCCAGAACAACCGCCTCACCTCCCAGATCAACGAGTTCGTGACCACGTTGCATGCCGCGCGCAGCGAGGCGGTGAAGCGCAACCAGACCGTCATCGTGTGCGCGACCGATGATCCCGGGGCGGACCCGCTCGCTTGCACTGCGGACGCCGACTGGGAGACGGGGTGGATCGTGTTCTCCGACGCCGACTCCGACGGTATGCCTTCGGCGAGTGCGGATGAATGCAATACGGGAGCCGACTGCGTCGTGGCGGTCCACGCGGGCATCGCCGGGAATAATACCTTGCGCGGCGAGCCTGCGGCGGTGGCCGATTCCATCGCCTATCAGGCGAGCGGGCTCAGCGACGACTCCGGTACTTTCGTCCTCTGCGACCCCAGGGGTGCCCCACATGCCAAGGCGATCGTCGTGAGCACGACGGGCCGCCCCAGGACCTCCGCGAAAAAAGCCGATGGCACGGCGCTTACCTGCCCATGAAACGATTCCTGCCATGAGACGTACGAACGCAATACCTGGTCGGCAACGCGGCTTCACCCTCATGGAGGTGTTGGTCGCACTGGTCGTCTTCTCCATCGGATTGCTGGGCATCGCCACCTTGCAAATGACGGGAATGAAACAGACCCACAACTCCCATGTCCGGTCGGTGGCGGTCGGGCACGCTCAGGGCCTGGCCGAACGCATGCGCACCAATCCAACCGCGCTTGCAAACGGCGATTACAACGTCGGCGCGCCGAGCGCGCCATTGGCGGCGATGCCCAGCACCTACGCCACCGACTGTGAGGCGAACGACTGCACCGCGGCCGAGATGGCCGCCTACGACCTGGTGCAGTGGAACGACCCAAACGACGCATTTCCGGACGCCGGCCTCGACGATGCGCTGCCACAAGGAGTGGGCATGGTGTGCGTCGACTCGACACCCGATGACGGCGACCCGGCCGACTGGCAGTGCGACTACGCGGGAGATGTTTACGCCGTCAAGGTCCAGTGGACGGAGCGCGGTCTCGACGAGAACGAGAACGACACCGCCACCAAGCGGTTCGTCATGAGGGTGAACCCATGATCAGCAACGCTCGCTCAGCCCATACCCACCCGCGTCGAGCGTCAGGGTGCTTCCGGCGCTCAGCCGGCTTCTCGCTGGTCGAGATGATGGTGGCCATAACCGTCTCCTCGATCTTGATGGTCGGCGTCATTCAGCTGCTGGTGAGCAACAAGCAGGCCTACCGGATTCAGGAAGGTGCGTCGCGGCTGAACGAAACTGCCCGCTTCGCCGGTATCGACATCGCGTATCGGCTTCGGATGGCCGACCACTGGGGCGGGATCGCGACCTCCGATGTCGAGCAGGACGCGGCGTTGCCCGCCGTCGCTAACGATTGTACTCAGGCGGGGTGGTCCGTATACGGGGGCGTCGGCGTCGAGGGCTACGAGGGGCAGGCGACCTCGCCGATGCAGACCTGCATCCCCGACGCCAATTACGTCGCCGGCACCGACGTCGTCGTAGCGCGTTACGCGGATGCGCAGCGTGTTCTGACCGCCCAGGCGACGAGCGCGCCCCTGGACGACGACATCTACCTGCGCGCCAACGTCGGCCAGCGGGCCGTCATCGTGCAAGGCGATGACATCACGGGGCTGTCGGCCGATCTCCACGACCCCGCAGATCCGGACGCGGCGGGCGTCTATAACTACCCCTACCGTATCGCCGCCTATTTCGTGCGTCCGTGCAGCGCGCCGGGCGCGGACGGAATCTGCAACACGGCCGACGACGTCGGCGACGACATCCCGACTCTGGTGCGACTCGCGCTCGCCGACACCGCGCTCGTTCAGGAGGAAGTGGTCGAAGGGGTGGAGCAGTTGCAAGCCGTCTACGGCGTCAACACCGACGGCGATGTCGCAGGCACGGCCGATCGTTACCTGACCGCGGACAACGTGTCCGACTGGGCGGACGTGGTGAGCGCGCGCCTGAGTCTGGTGGTGCGCAACCCGGAACGGGATGTCGCCGCCGACGACACCGACGTGTACCGGATGGTCGGCGGCTTCAACTATACGCCGCCGGCCTCCGTGCGCCAGTTCGCGCGCCAACTGTTCCACCACGTGATACAGGTTCGTAACCGGAGCCGAGGCTAATGCATCCAAATCCGTCCCGTCGAAGGCAACAAGGCTCGGTGCTCATCACGGCGCTCGTTTTCATGGTGGTGCTCACGCTCGTGGCCGTCGTATCGATGCGAACAACAACGCTTGATTTGAAGATGGCAACGAACACGATGCTCAAGTCCCGGGCCTTCGAGCACTCCGAGTCCGCCCATCCGTGGGTCGCCTCGGTATTGGATGCGCACGTGTTCAATCGCGGGTTCGAGCCCGCCTGGCCCGCCTCGCTGGGCGGTGCGGTGCCGCCGAGCGCGCTCTTCGAGGTGCCCGAGGGGCTCACGGTGTGTCCTTGCCCGAGCGGGCCACCGGAGGACGTCTGGGCCGTCAACAACGTGCCGCTTGAAGATTACAGCGCCGAGGACATCCAGTATCGGCTCGATGGGAACGTGGATGGCGATTACGACGACGCGGTCGACGTCGTGACCGATCTGTTCGTCACGCGTTTGAAAGTCGTGCCGACCGCGGGCGGCGCGATGGCGCAGTACTCCGGCTACGAGGGCTTCGGAAAAGCCACCGCGTCGGGCGGCGCACATCTCTTTCTCGACGCCCGCAGCCGCGGGGCCTCACCGGACGACTCGAGCGCCATGACCGGCAGTGAGGTTCGCATCGTCATACGCAACTGATTAGGGATTTGCAGCTAGAGGTTTGATGCCATGAAGAGCACGCTCGGTCGCATCCGCAACGTCTCCCTCGGCGTTCTGCTCGGTGGCGCTCTCTTGCCCGCTTTTACGGTCGGGCCGGCTTATGGGGAGGTCTCCAGCGCCACCATGGCGGACTTCACCTCGTTCCCTGTCATCGCCACGGAGTCCGCGCAGCCCGAGGTCATAATCACGACGTCGAATGATCATCAGCTCTACTTCAAGGCATACGACGACTACTCCGACCTCGACGGGGACGGCGCCCCGGACACGACATACAAGCACGGCGTCGACTACTATGGCTACTTCGACAGCTACAAGTGCTACGAGTACGACAGCGGCCTCGGTCGCTTCGTGCCGGAGGCGGTCACCGCCGACAAGTACTGCGACGGCGTCTCGGGAAGCTGGAGCGGAAACCTCCTCAACTGGGCCTCCATGACGCGCATCGACGCGATGCGCAAGCTCTGGTTCGGCGGCAAGCGCGTGCAGCCCGAGCCCGCCACGGGCGCCGTTCTGGAGCGTGCCTACCTGCCCCACGACGCGCACAGCTTCGCCAAGTACTACGCCGGCGCCGACATCGACAAGCTGACGCCGTTCGTGGCGGGCACCGACTATACCCTCGCCGACGCCGACCCGAAGAACAACGGCGTTACGTTCTGCAATACCACCGACGTCACGGGGGATCCGGTGTCGGAAGACGTCACCGAGCCCCCTCTGATCAAGACCGTGCGCGGCAACTATTCGCTGTGGGCGTCCAACGAGCGCTGGCAGTGCACGTGGCTGAGCGGCGCGCCCAAGGACAACCGGGGCAGCATCGGGAACAAGGGTTACAACGGCAACGATCCGGCCAAGTCCGGCATCGACGCTTTCGCCCAGAATCCCGACTACTCCCAGGGCATCGGGCAGAAGAACTACGTGGTGCGGGTCGAGGCGTGCGTGACCGGCCTGCTCGGCAACGAAAACTGCAAACAGTACCCGAGCGGCGCCTGGAAGCCCATCGGGCTGCTCCAGCGCTACGGCGACGACGATCAGCTTCTGTTCGCGATGCTCTCGGGCACCTATCTCAAGAACAAGTCCGGCGGCGATCTCATCCGCAACATGGGCAGCATCAGCGACGAGGTCGCAGTCAACGACGACGGGCGCTTCGTCGCGGTCCTCGGCGGCACGGATTCGAGCGGCAACACCGTCAGCAAGAGCGACTCCGTCGGCATCATCAACACCTGGAGCCTGTGGCGGATCATCAAGTACCGGCACGGGGACGGGACCTACGGCACGAGCGGACTCAACAAGAACAACTGCACCTGGGGGCTGGACTCGTTCACCGACGGGCAGTGTCAGAACTGGGGCAACCCGTTCGCGGAGATCTACCTGAATTCCCTGCGTTACCTCGCGGGACGCTCGCCCTCCGGCACCTTCCGGGCCAACGACTCCAACATCGTGGAAGGGCTCAACGTCCCCATCTCGTGGAAGGACCCCCTCGATGACACCAACTTCTGCGCGCGCCTCAACGTGGTCAACGTGAACGCGAGCGTCATCTCCTACGACGGCGACAACCTCGACGATAGCAGCGACGGCATCGGCGAGCTCGGCGCGACGAAGGATTCCGCCGGTCTGACCGACGTGGTCGGCGCGGGGGAAGGGATCCACGGCAACGACTACTTCGTCGGCACCACCGCGAGCGACACCAATCAGTTGTGCACACAGAAGACCGTGAACGGCCTCGGCGCCGTGACCGGCACCTGTCCCGACGGGCCGCGCTTGGAGGGGACCTACCGGGTCGCCGGCCTTGCGCACTGGGCGCACACCACCGACATCCGCTCCGCCGGAACCGAAGAGCTGCCGGGCGAGCAGAAGGTCGATACCTATTCCGTGACCCTGGCCCCGGCCCTGCCCGAGATCACCGTCCCGGTGCCGGGGAGCGCCACGGACACGGTCACGATCCTGCCCGCCTGCCGCAACAGCGACGTAGGGGGCAACTGCGCGCTGGTGGACTTCAAAGTGGTCCAGCCGCATCAGGAGACGTCGCCCGGCTCGGGCACCTACACGGGCAAGCTCTACGTCAACTGGGAGGACAGCGAGCAGGGCGGGGACTTCGACCAGGACATGTGGGGAACGCTCGAATACGCGATCACGAGCAGCAAAATCACGGTCACCACCGAGGTTCACGCCAAGAGCACACCCCACGCGATGGGTTTCGGCTACGTGATCAGCGGCACCGACAAGGATGGGTTCCACGCCCATTCCGGGATCAACGAATTCGACTATCCCGACCCGACCGGGGCGACGGCGTGCGACGATTGCGAGGATACGGACGCAGCGTCCTCGGCCACGTTCATCCCGTCCGGCGCGAGCGCGGGCCTGCTCGAGGACCCCCTCTATTACGCGGCCAAGTGGGGCGGATTCAAGGACAAGAACGACAACGACGAGCCGGACCTGGTCTCCGAATGGGACGAGAAGGACACGACGTTCGGCCTCGAGGTCGCGGACGGCATACCCGACAAGTACTTCTTCGTCACCAACCCTCAGGCGCTCGAGGACGCCATGATCAAGGTCTTCGACGATATCCTGCAGAAGACCGCGTCGGGCACCGCGGCCGCCGTGGTCGCCAACACGCAGACCGGCCTGGGGGCGGCCTACCAGGCGCTCTTCGAACCCAAGCGCAAGGATGCCGCCAATAACGAGGTCAAGTGGCTCGGCACCGTGCACGCGCTTTGGATCGACGAGTTCGGGCTGCTGCGCGAGGACAACCCGGGCGGTGCGCCGAACGGCCGGCTCGAGGACTACAACACCGATCCCGTCGTCGAGATCTTCTTCGACGAAACGGAGAGGCGAACCCGCATACGTCGCTTCGCGAGCTCCGATGACCAGAGCTTCATCGAGGCATCGAGCGCGGTCAAGGAGCTCGACGACCTCTCCCCCATTTGGAATGCGCGCGAGCAGCTCGCACCGGAGCCCGGCTTCGCCGACGTGACCACGCAGCGCACCTATGGGACGAGCGCCGATAACGGCCGCTACATCACCACCTGGATCGACGACGATCTCGACGGCGAGGTGGACGCCAACGAGCAGATCGACTTCGAGAGCTCCGACATCGATGCGAGCAACTTCGGCTTCTTCGACGTGGCGACGTCCGCCGAAGCCCAGGACCTGGTCGACTACATCCGCGGTCGGGAGCTGAGTGGGCACCGTAACCGCACCATCGATCACGACGAGGACGGTGACACGGAGGTCATGCGCCTCGGCGACATCGTGCACTCCACACCCGCGCCGGTCGGACCGCCCGCGGAGGCCGTGGACGTGCTCTTCGGCGACCTCAGCTACATCGACTTTCGCAAGCAGTACGCACAGCGCCGACAGGTCGTCTACGTCGGGGCCAACGACGGGATGCTGCACGCCTTCAACGCCGGTTTCTTCGACGCGACGGACAGGGAATTCAAGCGGCAGCTCAACGGAGAGACGGCCCACCCCCTGGGCGCCGAGCTCTGGGCGTACGCGCCGATGAACCTCCTCCCACACCTCAAGTGGCTGAAAGACCCCGACTACACTCACGTCTACTACGTGGACGGCAAACCTCGAGTGTTCGACGCCAAAATCTTCCCCAACGACCCGACCCACCCCAACGGGTGGGGCACGGTGCTGGTGATCGGCTTTCGCCTGGGCGGTGGCGATATCACCACCGACACCGCCGTCGACGGGCTCGGAGCCAACGACGGCGACGGCGACACCTCGGATGACGCCACCGCGCGCTCGGCCTTCGCCGTGCTCGACATCACCGACCCGGAGCAGCCGCCCGAGGTGCTCGCGGAGATCACACATCCGAGCCTCGCCTATACGACCTCGGTTCCTGCGGTGGCGGGTTACGCAAGCCAGAACAAGTGGTACCTGGTCTTCGGGTCCGGACCCACGACGCTGGGGTCGGCCACCAGCAGTCAGGATGCGCGGCTCTTCGCCTACGAGATGCAACCGAGCGCGTCGGGGCCCGACATCGTGCCTGTCGGCGGATTCCCCCGGGCGCTGGCCGACGCCAACGGTTTCGTCGGCGATCCCCTGGTCGTCGACTGGCAGCTGGACGGCGAGGCCAACACCATCTACTTCGGCGTCGTCTCGGACACCGCCGATACGCCTGACGGACGCCTCTACAAGCTCGAGGTAGGCGGGGTCACGGATGCTTCGAGCTGGGGTGTCGAGCAGCCAATGCTCGACCCCGTGTCGGGCCAACCCTTCCTGACGCAGCCGACGGCGACGCTCGACGCTAAAGCGCAGCGCTGGGTATTCGCGAGCACCGGGCGTCTCTTGGTGACGGCCGATCGCTCGAGCACGCCGCAGCAGACCCTCTACGGCATCATCGACGGTCCGCCCAACACCTTCGCCATCGACGGCTCGGGGCTCGTCGATGTAACCGACGCCGAGGTTTTCGCCGACGGCTCGATCCAGAATGTGACGGATCCTAGCGGCAGCAGCATCGGCACGCTGACCGAGCTGGAAGCCGCGACCCAGGGGGCGGGCGGCTGGAAGCTCAACTACACGGCGGATGGGGCCGCGCCGAGCCAGCGCGGCGTGACCCGCTCGGCCTTGATCGGGAGCATTCTGTTCAACCCGGCGTTTACCCCCAACCCCGACCTCTGCGGCGGTGACGGGACGAGCGAGCTCTTCGCCCTGTCCTTCAAGACCGGCACTGCGCTCGACGACCCGGCGGTGCTCGGCTCGGTCTGCTCGGACGGCGGCGACTCCTGTCCCGAGAGCGAGCTCAAGTCCCTGCGCAGCGTGAGTCTCGGGGTCGGGCTGGCCTCCTCACCGAGCGTGCACGCGGGCTCCGGGCTCGACGACCAGCAGCTCACCGTTGTCGAGCAGACCTCCACCGGCGCGATCGTGCTCGAGAAGGCCACGGTCGACGAAGGTACCCGCAGCGGTGAGATCTCCTGGAAAGAGTATCGCTCGAAATGAGGGTGATCCCCATGAAGAAAGGCTCAGCAGGCTGCCCGATAGCGCGTTCGCCTAGACGAACGCACGGGTTTACCCTCATCGAGCTGATGATCGTGGTGGCCGTGGTCAGCATCTTGGCGATGCTCGCGTACCCTGCCTACCAGGACCACGTGCGAAAGAGCCGGCGCGCGGACGGCAAGGGCATGCTGCTGGACGCGGCTGCCCGCATGGAGCGGTACTACTTCGACGAGAACACCTACTCGACCGATCTGACCGAACTGGGCTACGGCGTAGCCGACAACGCACCTTCGAGCGAGGGTTATTGGACGCTCAGCACGGCTGCCGGACCCACGGGCGACATCGCCACCAGTTTCGCGCTCACGGCGTCGCTGGCGGCAGGGTTCGACGATCCCCAGTGCACGTCTTTGACCCTCAACTCGCGGGGTGAGAAGAGCTCAGCGGGCACGGCAGACGCCCAGACATGCTGGCGATAGACAACGACCCGGGGATCAGGGTGCGCGCGCCGACTCCTCGCGTTGGCGCCGTGCAAGGCTGAAAGCGCTTCCTCAGCCCCGTTGGGCCCGCTCCCCGGCCCGTCGCAGGGCGTGTGCATGGCCCGCTCCAGCTCCTCCGCCGCACGGCGTCCGGATCCGCTCCCGCGGTAGGCCAGGCTGCGCCCGTGCAGCTGCGCGCGC
>JABAHQ010004615.1_pt1 | contig 36433 bp, 30 predicted proteins | sample 7062091 | NCBI WGS metagenome assembly JABAHQ01 (sample SAMN14534359, study PRJNA622989) | marine sediment metagenome | biome: marine biome [ENVO:00000428]; feature: marine pelagic biome [ENVO:01000023]; material: deep marine sediment [ENVO:00002113] | place: India: Gulf of Kutch | collected... | reverse complement strand
GGCGCAGCTCTCCGGCGGCGAGCAGCAGCGTGTCGCGCTGGCCCGCGCGCTCGCCTTCGACCCGGAGATCCTGTTCTTCGACGAGCCGCTCTCGGCGCTCGACTTCCGGCTGCGCAAGACGCTCGAGAAGGAGCTCAAGGACCTGCACCGGGAAACCGGCAAGACGTTCGTCTACATCACCCACTCGCTCGAGGAGGCGATGGTGATGAGCGACCGGATCGCCATCATGCGCGCCGGGCGGATCGAGCAGATCGGCACGCCGGACGAAATCTACAACGCGCCGACCAACCGCTTCGTCGCCGAGTTCATGGGCGAGGTCAACCTGTTCCGTGTGCGCGCCACCGAGGATGGGCGACTGGACGCCGCCGAGGTCGGGGCAAGTCTGGCCGCGCCGGACGCGGGCGTATCGGCCGGCCTCGAGGGCACGTTGATGGTCCGGCCCGAGGTGATCCGCTTCCTGGCGCCGGGCGAGACCGCGGACTGCGTGCTCGAAGGAACCGTGTTCAACGAGTACGCCCTCGGCTCGCGCATGCAATACAACGTGCGCGTCGGCGACAAGACGCTGAGCGTCGAGAAGCTGCGCGAGGACCGCTACCAGGGCGAGCTCGACACCAAGGTGCTGATCGGCTGGGACGTCGAGGACAGCCGGCTGCTGGACCTCAGCGGGTAGGAGGCGGGCGTGCACGAGACCCTTCGCCGCGCCGGCATCCTGTCCAGTCTGCCGATCCTGGCGCTGCTGGCCATGATCTTCGTCGCGCCCCTGCTCGTGGTCCTCGGCTTCAGCATCATGCCCAGCAAGACCTTCGCCCTGCTGCAGCTGCCCACGATCGAGAACTTCGCCATCATCGTCGGGCAGAGCTACTACAAGTCCCTGCTGTGGTCGCTCGGCCTGTCGTTCTGGACCGTGCTCACACTGTTTCTCGTCTGCTACCCGCTGGCCTTCGCCATGGCCAAGGTGTTCGGGGTCTTCGCCAAGGTGGTGACCGTTCTGGTGGTGTTGACGCTGTTCGTGTCCGAGAACATCCGCCTGTTCGGCTGGGTTCTGGTCCTCATGAAGGGTGGCCTGCTCTCGGGCACCCTGAAGGCCTGGCTGGGCATCGAGATGGACAGCCTGCTCTACAACGTGCCGATCATCGTTTTCGGGCTGGTCTACGTCTACTTCCCCTTCATGCTCTTCCCGCTCACGCTCGGCATCGCCATGATCCCGGACGAGCTGCGCGAGGCGGCCTCCGACCTCGGCGCCTCGCGCTGGACCATCCTGCGCGAGGTCGATCTGCCGCTCGCCATGCCGGGGATTCTGGTCGGCTGCATGCTGACCTTCGTGCTGTGCACCGGCGCGATGCTCGAGTCCAAGCTGCTCGGCGGGCAGAAGGTCATCGTCATGGCCGACGAGATCGAGACCGCGTTCACCTACGGGCAGAACTGGCCGCTGGGCTCGGCGCTCTCGGTCGTGCTGATCCTGCTGGTCGGTCTCATCGCCTTCTTCGTGCTCAAGCGGATCGACCTCGACCAGATCCTGGGCAAGAGCTAGGGGGTGCGCGCCATGATCACCCGGACTTCCCCGCGGATGCGCCTCGTCTTCTTCCTGTACGGCGTGCTGGCGCTTGTCTTTCTCTACCTGCCGGTGCTGGCGGTGACGCTCGCCTCGTTCTCACGCAAGCGCTATGTCAGCTTTCCCATCGCGCGCTACACCACGCGCTGGTACGAGAAGGCCTTCGACTCGCTGACCATTGCCGATCTGATCCGGACCTCGTTGACGGTCGCGCTCGCGGTCGCCGCGATCTGCCTCGTCGTCGGGTTTTTCGGGGCCCTGGCCTACGCGCGCTATCCCTGGCGCGGGCGCAAGATCTACCAGCGCTTCATCCTGCTACCGATCTTCTTTCCGCAGAGCGTGCTGGGGCTCGCTCTCCTGCTCTGGTTCAACTTCCTCGGCGTGGTGCCGAGCTGGCAGACCGCCATCGTCGCCCATCTCGTGTGGGTCGCGCCGATCAGCACGCTGATCATGGCGATCCAGGCCTACAGTTTCGACCCGGCGCTCGAGGAGGCGGCGCGCGACATGGGCGCCAACGCCTGGCAGGTCCTGAGGGAGATCACCCTGCCGCTGCTCATGCCGGGCGTGATCTCGGCCGGGCTGTTCAGCTTCCTGCTGTCGTGGGGCAACTTCCCCCTGTCGCTGTTCACCACGGGGGCCGATCTGACCCTGCCGGAATGGCTCTACGCCAAGATGGTGTCCGGCTACTCGCCGCTGGTCCCGGCGGTGGGTGCGCTCACGGTGCTCGGCGTGGCGGTGCTGCTGGCGCTCGCCGTCACCTCGATGTGGCTGTTCCGGCGCGCCCGCGGCGCCGTATGACGGCGCCTCCCGCGAGGGATCGACGAACCATGGGACAGTCCAACGTTTCAAGAGACGGGAGGTATGAGACATGCTGACATCGATCGAGGGCAAATCCGTCATCGTGACCGGCGCCAGCAAGGGCATCGGCAAGGGCATCGCCCGGGTCTTTGCCGGCAAGGGGGCGAAGGTGCTCGTCGTCGCCCGGCACCCGGATGCGGGCAACGAAACCGTGGACGAGATCAGGTCGGCCGGCGGCACGGCGGCGTTCTGCCAGGGTGACGTGAGCTCCTGGGAAAGCATGCAGGCCATGGCCCGGGTCGCCGCCGATACGCACGGTGGCGTCGATATCCTGTGCGCCAACGCCGGCATCTTCCCCAACGTCCAGCTCACCGAGATGAACTCGGAGGAGTGGGACGAGGTGCTCAACACCAATCTCAAGGGGACCTTCCTGGCGGTCAAGGCCTGCGTGCCACACATGCCCAAAGGCGGCGGCGGCCGCATCGTGCTGACCTCGTCCATCACCGGCCCGATCACCGGCGATCCGGGTTGGACCCACTACGGCGCCAGCAAGTCCGGCCAACTCGGCTTCATGCGGACCGCGGCCCTCGAACTCGCCCCGCACAAGATCACCATCAATGCGGTGATGCCGGGCAACATCGCGACCGAGGGCCTGGACGGCCTGGGCCAGGACTATCTCGACAAGATGACCGCCTCGATCCCGCTCAAGAAGCTGGGCCGCGTCGAGGACATCGCCTACGCAGCGCTGTTCTTTGCCTCCGAGGAGGCCGGCTTCATCACCGGCCAGACCGTGGTTGTCGACGGCGGCCAGGTGCTGCCGGAATCGCTCATGGCGCTCGAGGAGATGGAGGGCTGAGCGGCGGAGCTGGGCGCGGCCGGGTCCGGGAAAGGCTCGGCCCGGGCCGCCCGTCACGTCCCGCCGCCCCTCCTCGCGGTTTGAAGCGCGTGCCAAAAAACCGCGTGATAACAGAGGCTTATAACAAACAACCGAGATCTTGTATCAGGGAGTACGCGAGCATGGCGCACGACGAACTGCCGCACGACCTTTTGATGGAACGGCTCACGCAGATGGCGCGCTCCGCCGTGCCGCTCTACGGGCTCAATCCGGACTCGGCGGTCACCATGATCAACCACTCGGAGAACACGACCTTTCGGATCGACGACCCGGCGAGCGGCAGCAAGACGGCGCTGCGCATTCATCGCGACGACTACCATACCAAGAACGGAATCGGCTGCGAGCTCGCCTGGATGCAGGCCCTGCGCGAGCAGGCGGGCGTGATCACACCGACGCCCATCCCCTCGCCCGAGGGCGAGCTGATCAACACCGTCGAGGCGCCGGATCTGAAGCCGCGCAACTGCGTGCTGTTCGAGTTCCTGGAGGGCGAGGAGCCGTCCGAGGACGAGCTGCTCGGGCCGTTTCGGGTCCTCGGCGAGATCTCCGGGCGCATTCACAAGCACTCGGAGAGCTGGCAGCGGCCGGACAACTTCGAGCGCCTGCACTGGGACTTCGAGCACATGCTGGGCGCCAGCCCGTACTGGGGCGACTGGAGGGAGGCGCCGGCGCTCGATGCAGGGCGCATCGCGCTCATCGAGCGGCTGGCCGAGGTCATGAAGCGGCGTCTGCAGGCCTTCGGCCAGGCGCCGCACCGCTTCGGTCTGGTCCACGCCGACCTGCGCCTGGCTAACCTGCTGATTGACAACGGCAAGACCCAGGTCATCGACTTCGATGACTGCGGGCTGAGCTGGTTCCTCTATGACCTGGCCACGGCCCTGAGCTTCATCGAGCACCGCGAGGACGCGCCGCAGCTGGTCAAGGCGTGGATCGAGGGCTACCGCACGGTGCGCGAGCTGCCCGCGGAGGACGAGGCGGAGATCCCGACCTTCCTGATGCTGCGCCGGACCCTGATCCTGGCCTGGATGGGCTCGCATTCGCAGACCGACCTGGCCCGGGAGCTGGGTCCCGAATACACCGCCGGGACCTGCCGACTGGCCGAGAGGTACCTCGCCGCGTTCGAATGACGACGCCGCTGGCGCCGGCCGGACCTCGCCGGATGTCAAGTCCGGCGCAGCGTGCTGTCAAGCGGCGCGCCCCGGCCGTCGCCCATACTTCGGCCGCAAGATGGGACGAGAGCAACTTGGCCACGGCCGGGAGCGGAGGCGCATCATGAGCCGCGCGAAGGAGGAGTTCCTCGAAAAATCGAAGACCTACTGGAACCCGGGCAAGACGCAGTCGTGGCAGGACTTCGGCGTCGACCTGGTGATCGACCGGCGCGAGGGCTACTTCCTCTACGACATGGATGGGCGGCGCCTGATCGACGTGCATCTGAACGGCGGCACCTACAACATCGGCCACCGCAACCCGGAGCTGGTCGACGTGCTCAAGCGCGCCGCCGACCACTTCGACATGGGCAACCACCACTTCCCGGCGCTGGCGCGCACCGCGCTCGCCGAGGAGATGGCCAAGGTCTGTCCCGGCGACCTGCAATACACGATCTTCGCCGCCGCCGGCGGCGAGGCCGTCGACGTGGCCATCAAGACCGCTCGGCACGCCACGCAGAAGCGCAAGATCGTCTCCGTCATGAAGGCGTACCACGGCCACACGGGCCTGGCGGTCTGCACCGGGGATCCGCGCTTCTCGGAGATCTTCCTGAGCGACCGGCCGGAGGAGTTCATCCACGTGCCGTTCAACGATCTCGATGCCATGGAGGATGCGCTGCGCCCGCGCGACGTGGCCGCGGTGATCATGGAGACCATCCCGGCCACCTACGGCTTCCCCATGCCCGAGGCGGGCTACCTGGCGGGCGTCAAGCGGCTGTGCGAGACGTACGACGCGCTTTACATCTGCGACGAGGTGCAGACCGGCCTGATGCGCACCGGCGAGATGTGGGGCATCACCAAGTACGGGGTCACGCCCGACATCCTGGTCACCGCCAAGGGCATCAGCGGCGGCATGGTGCCGATCGCCTGCACCGTGGTCAGCAAGCGCTGTGCCGGCTGGATGAGCGAGGACGGCTTCGCCCACATGTCGACGAGCGCCGGGGCCGAGCTGGGCTGTATCGTCGCGCTCAAGGTCCTGGAGATCTGCCAGCGGCCGGAGGTGCGCTCGCTGGTCAACCACATCTCGGACTACATGGGCCGGAGCCTGCGCGAGATCCAGAGCCTTTACGGCGACTTCTTCGTCGGGATCCGGCAGAGCGGCGTGGTCATGGGCCTTGAGTTCGATCATCCGAAGGGCGCCATGCACGTTATGAAGGCGCTCTACGACAACGGGGTCTGGGCCATCTTCTCGACCCTCGACCCGCGGGTCCTGCAGTTCAAGCCGGGCATCCTCATGGAGCGGGCGGTGTGCGAGGAGCTGCTCGAACGGGTCGAGGTCGCCGTCGGCCGGGCACGCCAGGAGGTGCTCGGCGAGCCCCACCGCCGCGCCGCGTGAGAGGCGGCCGGTGACGTCCCTGGGCCGCCCGCTCGGCCTGCTGGTCCCGCAGCACGCGCGCCAGGAACCGCCGGGCCCGACCGGCGCGCCCGCGCGCGGCGCGGATTGCCGGCGCTTCGGGCGCCGGATGTGCGAGCGCGGGCTCGACCTGGTCGAACGGGCGCGGCGCGAGCGCGCGGTGCCGTGGACTCCCTAGCCGGCCTCATCCCGCGGCCTGTCAAGTTTTCGCCCCCGCCGTGTCAAGCCGGAGCGGGCTCGGCCGCGCCAGACTGCCAGCGTGCCCGAAGCCCCAGGGCGCCGGGCCGTGCCGGATCCTCAAGGTGGCGGGAATCGGGGGCGTCACGCCTCCGGGGTTGGCCATGGACCCACGCGAGCTGCTGAAAAGCGACCAGACCGTGCAGAGCCAGGTCGACGCCATGCTCGAGCGCGGACGTTGGGCGGCCGGCGAGTTCGCCACCTTTGACCGGGCGCGCACGCTCGGCGTCGCCAAGGCGGTGGCCGAGGCCGGCGCCTCGCGGGCCAAGCACTACGGCGAATGGGCGGTGCGCGAGACCGGCTTCGGCGTGGCCGAGCACAAGGCGATCAAGAACGAGCTCACCAGCATCGGCTTCTACGAGCACTACAAGGACCACGACTTCGTCGGCAAGCGGGTCCGGAGCGAGCAAAAGATCGTGGAGATCGCGCGCCCGGCGGGCGTGGTCTTCGCGCTCGTCCCCTCGACCAACCCGATCTCCACGGTCAACTTCAAGATCATGAGCGCGCTGGTGACGCGCAACGCCATCGTCATCAGCCCACACCCGGCGGCCAAGGACTGCTCGCTCGACGCCATCGGCTTCCTGAGCGAGGCCGCGCAGCGCGCCGGCGCTCCCGACGGTGTGATCCAGGTCGTGCGCGAGCCGAGCCTGGCCGTGATCGACCGCCTGATGCGCTCCGAAAAGATCGACCTGATCCTGGCGACCGGCGGCACGGCCATGGTCCGGGCGGCCTACAGCTCGGGCAACCCGGCAATCGGCGTGGGCCCCGGCAACGCTCCGGCCTTCGTCGACGCCTCGGCGGACCTGGCGCAGGCGGCCCGACGCATCGTCGACAGCAAGTCGTTCGACAACAGCGTGCTGTGCACCAACGAATCCGTGGTCGTCGCCGAGGAGGCGGTCGCCGACCAGCTGCTGCGCCACATGGAGCGGGCCGGCGCCTACATGTGCTCCGAGACGGAACGGGAGCGGCTGCGCGGCGTCCTGTTCCACGGCGAGGGGTTCAACACCGAGGCGCTCGGCCGGCCGGCCGCCTGGATCGCCCAGAAGGCCGGCATCAACGTCGCCAACACGACGCGCGTGCTGCTCGCACCCGTCGAGCGGGTCCAGGCCGAGGAGCGGCTCAGTCGCGAGAAGCTGTGCCCGGTGCTCGGCTTCTTCCGCGCCGCCGACCGCGAACACGGCATCGCGGTCAGCCGCGCGCTGCTGCGCATCGTCGGCGGCGGCCACTCGGCCGCGATCCACAGCCGCGACCCGGCCACCATCATGGCCTTCGGCGCCAGCGTGCGGGCGCTGCGCGTGGTGGTGAACAGCCCGTGCAGCCAGGGCGCGGCCGGGTTCGGAACCAACCTGGCGCCGTCCTTCACCATCGGCACCGGCTTCTTCGGTCGCAGCTCGGTCGGCGAGAACATCGGCCCCGAGCACCTGATCAACTGGACCCGCGTCGCCTACAACACGGACCCGAGCGAGGTGTTCGGCGACTTCACCGGCATCGAGCCGTGGAGCCACACGGAGGCAACGCCGATGCACGCGCCGGCGGAGGCGGACCCCGCGGGCGGCGCCGAGGTGCTGGACATGCGCGAGGAGATCCGCCGCATCGTGCTCGAGGAACTGCGCGAGCTGTTGAGCGAGTGAGCCATGGCCGAACTGCGCTCCTTCATCTTCATCGACCAGCTGCAGCCGCGCACCATGTGCTACCTCGGCACCTTCATCCGCGGGGTTCTGCCGCGCACCAACATGGCGGCGCAGATCATCGAGGTGGCGCCGGGCCTCGACATCGAAGGCCTGACCGACGTGGCGCTCAAGCACGCGGACGTGCGCGCCGGAATCCTCGTGGTCGAGCGACAGTTCGGCTATCTCGAGTTGCATTCGCACCTCACCGCGGCGGTCAAGGCGGCGGCCGCGCAGGTGCTGGCGGACCTGGGCGTCAGCGAGGACCAGGCGATGCGGCCGGAGATCCTCGCCTCGCGCATCGTCACGCGCATCGACAACCTGCACGCCTTCCTGATCAACCGTAACAAGGCCGGCTCGATGATCCTGGCGGGCGAGTCCCTGTTCGTGCTCGAGATGCGCCCCGCGGCCTACGCGATCCTGGCGACCAACGAGGCCGAGAAGGCGGCCGACATCAAGATCGTCGACTACCGCATGATGGGGGCGACCGGCCGGGTCTACCTGAGCGGACCCGAATCCGACATCCGCATGGCGGCGCACGCGGCCGAAACCGCGTTGCGCAACCTGGGAGCATGACGCGAGGCCCATGGACCGGCGACCCGACAGCGACGCCTTGCGATCCGTAGTCCGCGACGTGCTGCGCGACCTGATCCCGGCCGCGCGCGGGCCGGCCGGGGCGGCGGACGCTCAGGAGCCAGCGGCGCGGACGACGCCCGAGCCGGGCGCGCCGAAGGTCGAGGACGTCGCGCTCGCCAACGACGCGGACCTCGCGGCCTTCGTGCAGCGGCTGCTACGGCTGTTTTCCGACGCGCCCGCGCGCGAGGCGATCCGCACCGGGCGGCACCGCTTCCGCCTGGCACGCGGCGCGGCGCCGGACAGCCACAGCGGCCGCACGCGGGCCGACGGCACGGGGCGGATCGACAAAGGCGTGCTCTCCGAATCCAAGGTGCTGGCGCTGGCCCGCGCCGGCAATCGGATCGTGCTCGGCACGCGCGTCGTGGTGACGCCGCTCGCCAAGGACAAGGCGCGCCAGCTCGGCGTCAAGCTGGAAAGGGAAACGTGATGCAACGGGGTGCTGTGATCGGTTCGGTCTGGTCCACCAAACGGCTCGAGGTGGTGCCCAAGGGCGGCTTGCTGGAAATCGAGATGGAGGACGGCGGCGCGCACGTGGTCGCCTTCGACCCCATCGGGGTGGGACCGGGCGAGCGCGTGCTCGTCGTCCAAGGCTCGGTGGCCGCGGCGTGGTTCGGCGACAGGAGGGTGCCCATCGATGCGCTGATCATCGGCGTCATCGACGAAGAGGCGCCGCGCCGGTGAGCCGCCGGTGGTCTCAATGTTCTTGTTGATGGACATCTGTTGAGGAGGAGGTCATGTCGAACGCAATTGGGATGATCGAAACCAAGGGCTACGTCGCGGCCTTGGCCGGGGCGGACGCCATGGTCAAGGCGGCCAACGTCACCATCGTCGGCCGGGAGGAGGTCGGCGACGGCCTGGTGTCCGTGATCGTCAACGGCGACGTGGGCGCGGTGAAGGCGGCGACCGAGGCCGGCGCCGAGGCCGCCTCGGCGGTCGGCGAACTGGTCTCGGTGCACGTCATCCCGCGCCCGCACGCGGACCTGTCGAAGCACTTCACCTCGGTCCCCGGCGCCGCAAGGAAGTAGTCCTCCTTCCTTGCCGTCCCCGGCTCCTCCCGCAACGCGGCGAGAGCCCGGCGATGGCGGCACGGAAGGCGGCCCGGCATCATGAGCGAGCTTCGGGTCTACCTGCTGATCGAGGATCTGCGGCAGCAGTTCGCGGCCTATATGGGCACGCCGCTCCGGGCGCGCGGCTACCCGCCGCTCGAAGGCAGCAACTCGCTCATCATCGAGGTCTCGCCCGCGCTCGCCATCGAGCGGGTGATCGACCTGGCCATCAAGTGCGTGCCCGATATCGAGCCCGGCATCCTCTTCGTCGAGCGCCAGTTCGGCGTGCTCGAACTACACAGCTACGACCTCGCGGAGCTCCACGCGGCGGGCGCGGCCGTGCTCGCGGGCATCGGCTGCCGCGCCGAGGACCAGCTCAAGCCGCGCATTCTCTATTCCGACATCATCGAGTCGGTCACCGACCAGCACGCGGTCATTCTCAACCGCACCCGGCAGGCCTCCATGATCATGCCCGGCGAGACCCTGCTGGTCTACGAGATGACGCCGGCGCTGTTCGCCGCCGTGGCCGCCAACGAGGCCGAGAAGGCGGCGCCGCAAAACACCCTGGTGGACGTGCAAATGATCGGCGTGGCCGGACGCGTCTACATGAGCGGCGAGCGCGCGGCGGTGACGCGCGCCCGCGACACCATCACCGCAGTGCTGGAGAGCGTCGAGGGGCGCGCGCACTGACGCACCTCGGCCCACGGCACGGCCGTTGACCCGACCCTCCCGGCTAGTGCCGGCCGTGGCGGCGGCGGTAGCGCGCGGGCGCCATGCCGGTCCACTGGCGGAACGCCCGGCTGAAGGCGCTGAGCTCCGAGTAGCCGAGCAGGAACGCCACCTCGGTCAACGGGATGTGCGGCTCCGCCACGTAGCGCAGTGCGAGATCCCGGCGCGAGGCCTGCACAAGGTCGTGGAAGCTGACGTTCAGGCTCTTGAGCCGGCGCTGCAAGGTCCAGCTCGTCATGCCGAGGCCGGCGGCCACCTTGCCCAGCTGCGGGTTGCCGTCGCAGAACTGCGCCTCGATCTGATGCTGGACCAGTCCGATCAGGTCGTCCTGCCGGCCCTGCCGCGTCTGGCGCCCGCGCATGAAGGGCTCGATCAGCGCGAAGAGGTAGGGATCGTGGCCGGGCATGACCGCGTCGAGATCGTCGCGCCGGAAGACCAGCGAGTTGGTCTGCTGGGCGAAATAGACGGGCGCCTGGAAGACCGTCTCGTGCTCGTCGCCGTCCATCGGCTGCGGGTGCTCGAAATGGATCTCGACCGGGCACCAGCGCTCGCCGTGGCATTGGCGGAAAATGTTGCGGAACATGCCGAGCGACAGCTCCGCGTCCTGCCGCCGACCGACGATGCGCCCGTCGGTGATCTGGTAGTCGAGCTTCAGCAGGTCGCGTTCCTGGCGGATCGCCAGCGTGGAGTTCTGCTGGTGTGCCGAGAAATAAGACGACAGGTTGCGCACCGCCGCCGCCATGGTCGGCGAGTTGATGGCGAGGTAGCCGAGCGCCCCGAGTTGCTTGGGCAGGAAGCCCTCGCCGAAACGCAGGCCGAAGTTGTCGTAGTGGGTCTGCCGCGCGGCCTCCTCGAAGAGACAGCAGTACTGCCGCAAACTGAGCTCGTTGAACGGGCTCTCCAGCTTCGACGTGTCGATCTGGGCGTGGCCGAAGATCCGATCGACATCTCCGCCCTTGGCCGCGATCAGATTGCGGACGCCGGAGGCGGCCGCGGCCAGGACATAAGGGTCGGCCGGAGCGTTGGACCCCTGGTTCTCCATCATGGCCATACCTCCCTGGAACCTTATGATTGGCTCCGAAAATACCCCCAAACCGCGGCGCGGAACCACCCCTTGAGCGACTCCGCCCGCCGGCGCGCGCGGCGGCACGGGCGCCGCCATCACATTGGCGACCGGGCAAGGCCATATCTCGGCGCTTCATCTAGGCGCTTCGTCTGGTGATAGGCCCAACATCTTATACACCAGGGTTCCGCCCGAGCGCCTCCATTGTGTCGCGCACCGGAATCGGCGCATGATGGATCCGTCGGTGAGGGTGCAGCAGCCGGTTTTCGGAACCGTGACCCCGATCCAGAACTCGAGCGCGACTGCGCTGTGTCTCGCATTTCTCCTGTGCGCCGGGCTGACCGGCTCGGCGCTCGGGCAGGAGACGGCGCGGCCGCAAGCCGCGGCCGCTGCCGACTACGAGGAGATCAGCAAGCTGCTCGACAGCCTCCAGACGCGTGTCGAGGCGATGAACGACACGGCCAAGGATACGGACGCGGCCATGGATTTCCTGTCCGAGCAGGTCGACGAGGCGATCGTCAAGCTGTCCAACCGGGAAGCGGAGAATGCCACCCTGCGCGACACCGCCATGGGACTTTCCGCCGAGCTGGAGGCCCTGGCCGGGACGCGCGACGACCTGGGCTCCCAGCTGGCGCGCTTGACGCGCGAACGCGAGGAGGTCGTCGAGCGTCTCGAGAGCCAGGTGCGCGAGCTTGCCAGCCTGCTGTCGCTGGAGCAGAAGACCACGAAAAAGCTGCGAGGGACCCTGGATGCGCGCTCCGCCGAGCTGCGCGCCACCCTGGACGAACGCGACCGCACCGCCCTGGAACTCGGCGAGGCGCGCCGCGCGCTGGCCGCTCAGCGACAGGAGTCCGAGATCCGAGGGCGCGAACTCGCGGCGCTCAAGCTCGAGGTCACCCGCCTGCAGAGCGATCGTGCGGCCCTCGACTCACGCTTGGCGGAGGAGATCGCCGGGGCCGAGACCACCAAGGCCTCGCTGGACGAAGCGCGGGCCCGCAACCACGCCCTGCGGGGCGAGCTCGATGCAAGCGAATCGCGGATCGAAGAGCTCAACCAGAGGCTTGTCGCGCTGCGCGGGCAGATCGCCGAACTGAGCGGACTCCTGGGGGAATACGAAAGCCGCGACCGGGAGCAGGAGCAGGTCATCGCCGATCTCGGTCGCCGGCTGAACCTTGCGTTGGCGAGGAAGGTGCGGGAGCTGGCCCGCTACCGCTCGGAGTTCTTCGGGCGCCTGCGCGAGGTGCTCGGCGAACGCCCGGACATCCGCATCGTCGGCGATCGCTTCGTCTTCCAGTCGGAGGTCCTGTTCAGGACGGGGGAAGCGGAGCTGGAGCCGGACGGCCGCGCGCAGCTCCTGCGCCTGGCGGAGTCGCTGAAGGAGATCGCGGCCGCGATCCCTTCCGACATCGACTGGGTCCTGCGCATCGACGGTCACACGGACGAGCGACCGATCCAAACCGAGCGCTTTCCCTCCAACTGGGAGCTCTCCACGGCACGCGCCATTTCGGTGATCAAGTTTCTCATCGAGCAGGGCGTGCCGTCCGACAGGGTGATGGCAGCCGGATTCGCGCACTTCCGGCCTTTGGATCGGGCACACAACGAGGCCGCGTTCCGCCGCAACAGGCGAATCGAGTTCAGGTTGACGCAGAAGTAAGACGCAACGCGGGGGCCGTAGTTTCCCCAAGTCGCCGGCTCTCGACATCGTTTGCGCACGAATCGAACGGCCACGGCAATGCCCGTGCCGCACCGACGCCCCGCGCGGGGCCGGCGCGTTCGATTCGCCATGATTCCATGCTTCCGCACCTTCCTATAATAGGTTGTTATGGAACGATTCTTTGCTTACGGTCTGGCGCGGCGCCGGCTCGGTGCGCGAGCCGCACGTGGGGCTCGCCCGGCTTCCGCGCGGCGGCGGTTTCCTCACCGCACCCGCTATGCGTATCCTGGCCGAAAGGCGGGCAAGACGATAAGCTAGCTAAGGGCATGAACCTGCGGGACATGCCGTTATAATATGGGTCCAGAGGCTGCAACCAGCGGGGGCATCGCGAAGCCGGACAGGCAGTTCGGACGCCTTCGAATTTCCGGGCCTGCCATCTACGCCTGCGCGTAGATGCGACGATAAAGGCCTCAAGCGGTGCGGGGAATGGCAAGGGGCGAAGTCTATCCAAGACCGGGGACGTTGGCCGAGGTTCTGCGCGCCAGGGCGGCCGAGACGCCTGAGCGAACCGGCTTCATCTTCCTGGCCGACGGCGAGGACTCCGAGGTGCGTCTCAGCTACGCGGACCTCGATCGCCGCGCGCGCGCCATCGCCGGCATGCTTCAGGAGCTGGGCTGCGCCGGGCAGCGGGCGCTCATCCTGTCGCCGCCGGGGCTCGGGTTCATCGAATCCTTTTTCGGCTGCCTCTATGCCGGCGCCATCGCGGTTCCCGCCGTCGCGCCCCGGCCCAACCGGCCGCCGACGGCGCTGGAGAACCTGGTCGCGGACGCGCAGCCCAAGTTCGTGCTCGGCCCCGCGGCGCTGCGCCACGAGCTGGAGAGCCGGTTCGGCGACTCGCAAAGCCTGTGGTCACGCCACTGGCTGGACAGCGAGGGCATCGATCCCGCGGCGGCCGACGCCTGGCGACAGCCCGACCTGGCCGCACACACGCTGGCGTTTCTGCAGTACACCTCCGGGTCCACCGCCCTGCCCAAGGGCGTCAAGGTGTCGCACGGAAACTTGCTGGCCAATGTCCGCGTCATCTCCGAGTGCTTCCAGCATCCGCCCGAGGAGAATGCCGTCGGCTGGCTGCCGCCGTATCACGACATGGGCCTGATCGGCATGATCGTGACCCCGGTTTGCATCGGCGCCACCAGCGTTCTCATGTCGCCCATGGCCTTCCTGCAGCGCCCCGTGCGATGGCTGCAGGCCATCTCGAAGTACCGGGCGGCGAGCAGCGGCGGCCCGACTTTCGCCTATGACCTCTGTGTCCGTCGCATCGGCCCCGAGCAACGCCGGTCCCTCGACCTGGGCAATTGGTCGCTGGCCTTCGTCGGCTCCGAGCCGGTCCGCGCCGAGACCCTCGACGCCTTCGCCCAAGCCTTCGAACCCTGCGGGTTCCGGCGCCAGGCCTTCGCCCCGTGCTACGGTCTGGCGGAGGGCACCCTGTTCGTCTCCGGCGTACCGCGCGGCACCGCCCCCCTCACCCGGCCGTTCAGCAGGAAATCGCTGGAGCGCGGCGGCGTCGCCGCGCCGTCTGCCCATAACGGAGAAGCCCGCTGGCTGGTCGGCTGTGGCGCGACCTGGGGCGACGTCCGAGTCAGGATCGTCAATCCCGAGACCGGCCGCGAATGTCCGAGCCATACCGTGGGCGAGATCTGGGTCTGCGGGTCGAGCGTGGCCAAGGGCTACTGGAACCGTCCCGAGGCCACGCGCGAGACCTTCCGGGCTCGTCTGCGCGGGGACTTCCAGGTGGAGTTCCTGCGCACGGGCGACTTGGGCTTCGTGAGCGAGGGCGAGCTGTTCATCACGGGCCGTCGCAAGGGCCTGATCATCATCGACGGCCGCAACCATGACCCGCACGACATCGAGACGACCGTCGAGCAGAGCCACGACCTGGTCCGGCCCGGCGGCTGCGCCGCCTTCGCCGTGCACGTCCACGCTCAGGAGCGCCTGGCCGTCGTGGCCGAGGTCGAGCGCAAGGCGCTGCGCGCCGCCGACGGCGCGGCCGCCGACGACGGCCGCGACTCCGAGGCCACGGCGGAGACCTGGGATTCGGTGCTGGCGGCGATCCGAGCCTCGGTCGGGCTGAACCATGACGTCCCGGTGCATGCCGTCTCGCTGGTCAAGCCGGGCGCGGTGCCGAAGACCTCGAGCGGCAAGGTGCGCCGGCAGCTGTGCCGAGGGTTGTTCCTCGAGGACTCGCTCGACGAGTACCGGCGCTGGGAGTGCGCGCCGGCACGCCGCGCGCCGTCGGCGCCGGCCGCAGCCGCCGAGGACCGGCTCGGGACCGCCCGCTCGTGACGCAGCCGAGCTTTGCGCGCAGCCTATGCCGGGAGAAGAGGGTTATGCCGGGAGAAGAGACGGTGCGGGAGCGAAGCGTCGACCAAATCGAGGACTGGCTGGTCGGCCAGATCGCCGGGCTCCTGAGTGTGCCCGCAGAGGACGTCGATGTCCGCGAGCCCTTGGTCAGCTTCGGCCTGTCGTCGCAGGAAATGGTGATCCTGGCCGGCGACCTGGAGGAGTGGCTCGGCCGGCAGTTGTCGCCCACGCTGGCCTGGGAGTACCCGACCATCGAGGCGCTGGCCCGCCACCTCGCCGGCGCGAACGGGGGCGAGAGCGCCTCCGTCCCGGCCTGAGATGACAATGACCGCCCGCAGACACAGGCCCGCCGACACGCCCGAGCGCGCGGACACGGATGAGCGCGCCGTGGAGCCCATCGCGATCATCGGGCTGGGCTGCCGGTTTCCGGGCGCCGAGGGGCGCGAGGCCTTCTGGCGCCTGCTGTCGAGCGGCACCGACGCGATCCGCGAGGTGCCGGCGGAGCGCTGGGACATCGATCGCTTCTACGATCCCGATGTCGAGCGGCCCGGGCGCATGAACACCCGCTGGGGCGGCTTTCTCGACCAGGTCGACCGCTTCGATCCGCACGTCTTCGGCATCTCGACGCGCGAAGCGGCGTCCATGGACCCGCAGCAGCGCCTCGTCCTGGAGGTGGTGTGGGAGGCGCTCGAGGACGCCGGCCTGGCGCGCCGGCACGTGGCGCACAGCCGCACGGGCGTGTTCATCGGCGTGTCCAACTTCGACTACGGCCGAGGCGCCGAGCGCGGATCCGACTCGATCGACGTGTACAGCGGCGTCGGCACCGCGCTCAGCATCATCGCCAACCGCGTGTCCTACGTCCTTGATCTGCGCGGGCCCAGCATGGCCCTCGACACCGCCTGTTCCTCGTCCTTGGTGGCGGTCCATCTCGCCTGCCGCAGCCTGCTCGCCGGCGAAAGCGAAATGGCGCTCGCCGGAGGGGTGAATGTCATGCTCGGGCCCGAGCCGACCATAGCCTTCAGCAAGGCGCGGATGATGGCCGAGGACGGCCGCTGCAAGGCCTTCGACGCGCGCGCCGACGGTTACGTGCGCGGCGAGGGCGCGGGCGTGGTGGTGCTCAAGCCGCTCCGCCGGGCGCTCGCAGACGGCGATCTCGTGAGCGCGGTCATCCGCGGCAGCGCCATCAATCAGGACGGCTTCAGCAACGGCCTGACCGCGCCCAACCCGCAGGCGCAGGAGGCGGTCATCCGGGAAGCCTGCCGCAATGCCGGCGTCGCGCCGGGCGAACTGCAGTATGTGGAGGCACACGGCACGGGCACGGCCCTCGGCGATCCCATCGAGGCCAAGGCCCTGGGCAAGGTGCTGTCGCTTGAGCGCGCCGAGGGCGACCGGTGCGCCCTCGGCTCGGTCAAGACCAACATCGGCCACCTCGAGTCGGCCGCCGGGATCGCCGGCCTGATCAAGGTGGCGCTGGCGCTCGAGCGACGCGAGATCCCGCCGAGTCTGCACTACCGCAAGCCGAACCCCTACATCCCCTTCGACTCGCTGCCGCTCGATGTGCAGCGCGAACTCGCCCCGTGGCCGCAGGCGCAGCGCGCGCTTGCCGGGGTCAGCTCCTTCGGCTTTGGCGGCACCAACGCGCACATGGTCCTCGAAGGCCCGCCCGCCGGCGCGCCGGCCGGCGAGGCGGCCGGGCACGCGGCCGAGCGCCCGCGCTACGTGCTGAGCCTGTCGGCCAAGAACGAGACGCCGCTGGCCGAACTGGCCCGGCGCTACGAGGCCCACATCGCCAACCACCCCGACCTCGCGCCGCGCGACCTGTGCTTCAACGCCAATGCCCGGCGCAGCCATTTCCGCCACCGCGCCGCGATCACCGGCGCCAACCTGGACGAGCTGCGTTCGGGCCTGGCGGCATGCGCCAGGGCGGCACAGGCGCCGGGCGTGCACCGCGGCATCGCGCCGCTGCGCCGGCCGTTGCTCGCCTTCCTCTTCACCGGGCAGGGCTCGCAGTACCCGGACATGGGCCGCGCGCTGTACCGGAGCGAGCCGGTGTTCCGGAAGACGCTCGAGCGCTGCGACGAGCTGCTGCGGCCGCGCCTCGACCCGCCGCTTCTGAGCGTGCTCTACGGCGACGAGACGTACCGCAAGCTCCTGCACCAGACCGCCTATACGCAGCCGGCCCTGTTCGCGCTCGGCATGGCTCTGACGCGACTCCTGGCCTCATGGGGCCTGCGGCCCGACATCGTCCTCGGGCACAGCATCGGCGAGTACACCGCGGCCTGCGTGGCGGGCGCCTTCTCTTTGGAGCAGGGCCTCGAGCTCGTCGCCGAGCGGGCGCGGCTCATGCAGGCGCTGCCACCCAAGGGCGCCATGGCGGCCGTGTTCGCCGAGGCCGGCGCGGTGGCAGGCGCCCTCGAAGGCCTCGAGCACGACGTCTCCCTCGCGGCGCTCAACGGGCCGCGCAACACGGTCGTCTCGGGCGAAAAGCGCGCCGTGGGCCGCGTTGTCGAAAGGCTGCGCGAAAAAGGCGTCAAGGTGCGCCCGCTCACCGTGTCGCACGCCTTTCACAGCTCGCTCGTGGAGCCCATGCTCGACGACCTGGAAACGGCCGCCGGCCGCCTCGAGTCGCGGCCGCTCGAGCTGCCGCTCGTCTCCAACCTGGACGGCCAGGTGCTCGAGCCCGGCCACCTCATCGATGCCGCGCACTGGCGCCGCCACACCCGCGCGCCGGTCGACTTCGCGCACGGCATCGCGACGCTCACCGGCCTCGGCCACAAGCTGTTCCTCGAGCTGGGACCGAGCCCGGTGCTGACCGGCATGGCCCGGCAGGTCCGCGACGACGACGGCCTGAGCTGGCTCGCCACCCTGCGCCAGGGCGCGGACGACTGGCGCACCCTGCTCGGCTCCCTCGCCGAACTCCATGTCCGGGGGGTGGAGATCGACTGGCAGAGCTTCGACGCGGGCCGGCGCATGCGCCTGCCCGGGTATCCCTTCGAGCGGCAACGCTATTGGATCGGCGCGGAGGAGTCCCCGATGACGCACGATAGAGCGAAGGAGCGCACTGCACCCGCCACCGAGGCCGCGCCGGACAGGCAAGGCCGCGCGCCGAGCGCGCCTGCCTCCTCGGCCCGGCCGGGGGCGTCGGACACGCGACGCGACAGGATCCTGGCGCGGCTGCGCTCGATGGCCGGCAACGTCCTGTGGACCGAGTCCGCAGAGGTGGATCCGCAGACGCCGTTCATCGAGCTGGGTGCGGACTCGGTGGTGCTCATCGAGTTCGTGACCCGGATCGAGGCCGCGTTCGACCTCAAGCTGCCGCTCGAGCGCCTGCAGGACGACCTGGTCACCCTGGCGGCGCTGACCGACTACCTGGACGAGGCCCTGCCGCCCGAGTGGGGCGGCGGGGCGCCGCCTGCGCCCGATCCCTCGCAGCGGCCCGCGGCCGGCGGGCAGGCCGACGAGGTGGCGCCGAGCCCGGGAGCCAGCGCGGCCCCGAACCTCGCAGCGCTCGTCGCCGAGAGCGCCGGCCTAGCGGCGTCCGGCACAGCCGACGGCGACCGGGACGCGCTCGCCGCGCTGTTCCAGCGCCAGCTCGACGTCCTGTCGCAGGTCATGGCGCAGCAGCTGGAGGTGCTGCGCCGGGCGCCCGCCACGCCCGCGGAGCCGAGCGAGCCCGCCGCCGAGGCGGCGCCGTCCACACGCCCCGCCGCGAGCCCGCCGCCGGCCGCCGCTCCTCGGCCCGCAGCGGCGCCGCCGGCCGCGTCGCACCCGCGCCAGGCCGAGCACCTCGAGGACCTGGCCCGGCGCTACAACCGGCGCACCAAGGGCTCTAAGCGCTATGCCGCGAAGCACCGGGGCGTGCTCGCCGACCGCCGCGCCGCCGCCGGCTTCAGGCCGTCGATCAAGGAGATGCTCTACCCCGTCGTCGGCAAGCGGGCGAAAGGGGCGCACGTCTGGGACGTCGACGGCAACGACTACGTCGACCTGACCATGGGCTTCGGGGTCCACCTCTTCGGCCACAGCCCGGCCTTCGTGCGCCGCGCCCTGACGCGCCAGATGGAGACCGGGCTGCAGCTCGGTCCGCAGGCCCCGCTCGCCGGACCGGTGGCGGAGCTGATCGCCGAGCTCACCGGGGCCGAGCGCGTGCTGTTCTGCAACTCGGGCACCGAGGCGGTCATGACCGCGCTGCGCCTGGCGCGCACCGCCACCGGGCGCGCGCGCTTCGCCATGTTCGCCGGCGCCTATCACGGGCATTTCGACGGTACGCTGGCGCTGCCCAGCGGAGCCGCCCCCGACGCGCCGGGCCAGCCGCTGGCCCCCGGCATCGCGCCGCATATGGCTGCCGATGCCCTGGTGCTGCCGTGGGCCGCACCCGAGGCGCTCGCGACCTTGCGCGCCTGCGCCGGCGAGCTGGCGGCGATCCTGGTCGAGCCGGTGCAGAGCCGGCGCCCCGACGTGCAGCCGAGGGACTTCCTGCACGAACTGCGCCGGATCGCGACGGAGTCGGGGGCCGCGCTGGTCTTCGACGAGATCATCACCGGGTTCCGCGCCGCGCCGGGCGGCGCCCAGGAGTGGTTCGACGTACAGGCGGACCTGGCGACCTACGGCAAGCTCGTCGGCGGCGGGCTACCGATCGGCATCGTGGCCGGCGACGCCGCGTACCTCGACGGCATCGACGGCGGCGACTGGCACTACGGCGACGACTCGGCCCCCCGGGCCACCCAGACCTTCTTCGCCGGAACCTTCAGCAAGAACCCGCTGACCCTCGCCGCGGCGCGCGCGGTGCTTTCCGAGATCAAGCGGCGCGGCCCGGCCCTCCAGCAAGAGCTCAACGCGCATACGGAGGCCTTGGTCGAGCGGCTCAACCACCTCTTCGCCGAGGAAGAGGCGCCGATCCGCGTCAGCCGCTTCGGCTCCGTGTTCCGCTTCGAGTTCACCGGCAACCTGGACGTCCTATTCTACCATCTCCTGAACCAGGGCCTTTACCTGTGGGAAGGGCGGACCTGTTTCTGGAGCACGGCGCACGGCGAGGCCGAAGCGGCCCGGGTGCTCGACGCGGTGCGCGCCAGCGTCGCCGAGCTGCGCGCGGGCGGCTTCCTTGCCGCAAAACGCGAGCGGCCCCGCATCGTGGCCTCCGCGCCGGCCATAGCCACGCCCCGGGCGGCCTCCGGCGAGGTGGTGTCCCTCAACCCGGACGAGCTGATCGTCAAGCTGGCCGAGGGCAAGAGCGAGATCGAACAGGCCCAGGCCCTGCGGTTCCGCGTCTTCTACGAGGAGATGGGCGCCCATCCCACGGCCGACATGCAACGCACCCGGCGCGACTTCGACGCGTTTGACGAGGCCTGCGACCACCTGCTCGTCATCGACCGCAAGCAGGGCGACGTCGTGGGCACCTACCGGCTGCTGCGTTCCCAGAGCGCGTCCGCGCAGCGCTTCTATTCGGCCGACGAGTACGACATTTCGCCATTGCTGGCCCTGGACGAGAAGGTGCTGGAGCTGGGCCGCTCTTGCGTGGCGCCGCAGTACCGCAACGGCGCGGTCCTGCAGCTTCTGTGGCAGGGCATCGTCGAGTACGTCCGGCGCCACCGGATCGAGCTGATGTTCGGCTGCGCCAGCTTCCCGGGCACCGACCCCGGCTCCATCGCCGAGCAGCTCACCTACCTCTATCACTATCACCTGGCCCCGCCGGCCATCCGCATGAAGGCCCTGCCGCATCGCCATGTCGACATGCGCATGACCGACGTGGCCAAGATCGATCTCGGGCGGATCGCGCCGACGCTGCCGCCCATTATCCGGGGCTACCTGCGGCTCGGCGCCTTCGTCGGGGACGGCGCGGTGATCGACGAGCAGTTCAACACCACCGACGTGGCGGTGGTGCTGCGCGCCGGGCGCGCCACGCGCGCCTTCGAGGGCGGGGCCGCCAGCCGCTCCCTGCTTCTCGACGCGCGGGCACCGAACCGGGAGCACGCCTCGTGAGCGCCGCCGACGGGCACTGGCCCGGCCCGCCGCGGCTGCCCCCGCTCGCCGCCGGCGCGGCGCAGGTCTGGCGCGTCGATCTCGCGGTCTCGGCGGCCCGGGCCGAGCGGCTCGAAGCGGCGCTGAGCGCCGAGGAGCGGCGTCGCGCCGCGCGCTACCGCCACGCACGGGACCGGCGCCGCTTCGTCGCGGCGCGCGCGAGCCTACGCTGCCTGCTGGCCGCCCACATGGATGCCGAGCCGGCCGAGGTCGCCTTTGTCTACGGCGTCAACGGCAAGCCGGCGCTCGCCTCCGGCGGGCCCAGCTTCAACCTGTCGCACTCGCACGACTTGGCACTCATCGCGCTCACGCGCGGGCGGGACGTGGGCATCGATGTGGAGCGCATCCGCCCGCTCACCGCCGCGCCGCGGATCGCCGCGCGGCTTTGGACGGGGCGCGAGGCGGCGGCGCTCGAGGCCCTGGCCGGCGACGAGCGCCTGGCGGCGTTCCACGCCACCTGGACGCGCAAGGAGGCGGTGGTGAAAGGACTCGGCGTCGGCCTCAGCGGGCGGCTCGACGGCTTCGAGGTCCCGACCGACGGGGCCCCGACCAGCCGCTCGCTCCGCGTCGCCGGGCGCGACGGCCGGGCCGAGGCCTGGTGGCTGAGCGATCTGCGGCCCGCGCCGGGCTACGTCGGCGCACTGGCGCTGCGCGGCTGCGAAGGTCCGGTTGCGTGCTGGGCGTGGCCGAGCGAGCGGGACCGGGCCGCGTCGCGGCCTCACCGCGCGGCACCGGGGTCCTTGCCGGCGGCCTTGTCGGCGAGCGCCTGAATCTCCGCACGCAAAGCATTGACGATGCGCCCGTAGGGCTCGGCGCCCGGACCGCGCGCCTCGAGCTCCGCCGGGTCGAGCGGGGCGCCGAGACGGACGCGGATCGGCCGCGGCCGCGGCCACTTGTCGTCTCGACTGAACGCCTCGAACGTGCCCCCGATGTAGCCGGGAACGACCGGCGCGCCGCTGTGCTTGAGCACGGCGCCGAGGCCGCGCGCGAAGGGCAGCAGCCCGCCGTCCGGGCTGCGCCAGCCCTCGGGAAACCAGAACACGATGCCGCCCTGTCGCAAGGCCAGGCAACCGGAGGCCAGCGTCGAGCCGGCGACATGGTCGTTCACGGGAAAGGCGTTCCAGGCCCGCGAGTGCGCCCGGCGCAACGCGCTGCAAAACAGACGGTCGCTCTCGGCGGCCCAGTAGCTCCGGCGCAGGACCGGCCACTCGAAGGCGGCGCCCGCAACGAAGTGATCGAGGTCGCTGACGTGATTGAAGGCGACCACGACCGGGCCCTGCGCGGGGAGATGCTCGCGGCCCTCCACCGTGATCCCGAAGTAGCCGCGCAAGGTCAGCCGGTTGGCCCAGTACATCAGAAACCGGAACGCCACCTGCGCCCGGTTGATGGGCGCCAGCCAAAGCCGGCGATCCGGCGGCAGCGCCTCGGGCGGGAAGCCGACGTAGGCGCCCGCGCCCGGCCGCCCCTGCGCGCCCGCGGGCGCCGCCGCCTCACGCAGCAGGTCGCGCAGACACAACACCCGGCCGAGCGCCTCCTCCGACAGGACGACCCCGGCCTCGCGCTCCAAGTCGCAGGCCAGGCCCACCCAGTCGAGCGAGTCGATCCCGAGGTCGAGCTGCGGGCAGACGTCCGGATCGAGGTCGTGCCCCGGGAAGCGCCGCTGCAACCAGTCCCAGGCCGCGGCGGCCCGCGGCACCGCGAGCAGCTTGCGGTCCGCCTCGGTCCAGGCGTCGGGGGAGGCCCGGCCGCGCGCGGGCGCCGCGAGCCGCGCATCGTCGAGCAGGAGGTGGCGGCGCAACGCGCCGAGGGGCGTCCTGGGCAGGGCTCCGCGCAGGATACGGTAGTCGTCGATGCGTCGCTCCGGGGGCAGCCGCTGGCCGAGCTCGCCGAGGGCGACCCGCAACAGGTAGCCGACCTGCCCGGTGCCGCTTGCCGCGAGCGCCGCGCGGTCGGGCACCACCAGGCCGACCAGCCGGCCGCCGCGCCGGCTGAGCGCGAAATCGGCAACGTATCGGCTCTGCCGGTAGGTCTCCTCCACCGCATCCGGATCGAAGGGCGCGCCCTCGCGATCCACGAACCCTGCCTCCCGGCGACCGAGAACCTGCAGACGTCCTCGGCCGTCGATCCGCCCGAGATCGCCGGTCCGCAGCCAGCCGTCCTCGCGCATGGCCGCGGCCGTCGCCGGCTCGTCGCCGAGATAGCCGGCAAACGGCGCAGCGCCGCGCACGAGGATTTCGCCGCGGCCCCCCGCGTCCGGCGACCCGATCCTGATCTCCAGGCCGGGCAGTGCCGCTCCGGCGCTGTCCACGGCGCGCGCGTGCTCGGGCGCGAGCGTCACGAGCGAGCCGGCCTCCGCCAGGCCGTAGCCCTGCCGCACCGGCCAGCCGAGCGCGCCCAGGCGGCGGGCCAGCGACGGCGGCAGGCGGGAACCAGTGCAAATCAGAAGCCGAAGCCGCCCGCCGAGCCGCGCGTGGACCTGGCCGAGCAGCAGGCGCCCCGCCCGGAGCCCGCAAAGGCGACAGAGCGCATCGCAAAGCCGCAGCAGACGCCGCTCGGCACCCGTGCCGGCCCGACGCACGCCCGCCTCCGGCGCCCCGATGGCGGCGAGCAGTTCGGCATAGCCCCGCGGCGTGTCCAGCACGACGGTGGGCCGCGCCGAGGCCATGGCCCGGACCATCCCGTCGGCGCCATCGGCCGCCGGCAGGACGACCGCCGCGCCCTGCCCGAGCGCCGCGATGAGCGTGCCGAGGAACGGATAGGCGCCGTAGATCGCCGGCGCAATCAGCACCCGGTCCGACGCCGCGAAGCGGCACGCCCGCGCCAGCGCCTCGCTCGCGGCGGCCAGGGCGCCGTGGCCGAGGGCCACCGCCTTGGGCGCGCCCGTGGCGCCCGAGCTTTGCACGATGGCCGCCGCGTCGCTCGACGCGGGCGCGGGCAGAGGCTGTCCCGGCTCGCCCAAGAGCCTGTCCCAACTCGGGATGTCGCAGCGCCGCGAGGTGCCTTTATCGAGCAGGTAGATCTCGGTGTCCTCGTCGAAGAACACGGGCCCGAGCGCCGAGAGCCGCGCCGGCGTGATGAACGCGCGGCGGCAGCCGGTCCGCCTCGCCAGCTCCCCGACCTCTCCGGAACGGGCCGAAGCCGGCGCGACGATCGGAACCGCACCCGCGCGCATCAGCGCGAGCACCACCGCCACGGCCTCGGGGCCAGGCTCCGCCAGCACGATCACGGTCTCGGAGCCGGCCACTGCGTACCGCGTTAGGCCGGCGGCAAGGCGCTCGACCCTCCGGGCCAGCTCGGCGAACGACCAGGTCTCGAGCGTCTCGCCGCGCGCCGCCACGAGCGCCGGCGCATCGCCCCATCGGGCCAGGGCGTCGAGCCGGGCGGTCAAGGCGCTCCCGCTCCGCGCTGTCGCACGGACTTCGCCGGCGCCTCCCGAAGCCTCGATCTCGCGCGTGTGCCTGTCGGACCTCGGCACGGTTACTCCCTCGGCGCCCATCGACCTCGTGGGGGGTGCTCAAGCAGGGGCTCGATCCTACGACATTCTCCGAGCGTTGGTCTCGGGCGCTTTCGCCTCGGCCACCTTCGCCTCGGACAGGCCGATCAGTGGCGCGCCGCGCCGATAATCGTCAGCTCCGGCACATAGGTGATGAGCAGGACCACCGAGAGCAGGACAAAGAGAAATGGCAGCGCGCCCTGGCAGACCTCGAACAGCCGCTTGTCGAACCTGTAGGCCGCGAGGAACAGGTTCAATCCCACCGGCGGCGTGATGTATCCCAGCTCGAGGTTGGCCAGGAAGATGATGCCGAGGTGGGCCGGGTGGATCCCGAACACCTGGCTGATCGGCAGCAACAAAGGGACGACCACCACGATCGCCGAGAAGATGTCCATCAGGCAGCCGACCACGAGCAGGAACACGTTGAGCGCGAGGAGGAACAGGATGCGCGAGTCGACGTGCTCGCGGACCCACTCGGCGGCCAGGCTCGGGATCTGGGCATCGACAAAGTAGTTCGCCAGGCCGAAGGCCGCGCCGAGGATCACGAAGACCCCGCCGATCAGGGTTGCGCAGCGCACCACGATGCGCGGCACGTCCTCGAGGAAGTCGAGGTCGCGGTGGACGACGCCCTCGATCACCAGGACGTAGACCACGACGAGGGCGGCGGCCTCGGTCAGCGTGGTCAAGCCGCCGAACACGCTGTAGAGGACGATGGCGGGCAGCAGCAGCTCCCACTTCGATTGCCACAGCGCGGCGAGCGCCTCGCGCGGCTCGAACGGTGCGCGCGGCACCTTCGTCCGCACGCCTTGGCGCACCCCGAACAGGCAGACCGCAGCCACCATGACCAGGCCCGGGATGAGGCCCGCCAGGAAGAGATCCGGGATCGGCACGTAGGCCATGGTGGCGTAGAGGATGACGGCGATGCTGGGCGGGAACAGAAGGCCGATCGAGCCGGTGGCGGTGAGCAGGCCCACCGAGAAGCGCTCCGGATAGCCGCTGTGCAGGAGAACCGGTAGGAGCAGGCCACCGAGCGCCAGGATGACCACGCCGGAGGCTCCGGTGAAGGCGGTGAAGAAGGCGCAGAGCAGCGTCGCCGCGATCGCCTGGCCGCCGGGCAGCCAACCGCACAGGGCGCGGAACAGGCGGATCAGCCGGTGCCGCGCGCCGCCCTCGGCGAGCAGATAACCGGCCAGCGTGAACAACGGAATGGTCGGGATGAGCGGCGAGACCACGATCCGGTAGCTGGCCACCGAGATGGCCGCGAGCGGCACCCCCTCGGCGAAGAACAGAACGAGCGTCACGCCCGCAATGACCACGAAGATCGGCGCCTGGAACACCGCGGCGGCGGCGAGCGCGACGAGCGCGGGCCAGACCAGGTGCGAGGCAAGCGAGGGCAGGTGCACGCCGATCGCCACGGCACTCGCAACGGCCAGGAGCACGACCGCGCGCTGCGCCCAGCCGCCGGCCTGGGCGACGAAACGCAGCGCGATGACGGCGAAGCTGACGGGCAGGACCGCTTCGGCCACCCAGATCGGCAGCCAGCCGCCGATCTGTTCCGCCGACTCGCGCTCGACCCAGACGAACTGCAGGCTGGCCCAGAGCAGCCCCACGCCCACCAGGACCGTGACCGTGGCGACCGCGACGCGCACACCGTGGCGCAGGCGCGACGGCAGGCCGAGGGCGCCGGTGGATAGGTGCAGGTGGCGCCCCTCCCGCGCTGCGACCATCGCGCCCAGGTAGCCGACCCAAAGCGTGAGGTTCTGCACGTAGCCGGAGGTGCCGGGCAGGCCGGTGCCAAAGAGCGTGCGCAGCGCGAGCTCGAGCACCGGCAGGGCCGCCATGGCGAGCAGGGCCGTACCGGCCAGGACGTCCTCGGCCCGCCGCGCGAGCCGAGGCGCCAAACCCGAGGCCGGAATACGCGCCTCGATCCGCATCGCGCTACTGGACACTGTGCCTCGCCCGGTACGCGTTGCGCAGCCGCTCGACCTCGGCGACCAGGTCCGAGGGCACCACCGACGCCAATCTGGGATAGCCGAGACGCGCCCGCCGCTCCCATAGTCGGATGAGGCCCTCGGGGACCGGATGAACCTTGAGGCCGTGCTCGCGCATCACCTTGATCGCCTCGCGGCCGAGCCGGCGGGCCTTTTGCAGGCGGGCCTGCGCAGCCCGGGCCGAGGCCAGCAGCTCCGGCTTGAGCTCACCGGGACTCACGTTCGGCGTCTTGGTCGAGACCACGAGGGCGCCAAGCAGGGGCGCGAGCGTGGCCAGCTTGATGGTCCGGGCGGCGGCCGGCGCGCCGGCGCCGAGGAACAGAGCGAGAGTAACGAGCGTCGCGTGCGTGCGTCTCATGGCTGGTTTTCCGCAACGCCGGCCTCGAGGAAGAGGTCGGGTATCCGCCCGGCCAGCCAGCGCGCGCGCCGCTCGGCGACGGTGTTGACCAGCCGGTAGCGCGGCACCGCGTCCGGGTCGACCGCGAGCGTGGCCGCGATGAGCCGCCGGAACTCCCCGAGGTTCTGTTCCTGGACCGCCACGGTCTCGGCCAGCGCGAGGTGCACCCCGCCGCGCGCGCCCGCCGAGAGCTCGAGCGCGCGGCGGTAATGCTCGCGCGCCCGCTCCGGGCTGCCGCCCGGGCGGCTCCCCTCGTAGGTGATGAAGAACTCGTGCGCGGCGCCCCCGTCGTAGGCCTCGTCGAGCTCGAGGACCCGCTGGACGAGGGCCGCGGCGATGGGCAGTTCCGCGATCAGATCGAGATCGTCCTTGGACGCGCCCACCGCGCCGGCCCAGGTGACGCCGGCCCAGTAGAGGTACGGCGCATCCTCGGCCCCGGCCGAGGCGAGCGCCCCGTCCCGGTCCGTCTCGAGCGCCGCGCACCAGCCCGGATGCCGCAGCTCGAGCGCGCGCAGCGCATAGTCCCGGCCGCGCAGGAACAGGTTGCTCGCCCGGCGACGCAAGGCCCGCGCCCGGCTGACGTCCACGGCGTCGACCCGGTCGGCCCGGTCGCTCATCAGGAAGGCGTAGGCGCCGAAGCCACGCGCCGCGGCCAGAAGCAGGCCTTCGTTCTCGGGCGAGGTCTCGAGCAGGCTCTCGGTGGTCTTGAGGCCGAAGGGCATGGCCTCGTAGACCAGATCCGGGTCGCCGTCGGAGGCGTACACGCCGCCGCCGCCGGCGAGCGCATCGCCGATCATGTCGACGGCCAGTCGCTTGACGGAACAGCCGGCCAGAACCGCGAGCGCGAGCAGCGCGGCGAGGAGCCTGGCGGCGAGCGCGCGGTGGCGCGTCCCGTTGTCAGAGCCTGCCGGAGCGGTGAGCATGTCGTGCCTCCTCACGGTGTCGCGCATGGGAATCCCTGCGGATCTGCCCGATTAACCCGCTGCGCCGTGGCATTCCAAAGGGGTACGGAGTTCCCGCGCCGACGCGATCCGCCTCTAGCGCAGCGAGGCCACTTGAGGCAGATTTGTGGGTGGAGCCCGGCGCGTCCGCGCCGGGGGCACCGATCACATGGCGACAGGGAGATCAGCGCCGTGGCGCACGCCCGCTTGAACTTCGACCGGAGCGAATACTCGGCGCGGATCTCGAAGACCCGCCGGGCCATGCAGGCGCGCGGCATCGAGCTGCTGGTCGTGAGCGATCCCTCCAACATGGCCTGGCTGACCGGCTACGACGGCTGGTCGTTCTACGTCCATCAATGCGTCCTGCTGGCGCTGGACGGCGAGCCGCTCTGGTACGGCCGCGGCATGGATGCCTGCGGCGCCAGGCGGACCGTGTTCATGGACGACGATCACATCATCGGCTACCCGGACCACTACGTGCAGTCGAGCGAGCGCCATCCCATGGACCTGCTCGCCCGGATCATCGAGGACCGCGGCTGGGCCGGGCACGCGATCGGCGTGGAGATGGACAACTACTACTTCAGCGCCGCCTGCTATGGCTCGCTGAGGAAGCACCTGCCCAACGCAGCCTTCAGGAACGCGACCGGGCTGGTCAATTGGCAGCGCGCCGTCAAGTCGGCGCGGGAGATCGAGTACATGCGCCGCGCCGCACGCATCGTCGAGGCGATGCACGCAAAGATCGTCGAGCTGGTCGAGCCGGGCCTGCCGAAGAACGAGCTGGTCGCCGAGGTCTACCGCACGGCCATCCGCGGGGCCGACGGCCACGGCGGCGACTATCCGGCGATCGTCCCCATGCTGCCGTCCGGCATCGATGCCTCGGCGCCGCATCTGACCTGGGACGAGACCCCGTTCCGCAAGGACGAGGCCACGTTCTTCGAGATCGCCGGCTGCTACAAGCGCTACCATTGCCCGCTGTCGCGCACGGTCTACCTCGGCAAGCCGCCGCGGGAGATCCTGGAGGCCGAGACGGCGGTCCTCGAGGGGCTCGAGGCGGCGCTCGAGGCGGCTAGGCCCGGCAACACCTGCGAGGCTGTGGAGGCGGCCTGGCGCAAGGCGATCGCCCGCCACGGCATCGAGAAGGAAAGCCGCTGCGGCTACCCCATCGGGCTCAGCTATCCGCCCGACTGGGGCGAGCGCACCATGAGCCTGCGTCCCGGCGACATCACGGTGCTGGAGGAGGGTATGACCTTTCACCTCATCCCGGCGATCTGGCGCGAGCGCTGGGGCCTGGAGATCACGGAGAGCTTCCTGATCACCGCCGAGGGCGCGCAGCCCTTCTGCACGACGCCGCGCAAGCTGTTCGTCAAGGACTGATCCGCCATGCCCCGCGGCGCCCCGCGCATACGGCCCTCCCCGATCACCTCGAGCGTCGATCTCGAGCAGGACGGGGTGCAGCACGGCTTCCTCAAGCTGCCCTATTCACGCGACGACTCGGCCTGGGGCGCGGTGATGATCCCGCTCGCGGTGATCAAGCGCGGCGCCGGGGCCACGGCGCTGCTCACCGGCGGCAATCACGGCGACGAGTACGAGGGGCCGGTCGCGCTCATGAAGCTGGCGAGCGCGCTGGATGCACAGCGCCTGCGCGGCCGCGTCATCATAGTTCCGGCCATGAACTATCCGGCGTTCCGTGCCGGACGCCGGACCTCGCCCATCGATGCGCGCAACATGAACCGGGTTTTCCCCGGCCGACCGGACGGCACGGTGAGCGAGAAGATCGCCGACTACTTCCAGCGGACGTTGCTGCCCGTGGCCGACGTCGTGGTCGATATCCACTCCGGCGGCAAGACGCTCGAGTTCGTGCCCTTTGCCGCCATGCACCGGCTGCCGCACAAGGAGCAGGAGGCGCGCGGCATCGCCGCCGTGGAGGCCTTCAACGCGCCCTACAGCGTGATGCTGCACGAGATCGACAACGTCGGCATGTACGACACCGCCGCCGAGGAGATGGGCAAGGTCTTCGTCTCGACCGAGCTTGGCGGCGGCGGCACGGCCAGGGCCGCGACCGTGGCGATCGCCGAGCGGGGCCTGCGCAACGTGCTGATCCATGCCGGCATCCTGGACGAGCCACGCCAGACGCACCCCAGCGTCTGGCTCGCCATGCCGGGCGACGACTGCTTCGTCACCGCGGAGGGGGCCGGGCTCCTCGAGCCCTGCGTCGACCTCGGCGCCAAGGTCCGCGCCGGCGAGGTTGTCGCGCGGATCCACGACCCGGAGCGGACCGGTTCGACGGCCGTCGAATACCGGGCGCGGATCGACGGCATCCTCGCGGGCCGGCACGTCCCCGGCCTTGCCCAGAGCGGCGACTGCCTCGCGGTCGTGGCGGTTCCCAGGGGCTGACCGTCGACAGCCCGCCTCCGCCGTGGCCGCGCGAGGGCGTGCCCTCGTTCATGAAGATTGCTCCAGGGCTCGGGCGCCCGGATCCGCTTCAGGAGCGAAGCCGGCCCGCGAGTCGAGCCTTTCGTGACCTCTGCCCGCAGCCCGCATCGGACGATTCCCTGCCTGGCCAGCGACGTCTGGATCGCCCCCGCGCCAGGGCTACCATGGCCGCCGGAAGGCCGGTACGCTCGCGCGACGGCGCAACCGCGGAGCGGTTTCCAGACGCGCTTGCGGATGTTACCCATCCTCGGCCTGTGCCCAGGCGCTCGCGACGGCGCCCAGGCGATCCGGGTCTCGTTCGCGAGGCCAGTCGGAGTCGCCGCGTCTGCCGGTATGGAGGATTTGATGCAAGAGCCCCATCGTCAGGTCGCGCGCATGCTGCACGAGGAGCATGTCGCCGTGTTCGCCCTGCTTCAGCGTCTGGACGCGGCGCTGACGCGTTACGGTCTTGACGCTGCGCCCGCCGCCGACGACCCGGATATGGGCCGGCTTCTGGACGATCTCGCGGCGGCCGTCGAGGTCGAAATCGCGACCCACTTTGCCTTCGAGGAGGACGCCTTGTTTCCCCTTCTCGTGGACAACGGCGAGGCGGAACTGGTGGCCCAGCTTAGCGAGGAGCATCGCGCCATCCTCCCTGCCGGCGAGAAGCTCGCCCGCGCGGCCCGCACCGCGCGCGCGCACGGGTTTACACAAGACGCCTGGCCCGCGTTCCGGCAGGACGCGGCCGACTTCACCCAACGCCTGGCGCGCCACGCGGAGGCCGAGGAGGCGGCACTGGTTCCGCTCCTCGATGACCTGCTTGACGAGGATGAAGACGGCCGCCTGTCGCTGGCCTACGCGGCCATGCGGTAGGCGGGCTCGCGTCTCCCGCTGATCGGGAACGACCATTCGGGCAAGCGCATCATGTTCGCGACTGCATGTTCGCGACTGCGGGCTCGATATGTCGCAACGTCTCGACGAGGCGGGATCGGACGGATCAGGATTGTCCGCGCGCGGAATGGCCGGGCAAGGGGGGCCGGCGCGAGTCCACGTCGCCGGAGGCGGGTCCAAAGGCCGCGGCGCCGCGCCGCTGCGCTCGGGCTCGCGGCCGCGCGCGTGCGCGCAGGAATCTGTCCACGCGCGCCGCGGTCTCCAGCGCCTGGGTGACGCAGGCGCCCACCGAGGGCCCCTCGAAGTAGTTCCCGGTCACGAACAGCCCGGGTCGGCGCCCCTCCAGTCCGCGCAGGGCGGCGACGCGCGCGCCGTGGCCGAGGCGGTACTGCGGCAGGCCGCGCGGCCACTGGCGCACCCGGGCGACGAGCGGCTCTCCGCGCGCGCCGAGCAGCTCGCGGAACTCGGCGCGCACCGTCTCGATAAGCTCCTGCGGCGCCGCCAGCGCCGCACCCGGTGCCCGCGCGCCGCCGACGTAGCCGGCCAGCGCGACGCCTCCCGCGGGCGCCCGGCCGGCGAACATGGTGGAGCAAAACAGGGCCCCGGTGAGCGGGCGGCCTTCCGAGGCCGGGCTCAGATACCCCAGCCCGTCGAGCGGGTGCGCGACCTGCTCGCGCCGGTACCCGAGGAAGATCACGGCGAGCGGCGGGGCGTCGATGGCAGCCGCCGCCGCGGCCGCGGCGTCGTCCGTCCCTTCGAGCAGGCCGGCGGCCACGTGTGGCTGGGTCGCCAGCACCGCGGCGCCGGCTTCCAGCGCGCCCGCGGCCCCGGCCTCGACCCGGAATCCCTCGGCCGACGGGCGGATCCGGCGCACCGCAACACCGCATCGCACGGCGGGACCGAGCCGGGCTGCAAGCGCCTGCGGCAAGGCGCCCACACCGCCGGTCCACGCATAGAGGCGCCGCGCCGGCATGGTGCCACCGGCCAGCCAGCGTCTCATCACGCCGCGGCTGATCGAACCGTGACGCCGCTCCATCTCGAGAAGCGCCGGGAATACCGCGGCCACCGACAGCTCGGCGGCGCGCCCGGCGAACAGGCCGCCGGCCAGGGGATCGACCACCCGGTCGGCGAACTCCGCGCCGAAGCGGCGGGCCCAGAACTCGGCCACGGTCTCCTCCGCCTGCCCGCCCCGGCGCGGCGGAACCAGGATCTCGGCGAGCAGCCGGAGGCGCGCGGTCCGCGACAGGTAGCCGGAGGTCAGGAAGCCGAAGGGATGCGGCAGGATCCGATAGGTCCGGCTGTCGCGGACCAGGTAGCGATAGCGCACGTGCGGGCCCAGCTCGCAGCGGAGCGCGTCCAGGCCGAGCAAACTGGACAGCCCGGCCGCGGTGGCCGAGGCGGCGTTGACCGAGCTGGGCCCGTGCTCCATGAGGAAGCCGCCGATGCGCTCGGAGACCGCGTTGCCGCCCGGACGCACCTGGCGCTCGAGCACGACGACCCGGTGCCCCCTCTGCGACAGCTCGTGAGCGAGCGCCAGGCCCGAGACGCCCGCCCCGATGACCGCGACGTCGGCTCTCATGCCTCGTCCTCCCCGCCCGGGTCGGCGCTCGGCGCCGTGCCGTGGGCGGCAACGGGCGGCCCCTTGTCGCCGAAGCGGCGGCGGGCGAGGGTGTGCAGGTGCTCGGCGGTGACCGCCGCGGCGCCGACCTCGCGCGCGCGGTCCTCGGCGCGGCGCCGCACGAAACGGCGCACGAAGGCCGGCACGCGCCTCAGCCGGGCCTCGGCCTCGGGCGTCCAGGCGAGGCTCCCCTGGCCCGGGGCGGGCGGCTCGATCACGGGGCCGCCGCCCGGCTGGTAGCCGCACAGGAAGTCCTCGCCCATCATGTTGCCCTCGCGCGCCAGCGGCCGGGCGCGGCAGCCGCCGCACAGCCGGGCATACTCGCAGGCGCCGCAACGCCCCTCCAGGACCGGCGCGCGCAGCGCGGCGAAGAGCGGCGCCTCGCGCCACAGCGTCGCGAAGTCCATGCGGCGCAGCGAGCCCGCCGAGACCTCCATGTAGGGGCACGGCGTCAGCTCGCCCTCCGGCGTCACCCGGCAGTAGCGCGTCCCAGCCAGGCAGCCGCCCGCTTCGTAGCCGTGCGCCAGGGTGAGCGGCAGCGGCGGGTCCATCTCCAAGGCCATGCGCTTGAAGTGCGGCGCGCAGCGGGCGCGGACCAGCAGCTCCGCCTCGTCGCGCGCCGCCTCCGTGACCCGGCGCAAGACCCGCTCGTAGACCGCGCGCGAGATGCCGCCGAGCGTCTCGCCGCGCCCGGTGCACACCAGGAAGAAGACGTTGAGCACCGCGGCGCCGGCCGCGCGCGCGAAGGCGATCATGTCGTCCAGCTCGTGCGCGTTGTCGTCGGTCACCGAGACGTGGACCTGGAACATGAGCCCGGCGCGCCGGCAGGCGTCGATGCCGGCCATGGTCCCGGCCCAGGCACCCGCCCGGCCGCGAAATCCGTCGTGGTAGGCGGGATCGAGCGAATCCAGGCTGATGCCGAGCGCCTTGACCCCGGCCTCCTGCAGCGCGGCGACGCGCGCGTGGCTGAGCAGCATGCCGTTGGTTCCCACCACAACCATGAGCCCGAGGTCGCCGGCGTGGCGGGCGAGATCGAGGATATCGGGCCGCAGCAGCGGTTCGCCGCCGGTGAGCACGACCATGGTCTCCGCGCTCAAGGCGGCGATCCCGTCCAGGACGGAGCGCACTTCCGCCGTCGTCAGCTCGCCCTCGCCCCCCGCACGCCGCGTGCCGGCGTCCAGGTAGCAGTGGGCGCAGCGCAGGTTGCAGCGCCGCGTCAGATTGAGCGCGACCAGGAACGGTGCTTCGACCGGCGTGGACATGCGTTGCGCTCCCGCTCAGTGGCCACGGGTCTTGTGGCCGCCCTCGCGCATGGCGCCTTCCATGGCGCGGCGGGATTCGGCGATCGCCGCTTCGACGATCTCGACGCCGATCTCCCCGGCACCGGCCTCGCGGGCGCGCGCCTCGATGCGCCGGCGGACCGAGTCACGCACCATGGCGGGCACGCGGGCGAGGCGCGCCAGCGCCGCCGCGCTCCACACCGGGGCCGGGGTCGAGGCCTCGTCGAGAAACGGTCGCACGTGCTCGGCCCTGACCTCGCTCGAGCGGGCCCGGTGCGCCCGCTTCTCGGCGCGCAGGCGGATCGAGGTGTTGACCGCGGGGTCGCCGATCGTTTGCAGCAGACGCGCTGCCTCGTCCGACCAGGCGATCGTCTCGTCCACATCCATGACGCCGCCGCGCTCGGGGCAGAAGCGGTGGCTCGCCTCGTCGATGAGCGCCGAGGTGACGACCGTGTGGCCGCTCTCCTGGGCGAAGCGCAGGATGGCCATGCGCACCATGTTGCGCGCCGTCTCGGGCACCCGGGCCATCTTGCTCTCGGCGTCCTCGGTCCAGGTGATGGTCTCGCGCGCCACCGATTCGAGCGGCGGCGTATAGGTCGCTTGGCCGAGCCAGACGTGGCAGGGCGCGTTGCGCAGCAGGTTCTCGGAATTGCCGCCGATGTCGAGCTCGGGATCGGCGTGGATGCCGGTCTTGCCGAGAAGCAGCAGGCTGGCGTCGACCTTCTCGAGGTAGCGCGCGATCGCCCGGTAGGGCTTGCCGTCGAGCAGCTCGCAGACGATCTCCGTGTCCTCCGCTGCGGCCACCGAGCGCGCCAGCTCCAGGTGCGACTGGTAGATCTTGGCGATGCCCGAGTCGATGATCTCCTCGTGCAGTTGCTCCTGCTCCTTGAAGCGGAAGGTCTGGCCGGCCTCCTCGCTCAAGACATTGGCGATCTTGTTGAAGGCGACGTAGTGGAAGTAGGGGTCGTAGGCGGCCACGGCGTGCACCGGCGCGCCCAGCCGCCGCCCGAGGTCGAGCGCGGTCTTGAGCGCCCCGAACGAGCGCGCCGAGCCGTCGAGGCCGACCACCAGCGGCCCGTCGCCGATGGTCCGTTTCGGGTCGCGGATCACCAGCACGTCGATGGGCGAGCGCCGCACCACGCGCTCGCAGACCGTTCCGACCACGGCGCCCGCCACCGCGCCGAGGCCCAGCGCCCCGAGCACCAGGACATCGTGCTCGCCGCCGGCCGCGGCCTCGACGATGCGGCGGTAGTTCTTGCCCTCTGGACTGAGCCGCCGGTAGCCGACGCCGGCCTGCTCGCAGACGGGCGCGGCGGTGTCGTGGTAGCTGTCGCTGATGATGCCGAGCCCGCGGGTGATGAGCGAATCGTGCACCTCGCGCTGGTGCTCCATCTCCCGCTCCTTGCGGTAGCGCTCGGGCAGGCCCCCCTCCATCTGGCGGAAGCGCTTGTCATGCAGCTTCGCGGCGTAGGCGTGGATTCCGGTGATCGTGCCGCCGGCGGAACGGGCGAGGCGCGCCGCCTCTTCGAGCGCCCGGTTCGCGTGGTCCGAGGCGTCGAGCGCCACCAGCAGACGGGCCAGCGAGACCGGGCCGTCGCCCGGGCCTTCGCCCGCCGCCGCGGACGCGGCGGCCGCCCGGCCGGGCATACCGGAAGGGGACATGGCAACCTCCTATGTTATTTGTCCGCCAGGCATTGCCTTTGAGAGCTCAAGATTAGGCCTCGAAGGTCCTCGACGAGCCCGCGGTTCACGAGACTCTGGAAGATGAGGGCGAGGGCGTTCCAGGCCGTGGCGATGATCACCTTTCCGCCTGCGCCGCCGGTACGCTTCGACTCAAAGGGCATCGACTCCTCTCCGGCCGACTAGCCTGGAAGATTCACGAAAAGGTACCGCCAAACCCTTATTTTGCGTTATGATTCAATTGACTAAATCGGATCAAACGCGAGGATTTGGCGGTGACGAATTGTACCCTTGCGCAGCTTGAATTTCCAGCCTGCCGCAGGCGCCGGGTGGAGGCGCGCTTCGACGGCGGCGATGTGAGCTCGAACGGCGGTGTTTTGCTGTTGCGCCAGGCGGACCGCATGCTGGGTCTGACGGCGGCGGTGGAGCGCCGGCTGCCTGACGGGTGCCAGCGGGGCAAGGTCGAGCATCGCTTCATCGACATGGACCGGGCCCCACCAGGGGCCGTACTCTCGGCGGGC